>Ga0208717_1000685_pt1 | contig 11166 bp, 11 predicted proteins | sample NGESurF53shallow_FD_184489 | JGI IMG/M metagenome (GOLD analysis project Ga0208717, IMG submission 184489) | Arctic peat soil microbial communities from Barrow, Alaska - NGEE Surface sample F53-3 shallow (SPAdes) | ecosystem: Environmental > Terrestrial > Soil > Wetlands > Peat ... | reverse complement strand
GAACACACCCAGGAACCACAGTGGGTCGAGGACGAGCGTCCCCAGGGTGCGGATCATCCCGGAACTGACGCCGCCGAGGGCCATCGCCGCAGTGAGCGGCAACCAGACGGCGGCCAGCACCGCCACCGGGCGGCTCAGCCGGGACAGGCGGCCGCGCAGCCAGGCCAGGTAACCACCGCCGGTGTGCCTGCTGCGCGCGGCCGCGTACCCGCCGACGAAGAAGAAGATCGCCAGGGTCTGGAAGATCCACGACACCGGGGCCAGAGCGGGCAGGGCGGCCAGCGGGCTGGCGTCATGCAGCCGGGCACCGGACGGGGAGCTGGTCAGCACGAGCGCGGTGACCAGCCAGTGGCCGAGGATCACCCCGGCGATGGCCAGCGCACGGAGCGCGTCGACGCTGCGGTCCCGGCCGGCGGGGGTGGCCGCCTCGATGCGTGCACCCATTTTCCGTATGGCGAGCCGGGGCGCGCCGAAGGCGTGTCCCCGCCGAGCCAGCGGATGCGCGGGGGCCGGGGGCTCCGGGGGTAGTCCCCCGGGAAAACGAAGCGGCGAGTCGCCCCACCGGGCCAGCACGGCGAGCTTCACGGGGTCACCTTCCCGGGTTCGCCCAGCGCGATGTAGGCCAGGTTGCGCAGCGACGCGCTGCCCGGCTGCAGGTAGCCGCTGTGCCCGTCGCCACCGCAGCTGAACCGGCGCGCGCCGAAGGACGGCGCGGTGGGGTCCGCGCCGAACCCCATCCCCATCAGCCGGACGTGGGGCACGTCGCGGATCCAGTCGCCGGCGTCCCGGCCGGCCCACACCCGGGCCGTCGTGTGCAGGGATCGCACCGAGGCGGCGTCCATGCCCGGGCTGCCGTACACCGCGATGTCGGTGACGGGCAGCTGCGGCGCCGCCAGCCCGCACACCACCGATCCGTAGCTGTGGCATAGCAGCGCGACCTGGTCGCCCTGCGCGGCCAGGCTGAGCACCAGGGGCCGCAGGGCCTGGGCGCCCTGCCCCGCGTTTCCCGACGTGAGGACGGCCGGGCTGAGCAGGCCCGGGGTGCGGTAGCCGAGCCAGGCGATGACCGCGAGGCGGGCCCCGGGATCGAGTCGGCGGGCCTGGGCGGCCAGCGCCCGGGCTCCGCCTTGCGGCGAAGCGGTCCCGCGGGAAGCGAACGTGGCGAGGGACGTGTCGGAGCCCGGCACGAGGATCACGACCCGGCGGGCGGTGGCCAGGTCCCCGAGGACCTCGACGGCCTCACCCGGGCCGTCCGGGTCGAATCCGAGCAGGTGCTGGTGACGCAGGCCCGCCAGGGTGCGGGCCAGCGCTGGGTCGCCGGAGCGGGCCGCGGCGGCAGCCGCGCGTGCGACCGCCCCCGAGCTGGCGGTATAGCGGGCGGCCAGCGCCGCCGGGGTGAGCGCAGGCAGTGATACCGGCGGCTCGGGTGGAGGCTGCGGGTTCACCGCAGCGGTCAGCGTGACGGCCACAGCAGCGGCAGCCACCGCGAGAGTGGTCACGCGGCGCAGTCTCATGGCGTGTCCTTCCTGGCCCAGTGGGTGTGCTGGGCAGAAAGCTACGGACCCCCCCCGGTAGCCGGCGTCACGCTGCAGAGCCCATCTGGAGGCTGCTTCTCAGGTACCGGAGGCCGGGCGCGGGAGGGCTACCGGGCGGGCCTGCCCCCTACCTGAGTAGGGGCAGGCAGATACCCCGCGCGGGTCACGAAAGGCCCGGGCCTTCGCACTTACGCTGAGGTCATGAGTTCTGGGGCCTCGCGCCGGGTGGCAGTGGTCACGGCCGGGGCCACGGCCGGGGCCAGGATCCGGGCTGTGATCCGGGCGGCGGTGGCGACCGGGGCCACCGACCCTCCGTCGCCCCCTCCGGCCTGGCGGCAGCGCCTCCAGCTCGGCCCCGTGGACCTGGTGTTCCTGGCCGACGTCGCGCTCGCGCTCATCCTCTGGGGCGCCACAGATTCCTGGCTGGAGACGCAGAACGGCCGGCACCACCACCCGTACAGCACCCAGATGCTCCTGCTGTACGCCGCCGTGCTGGCCGTGCCGCTGGTGCTGCGCACCCGCTTCCCCGCCACGGCCTGGGCCGCGTCCGTGGTGAGCCTGATCTGGGTATCCGCGGCGATCGGCCCTCGCACGCTATCCACTGCCATCTACCCGGTCGCGGGGGTGCTCGTCTATGGCCTGTGCCTGTACGCGGTCGGGGTGCGCGGCAAGGGCTGGTTCGTGCTCTGCGTGGCCGCAGTCACCGTGCTGGGCGCCATCGTCGTGGACGCGCAGACCAGTGCGGGCGCCATCCTGGCCGCCATCCCCCTGCTGAGCGGGGCCATCGTCCGGGCCCGGCGGAGCGGCCGCACCGAGCTTGCCCAGCAGGCCCGCCGCCTCGAGGGCGAGCGCGCCCTGCTCACCGAACGCCAGCGCATCGCCCGCGAACTGCACGACATCGTGGCCCACCACATGTCGGTGATCGCTATCCAGGCGGAGGCCGGCCCGCGCAAGGTGGCCAACCCCCCGCCGGAACTCGCGGAAAGCTTCGCCGATATCCGAGCGAGCGCACTGAGCGGCCTCGACGAGCTGCGCCGGCTCCTCGGCGTCATGCGCAGCAGCGGCGCGGACACCGCACCCCAGCCCGGCCTCGCGGAACTGGAGGGCCTGCTGGACTCCGCGCGCAGCGGCGGCGTGCGGGTAACGTCGTCGGTCAGCGGCACGGCCAGGGCCCTGCCGCAGGGCATCGACCTGTCCGCCTACCGGATCCTGCAGGAGGCGCTGAGTAATGCCATGCGGCACGCCCCCGGCTCCGCAGTGCGGGTCGAACTCGCCTACGCCCCGAGCGCCCTGGTGATCAAGGTGCGCAACGACGCGTGCGCGGCCCAGGACCGGGACGCGGACCGGGAGGGCGCCAGTCACGGCCTTATCGGCATGCGGGAACGGGCGGTCATGCTCGGCGGCCATCTGCAGGCCGGCCCCACGGAGGAGGGCGGTTTCCTGGTCACCGCGGTCCTGCCGGATACCGGGGATCGCGTGGGAGGCGGGCCATGACCGTGCGGGTACTGATCGCCGACGACCAGGGCATGGTCCGCTCCGGTTTCACCACCCTACTCAACAGTGAGCCCGACATCGAGGTCGTCGGCGAGGCCGTGAACGGGCAGGAGGCGGTTACCCGGGCCATCCAGCTCAGGCCCGACGTGATCCTGATGGACTTGCGGATGCCGGTGATGGACGGGCTGCAGGCGACCCGTCAGATCACGGCGATGGACGGCGCGCCGAGGGTCCTGGTGCTGACCACATTCGACCTGGACGACTACGTGTACCAGGCGCTGCGCTGGGGGGCGAGCGGCTTCCTGCTCAAGGACGCCTCGGCCCGGGAACTCGCCGAGGCGGTCCGGGTCGTCGCGGCGGGCGATGCGCTGCTGTCCCCCAGCGTGACCAGGCGGCTCATCGCCGAGTTCGCGCGGATGGGGGCGCCCCGCGGCCCCAGCCGCAAGACCCTGCAGGATCTCACCGAACGGGAGACCGAGGTGCTGGCGCTCGTCGCGCGGGGCTTGTCCAACGCGGAGATCGCCGGCCGTCTGGTGGTCGCGGAACAGACCGTGAAGACGCACGTCAGCCGGGTGCTGATGAAGCTGGGTCTGCGGGACCGCACCCAGGCGGTGGTCCTCGCCTACGAAACCGGGCTCGTCCAGCCCGGCGGATGAGCGGGCCCACATCCCGGCGGTGCCGGGACGCCGCCTTGGCCGCCACCTGGTCGGCCGCCCTCATCGCCTACAACAACCTGGCCGGACGGCAGCGCTGGCATAAGCGGTGGTACCCGCTGGCCAACCTCGGCGCCGCCGGCATCGCCCTGGCCGCGGCCGCCGCCACCGGCCTGACCGCCGCCGACGTCGGACTGGGGCGCGACCGGCTCGGCGCGGGACTGCGCTGCGGCGCCGCGCCGTCCGGCGCCCTGGCGGCGGTCTGGGTCGTCATGGCCACGGGGCCGGCCACCCGGCCCGTCCTTGCCGATCAGCGGATCACTGGCCTGACCTGGCCCGAGGTCGCCTACCAGGTGACGGTCCGCATCCCGGGCGGCACCGTGCTCTGGGAAGAAGTGGCGTTCCGCGGGGTACTCCAGGCCGCTTTGCGCCGGGCCCTGCCCCAGCCGGCGGCCATGGCCGTGACCAGCGCGGTGTTCGGACTCTGGCATGTCCGGCCCACTCTGGAAGCGCTGCGGATCAACCAGCTGGCGGCCAGCCGCCGGGCCGCCGTAGGGTCCGTCGCCGCCAGCGTCGCGGGAACGGCCGCCGCCGGCCTCCTGCTGTCCTGGCTGCGGGAACGGTCCGGCAGCCTCGCCGCGCCGGTCCTGCTGCATCTCACCGCCAACTGCGGCGCGGCGTTGGCCGCCCGCTCCGCACACGGAATACCCGCTAGCCCAAAGTAGTTGCACGTTCAAGTAGATGAGGTCGGACAGCCTCAATTGGATCAGCACTCAGTTAGGTCAGCACTCGGTTAGAGCAATGCTTGAGACCTGTGGATCGGCCGGGAAGGGGTGTACCTTCCCGGTGACCGTGTGGAGTCTCAAGCAATGACCGGCGTTGGCGCGCCGGCCGGGAAGGTACAACCCGATGCTCACCGTAGTCCCTGGCGACGGCTCCGGCCACGAGGGCGGGAAGGACCGTGCTCCGTCGCTGATCGATGAGATCGTGCGGGAAGGCGCGCGGCGGATGCTGGCCGAAGCGCTGCAGGCCGAGGTGGACGCCTATATCGCGGCGTTCGCGGCCGAGCGGGATGAGAGTGGCCACCGCCTGGTGGTGCGTAACGGCTATCACCAGAGCCGGGAGGTGCTGACGGCCGCGGGCGCGATCGAGGTGGCCGCACCAAGGGTCAACGACAAGCGCACCGACCCGGCCACTGGGGAGCGCAGGCGGTTCTCCTCGGCGATCTTGCCGCCGTGGGCGCGCAAGACCCCGAAGATCACCGAGGTGCTGCCCCTGCTCTACCTGCACGGGCTCTCCAGCGGTGACTTCGTGCCCGCCCTCGGCCAGTTCCTGGGCTCATCGGCCGGGCTGTCGGCGGCGGCGATCACCCGGCTAACCGAGACGTGGAAGGCCGAGCAGCGGGCCTTCGCCGAGCGGGACCTGTCCGGCGTGGACTACGTCTACCTGTGGGCTGACGGCATCCACGTGAACATCCGGCTGGAGGAGCACAAGCTGCGCCTGCTGGCGATGATCGGCGTGCGCGCTGATGGGCGCAAAGAACTCATCGCCCTTGCTGACGGCTACCGGGAGTCCGCGGAGTCGTGGGCTGACCTGCTGCGCGACTGCGCCCGCCGTGGGATGCGCGCCCCAGTGCTCGCGGTGGGCGACGGCGCGCTGGGATTCTGGGGCGCGCTGCGCGAGGTGTTCCCCGAGGCCAGGGAGGGTCGTTGCTGGTTCCACAAGACCGCGAACGTGCTGGCTGCGCTGCCCAAGTCCGCGCACCCGGCCGCGAAGAAGGCTCTGGCGGAGATCTGGGGCGCTGAGGACAAGGACCGTGCCCTCGCCGCGGTGAAGGCGTTCGAGGCCGCCTACGGCGCAAAGTTCCCCAAGGCGGTCGCGAAGATCACCGATGGCCTGGACGAGCTGCTCGCGTTCTACGACTACCCCGCGGAACACTGGGTGCATCTGCGCACAACCAATCCCATCGAGTCGACTTTTGCGACGGTAAGGCACCGGACCAAGGTCACCAAGGGGCCCGCCTCGCGGGCGGCGGGCCTGGCGATGGCATTCAAGCTGATCGAGTCAGCGCAGGACCGATGGCGCGCCGTCAACGCGCCCCACCTTGTCGCGCTCGTGCGGGCCGGGGCTCACTTTGAGCGCGGTGTCTTGGTCGAGCGCCATGATCAGCAAGGAAGGGCGGCGTGAGTGTCATCGCCACCGAGCCCGTCATCACCGCGGTGCTGCCCTGGTGCGATTTCTGCCGGGCACGCCGGACGGGAATGACGTGGCGCCTGACCGTGACGCAGTGATCCGTATGGCGGCGATAAGCAATTGGTTCATGATGGCTGTCGATCAGGCAGGTGAGGGGCCGGTGGACGCACGGCGAGAGCGCGGGCTGATCAAGGGTTAGCGCGCCGGTACCGGAGGTAGACGACCTGCGAGAAGGTCTGCGTCTCGAGGAGTTCGAGATCGAGTCTCTTCGGCAAGGGTGAGAAGTACGGGGTGCCGCCCCCCAGCACGACGGGACTTACGAACAGCCGGTACTCATCGATGAGGTCTTTCTCGGCCAGGGAGGCGGCGAGCCTGGCACCGCCGACCGACACGATGCCGGCGCCGGGCTGATTCTTCAGCTCGGAGACCTCGTCAGCGACATCACTGCGCGCCAGGCGGGCGTTGCCTTCCACCGTCGTCAAGCTGGTCGAGAACACCACTTTCGGGATGGCCTTCCAGAGACGGGCGAACTCAAGGGCCCGGGGATCCGACCAGGTCTGCTCGGCCGTCTCCCACACCAGCATGTCCTCGTAGAGACCTCGCCCAGTTAGGTGCCCGGTGAGTTCTCGGGTCTGCTCGTTGTGGAACCGCATCAGTTCCTCGTCAGGCGCGGCCCAGTCGATGGCGCCGTCCGGTCCGGCGATGTGACCGTCCAGCGACACGGACATGGAGTAGATCAACGTGGGCATCAGGGCTCCTTCTCGGCGCGTCGCCGGTCATCAGCGAGGGGGACGGTCTGCGTTAGAAACCGACTGTAAGCTTCCCGAGGTATGACCGTCCCTGCGGATTCGGCCAAAGATCAGGTTCAAACGGCCACGACCGGCCTGGTGGACCTGCGGGAAAGTGGTCGCTGGGTGGGAGGCAGCCACATGTATGACGGCGGCGAGCAGCTGGTCACTGGCTGGCACTTTCACGACGTGCACGAGATCGAGTACGCCTGCCGTGGGGTGGTGGAGGTCAAGACGCAGGCCGGTCACTACCTGCTGCCACCCCACCAAGCCGCGTGGATCCCGGCGGGCCTGCAGCATCAGACGACGTTGAACGCTGACGGGCGGACCCTCGCGGTGCTCTTTGAGCCAAGACTCGTTCCGGCGGCTGGCGACCGGGTTCGGATAATTGCCGTCTCCGCGCTGCTTCGCGAGATGATGCTCTACTCGGTGCGATGGCCGATCTCGCGGACCGAGTCAGGAGTGGAAGCAGACTCGTTCTTTCAGGCACTGGGGTATGTGGTCGCGGACGCACTGGAGGACGAGAGGCCATTGAACTTGCCGGTCTCGGCCGATCCGGTTGTCACCGCGGCCACCGACTACACTCGCGCTCACCTTGACCGCGTCGCGGTCAGTGACGTGACACGCGCGGCCGGGGTCTCGGAACGAACACTGCGCCGTATCTTCAGCACCCACCTGGGCATGTCGTGGCGAAGCTACCTGTTGCGTGCCCGTGTGCTTCGTTCCATGGCCCTGCTGTCCCAGCCGGACCGTTCCGTCCTCGAGGTGTCCATCACCGTGGGCTTCGACGACGTCGGGGCGTTCGCTCGATCGTTCGCCAGGCACTGCGGGGAGACACCCTCCGCCTACAAACGACGAATCAGTGGAACACCTTAAATCGCCCGCGGCTTCCGCAGCGACCGCGACAGCTACCGGCTACTACTCCTGCTGCTCATCCGCAGTGGACTCGCGGACCCCACCTCAAGTGCGAAGAGCCAGTACCGAACTATCCACAGGTCTTGACAATTGCTCCTCGGTTAGGTCAGCAGGGAGCAGCGATGCAGTTCGGGATCTTCACCGTCGGGGATGTCACCACCGATCCCACGACCGGCCAGACCCCCACCGAGCACGAGCGGATCAAGTCGATGGTCGGCATCGCCCGCCAGGCCGAGAACATCGGCCTCGACGTTTTCGCGACGGGTGAGCACCACAACCCGCCGTTCGTGCCCTCCTCGCCCACGACCATGCTCGGCTACATCGCCGCCCAGACCGAGAAGCTGATCCTCTCCACCGCGACCACGCTGATCACCACCAACGACCCGGTGAAGATCGCCGAGGATTTCGCGATGCTGCAGCACCTGGCCGACGGGCGGGTGGACCTGATGCTCGGCCGCGGCAACACCGGCCCGGTGTACCCGTGGTTCGGCAAGGACATCCGCCAGGGCATCGAGCTGGCCATCGAGAACTACCACCTGCTGCACCGGCTGTGGCGCGAGGACGTCGTGGACTGGGAAGGCCAGTTCCGCACGCCCCTGCAGGGGTTCACGTCCACCCCGCGGCCGCTGGACGGCGTGCCGCCGTTCGTGTGGCACGGCTCGATCCGCAGCCCGGAGATCGCCGAACAGGCCGCCTACTACGGCGACGGCTTCTTCGCCAATCACATCTTCTGGCCCACGGACCACTTCGTCCGGCTGGTCAACTTCTACCGGCAGCGCTTCGCCCACTACGGGCACGGCGCCCCGGAGCAGGCCATCGTCGGCCTCGGCGGCCAGGTCTACATGCGGAAGAACTCCCAGGACGCGGTACAGGAATTCCGTCCCTACTTCGACAATGCGCCGGTCTACGGGCACGGGCCCTCGCTGGAGGACTTCACCGGGCAGACGCCGCTCACCGTGGGCAGCCCGCAGGAGGTCATCGACAATGCGAAGGCGTTCTGAATTCAGACAGCCAAAGTCCGACTGCCGGTGGTCTTACAGACGGTCACCGTTTGTTGTAAGTCACGTCTGTGACCTGCAGCAACGGCTAGAGGGGCGGCCCCGTCCCGTACGGCCCATGCGGTCCGGTCATATGGCATGTGGTTGTGGTCAGTTTTGGTGGTCACTCTCCCGTACGCCGCTGTACTTGCTCCCAGGACGTGGGGGTACGGGTCGGGGGACGTTCGACCCTGGGTGACTTGGCTTGGATGTGTTGTGCTAGCCCCTGCTGAGGGGGGATTCGGCTCATGGCATCGTATGGTCGATCAGTCTGCGGGAGCCTCCTGGGAGCAGGGTGTGTCCGGAGTGTAATCATCCGTACCGGCGGAAGGGAGCTTGTGCGCCAGCGGCCCCGCGGCCCACACTGGGCCGAGCGGCACCACATCAGCCGTGTCAAGGATGGCGGCAGTGCCTGCAGTAAGCGTAAAGCTCGGGGGCCCTCGTACCGGTGTGCTCGGCTTCCTCGTGATCGGAAGCGTCTTTGTGGTGTTCTGGAAGTGGGACTCGCTTAGCTGGCACGACAGAGGCATGATCCTCGCCGCCTATGGCGTCGTATGCCTTGGGGCCGGGCTGATCCCGGCGTTGCGCACCCGTGGGCTGCTCGAGAGCGGCGCACAGGCCCAGGGCACCGTGGTGGACGTGAAAAAAGGCACCAATTCCGGACAATACAGTTCCGGACAGTACGGCGGGTCCACCTACAACCCGGTGGTGCGGTTCACCGCAGCCGATGGCCGCACGGTGGAGTTCACGTCGGCGGTGGGCTACTCACGCAGCCCCGATATCGGAGGCGCGGTCCCCGTCCGCTATCGTCCCGGTGATCCTGAGCAAGCTGAGATCGACCGCGCCACCATGTGGATGATCCCGGCAGCGTTTGGGCTGGTTGGCGGGCTGGGGCTGCTGGTGGCCGCGGTCATCGTGTACTCATCCCAGGTCAGCAAGGCGGCCCCCACCGCCGCCGCACCTGTCACCAGTCCCCCCAGCCCGGCCGCCACCAGCACGACAACCCACTCGGCGGCCAGCACGAAACCTGGGAGCAGCCCTGTCAACGGGACGCCCGGTACTGGGCGGCTTGGTGCAAAGGTCGTTCCGGTCCCAGCCGGGTTCACGCTCTCCCCCTATGTGCACAACGGGCCGATAAGTCCCGCCGATTTCAACCAGTACTGGGGAGATCCCGCCAGCCTCCATTTTGCCCGCGGCTACGACGTCACCTACGACAGCAACGACGCCAGCGACAGCATCGAGGTGGCCCTGTTCCAATTCGCTACCCCAGCGGACGCGGCCGCTTTCAAAGCTGACTCGATGCTTGGCCTACCGGTCAAGCCGAAAGCCGATCCCGTCATCCCCGGAGCTGACGACTACGACTCGACATCCCCCGATCAGGGCACATACACCCACGACGCGATCGCGACCAAAGGCAACCGGGCGTTCGTGATCGAAGACATAAACTCCAGCGCCGCTCCGGTGCCCCTGGTGGAGACGATGGCGCGCCAGCAGTATGCCGCGCTCTGATGCGATGACCTCATCCGTTGGGCCGGGCCGCATGCCCCTTTCAGCTGGGTCGCCACGTATCCAGGGCACGGCCTACTGTCTTCCAACGGTTTGAACATCTGATAGGTAAACCCCTTGAGCGTCATCTGGTCCGTAGTGATCTGCAGACGCGTCGCTACCGGCTCACACATCAGTTGACCTGCTGGGACGGTTCTCAGCGATGCGCGATGATTGCCGACGCTACGCGACCCTGTGCGGCCAGAATCCGGCCAGCGTAGCCGGCCCATTCATCGGCATGGTCTGCGCGCTGGCCGGGACGTCCCGCTTGAAAGTGGGGACGGGGGTAGCCGTGCTGCTCGCACGCCACCCGGTGCTGGTGGCCACGCAACTCGCCGCACTGGCCAGGCAGGTCCCCTGCCCGAGTGCTGCCGGTGTTCGGCCTCAAGCCAGTTCGCCCCGCAGAACAGGCAACGTTCTCAGTGCCACGGAAGTCGTAAAGTGCTGTCTTCGACAAGACACTCACGTTCCGCGAGCACTTCGGCGACTACCAGCGGCAGCTGTTCCTGATGGACCACGCCGGCCTGCCGCTGAAGACCGTGCTCGAGCAGCTTGACCTGCTCGGCGAGGTGGTGCCGGTGCTGCGCCGGGAACTCGACGCCCTGCGTCCGGCCAGCGTGCCCGACGGCCCCACGCACGAGTCCCTGGTCGCGGCGTCCGGGGCCAGCCCAGATCCGGGCGGCGCTGACCTGGCCCGCGCTGACCTGGCCGGCACCGGGCTCGAGACGAGCCGCCGATGACTACGCGCACCCTCGCCGTCGTGTCGGCCGGCCTTCGCCAGCCCTCCTCCACCCGGCTGCTGGCCGACAAGCTGGCCGCGGCCACCGCCGGTCACCTGCCGGCCGGGACCGAGGTGATCACCATCGAGCTGCGCGACCTGGCGCACGACATTGTCAATGCCCTGCTGACCGGTTTTCCGGCCCCGGCGCTGCACGAAGCCATCGAGCAGGTGCTCCGCGCCGACGCCCTGATCGCCGTCACCCCCCTGTTCAGCGGCTCCTACAAC
>Ga0208717_1000684_pt1 | contig 11175 bp, 9 predicted proteins | sample NGESurF53shallow_FD_184489 | JGI IMG/M metagenome (GOLD analysis project Ga0208717, IMG submission 184489) | Arctic peat soil microbial communities from Barrow, Alaska - NGEE Surface sample F53-3 shallow (SPAdes) | ecosystem: Environmental > Terrestrial > Soil > Wetlands > Peat ... | reverse complement strand
CACTGTGGCTGCAGACGGTGCTCGGCCTGAGCCCGGTCGAGGCGGGTCTGGCCGGCGCGGCACCGATGTCGCTGTCCAGCTTCGCGGTCAGCGTGGCCATCGGCCGCTTCCTGCACGCGTCGAACCCGCGCTGGATCATCGGCGGCGGGATGGCACTGGTCGGGGCGGGCGCCCTGCTCCAGGCCGGCCTGGAGCCGGGATCGGGCTGGAGGCACCTGGTGCCGGGCCTGATCGTGGCCGGGATCGGGGTGGGCCTGGCCACCCCGACGCTGGTGTCCAGCGCCATGTCGGCCGTGCCGGTGCACAGTGGCGGGATGGTGGCCGGGGCGGTCAACACCATGCGCCAGCTCGGCTACGCGTTCGGGATCGCGCTGCTCGGCAGCGTGTTCTCGGCCCGGGCCGCGCACGTGGTGGCGGCCCAGGGTGGCCACCCGGCGGCGGCCCAGGCCATCTCCGGGGGGCAGGCCCAGCGACTGCTGGCCAGCGTGCCCGCGGGTCAGCGGAACGGGCTGGACCAGGTCGTGCACGCGGCCTCAGCCGCTGGGCTTAACGGCGCGTTCCTGCTCGCCGGTGCGCTCGGCCTGGCGGGAGCCGTGGTCGTGCTGGCCGCGATGCGCCGCCGCCCCACCCAGCCGGCCGCCACCCAGTCCCAGGCCACCCAGTCCCAGGTGGCCCAGCCCCAAGTGGCCCAGCCCGGCGCCGAAGAAGCCCCGGTCTGACGAGCCGGCGATGACCGTGTGCAATATCCGCCACGCAGCACCCCCCTCATGACCACGATCATTAGGGGCGCGCGGGCCGGCCACGGTGTCCGGTTCCGGTGTGTCGGTGCCGGGGAACACTGCCCATGTCGGGCAGAATGCGACGAGGCCCCTCCATGTATGAGATGGAGGGGCCTCGCGTTACCTGGCCGCACCGGCCCGCCTGTGGGGCTGGCAGCCCAGCCCCCGGCTTCCTTGTGCGGCCCGGCCACCACTGATCCCTAGTACCCGCCGCAGGCGCCGGCTTGCCGGTCCTGCACGCGTCCGGGGTTGCCCCCGGCTGGCCCGTCTTCAGTGGTGAGAGCAGTTCTACTGCCCTGTGACCTGGGCGCACAAGGGCCAGCTGGCCGCTATTTGAAGATTCTTCCGCCGTCCACAGGCAATCCACCGTGCAGCTGTTGTTTTCCCCCGCGCTACCGAGTCTGTCCACCAACCGTCCACAGCTCTGTGCACAGGCTGGGGGAATCACTTCTGCCCGACGCCACCCCACATGGTGCCGACCCGGCTCGCGACCTCGGCCGAATCGGGCCGCCACGCGGGGATCTGGACGATCCCGGGCGGTACCAGCCGCAGCCCGTTGAAGAAGCCATCCACTTCTTCCTGGCTGCGCAGCCTGACCTGCTCCGCCATCAGCTCGTTGAGCCGGGCCGCCATCGTGGCCATGACCCGGGCCTCGATGTCGTTGGCGGGGTGGGAGACCACCAGGAAGCTGCCCGGCGCCAGCGCGTCGAGCAGGGTGGCGACGATCTTCCAGGGGTCCTCCGCGTCCGGGATGAACTGCAGCACGGACATCAGCACCAGCGCGACCGGCTGGCTGAGATCCAGCATCCGGGTCGCATCGGTCAGGACCTTCCCGGTGTCGCGCAGGTCGGTATTGACGTACGCGGTGCTGCCGTGCGGGCCGCTGGACAGCAGCCCCCGGGCGTGCGCGAACACGACCGGGTCGTTGTCCATGTAGAGCACCAGCGCGTCGGGGGCGATGGCCTGAGCCACCGAGTGAGTGTTGCCCGCGGTGGGGATACCGGTACCGATGTCCAGGAACTGCCTGATCCCCTCCCCGGCGGTCAGGTAACGCACCGTCCGGGCCAGGAAGGCCCTGGTCGAGCGCACCGACGCGACCAGGCCCGGGAAGGCCGCCACGGCCTCGTCACCCGCATGGCGGTCGGCCGCGAAGTTGTCCCGGCCGCCCAGCCAGTAGTCCTGCACCCGGGCCATGTGCGCCACGCTGGTGTCGATCCTGACCGGTGGTGTGCCCGCCTCGGGAGCGGCGTCCCGCCACTCGTTGCCTGCCATGGTTGTGCCTTTCAAGCTGTGAGCCGGGCTCAGCATATGGCTCGTAATGCGGCCGGCCGGGAACCGGGGCTGGGACTCGTGCGCCCGGTATTCCGGGGGTTAGCCGTGGCCCGGGGCCAGGTAGCGGCCCGCGAACCGAATCAGCGGCTCGCCCGCTTCGGCCAGGTAGGGGACCTGCGGCACGGACGCGATCACCAGCAGGTGGTCGCCTGCGTCCTCGCGGCGGGTGACCTGGCATTCCAGCGCGGCCAGCCCGCCGTCCGGGATCAGCGCGCCGGAGAGCGGGCCACGCCGGTGTGGTACGCCGTCCAGCATGAGCCGCGCACCGGGCCGTCCCTCGGCGGCGAACCGGCCAGCCAGGGCCCGCTGGCCCGCGGCCAGGATCGTCACCGCGAACCGGTCCACGCGGCCGAGCAGCTCGGCGGGGTAGGAACCGGCGATCAGCGAGACCAGCACCAGCGGCGGGTCCAGGGACACCGGGCAGAACGCGCTGACCGTGGTGCCGACGTCGTCCCGGCCGTCGGACACCGTGACCAGCGTGACCCCGCTGGCGAAGACCGGCAGGGCCGCGGCCAGCCCGGCCCCGGAGTCAGTAGCCGTCACCGTGAGCCCGTGCAACCGGATGAGCCCGTGCAACCGGATGAGCCCGTGCTACCGGATGAGCCCGTGCGGCGGGACGAACCAGGGTCACTGGATCACCCAGCGGCCGGGCAGGATCAGCGGTCCTTGCGGGGACAGGCCCGCGGCGGCCGCCAGCACGGACACCGGCCCCCAGCTCTCCGCGAACAGCGCCCCGATCCCGGCCGCCCCGATCCCGGCCCCGATCCCGGTCATCCCGATCCCGGCGGCTGGAGCGGCGCGCCGAGCCTCGCTGGAGTCCGGCGGCCGCAGCCGGTCCAGCGGATGGCTCCGCGGGTACAGCCGCACCGCGGCGCCGTCAGGGAGCGAGGCCTTCTCCCGGGCCACGGCCATCGCGGTGTCCAGGCCGCCGAGCTCGTCCACCAGGCCGATGCCGGCCGCGTCCGCCCCGGTCCACACCCGGCCCCGGGCGATCTCGTGCACCTGGGCCTGGGTGAGCCCGCGCCCGTCCGCCACCTTGCCGGTGAAGTCGGCGTAGATCCGGTCCAGCCAGCTGTTGATCTTTTCCCATTCCTCGTCGCTGTACGGGCGCGAGGTGGTGAACATGTCCGCATGCGAGCCCTCGGTCACCGAGTCCGTGCTCACCCCGGCCCGGTCCAGGGCCTGACCCAGCACGGGCTTGGCGGTGATCACGCCGATGGAGCCGGTGATCGTGCCCGGCTGGGCGACGATGGTGTCCGCGGCCATGGCGATGAAGTAGCCGCCGGAGGCGGCGACCTCGCTCATCGACGCCACGACCGGCTTGCCCGCCTCACGGGCCCGGACCACCTCACGCCAGATCGTGTCGGAGGCCACGTACGAGCCGCCCGGGCTGTTCACCCGCAGCACGATCGCCTTGACCCGATGGTCGGCCACCGCGCCGCGCAGGGCGCCGCTGATCGTGTCCGAGCCCATCGAGCTGCCGCCCATCGGGCTGCGGGTGGTGCGGCCGCGCCGGATCGGCCCGCTGGCGTAGATCAGCGCGAGGCCGTCCTCGGCGGTACCGGGCAGCTTCCTGGCCCGCTCGGCCAGCGTCCGGGCCCGCCGGTAACGCCCCAGGTACAGCAGGTACGCATCCGGTCCCGCCGCCTCGCGGACCGCCGCATAGACCTCGTCCCGGTAGCCGAGCGCGTCTACCAGGCGGGCGTCCAGGGCCTCGCCGGACACGAACGGGCCGCGGTCGACCAGCGCGCGGGCGTCCGCCGGTGAGATCTCCAGGCGCTGCGCGATCGCCCCGGTCAGCTGTTCCACGATCGAGGCGGCCACCCGCTGCGTCGCCTCGCGGGCCGGCCCGGAGAACCCGTGCTCGGTCAGCCGCTCGGCGGCGCTCTTGTATTCGCCGCGGGCGGCGACCTGGACCTCGACGCCCAGCTTGTCCAGCGCGCCGCGGTAGAACCAGTTCTGGACGGCGACCCCGGTCAGCCCGAGGTCCCCGGACGGCTGCAGGTAGATCCGGTCGAAGGCGGTGGCCAGGTAGTACGGCACGTTGCCGGGGCTGAAGTCGCCGAACGTCTCCGCCCAGGCCACGGTCAGCTTGCCTGAGCCGCCGAACTCGCGGATCGCCGCGTGCAGCTCCTGAACCTGGGCCAGCCCGATTGGCCGCCCGCCTACCTTCACCACCAGCGCCCTGACCCGGTCGTCGGACCGGGCCCGGCGCAGGCCGTCCAGCACGTCGGCCAGCCGGGTCCGGCGCATCGTGGTCAGCGCCGAGATCGGGTCGGACGGGGGTTCCTCGGCGATGCCCTCGGTCAGGTCCAGCTCGAGGATCAGCGGCGCGGTCCGGCGCTGGCGGAACCTGGTGATCCGGTCGGTCACCATCGAAGTCACCATGCCAGCAGCTTACGGGGCGGCCGCCGTGCCGCTGCCCGGGGCGGGCGGGGCCATTCTGGCCTGCCCGGATCAGGCCAGATGGCCTGCGCTATCGTCGGTCGGGATGGCCGGAAGGGACGTCAATGGCCGATGGTGACGGCAATGGCTGGGTGGTGTGTGCCCAAGGCCACCGCCACTGGGGGAAATACGGCGCAGCCGGCCTGCTGGCCAGCGCCGCGGGGCCGGACGGCCAGCCGAGCGTACTGCTGATCCACCGGGCCAGCTGGACCCAGCACCCCGATACCTGGGGGCCGCCCGGCGGCGCCCGGGACAGTCACGAGAGCGCGACCGGCGCCGCCCTGCGTGAGGCGGCCGAAGAGTGCGCGGTCCCGCCGGAGGCGGTGCGGATCCACGGCCTTTTCGACGACGACCACGGCGGCTGGTCCTACCAGACGCTGATCGCGGACTCCGACGGCGAGTTCGAGGTCTACCCGGCCAGCCGGGAGGCGCCCGAGGTGGCCTGGGTACCCGCGGACCGGGTCGAGGCGCTGCCGCTGCACCCCGGGTTCGCCCAGACCTGGCCGGTCATCCGGGGGGCCTTGGAGCCGGTGACCGTGATCGTGGACGGCGCCAACGTGATGGGCTCCCGCGCCGACGGCTGGTGGCGGGACCGGGCCGGGGCGGCGGCCCGGCTGTACGGGGAACTCGCCGCGCTGGCCGGCCGGGGCGTCGCGGAGCTGCCCAAGGAGCTGGCCGCGGACGGCCTCGACCGCTGGTTCCCCCGGTACGTCCTGGTGGTCGAGGGGCAGGCCAAGGCGGCGGTGCCCGCGCTGCGGGAGATCGCGGGAGTGTGTGTCGCCGCCGCCCCCGGTTCCGGCGACGACACCATCGCCGAGCTGGCCGCCACCACCGGCGGGCGGCGGCTGGTGGTCACCGCCGACCGGGAGCTGCGCGGCCGGGCCGCGGCCGCCGGCGCGGCCGTGACCGGCCCCCGGTGGCTGCTCAGCCTGCTTTAGCCCTAGCGCGGTCGCGGGCCAGCCGCTGGAGCACCGGCCGGGCCGCGAGGTAGGACCCGGCCACCGCCGAGCCGCCTACACCCAGGTCCACCGAGATCCGGCCCTGCCGGGCCCAGTACACGTCCTTGAGGTCCAGCAGCAGCGCGAACTCGTCCACGATGAGGGCCAGGGCCGCGCCGTAGCTGACCGCCACGGCCGGATGCCGCCGGTGCCGGTCCTCGCCGCGCACCGCGATCGCCCCCACCCCGGCGAGCATGCCGATGCCCCACAGGTAGTGGTGCAGGTGCTCGCCGCCCGCGCTGAGGTTGCGGAACGGGCCGCGGCCCGCCCGGATGCTGTAGGTGATGCCCCGGGTGAGGGCGAACGTGCCGGTGAACGACAGCCAGCTGAGCAGGGCGCTGCGCTGGCCCTCGTTCAGCTCCTCGTGGTAGGCGGTCCGTACCTCGGCGGCCGGCACCGGAAGGGCGTTGCTCATAGGTCATCACTACCCTCTGTAACGACCACTCATCGGTGCCGGGCTGACCGCAGTTGCCCGGACAAAGCGGCCTAAACCATCATGACTCCATGCACGAGGGCGGACAGGGGAAGGCGCCCGGGCGCCGCAAGCGGGTCATCTTCTGGTTACTGGCGGCTGCCGTGGCCCGGCGCGTGGTGGCCTCGTCGTACTGCCAGCAGGACACGAGCCCCGGCCCCGGGGGATACGTCTGGTACTACGGCGGCAGCGGGACCGGCATCGGGTCCACGGCGCGCGGCGGGTCACTGACCCCGCCGGAGGACGATCCCGGCGGCGGGACCGGCAACTCCGGCAACTCCGGGGACGACAGCGGTGACGACGGGGGCGACACCAGCGGCGGCGGTGAGTGAAGGCGGCGAGTGAAGCGGTCCCGCCAGAGCCCGGGTGACCGCCGCGCCCCGGTGTGGGCGAGGTCACCGCCCGCGGCCGCGCGGAATGTGCTTTGGTCGAGAAGTGACCGTCGCCGATCTGCTCCTGCTGCTGGTCACGGGGATAGCCGCGGGCATCGTCAGCACCGTCGCGAGCCTCGCGTCGGTGGTGTCCTACCCGGTGCTGCTCGCGCTCGGCCTGCCGCCGCTGTCGGCGAACGTGACCAACACGGTGTCGCTCCTGTTCACCGGGGTGGGTGCGGCCGCGGGCTCACGCCCGGAACTGGCCGGCCAGGGCGGCCGGATCCGGCGGCTGGGCCTGGTCACCGCGCTGGGCGGCGCGGCGGGCGCCGCGCTGCTCCTGCTCACCCCGGCCCGGACGTTCGAGGCCGCGGCGCCGATCCTGATCGGGGCGGCCTCGCTGCTGCTCCTGCTCCAGGCGGCCCTCCCGGCCACCGAAACCGGGCATCCCGACCGGGAACGTAACCCCTTCCTCATCGCGGCGCTGTTCTGCGTGGCCATCTACGTCGGCTACTTCGGCGCGGCCGGCGGCATCCTGCTGCTGGTGGTGCTGACCACCATGCTCACCGAGCCGCTGGCCCGGACCAACGCGATCAAGAACGTGGTCTCGGGACTGGCCAACGCGGTGGCGGCGGTGGCGTTCGCGCTATTCGGCCCGGTCCGCTGGGCCGCGGTGCTGCCGCTGGCGGCGGGGTTCCTCATCGGCGGCCGGATCGGCCCGATCCTGGTCCGCTACCTGCCGGCCCGGGTGCTGCGGGTCGTGATCGGCCTGGGCGGCATCGCTCTGGCCGTCAGACTCGGCCTCAGTGCGTACGACTAAATTCAAATTCTCCGCAACGAAAACGGTGCCCCCTGATCACGTCGCGCCCGTTCGGCGGCATGAATGAAACTTCGGGGCACACCTGACTACACCGATCCAACATTCACGGGCGTGCGGGCGGGCCGGGGGTGGTCGGGTCCGGCATTCACGGGCCTGCGGGGCGGGCCGGGGGAGTGGCCTGCCGCGCAGAAAACCGTCCCGGGGCGGAGGACCGGCCCGGGACGGTTTTCGTTGCGGAGATTTTGGGTTTCGGGTTTTACTCGGGTGCGAGCCAGAGCACGCCGAGCGGGGGCAGGGTGAGTACCGCGGACGCGGGCTGCCCGTGCCACGGCTCCGGGACGGCCTCGATCACGCCGAGGTTGCCCACGCCGCTGCCGCCGTAGTCGGCCGCGTCGGTGTTGACCAGTTCCCGCCAGCGGCCCGCGTGCGGCAGCCCCAGCCGGTACTCGGTGTGCGGGCCGCCGGAGAAGTTCGCCACGCAGGCGACCACACCCGGGCCGCCTGGGCCGCCCGGGTCGCCCGTGTCGTCCGGTACGGGCGGGCCGGCCAGGCGCAGGAACGAGAGCACGTTCCCGGCCGCGTCGTTCGCGTCGATCCAGCTGAACCCGGTGGGCGAATTGTCCTCGGCCCACATCGCCGGCGAGCCGCGGTAGGCGCGGTTCAGGTCCCCGACCAGCGTGCGGACCCCGGCGTGGCCCGGGTAGTCCAGCATCCACCAATCGAGGCCGCGCTCGGCGGACCACTCGTTGCCCTGGCCGAATTCCGACCCCATGAACAGCAGCTGCTTGCCCGGGTGCGCCCACATGTAGGCCAGCATGGCCCGCAGCCCGGCGAAGCGGTTCCACTCGTCACCGGGCATCTTGCCGAGCAGCGATCCCTTGCCGTGCACGACCTCGTCGTGCGACAGGGGCAGCATGAAGTTCTCGCTGTAGGCGTACATGAGCGAGAACGTGATCTCGTTGTGGTGGAACTGCCGGTACACCGGGTCGAGCGACATATAGCTGAGCGTGTCGTGCATCCAGCCCAGGTTCCACTTGAAGCCGAAGCCCAGGCCGCCCAGGTGCACCGGCCTGGTCACGCCCGGCCAGGCGGTGGACTCCTCGGCGATCATCATGACCCCGGGGACCCGCCGGTAGGAGGTCGCGTTGACCTCCTGCAGCAGGGCGACCGCGTCAGTGTTCTCCCGGCCGCCCTGGGCGTTCGGGACCCATTCGCCGGCCTTCCGGGAGTAGTCCAGGTAGAGCATGGACGCCACCGCGTCGACCCGGAGCCCGTCGGTGTGGAACTCCTCCAGCCAGTACAGGGCGTTGGCCACGAGGAAGTTGCGGACCTCGTTGCGGCCGTAGTTGAAGATGAGCGTGCCCCAGTCGGGGTGCTCCCCGCGGCGGGGGTCGGGGTGCTCGTACAGCGGGGTGCCGTCGAACCGGGCCAGCGCCCACTCGTCGCGCGGGAAGTGCGCGGGTACCCAGTCGAGGATCACGCCGATCCCGGCCTGGTGCAGCCGGTCGACCAGGTAGCGGAACTCGTCCGGGGTGCCGAACCGGGCCGTGGGCGCGAAGTAGGAGGTGACCTGGTAGCCCCAGGACCCGCCGAACGGGTGCTCGGCCACTGGCAGGAACTCCACGTGGGTGAAGCCCAGGCCCGACACGTACTCGGTCAGCTCGTCGGCGAGCTGGACGTAGGTCAGGCCGGGCCGCCATGACCCCAGGTGCACCTCGTAGACGCTGACCGGCTCGCGGACCTGCTGGCCGCGGGACCGGGCCGCCAGCCACTCGGCGTCGTTCCACTCATACCGCGACGTGTAGATGACCGACGCGGTCGCGGGCGGCCGCTCGGCCAGGTTGGCCATGGGGTCGGCTTTGCGCCGCCACTGCCCGTCCGGCCCGCACACGTCGAACTTGTAGTGGGTCCCGTCGCCCACGTCGGGCACGAACAGCTCCCAGACCCCCGTGCCGCCCAGGGACCGCATCGGGTGCCCGCGGCCGTCCCAGTGGTTGAAGTCAGCGATGACCCGCACGCCGCGGGCATTGGGCGCCCAGACCGCGAAGGCCGTCCCGGTCACGTCGCCGTACTGCTTCACGTGCGCGCCGAGCACCTGCCAGAGGTTCTCGTGCCGGCCCTCGCCGATCAGGTGCAGGTCCATCTCGCCCAGGCTGGGCAGGAAGCGGTACGGGTCGTCGGCGATGGTCTCGGGCAGGCTGCCGCCGTTGCCGTCGGGGTAGGTGACCGCGATCCGGTAGTCGGGGGTCTGGCCCGCCGGGAGGGTGACCGCGAACACGCCCTCGTGCACATGCTCGGCCGGGGACCGCTGCCCGTCGGGCAGCACGATCGTCACCGACTTGGCCAGCGGGCGGAGCACCCGCACGATGACCCCGTCCGGCCCGGCGTGGGCGCCGAGGATCGAATGCGGGTCATGGTGCGTCCCCGCGATGACGCGGTCGATCTCGCCCAGGCTGATGCCCGCCTGATTCTGCTGGCTGATCATGCTCATGCGTCAGCGATTGAATCGGCGATCGAACCCAGCGGGATGGACAGCCAGCCGGGCCGGTTCCGGGCCTCGTACATCACCTCGTAGACCGCCTTATCCAGGACGAGGGCGCGCAGCAGGATGGCGTGCGTGCCCGGATCGATTCCCCCGGCGGCAGCGTACCCGGCGCAGAACGCATCCTGGTTGCGGCGGACCCATTCCAGGGCCGGGGCGTGCAGCCGGTCCCCGTCGGGACGGGCCAGCAGTTGGTGGCGGGCCGCGTAGTCGAACGAGCGCAGCATGCCGGCCACGTCGCGCAGCGCGGTGGACAGGGCGCGGCGCTGGGCCAGCGGCGTGGCGGGCTCGCCCTCGAAGTCGAGCAGCACCCACCCCGTCTGGGTCCGCATCACCTGGCCCAGGTGGTAGTCGCCGTGCACCCGCTGGACGCTCAGCGGGGTGTCCAGCTTGGCCAGGTCGGCGAAGGCCGACCCGAGCAGGTCGGCGTGGCGGCCCAGCTCCGGCACGGTGGCCAGGGCCACGTCGAGCCGGGCGAACATCTCGTCGGCCAGCGCGCTGATGGCCTCGGGCGGCAGCTCGTCGGTGCCGAAGGCCCGGGCCAGGTCGCGGTGCACCTCGGCGGTGGCCTCGCCGAGCCGGTACGCCTCGCCGGCGAAGTCACCGCCGGCGTCGGCGGCGTGGATCCGGCCCTCGGCCGCGTACAGGTCCCGCACGCTGGTCGCGGCCAGTGACCAGCCGTCCGACGCGGCGCGCAGGTAGCGGGACAGGATGCCCAGGATGACCGGGGCCCCGTCCAGCCGGGACTCGATCCAGCCCAGCGGCTCGGCCACGTGCGTGGAGCCGCGCATGGCCAGCGCCCGGGGCACCTCCAGGTCCGGGTTGGGCCCGGGGGAGGGCCGCCGGAACACCTTGAGGATGGTGGCCTCGCCGAACATCAGGCTGGTGTTGCTCTGCTCGCCGGTCAGCACCAGGCTGCCCAGGCTGGTGTCGATCTCGGTCCCCGGCTCGTGCGCGAAGCACAGCGGGCCCGCCCGGCCGCCGTCCGCGATGGCCTGCAGCAGCAGCCGGGTCAGGTCCCGGTCGTGCAGCGCGTCGTAGGCGATCCGGCCGTCGTCGGCCACCCCGATCTGCACGTGCTGCAGGTGGCCCGGGATTTCCTCGCGCAGGCCGAGGAAGAGCTGGTAACTGTCCACCGTGCTGCCCAGGGAGCCCGGGCTGCCCTGGGACAGGGCGCTACTCTGCGTGACAGCCACGATGAGGTGGTGCAGCCCCGGGTCGCCGCCGACCAGCTCGGTGTCGGTCACGATGGCCAGGTCGAGGATCCTGGCGCCCTTGCCAGCGAACCAGCGCTGACTCGGCATCCACTCCGCCAGCGTTTCCTCAAATGTCATATTTCCGGTCTACCCCGTCCCCAGGGATCATGCAGCATCACAGCGACCACCATCTCGCCAGATTCCGCACCGAATGCGGCCG
>Ga0208717_1000682_pt1 | contig 11179 bp, 8 predicted proteins | sample NGESurF53shallow_FD_184489 | JGI IMG/M metagenome (GOLD analysis project Ga0208717, IMG submission 184489) | Arctic peat soil microbial communities from Barrow, Alaska - NGEE Surface sample F53-3 shallow (SPAdes) | ecosystem: Environmental > Terrestrial > Soil > Wetlands > Peat ... | reverse complement strand
GGCCGAGTTCGGACTCCATGCGCAGCAGCTTGCCGGTCTCGCCCTCGAGAAGACGGCCGGCTGGAATGCCTGTCCATGCGCCGACGACCTCCGCGATGTCATCGGGGCCGACCTCTTCCTTCACCATCGCCCCGCCGCCGGCTTCGGCCTTGCCTGCTTCGGCAAGTGATCGCTCGAGGGTTGGAATATCGGCGTACATCAATCGGGACGCCGTTTCGAAGTCGCCGTCGCGTTGCGCGCGTTCGGCTTGACCGCGTGCATCGTCGAGACTTTGCTTCAGTTCACCGACGCGGTTGAGGCCGGCCTTCTCGATGTCCCATCGTGCGGTGAGCGCACTGAGCTGCTCTTGGCGATCGGCGAGTTCGGCTCGCAGCCGCTCGAGGCGCTCTCGGCTCGCGGCGTCATCTTCGTGCGCGAGTGCAAGCTCCTCCATCTTCATCCGGTCGACGACACGTCGCAGCTCGTCGATCTCGACCGGCGACGAGTCGATCTCCATGCGCAGGCGCGACGCCGCCTCATCGACGAGATCGATGGCCTTGTCCGGCAGGAAGCGGCCGGTGATGTAGCGGTCAGACAACGTCGCTGCGGCCACCAATGCGGCGTCCGATATCTGCACCTTGTGGTGCGCCTCGTAGCGCGACTTCAACCCACGCAAGATGCCGATGGTGTCTTCAACGCTAGGCTCGCCGACCAGGACCGGCTGGAAGCGCCGTTCCAAAGCGGGATCCTTCTCGATGCGCTCGCGATACTCGTCCAAGGTTGTCGCACCGACCATGCGCAGCTCGCCACGCGCCAACATGGGTTTGAGCATGTTGCCAGCGTCCATCGCACCCTCTGCAGCGCCCGCGCCGACGACGGTGTGCAGCTCGTCGATGAAGGTGATGACCTGCCCGTCCGAGCTCTTGATCTCGTTCAGCACGGCCTTCAGCCGCTCTTCGAACTCGCCCCGGTACTTCGCGCCCGCGATCATCGCGCCGAGGTCGAGCGCGATCAGCCGCTTGCCGCGCAACGATTCCGGAACGTCGCCCGCGACAATGCGTTGAGCGAGGCCTTCGACGACCGCTGTCTTGCCGACGCCCGGCTCCCCGATGAGCACCGGGTTGTTTTTCGTGCGGCGCGCGAGCACCTGCACGACACGGCGGATCTCGGTGTCGCGACCGATGATCGGGTCGAGCTCGCCACCGCGTGCACGCGCTGTCAGGTCGACGCCGTACTTCTCCAGTGCCTGAAACGTCGACTCGGGGTCGGGAGAGGTCACGCGCGCGTGTCCGCGAACGGATTCGAACGCGCCGAGCAGCGCCTTTGGGGTCGCACTGTGACGCCGCAACAACGACGCGACTTCGCCACCTTCGTCGGCTAGGCCGACGAGGAGATGCTCAGTCGAGATGTACTCGTCGCCCAGGTCGGTGGCCCGCTTCGCCGCGGCACTGATGACCTGCATCGACGGGCGGTCCATGCCGGGCGCGGCAACCGTCGATCCGGTAGCCCGCGGAAGTCGCGCAGTGATCTGGTCGGCCTCGCCGCGAAGCGTGCTGAGTGACACTCCGACGGCTTCGAGCAGTGGTGCGGCCGTACCGTCGGCCTGCCCCATCAGCGCGAGGAGCAGATGCACGGGCTCAACATGCGGATTGCCTTCAGCAACGGCCCGTTGAATAGCGCTGGCGACTGCCTCTTGGCTCTTGGTGGTCAGCTTGTACGTGTCCATCGGATCACTCTCCGAACTGCGGGACGTCGGGTCGGACGCCGAAGGGCTGGCTTGGCCAGACCACGGCGACCGCTGCTTGTCGCAGGGGGACAAGATCGCGGCGGTGTGACGCGTGGGCCTCGGCGACCCGGCGAGCTGCGGTGGAGTGCACGAGTTCGAGTTCGTGCGCCAACTCGGCCACCCGCTGCTGCAGTGCAGTGACCTGGTTCTCGAGCTCGAGAATTCGCTTGATGCCGGCCAGGTTCACGCCGTGCTCCTGCGACAGCCGCTGCACTTCGCGTAATTGCGAGATGTCGCGGCTTGAGTAACGCCGGCCACGGCCGGGCGCACGATCGGGTGAAACCAGGCCGAGCTTGTCGTAGGCGCGCAGCGTCTGCGGGTGCAGGCCAGACAGTTGGGCAGCGACCGAGATCACGAATACGGGGCTGATGTCTTCACGCATCAGTTACTCACCTTCCAGCAGGTGCGCTCGCGGATTGTCTGCCGACGTTGCTTCGCGGTAGGCCTCGAGCGCTTCCTTTGCCTTTCCAGAAACCTTGTGTGGCACGGCGACTTCGATGGTGACCAGCTGGTCGCCCTTGGTGCCGTCGCGCCGAGTGACGCCCTTACCGCGTACCCGCAACACTCGCCCGTTTGTCGTGCCAGCCGGCAGTTTCAGGGTCACCGGCGGCCCGTCGAGCGTCGGTACCTTGATCTCCGAGCCGAGTGCCGCCTCCGGGAACGTGACCGGCACCGTGATCGTAAGGTTGTCGCTGGCGCGGCCGAACAACGCGTGCGGCCGCACATGCACGAGCACGATGAGATCGCCCGCCGGACCGCCGCGTTCACCAGGAGAACCCTTGCCCTTCAGGCGAATCCGCTGACCGTCGTTGACGCCGGCCGGGATGCGCACCTGCATGGTGTGCTCACTCATTGCGCGCCCGCTGCCGTGACAGACCGGGCACGGGTCATCGACCAGCAGGCCGCGGCCGCGACAGTCGCGGCAGGGCTCTGAGAACGCAAACCCACCCGCACCCCGCGACGTCACGCCGGTGCCGCTACAGGTCGGACATACGCGCGGCGTCGTGCCCGCCTTCGCGCCGGTGCCTTTACACGCACTGCACGGTTGAGGGGTCGCCATACGCAACGCGACGGTCTCGCCATGCACGGCGTGCTCGAAGTCGAGAGTCACTTCGGTTTCGACATCGGCGCCGCGCCGCGGCTGTTGCGAGGTCGCGCCCGCCCGGCGTCCGCCGCTGAAGATCCCACCAAGGATGTCGCCGAGCCCACCGGCAGCGCCTGCGCCACCTGCACGCGCGTTGCCTAGGAGATCGCCGAGGTCGAAGTTGAAGCCGCCGGGTGCACCAGCACCGGCGCCGCCACTGCCGGGCATGCGGAATCCGCCGCTACCGAACAGCGACCTTGCCTCGTCGTACTCCTTGCGCGTCTTCTCATCCGAGAGCACGTCGTAGGCCTCGGAGATCTCCTTGAACTTCTCCTCGGACTTCGCGCTGCCGGTATTCGCGTCCGGGTGATGCACTCGCGCGAGCTTGCGGTACGCCTTCTTGATCTCCGCCGCCGTCGCGTCTTTCGGGACGCCGAGTGACTTGTAGTAGTCCTTCTCGATGTAATCGCGGGTGCTCATCGGCGTCCCTCCCTTCTGTTCTTGCAGTTATTGCAACGGGTCGGACGGCGAGGGGCTGGCGTCTGCGTCGACCTCTTCGTCGTCGACCGGCACCTCCAGATCGACCGGCAGTGAGACAGTCGGCTCCGCGACCGCGACCCGCGCCGGCCGCACGACGCGGCCCGCGTAGCTGTAACCGGGCTGCAGGATTTGCACAGCCGTCGGCTCGATGACTTCGTCGGAGTACGAATGCATCAAAGCTTCGTGTTGTGTCGGGTCGAACCGATCGCCCGGCTGCCCGAAGCGGGTCAGCCCGAGCTTGGTGACGGCCGCATCGAGTGCCTCGGCGACTTGCCGAAATCCACCTTCGAGCTCGCCGTGCTCGCGCGCTCGGCCGATGTCATCGAGAACCGGAAGCAATGCGGACAGCGCGTCGCCGACGGCGAACTCTCGCACCGCTTCGCGGTCACGTTCAACGCGCTTGCGGTAGTTCGCGTACTCGGCCTGCACCCGCTGGAGATCTGCCGTTCGTTCGGCCAACTCGGTGCGCAACTGCGACAGCTCGATCGAGTCGACACCGGGCCCGCGCCCGGATGGGCCCACAGATGAGGGCCCGGATGGGCCCCCCAAAGGGGACCCACCTGCGGGCGTCGGGTCGTGCGACACCGCGCCTGACGTCGGATCGAAATGCACCCGGCGCTTGTCACGAACCACGGGCTGCTCGAACGGATCCGAGCCGCTCACGAGGTGCCCTCGTCGACGATTTCGGCGTCAATCACCTCATCGGCCCCGTCACCAGAGCCACCTGCACCATCGGTCGGGCCGCTTTCGCCGCCCTCGTGACTCTCGTGACCTGCGGCTGCGTTGGTTGCCTGCGCGTTCGCGTAGATCGCGCTGCCCATCTTCTGGCTCTCGGCGGCCAGCTCATCGGTCGCGGTGCGAACCGCGGCGATGTCGGTGCCCTCGAGTGCCTTCTTCAAGTTGGCCAGTGCCGTGTCGACCGAGTCCTTCTCGGGAGCCGGGATCGTCTCTGCGTTCTCGCGAAGGAACTTCTCGGTCTGGTAGACGAGTGTCTCGGCCTGGTTGCGGGTCTCGGCCTCTTCCTTGCGGGCGCGGTCCTCTTCAGCGTGCGACTCGGCCTCGCGCATCATCCGCTCGATGTCTTCCTTCGGCAGCGCCGAGCCGCCGGTGATCGTCATCGACTGCTCCTTGCTCGTGCCGAGATCCTTTGCGGACACGTGCACGATGCCGTTGGCGTCGATGTCGAAGGTGACCTCGATCTGCGGGATCCCGCGCGGCGCCGGTGGCAGGCCAGTCAGCTCGAACATGCCGAGCTTCTTGTTGTAGGCAGCCATTTCGCGTTCGCCTTGGTAGACCTGGATCTGCACGCTCGGCTGGTTGTCGTCAGCCGTGGTGAAGGTCTCGGATCGCTTCGTCGGGATCGTGGTGTTGCGCTCGATGAGCTTGGTGAACACCCCGCCCTTGGTCTCGATGCCGAGCGACAACGGCGTGACGTCGAGGAGCAGAACGTCCTTGACCTCGCCCTTCATGACGCCCGCCTGCAGGCTCGCGCCCACCGCGACGACCTCGTCGGGGTTGACGCCCTTGTTGGGCTCCTTGCCGCCGGTCAACTCGCGGACCAGGTCGACGATCGCGGGCATCCGGGTCGAACCACCGACCAGGACGACGTGGTCGATCTGGTCGACCTTGATGCCGGCGTCCTTGATGGCCTGGTGGAAGGGGCCCTTGGTGCGGTCGAGCAAGTCGGAGGTCATCTTCTGAAACTCCGAGCGAGTGACCTTGACCTCAAGGTGCAGCGGGCCTTCCGCGCTCGCGGTGATGTACGGCAGGTTGACCGTGGTCTCTGCCTGCTGCGAGAGCTCGATCTTGGCCTTCTCCGCGGATTCACGAAGCCGCTGGAGCGCCATCTTGTCCTTGGATAAATCGATACCGTTGCTGTTCTTGAATGCCGTCACCAAGTAGTCGACGAGGCGCTGGTCCCAGTCGTCACCACCGAGGTGTGTGTCACCGCTCGTCGACTTGACCTCGACGATGCCCTCGCCGATCTCGAGCAGGGACACGTCGAAGGTGCCGCCGCCGAGGTCGAAGACCAGGATCGTCTGCTCCTTCTCACCCTTGTCGAGGCTGTAGGCCAATGCGGCCGCCGTCGGCTCGTTGATGATGCGCAGGACGTTCAGGCCGGCGATGGTGCCAGCTTCCTTGGTCGCCTCGCGCTGGGAGTCATTGAAGTACGCCGGCACGGTGATGACCGCGTCGGTGATCTGCTCGCCGAGGTAGGCCTCAGCATCACGCTTCAGCTTTTGCAGGATTCGTGCGCTGATCTCCTGCGAGGTGTAGTTCTTGCCGTCTATCGCGACGGTCCAGTCAGTGCCGATGTGGCGCTTGACCGACCGGATTGTGCGGTCCGCGTTGGTGACGGCCTGCCGCTTGGCGACCTCACCGACCAGAACCTCACCATTCTTTGCAAACGCGACGACGGACGGCGTGGTGCGCGATCCCTCGGCGTTCGCGATGACCGTGGGCTCGCCGCCTTCTAGAACGGCGACGACGGAGTTCGTCGTACCAAGGTCGATGCCGACCGCTCGTGCCATGGGAGTCTCCTTCGAAGCTCGATCTGTTTAGAAAAACCTGATCTGGTAGAAACTTGAGTCCGTGCCACTCATGTTAGTCGGCGGCGGCAGGATGTCAAGGCGAAGTTGAGTGTGTTCGGCTCAACTTTGAGAAGCGAACAAATCACTCTGCGAAGTCGGCTTGCATCGAGCGGGATGTTGAGCGGGATTGCGCATAGCCGCAGGCGGGTGGGGTAGTTTCGCCGAGCGGCGCGCACTAGCCTCGGGAAGCCGAGGCGGTCCACAAGTGACGCCTGAGGTCTATTCGGAGGTCGTTGATGTCGTCGAGTCCACGCGTGCTCCGGTGCCTCCGTGGCGGGGTTGCTGCGATCACCGTGGCTGGCGGCTGCCTCATCGCCGCGTCGGGTGGCGCGGCGGCGGCGCCCACCGCCGTCCGTGCCTTCGTGCCTTCGGCGCTACCTGCTGCGTTGCCCTCGAACGTGCAGCGCATTTCGGGCGCGAGCCGGTTCGATACCGCCATCGCGACGTCTCGGGACGAGTTCCCTCTCGATGGCAGCGCTGCGGCCGTCGTGCTCACCCGCGCCGACACCTATCCCGACGCCCTGGCGGGTGTACCGCTGGCGGCCAAGGTGGGTGGTCCGCTGCTGTTGACGTCGTCCAACTCCCTGAGCGCCGCGGTTCGCGCCGAGATCGTCCGCGTGCTGCCCGCCGGTGGCCAGGTCTACATCCTGGGCGGGACGTCGGCGGTGAGCGCTGCGGTCGAGACCACGATCACCGGCCTCGGGTTTGTCGTGCATCGCCTTGCCGGTGCCAACCGATTCGCGACCGCGGTTGCCGTAGCTGGCGCGCTCGGCAATCCGACAACGGTGCTCGAGGCAACCGGCTTGAACTTCCCTGACGCTCTCGCCGGTGGTCCGGCGGCAATCGAAGACGGCGCCGCGATCCTGCTCACCAATGGCAAGGTGCAGGCGGCAGAGACCAGCGCGTACCTTGCCGCACACACCGGAGGGTCTCACTTCGCTCTCGGAGGCCCGGCAGCCGCGGCCGACCCGTCGGCCGTCGCGATCTCGGGCGACGACCGCTACCAGACGGCAGCGCAGGTGGCGGAGACCTTCTTCCACACACCCGACGTCGCCGGTATTGCGACCGGCACCAACTTCCCTGACGCGCTCGCCGCCGGCCCCGACCTCGCTTCCAAGGATGCGCCGCTGCTGCTCGTGCCGCCTGCGGGCGTGCTGCCGTCAGGGACTACGGGCCAGCTGATCAAGTACGCGCAGACGCTTCGCAGCGCTTTGGTCTTCGGAGGTACCGCGTCGGTGGCCGACAGTGTCGCTGCCCAGGTCGGCACGTTAGCGAACTTGAGCGCGACGGCCACGACCGCGTCGACGTCGCCCACCTTTAGCGGTCAGTTCGGCATCCTGAGCACGCACCTGCACACCAACGCGGGCGTGGCCAACACGACCCAGGTATTCGACGGCAGCGCTGGCAGTTCGACGCTCTACACGCAGGGCATGGGCTCGAAGGTCATCCCAGGTACGGCGACCCGCGCCGACTTCAACGCCTTCCCAACCAACAACTCGGGCGCGCTGGAGTCGGCGGTCAATACCGCGTTCGCCGCGGTGTACGCGTCGGAGGGCTACAAGTCGACCGATGCCGGTGCGCAGTTCCTGGTCAACGCCGAGCAGGTGTTACTGAACCCGCTCGCGTCACCGACACTGCGTCTCGCGGTGTACGTCGCGCTGCTCAACTCGCCGGGCACCACCGCCACGTCGGGTGCCAAGGACGCGAACGGCCGTGTCGGTGTCGCCATTTCCGGCACGATCAGCGGCAATGGCAGCCTCACCCCAGAGCAGCTCTCGTACATCTTCGATCCGACCACGGGCAACCTGCTCGAGGACGACATCTTGGGTGGGGGTGTCGTGCTCGTGTCCAGTACCGTGACCACCTTCGCAACAGCCAGTACGGCGCCTGGGGACCCCTACCCGAACTGAGACCGTCAAACTGCAAAGTTCACCGCAGTCGGGTGCCGCTGCGGCCGATTGATTGCGGCTAGCTGATGAGGAGCACCGATGGCCCTGCGCATCGTCATCGGTGCGATCGCCACGGCCGTCGCGTTCGGGCTGACCGGCCGTCGCTTGTGGTGGTTGTTCCGGCTGATCCGGTCAGGGCAACCAGCAATAGATCGGGCCGGACGTCGATCAGCTGGCGCTGCTGATCAGGGCCCGAACGTGAAGGGCCTAGCCACAAATGTGAAGGGCCCAGGGGCCGAGCTGACCGAGGTCATCGGTCAACGCAAGCTGCTGGCGTGGACGATCCCCGGCCTTGCACACGCGGTCACGTTCTGGGCGTTCCTCGTCCTTGGACTCACCATCGTTGAGGCGTACGGCGCGCTGTTCAAGGCGAACTTCGGGATCGGCGAGTGGGCCGGACTCGGGTTCATCGAAGACCTGTTCGCGACCCTTGTGCTCGTTGCTTTGGTCGTGTTCACCAAGATTCGATTCTTCAATCGCGAGTCGCGCCGTGGCCGCGCATCACGCTTCTACGGCTCGCACAGCCGCGCTGCGTGGGTGATCCTCGGCATGATCTTCGCTGTGATCGCGACGTTGCTGCTGTATCGCGGCGCACAGATGAATACCGGTAACTTCCCCTACCGTCCTTATCCCTGGTCGTTCGCGTCGTGGCTGGTGTCGCGAGCGTTGCACCCGCTCGGTGCCGCCAACCACGGCATCGAGACGTTCTTCGTGCTCGCCCAGCTGATCGTCGTCCTGTCGTTCCTTGTTCTGGTGACCTACTCGAAGCACTTGCACATCGTGTTCGCGCCGCTGAACATCTATTTCGCGCGAAAGCCCGACGCGCTCGGGCCGCTGCTGCCGATGTACTCCGGTGACCACCAGATCGACTTCGAAAACCCTTTGGACGATGACAATTTCGGCGTCGGCAAGGTTGAGGACCTCACCTGGAAAGGTCTGCTCGATCTCTCGACCTGCACCGAATGCGGCAGGTGCCAGTCGGTGTGCCCCGCATGGAATACGGGCAAGGTACTGAATCCGAAGCTCATCATCACGCAGCTGCGTGACCACCTGTTCGATAAGGCGCCGGCGCTGTTGTCGGGCGCCGAATCTGCGGCGGCGATGCGGCCACTGGTCGGCACCATCGAGCAGGGCGGGGTGATCGACCCTGAGGCACTCTGGGCGTGCACATCGTGCGGCGCATGCGTGCAGGAATGCCCGGTCGACATCGAGCATGTCGACCACATCATGGACATGCGCCGGCATCAGGTACTGGTCGAGTCGGCATTCCCGGCTGAGGCAGGCGGCATGATGCGCAACCTCGAGAACGCCGGCAATCCCTGGGGCTTGCCCGCATCGACCCGGTTGGCGTGGACCGAAGGCCTACCGTTCGACGTCCGCGTTGTTGGTCGAGGTTCGCAGATTCCCGACGACGTCGAGTACCTGTTTTGGGTTGGCTGCGCCGGCGCGTCCGACGACCGAGCACGCACATCGACCCGTGCAGTCGCCGAGCTTTTGCACACCGCCGGCGTGCAGTTCGCGGTGCTCGGACCCCTCGAGACGTGCACCGGTGATCCGGCGCGGCGGATGGGCAACGAGTTCGTCTACCAGCAACTCGCGCAGCAAAACGTCGCCACGCTGCAGTCGGTCGGTGCACGCAAGATCGTCGCTTCGTGCCCGCACTGCTTCAACACGATCGCGCGGGAGTATCCGCAGATCGGCGGCAACTTCGATGTCGTGCATCACACCGAGTTGCTGGCGACTTTGGTGGCCGAAGGCCGGTTGCAGGCGTCGTCCGCCGTGGATTCGTCGGTGACGTATCACGACCCGTGTTACCTCGGACGGCACAACAAGGTCTACGGGCAACCGCGCGATGTGCTCGCTGCGGTACCGGGGCTCACGTCGACGGAAATGCCGCGCTGCAAGGAACGCGGATTCTGCTGCGGCGCCGGCGGTGCGCGCATGTGGATGGAGGAGCGCGTCGGCAAGCGGATCAATCACGAGCGCATCGACGAAGCGCTCGCGCTGGATCCGGACGTCGTCGTGACGGCCTGCCCCTACTGCCGGGTCATGCTCGGTGACGCAGTGCGTGATCGGCAGTCGCAGGGGTCGGCGCGGGCAGACGTCGTCGTGATCGACGTCGCCGAGGTGTTGCTGCGCTCGGTCCGCGGCCCCGGCCCGGCTTAGCTGCGGCAGAGGCAAAACGGGTGACCGTCGAGGTCGGCGAACACCCGAAACGTCGGATGCTCGGCCGAGTCGTCGAGCAGCGTCGCACCCAGGGCCAGCGCGCGGGCGTGCTCGGCATCCATGTCGTCGACGATGAAGTCGACGTGGGCCTGCTGTGGTCGGGTCGGGTCTGGCCAGTCAGGCTTGATGTGATCGGGCGCGAGCTGAATCGAGAACGCGGCGCCGGTATCGGTCTGCAGGTCGATCCAGTCGCCGTCGGTTCGCACGATCGGCCAACCGGTCAACTCGGAGTAAAACGCCGCCGCCGCGTGGGGGTCGGCGCTGTCGAAGACGACGTTTCCGAGGCGCATCGCCATCGGTACCTCCGCGTGAGTCCTAGATCTGGGTGCGGTGAAAGTTCTGCCACGACCGGGACGGCGTGGGCCCGCGCTGTCCTTGATATCGCGAGCCATAGACAGAACTGCCGTACGGGAACTCGGAGGGCGAGGAGGTGCGGAAGAGGCACAGCTGCCCGATCTTCATCCCGGGCCAGAGCTTGATCGGCAGTGTCGCGACATTGCTGAGCTCGAGGGTGACGTGGCCGGAGAATCCCGGGTCGATCCAGCCGGCGGTGCTGTGGGTCAGGAGGCCAAGCCGGCCAAGGCTCGACTTCCCCTCGAGACGCCCGGCTACGTCGTCCGGCAAGGTAATGACCTCATAGGTCGAGGCCAGCACGAACTCGCCTGGGTGCAAGATGAAGGGCTCGTCGACGGCCGGCTCGACCAAGCGGGTGAGGTCAGGCTGCTCGATGGCCGGGTCGATATGCGGGTAGCGATGGTTCTCGAAGACCCGAAAGTACTTGTCGATCCGGACGTCGACACTCGACGGCTGGACCATGATCGGGTCGTACGGATCGAGGACGACGCGGCCCGCCGCGAGCTCGGCCCTGATGTCGCGGTCGGAGAGCAGCACGCGCGCAATCTATCGGTCCGTGCGCGGCGCGCTACCAGCGAGTCGGGCGCCGATCACGCGCTGGCTTCGGCCGCTCGCTGCATCTGGTTGAGGTGCGCCAGATCGTGCGCGGCGATCTTTCGCACGGTCTCGT
>Ga0208717_1000681_pt1 | contig 11196 bp, 14 predicted proteins | sample NGESurF53shallow_FD_184489 | JGI IMG/M metagenome (GOLD analysis project Ga0208717, IMG submission 184489) | Arctic peat soil microbial communities from Barrow, Alaska - NGEE Surface sample F53-3 shallow (SPAdes) | ecosystem: Environmental > Terrestrial > Soil > Wetlands > Peat ... | reverse complement strand
GCCGATCCGGAACTGCCCATGCTCACCCTGGCCGACCTCGGCATCCTGCGGGACGTCACGAGCGAGAACGGTCATATCGTCGTGACGATCACGCCGACGTACTCGGGCTGCCCGGCGCTGCACGAGATCGCGCGCGAGCTGGAGTACCGGCTCACTCAGGCCGGCTTCGGCGCCACCGTCCGGACCCAGATCGCCCCGGCCTGGACCAGCGACTGGATCACCCCCGAGGGCCGCCGGAAACTTCACGCGGCCGGCATCGCGCCACCCCGGCCAGCGGCAGCGGGCGCGGCACTCCCCCGTGGCCCGGTCCCGCTCAACCTCACGATGGCCCCCCGTGACCCGGTGGCGTGCCCCCACTGCGGCTCGCCCGACACCGCGGCGACGGCGGCTTTCGGGGCGACCGCGTGCAAGGCCCTGCTGCGCTGCCGGACCTGCCACGAACCGTTTGAATATGTGAAGGAATTTTGATGGCCCGCCCCGGCGGCGCGTCGCGGACCGAGTTTTACCCGCTCACCGTGCTCCGCGTGGATCCGCTGACCGCCGATTCGGCCGCGCTGACGTTCGGCGTGCCGCCCGGGGTCGCGGACCGGTTCAGGTTCTCCCCGGGCCAGTCCCTCACGATCCGCCGCGGCGCGCAGCGGCGCTCCTACTCGATCTGCGCTCCCCAGGGGCACCCGCCGCGGATCGGCGTGCGGGAAGTGCCCGGCGGGGCGGTCTCCCGCTGGCTCACCCGCGACGTCCGGCCCGGGGACATCATCGACGTCCAGGCGCCGTCCGGGACGTTCACCCCGGATCTGTCCCAGCCCGGGCAGCACGTCCTGATCGCCGCGGGCAGCGGCATCACGCCCGTGCTGTCCATCGCCGGATCCGTGCTCGCCGCGCACCCCAGCTCGGCGGTCACCCTGATCTACGGCAACCGGCGCAGCGACTCGGTCATGTTCACCGAGGAGATCGCCGACCTCAAGGACTCCTACCCGGCGCGGCTATGCCTGGTCCACATGCTCAGCCGCGAGCCGCAGGAAGTAGAGCTGTTCAACGGACGGCTCGACCCCGGCAAGCTGCGCTCGCTGCTGCCCGTCACCGTCGCGGTCCCCGCGGTGGACCACTGGTGGCTGTGCGGTCCCCTCGGGATGGTCACCGGCGCGATCGAGGTGCTCACCGGGCTCGGGGTCCCCCGTGACCGCGTCCACCGTGAGCTGTTCTACGTCGAGGACACTCCCCCGGCCCAAGTCCGCCACGAGGAGGCGCCCGCGGGCCCCGGCGCCGAGGTGACCGTGCTGCTCGACGGCCGCGCCAGCACCGCGACCGTCCCCCCGGGCATGCCGATTCTCGACGCGGCCCAGCGGATCCGCCCCGACCTGCCCTTCGCCTGCAAGGGCGGCGTGTGCGGCACCTGCCGCGCGCTCCTCACCGAGGGCCAGGTCACCATGCGCCGCAATTACGCGCTGGAGCAGGACGAGGTCGACGCGGGCTACGTGCTCACCTGCCAGGCGCTTCCTGCCTCCGACCAGATCACCGTCGACTACGACGCCTAGCCCCCGGGAGCTGCCGGTGCGGAATCTCGCGCCGCCGCCAGAGGACCTCGACCCCATCGAGCGGGCGTCCGCTGACGAATTGCAGGCCGTGCAGCTCGAGCGGCTCCAGTGGTCGCTCCGCCACGCGTACACCAGCGTGCCGCACTACCGCGCGGCTTTCGACGCGGCCGGCGTTCATCCGTGATCCCGGTTTCCGGCGGGATGACCGAGCGGCAGGTCACCCTGATCCGGGACCTCCGGCCCGACATCATCATGGTCACGCCGTCCTACATGCTCGCGATCGTGGACGAGATGGAACGCCAGGGCTTCGACCCGGCCGGGTCCTCGCTGCGGTTCGGCATCTTCGGCGCGGAACCCTGGACGAACGAGATGCGCCCGCCTGCTGCCCGGCACCGCGCGTCCTATGCGGCGCATGCAGAAGGTCACCGGCCGGACCGACGACATGATTATCTTGCGCGGGGTCAACCTGTTCCCGACCCAGATCGAGGAACTCATCATGCGCATCCCGGTGCTGTCGCCGCACTTCCAGCTGCACCTGACCCGGGAAGGCCGGATGGACCGCCTGGCCGTCCAGGTTGAACGCCGCCCCGGCACCACCGGGAGCGACACGGCAGAAGCCGGCCCTCAGCTGATCACGCTGATCAAGAACACCATCGGTGTCACCGTCACCGCCAGCGTCCTGGAACCTGAGTCCATCCCGCGCTCGGTTGGCAAGGTACGCCGCATCGTCGACCACCGCCCGCGCTGACGGACCCGGGGCCGGCGCCCAGGTGTACGACCGCGGCGACCGGGCAAGACGACAGCACCTGCGAGGAGCGGAGAGACGGCAATGGCGCTGACCCATGAAAGCATGACCGACGAACAGCGGAAGTCGGTCGCCATCGAGTATCTCAAGGCGTTCGACAATGGCGGCGTGACCTCAACAGGCGGAAGCATCCTGGACCTGTTCGCGGACGACGCGCAGGTGTACTTCCCGAAATGGGGACTGGCCAATGGCCAGCAGGAGATCGGCAAGCTCTTCTCCGACGTGGGGACCACCCTCAAGTCGATCACCCATCACTACTCGCACTTCAACTGGATCTTCTCGGGCAGCGACACCGTTGTCTGCGAGGGCACCAGCCATGGCGAGCATCAGGATGGACCGTGGCGGGCTGGGGTACCGGAGTGGGCGGCGGGCCGGTGGTGCGACGTCTTCGAGATCCGCGACTGGAAAATCCAGCGCTGCTTCATCTACCTCGACCCTGACTATGCGGCCAAGGACACCGCGCGTTATCCGTGGCTGGCGGCCGGCGAAGCGGGCTAGCCGTGGCCGGGATCCGAATCCAGGCCCGGGCCGCGGCACCCGTGCAGACGGTCTGGGCCGTCCTTTCGGCGCAGAATGACATGGCCGCCTGGGCACCGATCCGCGCGGTCGCACTGGAGCGGGAGGGCAACCCGCCGCCCGACGGGATCGGGGCGATCCGCGTGCTGTCCCGGCCGCCCTTCAAGATCCGCGAAGAGATCACTGGCGTAGACGCGCCGGTGCGGCTGGCCTACCGGATGCTGTCGGGCCTGCCGGTCCGCGATTACACCGGGGAGACGACCCTGACCCAGCGGGACGGGGCCACCGACATCCTCTGGACGGTCTCGATGACCGCCCGGCTTCCGGGCCTGACCTTCATCGTGCGCCGGGTGATTCGCGATCTCGTCCACGGGCTGGCCGCTGAGTCCGAGCGGATCACCGGGCAGGAACGCCAGTCGTGAGCCGCGCCGCGGCCCGGGCCCCGGGTGCCTGGCGCCCGTCGCGTGGCCGCTACGGCAGGTACAGGTGCAGCCCGGCGGGCATGGGGTCGGTGACGGCGATGGTGCCGTGGAACACCCCGTTGATGTAGGCAGCGACGTTGGCCGGATAGGCGCCACCGGGACTGTGCTCGGCGGTGAGGCGCAGGATGGCGGACGGCTGGCATTTGTGCCCGTTGGCCAGTTCGGCCAGGGACATCTTGCCCCCGGTGGTGTGCTCGATCATCGTGGCTCCTGCCCTGATGCGGGGTGCTGGTCCCGAAGAACGGCTGGCTCGCCCGTGGAGCGTACCGAGTGCGGGCCGCCGGCGTCAGAGATCCTCCGGCTACAGCTTGCTGCGGAGGGCGACCTGGCACAGGTCCGGCAGCTTCCCCTCGGCCGCATGGGCGGCGATCCGCACGCCGGCCCAGGCCAGCGCCAGGCCGTAGAGCGCGGCGCACAGCAGCAGCACCGGCACCCGGACCTCGGCCGGATCAGCACTGGTGAAGGCCGCGGCGACGATCACCGGGACGGTGGCCACCGCGACGCACGCCAGGGTGCCGAGGGTGCTCCCGAGCGCATACGCCCCATATCCCTGGGCGGCCTGGGGCATGGGGCTGCCGGCTCGCTTGGCCATCGGATAGGCCAGGACGACGGTGAAGATGTTGGATATGGCCAGAGCCGCGCCGAGACCGGCCAGGCCCACCGCCACGGCGGCGAAGCCCTCCGCCGGGCTCCTGACCGCGGCCGCCAGGCCGACGGAGACGGCGGTGATCAGCGGCACCGCGATCACCCCGAGCGCAATGTCCTGGCTGGAGAAGTAGGCCCGCAGCGCGCGGTGGCCGGGCAGCGCCAGCGCCTCGATGAGGAACGGCGGACCGGTGAGCCCGGCCGCGTTGGCGTGGAACGCCCCGACGAACCCAGCGCCGAAGATGGCACTGACGAGCAGTATGGCTGGGTGCTCCTGGCGGCCGAGGATGGTGCTGATGGACGCCGCGACCATGATCACCGCGGTCATGACCCAGTAGACGAGGGACAGGGGGTCGCGGCGCTGATAGATCCAGACGCGTGCGGTCACGGTACCGCGCAGGCCGAACCCGGCCAGTGGCAGCGCCGCGCTGCGGACCCGCGAAGATTGCGTGGACGTGTCGGCGGTGACCAGGGCCCGGCCGAGTGACCGCACCCAGAGCCAGCCGAGCCCGGCGATGACCGCGACCAGCAGGGCCAGGCGCGCCACGGCCGCGCCGGGATGCCCATCCGAGGCGTCCCCGATCGCGTGGGCCGCCAGGCCCGGCGGCAGCCAGCGGAGCCACGAATCGACGCCCGCGAAGCTGGACACGGAGAGCCTGCCCTCCGCGGCCACCCTGGGTACCACCTGGGTGAAGAACTCGTACAGGGCGAAGATCGGGATGATCAGGAACGCCGCGAGGTCCTTGCCACGGCGGGAACGCAGCAGCCTGGCCATGCTGGTGGTCACGAACCGGGCCAGCGTGATGCAGAACAGCACCTGGAGCACCACCGCGACCACCGCGACCAGCAGGCCGAACGGGCCGCGGGCCAGGCCCACCGTCACCCCGAGCAGCCCGGCCAGGTTGGCCAGCGGCCAGGCTCCAGAGGCCGACGCGGCCAGCAATCCCACCGCCAGCGGGCGGGTGCGCAGCGGGTACAGCGCCAGCGTGGCCGGGTCCAGGGTGCTGTCCAGGCCGAACGCGAAGATCGGCAGGACCAGCCAGCCGAACGCGAACATGGTGAAGATGACGGCGGTCACATCCACCGAGGTGCGCTGACCGCGCAGCAGGGCCAGGACGGTGAAGGCAGCGACCGCGACCAGCACGGCGACGGTGGTGCTGACGATGAAGGAGACCTTCGCAGCGGTGGACGCGCGCAGCGCGTTGCGCAGCAGGCGGAGCTTCAGCTGGACGAGGATCCGAGCCACGACAATCCCTCCTCCCCGCCCGGCCGCGGGCCGACCAGGTCGATGAACGCCTGCTGCAGGGTCTTGCCGTCCCGGACCTGCTGCGTGGTGCCGGTTTTCACGATCTGGCCCTGGCTGATGATGGACACGTGATCACACACCTGTTCCACCAGCTCCATCACGTGGCTGGAAAACAGCACGGTCGAGCCGGAGCCGACGAAGCGGGTCAGCAGCCGGCGGATCACATCGGCTGAGACCGGATCCACCCCCTCCAGCGGCTCGTCCAGGAACAGCACCGACGGGTTGTAGATCAGGGCGCATCCGAGCGTGGCCTTCTTCCGCATGCCGGTGGAGTAGTCCGCGACCAGCCGCCTGGCGTCGCCGGTCAGGTCGAGGACGTCCAGCAGCTGCGCCGCCCGCGCGCGAGCCTCCCCCGCGGGCAGGCCGCGCAGCCGCCCGGCGTACTCCAGCATTTCCTCACCGCTCAGCCGCTCGAACAGCCGGGCCTCGGCCGGGACCACCCCGATCACGGCCTTGGCGGCGCACGGGTCGGCCCACACATCCAGCCCGTTGATCAGGACCCGGCCGGCATCGGGCCGCAGCAGCCCGGTCATCATCGACAGGGACGTGGTCTTGCCTGCCCCGTTCGGCCCGACGAGCCCGGCGAGAGAACCGGCCGCGATGTCCAGATCAATCCCGGCCACCGCTTCCTTCGCGCCGAAACTCTTGCGCAGGCCGCGGACTGAGATGGCTGGCTCACTCATGTCTGCCTCCTGGGCAGCGGCCACGAGCCCACGGGGCGGGCTGGCGGCCTTGCCGAATTAAATAGATATCAGTATGCTAAGCAGCTGTTATCAGCTTCGTCAAGCAGGGGAGGCCGCGGTGGTTACCCAGAGCGCATCCGGTGCAGGCACATCCGGGACAGGCCCGGTCGAGGCGCCCCCGGTTCCGGCGGCCCGGCAGGTGACCGAGCGCACGGCCCGGTTCCTGCCCGGCGTGGCCATGCTGGTGACGGGCATCGTCCTGGTGCTGGCCGGCGTCGGGGTTCTCGTGCTGGCCAGCCACCAGCGTCACGGTGCGGCCGTGGGCCTGGTCCTGCTCGGCGTCCTGATCTTCATCGCCAGCGCCCTGGCGCTGGGCGGCCTGACCCCTGTTGCCCCCGGGCGCGCCCGCGTCGTCCAGCTGTTCGGCCGCTACCGCGGCACCATCCGGGATCCGGGCCTGCAGTGGGTGAACCCATTCGCCCGCCGAATCGCGGTCTCCACCAGGATCCGCAACCAGGAGTCAGCGCAGGCCAAGGTCAACGACGCCGACGGCAACCCGATCGAGATCGCCGCGGTGGTCGTCTGGCAGGTCGCCGACACCGCCGCCGCGGTCTACTCGGTCGACGACTTCACGCAGTTCGTCACCATCCAGACCGAGACCGCTGTCCGCCACATCGCCTCCAGTTACCCCTACGACAACCGGGGCAGCGGCGCCCTGTCGCTGCGCGACAACGCCGAGGAGATCACCCAGAAGCTCTCCGCCGAGGTGGCCGCCAGGGTCGCGCCGGCCGGCGTGCACATCATCGAATCGCGACTTACCCGGCTATCGTATGCGGCCGAGATCGCCCAGGCCATGCTGCGCCAGCAGCAGGCTAGTGCCGTGGTCGGCGCCCGGCAGCGGATCGTGGAAGGCGCCGTCGGCATGGTCCAGCTCGCCCTGCAGCGGCTCGAAACCGAAGGCGTCGTCGAGCTGGACGAGGAGCGCAAGGCCACGATGGTCTCGAACCTGCTGGTGGTCCTCTGCAGCGAGCAGGCGACCCAGCCCGTCGTCAACACCGGGTCCCTGTACTAGTGACGGCAGCCACGGAAGCACCAGCGACGACAGGCACGGCAGCACGGTGACCGAACGCAAGAGCATGCTGCTGCGGCTCGATCCCGCCGTCCACGACGCCCTGGCCCGGTGGGCTAATGACGAGCTGCGCAGCACCAACGCCCAGATCGAGTTCCTGCTGCGGCGCGCGCTGGCCGAGGCGGGCCGGCTGCCTGGCCGCACCGGGCCGATGCGCCCTCGTGGCCGGCCGCCGGCCGACTAGGACACCGGCCGGCTAGGACAAGGGCAGCCGGTGACCGCGTCAGGAACTGGGGGGTCTGTTCCCGGCGGGCTGCAGGTTCCGGAACCGCTGGGTGATGGCCAGGGCAGTGTCGGCGACTTCGCGCCAGCCGTTGTCGATGGTGAGGGAGTGCCCGCGGTTCTTGATCTCGACGATCTCGGTCACACCGGGGTTGTGGCTCTGGCGCTTGTAGGAGGCGCTGGTGATCGCCCACGGGACGGTGTGGTCCTTCTCGCCCGAGATGAGCAGCATCGGGCCGCGGTCAGGATTGCCGGTGTCGACTTTCGCCTCGGTCCACGGGTTGAGGTTGGCCGCGGCGGCCTGGAAGAGCGGCAGCCCGGAGGCGGGCACGGCGAACGTCTCGTGCAGCTGTTTGCCGCGTCCTCGGGCACGGCGTGGGCGAACGCGTACCGGAACTGGTCGTAGGTCAGCGGGACGGCGCGGTGCGAGCAGGCCACCGAAGGAATGCCCGATGATCACCGGCTTGCTGGCCAGGGTGGCGATGATCGCGGCGAAGTGGCCGGCGACCTGGCCGATCGACTTGTGCGGGAAGGCCTCCGGATGCTCGCTGGCCTGCCTGGTGGTCTCCGGGTCATCAGGCCATCCGGGTGTCAGCGCCACGTAGCCGGCCGCCTCGAACACCTCCACCCACCGGTCCCAGCTGCTGGGCAGCAGCCACAGGCCATGCACGAACACGACCGGGGTAAGGCCCGACTCGTTTGCCTGTTCGACCTACTCGGCCTCGTGCTCGGTGATCGTCGTGACGTTCTCAGCTGGAGACATGCGGGTTGCTCCTTAAGCTAGGGACCGTCTTCGAGGCCGGGACCCGGGTCTTAAGCAAGACCCTGAGGCTGCTTTCGATAATGAGTGCCGGACGCCGGGCCTCCCGGGGAGCCCTCCTCGCCGAACTGACCGTCGATGAAGAGGCTGCGCCATCGCCCTGATTGGCCCGGTTGAACACCAGCTACATTGGCTCAACCGCACCCCAGGCTCATAGATCGTCACGGCCGGGGTCCGAGGCAGAATGCACCGCTGGCTTCTGCGGCTAGCCTTGCACCTCACGCCGGGGGATGGCAACCCCGTTTACCCAGGCAGCGCAGGTAATCGGCCGTGCTGCTCTGGCCCCCGCCATGCCATTAGTGACGGACTCCTTAACGGCTGCCGCCGCGCAGCGGGGACTGGTCATTCAGCTGAACGTGTCAGGCGGCGCTGCGCCAGGCGTCCGCTAGTGCGGAATAGCTGCCTATGCGGCGCTCCCGGTCCAGGCTCGGGGTGACGACGACGATCTCGTCGGCCTGGGCGAGCTCTTTCATCTCACGAAGCCGTTCGGCGACAGCCTTCGGCTCGCCGGTCACCATCCGGCCGTCGTCGGCCCGGCTGGCGCGGAACTGCGGCGAGCGGGCGAACTCGTGTACCTGCTCCGGCCGCAGCGGCTCACGGATCCCGCGGCGGATGTTCTGGATGGTCAGCGTCCACGCCGTCTCGAACTCAAGGATCGCCTGCTCGTCGTCGCTGGCGAAGGCCAGCACCGATATCGCTGAGTATGGCTCCGCGCCCTCCACCCGCGGCGTGAAGTCACGGCGGTAATCGCGAAGCGCCTCGAACGCAAGGTCAGGGCTCATGTGATGGGCGAATGCAGCACTCAGGCCGTTCACCGCGGCGAAACGCGGCCCGTACGGGCTGGATCCCAGCACGAACAACTCCGGCCGCTCCTGCACGACAGGCGCGGCTACTAGTGGTGCGTACGGGTGACCGGCAGGGAAACCGTCTCCCAGAAACGCGAGCAGTTCCGCCACCTGCCCGGGGAATTCAGCGGCCGGGTCGGTGACCATTCCCCGGCGCAGCACGTGAGCCGTCAGCGGGTCGGTACCCGGAGCCCGGCCCAGCGCCAGGTCAATACGCCCGGGATACATCGCCAGCAGGGTCCGGAACGACTCCGCGACCTTGAGCGGCGCATGGTTGGGCAGCATGATCCCCGCAGCCCCGACCCGGATCCGCGAGGTGTGCGCCCCGACATGCGCAGTCAGCAACTCGGGGGTGCTGCACGCCAGGCTGGTCATGTTGTGATGCTCGGACACCCAGTAACGCCGGTAACCGGCCGCCTCAACAGCCTGCGCGATCCGCACGGCACCGGCTATGGACGCGCTGGGGCCTTCGCCGTGCTCAATCCCGACGAAGTCCAGCACGGCCAGCGGAAGCGACTCTGTCACGACGTCCATGACCAGTCCAAGGTCCCAGCATCATGCTGCATTCCCGCAGCGCCCGCACCTCAGCGTACGCCGAGGTTCTGCTCTGCGAACTTTCAGTACAGATCAAGCAATCTTCAAGCTGGCTTTCAGCTTTATACCCGACTGTTAGGGGTGTACAGCACGGGGAAATCACGTTCCAGCGCACGCCATGAGCACTAGTGGTGATGCGTCTGTCGGCATGCAGCCAGAGCGCCGTCATCGTGTCCGCCCGTGGAATCAGCCGGGCGCGGCAGGTAACGAGAATGAGGCAGCAGGTAATGACGGGCGAGGTGGGCAAGTCCAGACTCACGCACGCAGCCGGCGAGATGGGGACCTCCTGCCGGGCCTGGGAGATGACATTGCTGGCCGCCGAGAATGCCCCCGGGCTGGCGCGGCAGGCGACCCGGGAAGTACTGACCTCCTGGCACGTCGCCCACCTGGAGGAGACGGCGGTCCTCTTCGTCTCCGAGCTGGTCACCAACGTGGTACGGCATGCTCGTACCGGAGGGTCCACGCTGGTCCTGCGGCTGGAAGCCACGGGTACCTTGCTGAGGATCGAGGTGCATGACGCCGACCCGTACTGGCCACAGCTGCGCAGGCCGGGTGAACTCGACGAATCAGGATTCGGATTCGTCATTGTGGACGCGCTGGCCAGTAAGTGGGGGGTCAGCGAGACGGCAACGGGCAAAGCCGTATGGGCCGAACTAGACACCCCCCCCAGGCCACCAGCCGGGTTAGCGGGACGCATCGTCACGTCTCTCGATCCCGGGCCTGGCTTTGGCTGAGGCCGGAGCGAGACTGGCTCCGGCGGCAGGCCAGGACCACGGCCAGCGGCCACATCGCCTGCGCCCCGGCCAGAACCCGCTCGGACAGGCCGACCTGCCGCCCCCCGGCGATCAGCTCCGCACCGAACCACACGAGCAGGCCGAGCAGCACCCCCGCGGCAGCAGCGGAAACACCCGGCCGCAGCCCAGGAGGCACCGCGGGTCCCCGCTTCCGGGCCGCCAGCGGCCACGCCGCCAGGGCGATAAAGCCAACCGCCGCCCAGACCGTGTGCGGCACCGAGCCGCCTCCCCCGGCCGGCTCAGGATTCGCCGCGACCAGCACGGTGGCGGCACCGCCGGTCATCAAGATGAGCCGCCCCGCTGGAGAGGCCGGCCTCAGTGCCAGCCCGGTCAGGACGTGACAGGTGCCCACTCCCGCCAGCGCGGCCGTCATCACCCACCGGTCGGTAGCGCCGTCCGCCGCCAGCGCGCTGATCGTGTCGGTGATCGCGCTGAAAGAGCGCGGCTGCAGCCTGGCCGCGGCTGTCCAGCCCCCCATCAGCAGGACCGGAGCCGCCGCCGAAGAGACCACGCCCCACCACGGCACCCCCCGCACGACCACCACCGTAGGCCAACCTGCCGGCGGCTCGTGATCCGGGCACGATAACCGGGCCCCATGGCATGGGCGTCCCGCGCTTTGCCGTCCGGTGACCATTGAGATGGCCTTCCGGCTCTTGCGCTGCGCCGCGACAGGGCATGTCCTTGGAGGACAGGGGGTGAATCTCCAGTTGAGCAACGCATCCAGGATCCTGGGCATGATGGCAGCCGCCGTCCTGGCGGGCGGGCTGGCTGCGTGCAGTACGTCCGGCCCGAGCGCCCACCCGGTCGCGGCCCCGGCCAG
>Ga0208717_1000680_pt1 | contig 11198 bp, 11 predicted proteins | sample NGESurF53shallow_FD_184489 | JGI IMG/M metagenome (GOLD analysis project Ga0208717, IMG submission 184489) | Arctic peat soil microbial communities from Barrow, Alaska - NGEE Surface sample F53-3 shallow (SPAdes) | ecosystem: Environmental > Terrestrial > Soil > Wetlands > Peat ... | reverse complement strand
GGAGCCGCTTCAGCAGCGGCGACAGCGTGGGGCCGTCGAGCTGGAGCATCTCGATCAGGTCCTTGACCGGCAGCGGCGAGCGCCCCCACAGCGCCAGCATCACCAGGTACTGCGGATGAGTCAGGCCCATCGGCTCGAGCAGCGGACGGTAGACGCTGAGCACGCTGCGCGTGGCGATCGACAGGGCGAAGCACACCTGGCGCTCAAGGGCCAGCGGGTCGCCCGGTATCTCCTGGCCAGGCGCCCCGGCGGTGTCCGCTGTGATGTCCATCCCACTCATGGTAGCCCCGATCCGCGTCGGTCTAGAGTTCGCTGAAACGATCGATCGTCAGCCGGTACATCGGTTGACGATACACCGCTTGCCGAACTAGCATGCCGCATGATCGAAGAGGGAATCCCGCTGAGCGCGGACGCCGGCCGGAGACACCGGATCCCGACGCAGGTGCTCACGGTGGCACTGCTCGCTGGGTTCCTCGGCATCCTGCTGTTCCTGGCACTGGTGGTCGCACCGTGGGCGGCGGCAGCCGGCGGCTGCGGGGGCGGCTGACATGCGGGCGGCTGACGCGCGGGCACCTGCCCAGGCTGGTCGGGCATGGCTATGGGTGACGGTCGCGCTCACGGCTGGAGCGTTCGCGGTGGCGGTCGTGCTGGCGCCGCCGGCCTCCGCCGCTCCAGATCGAGGCCTCGGCTGGATGCTCTTCCTCGGCTCATCGGTGCACGTGGCCTCCACCGGGTGGTTCTACACGCTGGACGACATCCGGTCGTATGCGGCCAGCCGTCCCTGGCGCTTTCGCCGGGTGCCGATCGCTCTCGTGCTCGCGGGCGCGGCGACCGCGGCGCTGCTAACCCCGTCAGTTGTCAGCTGGCTGCTCCTGCCGTTCTTCGGATGGCAGTTTTTCCACTTCCAGAAGCAGAACCTGGGCATCGTCGCCCTCGCCGCATCGTCTGGCGGGACGCCGACGCTGCGGCCGGCCGAGCGCCGCGCGCTTGGCGCCTGCGGCGTAGCGGGCATCTGCGCGCTCCTGGCACATCCGGCGCTGCTTCAACTGCGGGTGGATCCCAGGCTGGAGCGGCTGTTTCCGCTATCCGCGGTGGCCTTCGGCCTGGCCGTCTGCGCGGGACTCGCGCTGCTCGCACGGCGGCCTCCCGGGGACAGGCCGGCCGGGTTCTGCGTCGCCTACCTGGTTGCGCTTCTCTTCTCCCTGCCGGTATTCGTCTTCGCCTCGCCGTATGCGGCCGTCGGCGGGATGACGATCGCCCACGGGCTGCAGTACCTGCTCCTGGTGGGGCTAGTCGCCGCGGGCGATCCGCGGGCCACGAGCCGGATGTTCCGGCTGGCGGCCCTGGGCAACATCGCCGTGGCGGGCGGGGCGGTTCTCGAGGCAACGTCCCACCTGCACGGCGCCGCCCCGGTCGGACGGCTGCTGTTCGGCGCCTACCTCGGCGCGGTCATGGCACACTTCGTGATCGACGCCGGGCTATGGCGGCTCAGCGATCCGTTCCCGCGGGCGTTCCTGGCCGAACGCGTCCCCTACCTTGTTCCTGCTGGCCTCATCCCCGGCGGTCGTGACCCGGACGGGCCCGGACTAGCGGCAAGGACGCAGACCACCGGCGGGTTGAGAGGGAGCGTCTCGGTGGCTAGATGGGTGAAGCCGGCGTCGTGCAGCTGGTTCTCGATTCCGCCGGCTGCGCGACGGGACGTGGTCGCCGTGGCCCCGGGGCAGCGCGGCTGGGACGCGATGGCGATGCGGCCGCCCGGGACAAGTCGCCGTCGCAGCTCGGCCAGCCGCTCGGCCGGCGCCGACCAGAACCCGAGGGAGTTGACGGCGAGGATCGTGTCGAACGGTCCGTCGAGGGCTGGCGGAAGGTGATCGACTGACACGTTGACCAGGGTGACCCGGCCGGCCCTGATGGCTGCGGCGTTGCGCTTGGACGCGTGCCGTAGCATCACCTCGGAATGGTCGACGCCGTATACGTGACCGGCCCCGGCGCGGGCGAGTTCGGCGATCGCGACCCCGGGGCCGAAGCCGATCTCAAGGACGCGGTCGGCCGGATCCACGTCGAGCAGTGAGACCGCCCAGCGGCTGCGCTGCCGGTTGGACGGGCGGTGGGCCATCTCCCACGCGGTCACCCGCCCGGCCGCGCCCCGAGGGTGATGAGCCTGGCCGATGACGTCGCGGTCCAGCACCCGCACGGCGGCGATCGCGGCCCGCGGGATCCAGTACTCGGCCGCCGCCGTCATCGCACGCCTCGCTGCCCGTGGAATGCTTGCCTCATGTCGTGTTCTCATGGCAGGCAGCCAATGCCCTCAAGCGCACCTGAAGTCAAGCCGCTCGGCGAACTGCTGACAATCGGCGAACTGGCCCGGCGAACCGACGTCGCCGCCTCGGCCCTGCGCTACTACGAGGAAGTCGGATTGCTTCCGGCGCCGGCCAGAGTCTCCGGGCAGCGCCGCTATCCGGAATCGGCGGTGACGATCGTCGCCGTCATCCGGCTGCATAGCGACGCCGGGTTCACCCTCGCCGAGCAGAGGGCCCTGATGGCACCCGGCGACGACGCGCCCGACTGGCGCGAGCTCGCGCAGCGCAAGCTCGCGGAACTCGATGAGCAGATCGCCCGCGCGCAGGCCGCCCGTGAAGCCATCAGTCACGGGCTGCGCTGCCCCCGTCGGGACGCGGCCCAACGCCCCGACTTCCACGCCATCTGCCCTGACTTCCAGGCCCGCATCACCACCCGGCGCGCCGGCCAGCCGGCGTCGCAATCCCGCCGCACCAGCACGTCGCCGGGTCCGCGCTAGGTCGCCAGGAACGATCGCCGCCGGACGACGATGGTGACGGCCGGCAGCGTCGCAGTGAGAGCGGCGGCGACGAGGAAGCCAAGCCGCCAGCCGCCGATCTGGACGGCCAGTCCCGTCAGCGGGGCGGCCACGGCGATGCCGGCCGCGCTGGCCGAGTTCATCCAGGTGTTGGCCTGGGTGTAGACGCGCGGGTCGGTGGTGCGCTGGAGCAGGACGGCGGATGGGATCAGAATCGGCGCGATCGCTCCTCCCACCACCGCGTAGCCGATGAACATCGCCGGCAGGTCCGGCACGATGCTCAAGCCTGCCGTTCCGAGCACGAGGAGACTCGAGACGACGAGGATGACCGTCACCGGCTGCCACCGCCCCGCTCGCGCGCCGTAGACGAGACCGGCCGACAGGCTCGTCAGGCTGCTGACCGCGGCTATCGGCCCGGCCAGGGCCGACGCGTGGTGCGCGAACGCGAACGCCGTAATCGCGACGGGGGCCGCGCCGAAGAAGAATCCCATCGACATGTTGACGGCGAACAGGAACGCGACGGCCGGCGTCAGCAGGCGACGGTCGACCAGCCGGCGATCGCCGCGCCCGTGCGCTGGCGGTTCGGACCGGCGCTGCCAGATGAACGCGGCCATCCCGGCCGCCACCAGTCCGCCGGCCGCCGTCAGTCCGGCGGCCGGGTACAGCACGGCGCTCAGCGTGCTCACGAGAATGGGACCGCACAGGTGGGTCACGTCGTTCAGCGCTGCTTCCAGCGACAGCGCCGCCGCGACCTGGTCCGGGGTGCGGACGGCGCGCCGCCACCGGGCCGCCGAGAACGATCCGACCTGCGGGACGCTGCCGCCCGCCGCCACCGCCAGCAGGGCGAGCGCGGCCAGCGGCAGGCGCAGACCAGCGCCGACGATCAGCCCGGAGACCGCGAAAACGAAGACCGCGACCGACCAGGGCAGGACGCGTCGTTGGCCGCGGTCCTCTACCAGTCGCGCGACCTGCGGGCCGGCCGTCGCGTCGGCCAGCGCGAAGACCGCGGTCGTGACCCCCGCCGAGGCGAATGATCCGGTGGCACCGCGGACCGCCCACAGCACGCCGAGAATCGTCATAGCGACGCCGAGCCTCGCGACGGCGGCCGCGGCGAAGAAACCCACTGCGCCGGGCAGACTCAGCACCGCGCGATAGCGCGCCAGCCCACCCTGGAAATGATCAAACAGACCTGTATTGCCACCTAGGCGTGGCATAGGAAGCCGATGCCTTCCCGTGCGAATCGGGTTCGGCGAGCCGCCAGACAGGTCGGACTGGGCCATCGGCTCGCGCCATGCACCCTCGGGGTGTCATCGCACGTCTTCCGGCGCCGCATGGACGCCTGGGCTCAGTATATCGGTTGCCGGAAATGCGAGGATAGTGAGATGAACACGCATCTCCTCGCGCTGTACGTGGCCGCCGTTTTCCTGGCCATGATCGCGCCAGGCCCGGACATGATGTTCATCCTCTCGACCGGCATGCGCGGCGGCGCCCGAGCGGGGCTGCTGGCCACGCTCGGTGTTGTCGCCAGCGAGATCGTGCAGATAGCGGCGGTGGCGGCCGGCCTGTCGGCGCTTTTCGCCGAGGCGCCGGTGGCGTTCACGGTGCTGCGGCTCGGCGGCGCCGCGTACCTGCTGTACCTCGGCGTGCAGGCGCTGCGCAGCGCGCGGCGCGGCAGCCCGCTGGAAGCCCCGGAGCCGAACGCGCGGGTGAGCGGACGGTACGCCTTCGCCCGCGGCCTGCTCACGAACCTGGCGAACCCCAAATCGGTCACCTTCGTGGTGGCGCTGCTCCCGCAGTTCGTTGACCGTGGCCTGGGCCATATCTCGCTGCAGTTCACGGTCCTGGGGGCAATCTTCGTCGCCTTCGAGGTCCTCATAGACGGCACGGTGGGGCTGGCCTCCGGCCGGATCGGCGGCTGGCTCTCGCGCCGGCGACGCGCCCGCCAGGCGCTGGACGCGGGATCGGGCACGATCATGGTCGCCTTGGCGGGGCGGCTGGCTATGGAGCGGTGACGCGGAAACCCGCGTGCGTGCCACCAGGGACGTCTGATGAGATGACGGGATGCGCCCGCTGCTGACTGTCCCGCCGAAGCTCCGCCCGGGTGACCGCGTCGCCGTGCTGTCGCCTTCGTTCGCCGCCCCGGGCGCCTTTCCTGTCGTCCACGAACTCGCCATGCGGCGACTGGCCGACGAGGTCGGGGTCGAGCCCGTCGAGTACCCCACGACCCGGCTGGTGGGAGCGCCGGCCCAGGCCAGGGCGGCGGACCTGATGGACGCGTTCGCCGACCCGGCAATTGCGGCCGTCCTCGCCTCGATCGGCGGAGACGACCAGCTCACCGTGCTGCCCCACCTCGACGCCGGGCTGCTGGCCGCGCACCCGAAGGCGTTCTGCGGCTACAGCGACAACACCAACCTGCTGAACTACCTGTGGAACCTCGGGATCGCCGGCTATTACGGTGGGTCAACCATGGTTCACCTCGGCGGCCGGGCAGGCGGGACGCACCCGGTCTCGGTCGCCTCGCTGCGGCAGGCCCTGTTCTCTGACGACGACCTCGAGCTGTTCCCGGCCGAGCGCTTCAGCGAGGACGAGGCCGACTGGGACCAGCCCGAGACGCTGGTCCGGGAGGGACCATCCGCAGCCGGCGCGGGCTGGACGTGGCATCAGCCCGACCGCGTCGTGTCCGGTCCGACGTGGGGCGGCGACCTTGAGATTCTGCACTGGAACCTGGCCGCGGGCCGGTGGATCCGGCCGCCGGAGGACTACGCGGGGTGCGTCTTGCTGCTGGAGACCGACGAGGAGCTGCCGAGCCCCGAGTACGTCTTCCGCATGCTGCGCAACATGGGCGAGCGAGGGCTGCTCGCCCAGTTCCCGGCCGTCCTGTTCGCGCGGGCGAAGGCGGCGCACTTCGGCGTGCCCGCCGCGGCTGGCGAGCGCGCCCGGTACCGGACCGAGCAGCGGGCGGCGGTGCTGCGGGCCATGGAGGCCTACAACCGCGACGCCATGGTGGTCTTCGACGTCGACTTCGGCCACACCGATCCCCAGTGGGTACTGCCGTACGGCGGCTGCGTCACCGTCGACGGCCCCGCCCGGACCATCACCGCCCGCTACCGGTCGGGCGCCGTCACCTGCTAGCCGCATGGACGGGACGCGGCTCCGGTTCATGGCTGGTGTCGGCGCGGCGGCGGCTGTCACGGATGGACAGCGCCGGGACCACCGCCAGCACGGCGGCGATGAAGGCAGGCGACACCCAGACCGGGACCTCGTACAGGTCGGCCGTCAGCATCTTCGCCGCGATGCCCGCGAGGATGACGGCCAGTCCGGGCTGCAGGTAGCGGAACTGGCCGGCCGCCCTCGCGAGCAGGAAGTACAGCGCGCGCATGCCCAGCAAGGCGAAGACGTTGGAGGTGTAGACGACGAACATGTCGGTGGTGACGGCGAGGATCGCCGGGATCGAGTCGATCGCGAAGATCACGTCGGTGGTCTCGATGACGATCAGGGCCAGCAGCAGCGGGGTGGCCAGCACGCGGCCCCGGTTCCTGACAAGGAACCGCTGACCGTGCAGCTCATCGGTGGCGGGCAGGATCCGCTTCAGCGCCCGCAGCGCCGGGTTGCGCTGGGGCTGGATATGTTCGCCGCGTGCCATCTTGACCGCGGCGAACAGCAGCACCGCGCCGAACAGGTAGCTGACCAGGTGGAAACTGTCGAGCAAGGCGGCCCCGCCGAAGATGAACGCGGCCCGCATGATCAGCGCCCCGAGGATGCCGAGCATGAGCACGCGGTGCTGGTAGCGCAGCGGGATCGCGAACGCCGAGAAGACGACCGCGAACACGAAGACGTTGTCCACTGACAGGCTCTTCTCGATCAGGTAGCCGGCCAGGTAGGCCTGGGCGGTACCGCCGCCGCGCCAGGCGCAGAGCAGACCGGCGAAGCCGAGCCCGATCGCAACCCAGACGGCGCTCCAGACGGCGGCTTCCTTCACCGATACCTCGCGGGCCCGCCGGTGCACCACCAACAGGTCCACCGCCAGCATCGTGACGACGAACGCGGCGAACGCGGCCCAGGCCCAGATCGGAACAGTCACGGTGCTAGCTCACCGATGCGGTCTGCAACTGCCGTGCTGCCTTGGTGAAGGACGTGTGGAGGGGCAGTCATCGACGTCTCCATCTGGCCGCCACACCGCCCACACGCGTCTTCCAGCCGGGGCGGCTTCTCTGGGCTCACAAGCGAAAAAGGAGACATGATGCCGAACACGCTCCCCCTGACCTGCGTGCTGTGCGGGCTGCGGTTCACGAGCGGGCCGCTACTGGAACTGCACATCCGCGAGGATCACGAACGCCGACGGGCACCGGAGGGCGACGATGATGACCGCTCCTTATGCCCTCGCCGCCGCGGCGCCGACGCCGGCCCTCCCGGCCCCGCCGACCCTGGCGGCTCTCCCTGTCTGGCACAGCCTGCTCGAGGAACGCTGGCAGCAGCGGCTCAGCACGCTGACGGAACTGTCGCTGGCCTACCACGACGCGGCGGAAAGCTGCGGCCACCCGGCCAGCGCCGCCGAGACCTCGCGGCTCCAGAAGCTGCTGCGGGAGGCCACGGCGGCGCGGCGCGCCCTCGGCGAGACCGAGGACTCGCTCGCGCGCCTGACAGACGGCAGCTTCGGCCGCTGCGATCAGTGCTCGAGGCCCATCCCGACCGCTGACCTGCTGGCGGACCCGGAAACCCGCTTCTGCACCGCCTGCATCGCGGTCTCGTGGGTGACCCTGGCTGGCTAGGCCGGCTCGTCCCAGTCGAAATCCGCGTGCGCGACGTCGAGTTCGACGCGGTCGGCGGCGAACCGGGTGATGCCCACCTGCAGCGGCGTGCCATCGGTCAGGGTGTCGAGCGAACGCGTGACCAGCACGACCGAGCCGAGCGGGAGCCCGAGATCGGCCGCCTCAGCGGCCGTGGCGTGGCGCGCGCCGACCGTGGTCGAGGCGCGCACGTAGTCGTCGATCCCGCCGGCCTTCAGGGCCGCGGTGATCGAGCCGGTGTCGCTGTAACGGCTCGCGAGGCCGGGCACCCGGTCGGCCTCGAACCAGTGTGTGGCCCGCGACAGCAGGCGTCCGTCAACGGCCAGCACGGTCTCCAGTCGCAGGGCCGCGCGCCCGCCCAGGATGAGCCGCTCGGCGACATCGGCGGGCGGCATCGGCTCGATCGCCGACTCGAGCAGCCGGCCTGAGGGGCGACCGCGACGGCCCAGGCTGTCGCTGAGGCGGGTGCGCGCTCCGATGCGGTGCACCAGCACCGTGTGCTCGGCGACGAACGTCCCGCTGCCGCGGCGGGAGAAGACGAGGTGCTCGGCTGCGAGCGCGGCGACCGCCTGCCGGACGGTGTTGCGGTGCACGCCGAAGCGCTCGGCGAGCTCGCCCTCGGCGGGCAGCTTCGTCCCCGGCGCCTTCGAGCCGATCACGATGTCGCGACGCAACTCCTCGGCGATGAGCCGCCAGGTGGAGTATCCGCTGCGCGCCCTGCCCTGTGTGGTCATCTGCCTAAGTCGCTTCCCTCGTCGCGGGTCATAGAGTAACGTCGAAGTTGTCTAGATCATTAGACAACTATAGACGGGGTGAGACGGGCATGATCGGGCGATACGCGATCTACGCAGCGCCCGGCGTCCGGTCGGCCGACCCGGTCGGCGTTCTGCTGCGCCGGAAGGCCGAGCAATGGCTCGGGCGGAGCGTTTCCCCGGACCCGGTGGATCCGGGAGCCCCCGTCGGCTGGGCGCGCACAGCCATCGACGCGATGACCGTCAACGCGCGCCGGTATGGGTTCCACGCCACCCTCAAGGCACCGTTCCGCCTCGCAGAAGGCCGCACGCCGGAGGAACTCGACGCCGCCGTGGCGCGGTTCGCGGCCGATCGCGCCGCCGCGGTGATCCCGCAGCTGACGCTCGCCCGCCTGGGCGGCTTCTTCGCCCTGGTGCCGGGGGCGGAAGCCCCTTCCCTGCAGGCGCTCGCGGACGAGGTAGTGACGGCGTTCGACGACTTCCGCGCCCCGGCGACCGAGGCCGAGCTCGCCCGCCGCCACCAGGCCTCGCTCACGCTGCGGCAGCGCGAACTACTCGACACCTGGGGCTATCCGTACGTGCTGGATGAGTTCCAGTGTCACCTGACCCTCACCGACCGGATACCGCGGGAGCAGCGTCCCCAGGTAGAACGCGTTCTGAGCGACTGGTTCGCGGAGTTGCTCGGGGCCGACGTGCCGGTCGACGCGCTGGCCTTGTTCGCGGAGGCCGAGCCCGGCGCCCCCTTCGAGCTTCACGCGGTGCACCACCTGCAGCCGTCCCCCGCGCAGCGGGGTCCCGCCGAAGCGACAGACAGCGAAGGAGTTCGATGAGCCGCGAAACGGTCCTCAGCAACGCCCGCATCGTCCTCGACGAGGAGGTCAGGCACGGCTGGGTCCTGATCCGCGACGGCCTGATCGCCGACATCGGGTCGGGCCCCCGTGCGGCGGGCGTGGACCTGGACGGCGACCACCTGCTGCCCGGCCTGGTCGAGCTGCACACCGACCATCTGGAGCGCCACTTCACTCCCCGCCCGGGTGTGCAGTGGGACCCGCTGCCCGCGGCGCTCGCCAGCGACGCGCAGCTGGCGGCGGCCGGCGCGACCACCGTGCTCGACGCGGTGCGGATCGGGTCGGCGTCCAACCAGAACGATGCCGCCGCCGAGGCCGCCCGCGCCCTGGCGGACTCCATCGAGCAGGCCGCCGACGCCGGCCTGCTCCGCGCCGACCACGCGATTCACGTCCGCTGCGAGGTCGCGGCCGAAGACTGCCTCGACGCGTTCAGCGAGTTCGCCGACGACCGGCACGTGCGGCTTGTCTCGCTGATGGACCACACCCCTGGCCAGCGCCAGTTCGCCGACATGGAGCTGTTCAAGCGCTACCACATCGGCAAGGGCAACGTCACCGAGTCCGGCTTCGCCGCTTACGTCGAGCCCATGATCGAACGGTCCGCGCGTTACGCCGACGTCCACCGCCGCGCGATCGCGGAGCTCGCGGCGCAGCGCGGCATCACCCTGGCCACCCACGATGACGCGACCCCGGAGCACGTGGCCGAGTCGGTCGAACTCGGGGTGCGTATCTCCGAGTTCCCCACCACCGTGCTCGCCGCCACCGCGGCCGACAAGCACGGCCAGCTCATCGTCATGGGGGCTCCCAACATCGTCCGCGGCGGTAGCCAGTCGGGCAACGTCGCCGCCGCCGAGTTGCTCGGTCTTGGGCTGCTGCACATCCTGTCCTCCGACTACGTGCCGTCAAGCCCGCTGCAGGCCGTCTTCCAGCTGTGGGCTGACGGCACGATCGGCCTCCCCGACGGCGCGAAGCTGGTCAGCGGAAACCCGGCCCGAGCGGTCGGCCTCACCGACCGCGGCGAGATCGCGATCGGCAAGCGCGCCGACCTGGTGCAGGTGCGCCCGCACGACCTGCCCGCCACCGAACGGCATCCGCGCGGGCGGCGCGTGCCCGTTGTCCGGAGCGTGTACCGGCAGGGAGCGAGGGTCTCGTGACGCGGGCCGTCAGGCCTGGATGAAGCCGCCCGTGATTAGGTCACGACATCCCAGCCGTCACCCCGCAGCGCGGTCCGGACGGCGATCCGCCCGAGGCTGCGGTCGATGAAGAATCTAGGCTGCCTGTCTCGCGGAGGCATGCAGGATGTCCTCTACCTCGTCACGGGACAGACCGAATTCCGCAGCGACGGCGTCGACCGGCTCGCCAGCCAGGAAAAGATCAATGATGTCATCGACTTCCGCGCCGCCACGATTCATTCGCGGCCGGCCGAAGGCGTGGTCCGGGTCCACCGTCACCTCGGCCACGCCGTATTGGGGCAGCCGGATGAGCCGCGCGTACCCGTCGTCCGCGAACTCGATTCGTCTCAGGTACTGATCCACGACCTCGGTGAAGACCCGCTGGTTGTTGCGAACCACCACGAGCTCGCGGGCGGAATCGCCTTCCGGGGTATCGCCGGCGTGCCGGGCGTAGTCGTAGAGGACCTCGACGCCATCGGTGTAGAGCCGTCGGCTCGCCAGCGCGTGCTCAAGGCCAAGTTCACGGGCAAGGACGTCGACAGCCGGGCGGATGCGCTGCATCGGCACCCCCGCCTTACGGAACGCCGCGAGCGCGTACGCCTCGGCGAGCCCGATGAACGGCATCGCCGCGTCATCCCTGCTCGCCGGCCGGACGGCCGTAATCACCGGCGCGGCCTGCGCGGTACCGCCGCCGTGAACACGGCGCTCGTAGCCGTAAGCCCAAGAGGTCAGCGTGGACGGCGGAATCGACAGGTAAGCGGCCGCTTCCCCTATCCCGTACAGCAGTGTCGCGAACCGGTCCACACTCATAACCCGCACCGCCCGCC
>Ga0208717_1000679_pt1 | contig 11201 bp, 15 predicted proteins | sample NGESurF53shallow_FD_184489 | JGI IMG/M metagenome (GOLD analysis project Ga0208717, IMG submission 184489) | Arctic peat soil microbial communities from Barrow, Alaska - NGEE Surface sample F53-3 shallow (SPAdes) | ecosystem: Environmental > Terrestrial > Soil > Wetlands > Peat ... | reverse complement strand
AGTCATTTCAAAAAAAGTCAGGTTCGATTGCACCAAAACATTCAAAAACCAGTCTTTTGCTACTACAGCATTTACTACCGGTAATAATTTAAAAATTCCAACGAATACGCCGGTTATAAAAAAACTACTTTCTGCTAACAGGAGCCAGTTGCCCATTGCATCGCCAATGCCAGCTCTTTTTTCTGATTCTGATTCTTTTAATAAACCTGCAGGGATTGTTACTACCGATTTTTTTGCGTTCGATAACATCCAGGATACTTATAACTTGCAGAAACTGGGTGCTGCCGTAGAAATGGGTGATGCTGTACTTGCTTTGGTATGTAAGGAAATGGGGGCTGCTGCTCCTTCCTGGATATGCATTCGCAATGCGTCTGATCCGGAAATTAAAGACGATATCTCTCTTGCGGATCAAAAAAAGAAGGCAGCACAGATATATGAGCAATACGGTTATTGGACAACTGTATGTAGCGCTATCGCCTGCTGGGCACTTGTAGTGAAGAACTAAAGAAAATTATATTTAATACAGTTGCTTTTATCTGTACAATGGGTCGATTTAAACACGCTTTCCTAACAAATCAATCAATAAGTTTTCTTTGGAACGCCTACGGTTTTTATTATAAAGAATTTTGCAGGTATTGAATTCCTGGAACAACAATATTTTTTAGTCAGAAATTTATTATCCGGGTATTGGAATCATTGGTACGTAAAAAATACTTAACGCAACCAAAATCATACAACACTTTGAAATTTAAAAACAATTAATTAGTTTGGCATTTATTATTAGGGACACGTCTCCATCGCTTACCAAAAATTTATTTGTTTTATTTTATGATGCAACCGCTGTGTCAGTTAACATATTCAGGTGAATATTTTTGAAGCGGAGTTTTTTAAAACGATAAATTAATTTTAGAAGTCGATTTAAGTTTACAAACCGGGCGTGAAGAAATGCTTTTACCAACACTACTGCATTGAGAATACATACTTACCGGAATGCCGAAAACGGGAATAAAGAGTAGGCGCCAAAAATTATATATATGCCAAAGAAAACGCGATTAAAAGTATTCGCAGGTATTTTCATTATTGTATTTTTCTTTTGCGGATGCGCCGCCACTATTTCACAGTTCGATCAATATGCCTATACGCAAACTACCTCGCTTAAGGTTGATGTTTTAAATGTAATGGATAAAGCAGTGGAACCCTACGCAAGCCACGCAGAAGATATTACGCAGGTAAATACAGAGCTTATGAAAAATATTGAATACGAAAAGCACAGGGCTAAAAATCAAATTACGATAGATATGTATAATATTATGTGGAAGCTATTGAATGATAATACATCTATAACCATCGGACGCGATACATTTAAGCACGGATTTTTTCCCCAATGGCAAAACAAAAGCAAATTGGATACAACTTTTATCAGCCAGGCAAAGATACAGGTTGGGGAAGGCTTTGATATGATAGCCGAGCTCGAATCAAAGAAAATAAAACCATCAGAATCTAAAGTTCAAAGCTTCTTATCCCACAATCAATAAAATAATCATTATGGCACAAATTAATTTCCCCGATATATTAAAACAGCTAACGGCAGGCCTGGCAAACCTTGCACAAACCACACTTAAAAATTATGTGAGCGATGCAAAGGCAGATGCCCAAAGTATGCTGGATAGTATGACATCGAAACTACAGAACTGGGCGGGGCTGCTTGCAAACGGCGACTTAACAACCGAAGATTTTGAATGGCTCGTGTATAGCCAGAAAGATTTGGTAGAGATGGCCGCATTAAAACAAGCCGGACTTGCTGAAATAAGAATTGACCAGTTTAAAGGCAGCGTGATTAACCTTATTATTGACACTACCTTCCAAATACTTAAAATCTAAAACAATCATAACTAAGAAATTTAACCCGTCTTTTTCGAATATGGCATCCCGGTAGTCCGCTACAGTTCTTACACTTGCAAACATTTTATCGGCTATTTCTTTATCGTTGATTTGCCGGAATATTTTATTAAACAAATATGTTACGGAGCAAGATAAACTTTTGATTGTTGATCGTTTTTTGTTAGCTTAGTTTATCTATTCTTTAAAAGAACCCAAAGACTATCTAATTTTTTATCTAATCTAATTTTGTTATGAAGAATTTAAGAAAGCTTTGCCTTTTTGCTTGTATTATAATATTGAACGTTAAGTGTAGCACCAGCCACAATTCAGTAAGTCAGCAAAAGAAAGAATCAAATTATACACAAAATGATCTAAAGCCTGGAGGAACAATTGATATTTCCACTTTTGAATTGAATGCAAAAGAGGCATTAAAAATGATACAGTATTATGAAGGTTGTAAACATAAAAAACGTAAGGATAATACAACCCTTTATGATAGCACGGATGTTGTTAACGCCATAAAGGCCTATTACCCGGTCAGCACGCAGAGTTTTGTAAATGCGAGATTTAAAAGTGGTAAAGAAAAAAGATTTTACCGTCATCATGTAAGAACGAATCAAAAATCAAAAGCTTACCGGGTACGTAATTATAAAACACACATTTATAAAGTAGACGCCGGGACGATAACGCCCGTTAGCTCAAATGTTTATTTACCTTCAACAAAATATTATATGGTTACGAAAATTTGCCCTCCACCGCCTGATTGTAATGGCATCAATTAAGCCTGGTTATGGCAAAGAAGTTTCAATCTATAACACAGCAGTATCTTCTTCAATTGTATCCTGTTTAAGATTATTTTGATTAAGTAAACTCTTTCACAATTCAGAAATATTTACAAGCTGGTTTTTAATGGCATACATAGCCAACCCAACGCGGCTTTTTAAATCCAGTTTTTCGCATAGGGCATCCCGGTAGCCTTCAACAGTTCTTACACTTACAAACATTTTATCGGCTATTTCTTTGTACGTCATTTCAGTACAGGCATATTTTAGAAATTCTGTTTCGCGATCGGTGAGTTTTGCAAATAACGACGTAGCATTTTTCCCATCCACAAGTTGACCTACTCCTTTTAAAACTTTGCGGGTAATAAGTTCGTTATAAAAATATCCCTGGCTCATTACTTCATCAAAGGCAAGTCTTAGCTCATCAGGTTCTGCATCTTTTAATACATAACCTTTAGCTCCGCTTTTAATCATTTTAATAATTGCCGCTTCTGAATCCATAGTACTAAGGGCCAATATTTTTATTTCAGGGTAATTATTATGCAGCCATTCTGCAGTGAGGTAACCATCCATTTCAGGCATCGTAATATCCATCAATACAATGTCCGGTAGTTTTTTGGGATTTAGTTGTGCAATAAAATCTTTCCCGTTAGATGCATCAAATAATACCGAATAGCCGGGAAAAAGATTAATGAGTTTCATCAATCCTTTTCTGAACATGGCATGGTCGTCTATAATTACTATATATCTTGTATCAGGCATAAGGTGCAATAATTGTGATAACGGTTCCCTGGTTGATAACACTGTTTATGTGGGCCTCACCTCCTATTAAGGCGGCACGGCTAACTATGTTCTGTAAGCCAAGGCCATCCTTTTTTGTAATCAATTCTTTATCAAAACCTATACCGTTATCGGTAATGTCTATCTTTAATTTATCTGTTTCATAATAAAACTTCACATCAATATTTTTTGCCTGCGAATGTTTCAGAATATTATGTAATGCTTCCTGTATAATACGGAAGATTATTAACTTTTTTTGCTCCTGCATATTTTGCTCCTGGCCCTCCACATTAATAGATGTAAGCATAATACCAGAGCGGTTAATGCGCTGTAGTTCATGCTCCGTTATTTCGGGTAGGCTTGATAGTTGTATCCTTTCAGAATTTAAACTTTTGGCAATATCTCTTAAATCTGTCATTGCTTTGCTTACGCTTTCTTTTGCATCCGTTACCAATGCTTTATCAAATGATTCACTTTGGTCAATAATGTTTAACTGCACTTTAGCAAGACTTAATACCTGCCCAACATTATCATGAATTTCACGGCTGATGGTGTTAAAGGTTTGCTCCTGCATTTCGAGTTGGGATTGGAGAAGTTGTTGGGTGAATGTTGTTTTCAATTTATCCGTCTCCCGAATTGCCTGCAATTGCTTATTTCTATAAATTATAAAAAGACTTATTACTCCAATGGCAACCACTGATAACGAAATTGCAATGCCAATGATAACAATTATCTCTTGTGATAATTTCCCCATATAACACCTGTAGTTATGCAGACTGCGCTAATAAATAAAAAAATATTTTGCCCCGCCCAAAGAGTTCCTATACTAAGGTGGTCTTGCCATCTCGAAACCAATATTGACAAGGCATATATCGAAAGAAAAATAATTATCGCTCCTAAATGATAAATGAAAAAAGCAATATTAATCCAAAAATCAAAATTTAAGAAGATTGATTCATTAGGAACCCTTTTTAAGATCTGATTAAAATACATGAAAACCATAATAATCATAAAAAGAGAAAACAAATAAAACCCGATGCTATCAAACTGCGAATATGAATGAAAAATAAAATCTCGTTGAATAAAATTCAGTGATCCCAGAAGTAATACGATAAAAGAAAACTTTTTTTTGAGTCCTGTTTCAAAAGTAAGGTAGAAATAGATGCTGATAAAAATAGAAGCAAATAAAAGAAGTAAATCATATTCAATAATATTATTCGTTTGTGGCAAAACTTTGAAGCTCGCAAAGAACATTAAAACTGATGCAAGCAAATTAAAAACAAAAAGAACCCATATCTTAATTATTTTATTAGAATTTAGATAAATTAGTAGAGCCAATGTAATAATGCAATAAGATATGGGTTCCAGAAAGTTTGTGAAAATACTTCTCAATTTTTTGTGATTAAGCTAAAACCTTATTGAATATTATTAGATTTTAATATTCCATCTACCAATTGCAGGCATGCTTCATCCTGGGTTTCAGTAATTAATGCACATGGTGGAACTGGACAACCTCCTCGCGAGTCTCCGGTAGGAGTTGATGGTGTGCTAGAATTGGCTTGTTTATAGGATTCGGCTTTAGCCTTCATTACAGCCTCTTTGGTAGTGGTGTTGACTTCCAGATAAAATGTAATTAGCAGATGGTTCTTGTCTGAAGCACCTAAAGCCTGTAATTGAGTCATTAAATCGATTGCTTCGAATCGAAAAGTAATTGCATTGTCCATTGTAATAGATTTTTAATTTAAAAATATTTCTCTGAATTTACTTTTTTATAAATTCAAATGCAAGGTCTGTTTCATTTGAATCTTTTACATCTGTGTTTTAACGGAATTTGTCACCGTAAATAACCTCCCTTCTAATTCCGCTGTTCTACTCTTGCTGCATCATACATTGCTAATATAGTTTTGTGTTGTAATTGAATAATTGATTTCAAACGTTAGTCGAAAATCTGAAAACGGGGCAGTCACATTAAATATTGAAACGGAAAACAAAAATATAACACAATGAAAATATTGCAGCAATGAAAAGTCAGCAAAGAATTTTAGAAAGCTTTGAAATCTGAAAACGATTTATTAGTTTGGTATTTCTGATTTTAACTACTCCTCAAAGCTTTCCCAGAAAATTTCATGGATTTATTTGTAATGATAGTTATATATTATGTATAAAGCACATAGTGTAATTACTTATCATAATTTTTTTTCAGAACTGTTGGATCAATTTAACTATAACCGGGTAGCCGAAAACGGATCTAGAGTAGGTACTAAACTTCATAACTATGCCAAGAGAAATTATTTCTGTAGCTGATGCTTCAAAGCCCCGTATTGCGGCTGACACGAATACACCAAATGATTATAAAGACAGGTTGGTAAAGCTAATACCATCCGAAATTGTAACCGCTTATATTACTTTGCAAGGGTTGATTTCCGGGCAGCCCACTAATAAAACATTATTTACGGCCATTGCATTTATAAGCCTTCTTTTATTAACTCCATTTTACCTAAAAAGCGTGAGCGGAGTAAGTAAAACTGGTCAGATAATTTTTACAACGCTTGCATTCATAATATGGGTAATGGCTTCGGGCGGCTTTCATATACTGTTTCCGGAGGTACATGTATTTGATACGGACTTTCTTGGATCAATGATCCTCATTATCTACACTTTAATAATCCCACTTGTATACAAGGGATAATTATAAACCCGGTAAGCCGAAAACGGGAATAATAGAGTAGGCATTAAAACGAATTTTATGGCAAAAACAATTTTAAAAAAAGGAAAATCAAGTGCTCCAAAAAAAGTTAAAAAACCAAAATTGCTAAAAGCTTCACTAATTGCTATTGCTTCTGAGATTTCAACAGCGGCGACGGTAGGAATTGTTTTCACTTCAGGATTAGGGCAAGCTACAGCTTCAGTTTTTAGAAAAGGAGCTTTAATTAATATGCAAAGTATTAGCACTAGCGGAAATATCGTTTTCGCAGATGTTGAATCAGGAGATGCCATAGCTATAAATGGAGTGTGCACCGGAACTGCAGCAATAAATATTAGTGTTCCTACAAATCCTTCGACGCCGACAAGTTTTTCTGCAGGAAATTTTAACATAGGGTATGATGTGTTGTAAACTTATAAAAAAAATATCATGAACTTCAATTTTAAACCTATTGCTATTGGTGCGCTTTTAATTATGTATACTATTGGAAGCTATGCCCAAACTGACTCTGAGACTCTGCCATTAACTGCAGATTCATTAAGTACAGGTAATTATAAAGATGTATTTAAAAGTTTCTTTCAATTAGCTTTTGATAAGATTACAAGTAAAGACAAAAGTATTCAATTTACCTCTAATCCCTTTGCCGTAATGACAAAAATGGACACTAGCTTACTTATAGATAATAAATATTATAAATATAGGCATATAAGAGATCTGAATTTCGCTTTTGCAGCTAAACTCGACAGCTCTTATAAATTTAATGGCTTCTCTTCAGGGATAAAATATGCATTGGTAAATGATCGAGATGAAACAATATCCAGAGAATTTGTAAAATCTGCGTTTGAGGCAAATGATGAAAATAATAAGTTAAACAATGATGTAAATGCTTACCTAACTACCTTGGATATTGGTGACCCTCACAGACAATTGTATAGACAACAAGCAAACGATTTCTTTAGCGGAAAAATTAATTTTAGTGATGTCGATCCAGATTTTCAAGAAATAATTAAGACAAAAGCAAAAGACCTAAATTTAGTAAACTTTTTAATATTCCTAGAAAAGGATAAGAACTTCAATGTCGGTAGTGCAAAAAAATTGGCATATGATTCTCTGAAAACACTCTTTCAAAAGGGGTGGTTGTGGACGGTTGGGGTAAGTGACACAACTTATAAAGATCAATTTGCATTTTCGAATGTTGTCCTTTCTACTCAAGTATTAAAGGGAATATCTAAGCCGTTCAAATCAGTAGGTGTTGAAATAGATTTTAATGGTGCCATAAATTTTTTGGATGACACCTTAAAAATTGGCAGGGATTTAAAAAGAACCGTTTTACTTATCGAACCAGGTTTAAACTTATCATTCAAAATAAAACGAACGCAATATTCATGGGCAGAATTTAAGCTCAGTGGTGGGTATACCAATGTACTGAGTGGACGCTATCTGGAAGAGATGAAAGATAATATTACTCTAAATGCGACCTTACGAATCCGAATCATTAACGATATCTGGATTCCGTTTGAAATAAAGTATGATCCAAAATCTGGCAATGTTTTCGGTTTTTTAAATGTAAGAGCAAACTTCACAGGTATTGGCAAATTATTAAAAGGTTCAGGTACTTAATTAATTTTAAAAACTTATACATGGGAAAGAATGGAAATAATAATCAAACTGGATTTACTACAGTTATGTGGATTATATTTTTCTTTTTAATTGGCGTCGGTGTGATATTAATTGTTCAATCGTATTATACATATAACCATTCCCTTCAACAAGAGCATCTAATAACTCAAAAAATGTTAGATACTTCTTTTAGAAAAACAACTCAGGCTTTAATTCCTATACCTGCCGCAAGTTATTCAACTATTAAGGATGGATATTCACAAGCGTTATCTTTTTTCACTTTAGCCTTAGGAGCATTATTAGCGCTTTTATTATTGCCAAGATTACAAACCTTCTCAATTAACCCTACTGGTATTTCTTTCACTCTTAAAGATTTGCAGGAACAAGTTACTCAACTTAAAATTCAAAATAATGAACTCCAGGCAAAAACTGTTGATGCAGGAGGTGGCAAAACATTCGATGAAGCCAAAGTCCATGAAGTCAAGGTAATGATGAATGAAATTAAAAAAGATTCAAACAAAGTTACTGACGATCCTCAAAAAAATCAGTGGGGTGGTAAACCCGCTATTAATGGGAGGAGGTTGTCAGCTGTTATCAGAAATTCTTTGTTTCCATCATTTTATGAAGTTGATCTTGCGGTAACCGGAACTACAGAAAATCCCTTAACTGGGCTTGTAACTTTTCACTTGCATGATACATTCAAAAATCAGGACCCAGTTATTTCAGTGATTAATGGAGAAGCAACACTAAGATTAAAAAAAGTTTATGGAGCTTTTACAGTTGGTGCTGAAGCTGATAATGGTGTAACACGATTGGAATTGGATTTAGCAGAATTACAAGGTGCACCAAAAGAATTTAAAGAGAGATAATTGTCGCCAAATAATTCTGACTATGAACTTAAAGAATTGTAACAATTGGAGAATTGAGAAATTTTCAACTTTACTAATAGTTATTTAAAAATTTATTTATTAAAACTATTTTATGCCTACTAAAAAAAATGATTCAACGAAAGTCGTCAACTTACTTCTTACACAAGGTGATCGGCCCCGTTTTACCGGTAAACGAATGGTAACGATGAACAGAGAGGCCAGGCCTTCTTCTATCCGTAAGATCTCTAAAAAAGCCTCCCTAAACATAGCCAGTATTAAAGATTTTTCTTCTAACATTGGTAATTTCCATGAGGCATTCACTCAGTCAGATGGTATTTACTTTGAAAAATTCAAAATTGCTATCATAAACGAGGGCAATGAGGAGCAGGTAAAATTTATGCACGATGCTAGTACTGGTACAACGGATAGTTTTACAAGTGAGCCTGAAAGATTTGTTTATGCAGTCCCGAAAAAAAGAATTTTAGCAGCCAGCGAAAATAGCAATACTGTGCCAAGCAGTAGTGAATTTACTTGGGGAGCACAAGCTATTAAACTACCAAATGCAAAATATACGGGAAAGGGGATAAAGATTGCTGTGCTGGATACTGGTTTGAATTTATCTCATCCTGATTTTAGCAGACTAAGTATACAAAGTAAATCTTTTATAAAAAACTTAGCAGTAGAGGATAAGAATGGGCATGGTACGCATTGCTGTGGTATAGCAGTAGGAGCTATTAACAAAAAAACAGGTCAACGGTATGGTGTTGCGATCGATGCAAATCTTTTTGTTGGCAAAGTCCTGTCGAATGCCGGAAGTGGAGATGATTCGGGTATCATTGCCGGTTTGGAATGGGCCATAGAAAATAAATGCAAGGTTATTTCTATGTCTTTAGGTTCAGCGGTAAAACCCGGCGAAACTTTCTCGCCGGCGTACGAGAGAATTGCAAAAACAGCCCTGACCAATAATTGCATTATAGTTGCTGCAGCTGGTAATGAAAGCCAAAGGCAATTTGGTTTAATAAATCCCGTGGGACATCCAGCCAATTGTCCTTCCATTCTTGCTGTAGCCGCAATTGATGATACCATGAAAGTTGCCGATTTTTCATGTGGGGGAATTAATTTGGATGGCGGACAGGTTGATATTGCAGCACCTGGCGTTGATATTTACAGTAGCTGGAAAGGGAAAACGTATAACACTATTTCAGGCACTTCTATGGCAACTCCATTTGTTGCTGGAATCAGTTGTTTATACTGGGAAGCCTTTCCTAATAGCAAAGCGTCAGATATTTGGATGATGCTTAGCCAGTATGCTTTTCGTCTCGATGCCCTATCGTCTAATGTAGGGGCAGGGCTGGCACAATCAAAATAATTTTAGTAACTTAGACTAAAAAACAAATAATGAAATCAAAGAATACCAAATTCATTGCAACAGTAAAAGAGGATGATGTAAAAGATGTAGATAAAATAGCAGAGGATTTAAGTAGCGACGGCATACAAATTGACAAAGTTTCAAAATTGTTTGGCATTATTAACGGCAATTCACACTCATCTTTGGAAGAATTAAAATCAAAATATGAACCAAAAGGCATATCGTTTGAGCAAGACAGAGACGTGAAAATATAGAGTATTTGTTTGCTACAATGCTGTCGAAAGGATATTTATAAATGAAAAATTCCAACTCCTAAATAATGGTATTTCAATGCTGCAACCAGTCAATATCAAAAAATCTAATGTTAGAGTTGTGAGTTTAATAATTGCACATTTGAAATAAATTCATGATAGGTCACAAGAAGGACAACGCATACCCCCACAATACACCTCCACCCTCGTTATCCCATTAACAAAATTCATTTTATCCCATCCTCTCAAATAACGGTAATTACTGCACACGCAAATACCATCCCAAGAAATAGCCTTACAAAACATTAGAGGCAATCAAAGAAATACAGATAACGAAAGCATTACAAAACCTGTTTCACCCCCTCACTCCCACCCCACCTTCCCCCTCAACCCAAACAACATCCCATACACACTTCTCAATCCATAACTCCCAATCAATCCATAATCGCTTATCGTTTTCGTCTTGCCGTTATCGTAAGTTATCGTTAGCGTACATGCCTGGTCGTCAGTCCAGTTTACGCGGTAACTATTCTGGAGTGACGGGAAATCGATATAGTTTAAAAGACCCGTGAGCGCTGCATAAGAATCCTTATCAATCATTCCGGTAAAGCTTCCGTTGGGATCATTATATTCAATAGCATCATATTTAGCAACCCTGTCAGAACTGATAATTAAATGAAATACCGGGCACGTACCAAAACACCGTGTAGTTGTGTATTCAATTTTTTGTATGTTATAATGTTTGGGAGAATCCGAGTATTCGGCAAACCCGCCAAACCCGTACACCAGTTTGGTTGTTAATATAGATTTAATTTGCTGAGCAAGATCATCGGTCGTTAGTGTATAGGCGTTAATAAACCTTTTATTATTTGTAACATCAGTAGCAAAAAATGTTGTCTCATCATAACTTTGCCGGCTCAGCTTTTTAAGTGAAAAGTCATTATG
>Ga0208717_1000677_pt1 | contig 11212 bp, 12 predicted proteins | sample NGESurF53shallow_FD_184489 | JGI IMG/M metagenome (GOLD analysis project Ga0208717, IMG submission 184489) | Arctic peat soil microbial communities from Barrow, Alaska - NGEE Surface sample F53-3 shallow (SPAdes) | ecosystem: Environmental > Terrestrial > Soil > Wetlands > Peat ... | reverse complement strand
CATATAAATGGTATCGCTTCTACAAAAGCAGATAAAAATTTTCTTGAAGAACTTCAAAAAGCAATAGATGAAAGTATTATAGATAAGGATATTGATGTAGATAGCCTTTCAAGAATGATGAATATGAGCAGGGGAACTTTTTACAGAAAAATCAAAAGCCTTTCAGACCTCACGCCCAACGAACTTATTAATCTTTCAAGATTAAAAAAGGCGGCAGAATTTTTGGCAGAAGGAAAATACAAAATCAATGAAGTTGCCAATCTTATCGGGTACAATCTCAATAGTAATTTTTCAAGAGACTTTCATAAACAGTTTGGCATGTCACCTTCCGAATATGTAAACAAGCTGAAAGAAAAGCAGAGAGTTTGATACACCTGGGCAGATGATTTTTTTAATTTACATAATTATTTGGCTCCGGGATGTTTTGCAACGCATCGCCACCCATCCCATTAATAAAATAGAAGAATTACTGCCGCACAACTGGAAACCTACCACTAACGGCTAAACGCAAAATTGCTTTAAATGTACTTAGACGTTAGGATACATTGTATTGATATTCTTTTCTGAAACTCCAAAATCAATCAGTGCGTGCAAATGGTTAGGCATTCCCGATACCTATCGGGATAATAACCTTTAATATAATGCCCTTTTGTTTTAAGATGATCAAACCATTTGTATACAGTATCGTAACTGTTGATTATTTCAAATAATGGAAGCCAATGCTGGCAGGTAAAAGTAATAAAGCAGGGGTTCCTTCTATATTATCTATAGTAGTTCTCATGCTTATCAAACTCATTAAGAAACATTTTGATTTTATCTTTATTAACTTCAACATCTACTATTGGTACTTTTTTTCATTTCATTTCGAAAGAAACCATTCTTTGGTATAATTTTTTAAAATCCTCCAACAAAGAGATATACAAATGGGAATCAAAAAAACAGAAGGCTTTTAAAAACGGGAGCGAAGCGGGTGTCAATCCTTCTAAAAAGAAGTCGGAGTATATGCCCCGACTTGATTATCAATTTTCAAGACTAACTATATGAAAGAATGAAGTTACCATTATTTAAGAACATGAATGAAGTGAATGTAAAAGATAATCCTAAGGATTATAATAATACAAAAAGAGTAGCCTTACGGGGCTACCCTTTAAACAAAATATATTTTGTAAATTCTTTTTAAAGATACATACTACTTTTGAATTTTAAAAGGGTTTTCGGTTTTACACACATTTAACCGGGATAGAGTCCCCGGTGGTCTAAACAATACTGGAGAGCACTTAAACTTATTAGATAAATTGTTCAGGTAAAAGTAATACAGAAATTGTAAAGAATTTAAAACGATTGGAAAGCATCTACCAATACTTTTTTTTCGGCTCAATAAAATGTAAATGAGCTTTTACTATTTGCAGTGAGATGGCTTTATTCAAAAACCTTTCGACGTACAACAATTATTGTAGACATAAAGTCAAATGTAGCTTATTTATCTTGTGCCATCTTCTAAATGGTTAACTTCATTATTCAATAAAGATAAAAAATAACAGCGGTTGTACTTATGAGTAACCCTTTTAAACATACGACACCTTTAACTAAACAGATGCTTGAACTTCTGATGGATTGTCATGAAAGAGAATTGATGCACATGCCTCCCTACGATGTTGGAATTATAACACGATCCCGTGGACTGATAAAAAGAAAATTATTAACTACAGGATTTTTTAAAAGAGATGATGGAAAAAACCTAATGCGTCTATACCACACAGTTAGGTCGTGATTATTTAGATAGTATAAAATGATTTAGTTAATATTTCAGTCCCATCTGGGTATCATTAATTTTTTTAAGAATATTTCCAGAGTCTTAAATTTTTCGTAGCTAAAAAAGACTGATGCTGAAAGGTGGCATAAAAAAGACTTATAAAGTTATAAGACTTAAAATTAAACTAACGTTTGGGCGGTTTTTTTAAGGATTTTATGAATTGGTCTGATGGTTAGTATTTAGAAAAAATATAGACTAAAGAAACGAGCAGAATAATTGTAATACTTAATACGATGACGATATTAAAAATATCTTTTAAGGTCCTCATAATTGGATGATTTGGGTTAATAAACCCCTACAAGTTACCATTTTCGGCCATAATGGCACAATTTTTTTTGTAAATGAATAATCACCTGATAAAAAATATCAAAAGTTTCATTAGCTTAAACCCGCTTTAACCATCCCGCCGCGATTCGTGTCCCGAACCGAAATGTTCGTCAATAATTATACCTTTTAAATGTAATTGATATGTACATAGCTAAATCTTAATGCAGGTGAATTTAAAACTACCGTTGAAGGATAATCGTAGTAATTCTTGTTTTGCTGGTGAGATACGAACCAGGGCGTGGGGATAGAATGGTTGCTACATTCAAACTAACGTTTAAACATAAACGCAATAATTACTTCTTACTTCATACCAATCTGGTATTAATCTTTAATTGATTGTTGGTCTTGATACAAGCAAAATATATTCCCCGCCGGGTCAGAAAACAGTGCTATAACTTCCGGTGAGTTGTTGTCAGGAGCTTTAACAACTTTGCCATTATTTTCTAAGATTAATTTCAAAGTGTCCGAAATACTATATACCATAATAGAAATTAGGAGCCCTGGCTTTATTGCAGGTTCTCTGTCAAGCACCCACATGCCGCTTACTTGTCCAACAGTGTCATCAAATGAAATGTTCCCTTCATTGTCTTCCCGAATATTCCAACCAAATACGGTTTGGTAAAACTTTAAAGATTGAAGTATATCCAAAGCTGGAATTTCTATATAGCAAATCTTTCCATTTGCAAAAGCCGGTTGAGAATTATTGTCCATAGTTGTTACAATTTAGGTAGTTGTTAATTAGTTGGAATGTCGCTGCCATCAGATCCATAATAACATAAGCAATTACAAGTCTGCAATTACTTTAAAAGCTTGTTTATAACCAATTTTCTTAATTGCTGTGAAGTCTGTCATAAATTAGCACCTTACGTTGAGTATTTGCGAAGGCAGAGAATTCATTGCAATCCAGCCCTGCCTTTAGGCCTGCCGGCGTTTTTATTAACAGTCAATTTATTTACAATTTTCCATAATGAAGTGCAATTACACCACACGCAAAAGTTTTTGACTCTATAAGATTCAATTTAGTAGTCCCGGTTATATCTTTAAATAGCGGCATACCTTTCCCTAATATTATTGGATTAACAAAACGCCAAAACTCGTCAATTAGTCCTTCATTTAATAACGATTGTGAAGCACCAGGACTTCCAAATATTAAAATATTTTTCCCCTCCTGTTGCTTTAATTTATTAATGTTGTCCCCGAGTTGGTCGCCAATAACTTTGGTATTGTGAAGTCCGGTTTCATGAATAGTTTTAGATAATACAACTTTTGAAACTTTGTTGTACCAGGTTGAATGCTCTAAGTCATGTTTTGTTGCGTTTGGTTGTTCGCCCGCTTTTGGCCAATAGCTTTGCATCATTTCATAAGTTACCCGTCCGTAGAGAGCGGTGTCTGCTTGTTCTGTCATTGTTGCAACAAAATCAAACATTGCGTCATCCAAATTTATCCAATCCATTTCTCCGTTAAGTCCTGCTACAAAACCGTCAAGTGAGGTGTGTGCATAAAGAAAATTAATTTTCTCATTTAATACATTTATTTAATTAATAATTTTTTGTCCGTTAAAGTTTTTAGGGTATCGAACTACGTTTGCAGCCAACGGTAGGTATTTTTGATGGCAGGATTTTCAATGAACGTTCTGCCCGGAGCTACCGATGATTTATAATTTATAGATGAAGTTAACAACAAAAGTTGATACGAATTCCTTCTGCCCAAACGCAAGATGACCCAAGAATAAAAGTTGAAGGATACGTTCCATCATCCTGCATTTTGGCAATACAAGTGTTACCGGTAGCCGGGTTTATTTATCAGCCTTCAAAAAGATTAATGCATTGCTATATATTTTTTTACATCCGAAAGCTCCTGCCTGTCGGTGTTTGTAGCATATGTTATTGTCGACATTTGTTTATAATAATAAACAGCTTTTTGTTCATCTCCTTTTTTCTCTGCGGCTTTTGCTGCGCCATATAAACTATTAAAACGATTAGGACATTTTGCAAGTACTGCTTCATAAGCCTGTAAAGCATTTTCGTTTTCATTCATTTGCAAAAACATATCCCCCAATAATTCTCTTGCAGGTAATACTTCGCCTGGTGTTACCGGGTGCTTTCCTGTACTATCTTCCATGTCGGCAGCAAGTTTCATGGCACTAACAGCCTCTTTTCTATTGCCCGATGCAAAATGAATCCAGGCTTCCCCTGCTTTTATTTGTATTGCTACTTCCATTGATTTATAAGTATCTTTTTGTTTCTGTAACGTATCATGCAATTGGTTAAGTTTTATCAATTCAAGTTTTGCTTCATCAATATTACCAATGTGTACAGCACCCAATAAACGGGTGAAATGAATGATTGCTTCCTGCCAGGGAAAATCGTTCCAGTGAAAACCTGTGTGATGCATTTCTAATGAAGCCGCTTCTTTCCATTGTTTGTTTTCCAGTACATAACGGCAAGGGATAGCCGCAAAAGCATACGCTACTTTAAAATTTACAGGATACACTTTGTTTATGGTTTGCACGTAGGCAACTTGTTTTGCCGCAAGTGTATCTTCACCTTTTTGCAGGTATGCATACACAAGATAATCGAGACCATGAAGTTCTTCATCCCAGTGCCCGGGAATATCTGCCTGCTGGGCATAACACTGTGCTGCTTCAATAGATTTCAGGTTTGAATTGATACATTCATCCCACAAACCCAATCTTGTAAAAATATGTGAAGGCATGTGCAAGGCATGAGCAGAAGAAGGAGCTACCTCGGCATATCTTCTGGCAGCAGGCAATGCAAGAGCAGCCAGTTCCGGGTAATCGTAAGTATGAATGATGTAATGAATGATGCCGGGATGATTGGGTTCTATTTTATACAAGGCTTCTAATAGGGCGCCTGCCTTCTTTTGCCTTGTATATGTTTTGTCTTTAGGGTCTGCCGCCGCATCTAATGCCAGGGCATAAAAGATGGCCGCTTCCTTATCATCAGGATATGAAGTGTGTAATTTTTCCATTGCATTTTCAAAACGTACACAACGGGCATGATGGTCGGTTATATTCCAGTCTTTATAAAACAAACCAATGGCATCTATATAAGCAGACTCCCGTGCTGATTTGCCGGCAATTGATTTTGCAATGCTAACAGCTTCTGTACCTTTTATAAGCTCAACTTCCGTTGGCGGTGTCCATAAGGCATGAAAGTTGCACATGGCAACGCCCCAGTAAGCCATAGCGCAATCAGGTGTCTCATCAATTATTTTGGCAAATACTTTTTCAGATTCATCGTATTCAAAAGAATGTAACAACTCTATTGCCAGGTTAAATTCTTTCTTTGCTTTTTCATCACAGGTCATGTCAAAATCAACCGAACCAAACTGAGCATCCGGCGGTCCGCATGAAATAATATCACCCTGTTTTAGATGTAGCTGATTAATTAGTTCTTGCGATGGAGTTGAATTATTGTTGTTACATGATGATAATGAAATAGCTGATAAAATATATATAAAGAATCCCATATAAATAGATATGACTTGTTTCATATTTTTTAAAGTTGAAGTCTCAAGGTTACCGCTGACGCTGCCATTTATGTTATTATTTGTAATACTACAAAAAAAACCATATTTAATAATCGACAAAATAGTATTATAAATTTCAATTGTTATTAGCACAATCCATTCTACTAATTATTTCTATCTCTCTTCCACAATCCCCACTCCTCACTCAACAATGTATACACTAACTTATTTATTTTATCATCGGTGTATTGTATTCTTGTATTAAGCTGTTCAAAGCAAAAAAGCAGCAACATCCCATGAAACTCAAAGCCGGGAATCATCATAAAGTTGAGCTACATTTTATTTGCAACTGGTTTTGGCTTGCTTATTGATTTACCACGTAAAAACAAATAATTATGAAAAAAATACTCTCTTTAGTCATGCTGCTATTATCAGGCACTTTTTTATTCGCACAAAATGACCACCAGCGGAATCATAATAACGATGCTCCCCAACAAGTGCAGGAGTCGTTTAAGAAGGATCATCCTGATGGAGAGAATGCACATTGGGCTAAGTCTAATGGCAGATATCATGCTTCTTATAATCATGATAACCGGCAAACAGATTCTTATTACGATGAGAAAGGTAATCATGTATATACCCGCACACAATGGGACCAAAAAAGCCTTCCGGCTGATTATGATACCAGGATAAGATCTAAATATCATACAAGCCATTATAAGGTAGCAAAAATTGACCGGCCAAATGATAAGGCGATTTTTGAATTAAAATTAAATATTGGTAAAAAGACAAGAACGGTTTATACTGATGAACAGGGAAACCGGGTGAATTTTAAAAAGTAATATTGTAATTATTTCCCGGGCGGTGTTATATTATAAGAAATATAACACCGCTTTTTTTATTTTGTCGTAGCTGAGTCCCTCGCATAGGACTCAGCGGTAATATTTATTTACGCCGAGTCCCTTTTCAGGAGACTCGGCTGGGACCCGGACTCTTAGGTACACTATTTGATAGCATTTAAATATCCGGCATTAAGATATTCTTTCAATCTAACCTTTAATAATGATAAAATGACCGAAAATAACAATGACTATCGCAGTCAGCAATCTGACAGTAAGTCCCTTCAGCAAACATCACAAAATAGTTCTTCTTCTCCTGATGATAAATTAAATATTACCGTACAAGACACTGAAGAATGGGAGGTAAAAGTAATTGATCAAAGAAGACCTCAGTTTCGGGCCAGTGAAAACTATAGAAGAAGAAATTTCTAAATGTGGTATTCCTTTGTCGTAGCTGAGTCTCTCGCAGAGGACTAGTGTTAATATTTATGTACTCCGAGTCTCACCTATGGCGCAAGAATGAGGCTTAGCTTTTTTAGCTACGCTTCTTGTGCCTTCCAAAAAATTTTGAATCCTAATTACTCCATCTTACACACGCACAAGAACCTGCCGCACAATCCCACACCTCATCCTTGGCCATCTGCGTGTACATGGCAAAGCTGGCTATTTCCACTACACTATTGACAAAGAAACCCATTGTTGTAAAGATTATATCACTTTTCATTTGTATTTTAATTTTCGTTTACCCGTTACCTGATTACAGACTCTTAAAAAGTTACTATCACAGTAACCAGTAAATCAGCTTATCTCGTCCAAATAATCCCGTCCTGCTTGAGTAGTATATAGAGAAATAATATTTTTTCCCCTAATATCCGTATAAACCTGTGACGTTAATAACTTTCTTTTTAATAAACCGTCTGCGTATCTCATGGTTGCACGATTCGGGGGCAGATTCATCAATTCTCTTTCGTGGCAATCCATAAGAAGATCTGTCATCCTATTGGTTAAAGGTGTCATATTTTTAAACCTATCCCTCATAACGACAATTTGAAATCAAAGCAACTAACAAAAAAACATATTTCAAAATATTAGCTATTAAATATTATCCAGCTAAAGATGCCATGAGAAATAAAGATATTACCCCTTAGTTAGTTTTCACAATATCTGGACTTTACTTTGATAGTAACGTTTAAACAATTTTAATTACCGTTTTACAAAAGCATAACCTGCGTAAGACAAAAACTATTATCATGAAAAAAATATGTGTATTACTTTTTATCACTTTTTTTACAGCTTCTGCTTTTGCACAGACTGATACTACAATTGGTAAAATGGATAAAATGAAGTCGGAAAAAACTATAAAGACAAAAGATTGTGTAATGATGAAAGATGGCAAAATGATGGTGATGAAAAATGGTGAAACAATGGATATGGACAAGGACATGACGATGAGCAACGGAACCATGGTAATGAAAGATGGTAGTGTAAAAATGAAGGACGGAAAAACGATGATGATGAAAGACGGAGATTGTATTTACATGAACGGCAAAATGAGCAAGATGAAAATGGAAAAAATGGAAATGAATAAAGTTAAAAGTGATTCATTAGTGAATTAACACATTTAAAAGATGATTTTCTTTTTTAAATTAAATATCTTTTCACGGGATATTGATACATGTTGTGAGGCCGGGATTTCTATCCCGGCTTACTTGTTATTGCCAGACTTTATCACCGGCCTTTGAGGATGCATTTAAAATCGGACATACTGTAAGATCCATAGCTTTAACAACGTGTTATTCTTAAAACGTTTTATATGTTAAATTAGGAGAAAAACTACATCTATTTCAGGATGAGAAACGTAAATTTTCAATGAATTTAAATCAATGCTTCCCTAAACAATTGAATCTAAAAATCTATTGAAGTAAATTATAACTTACCACTTCCCAAAGATATTATTCCGATAAAACACCCTCTTTAATTCGGATTCTGTCCCTCTGATAACAACAAGCACTGAAGAATAAAATTAATAGCTGCAAAAAAGCCTGTATATGTATGCAGGTTTTTTATTTGTTGAAGTGGAGTAAATAATTCTACAAATGTATTGCTGGCTACCCGGTTTCAGGGCTATTTGAACTGTACTATTACTGGCAAAGTTTTGGAATTACCAGGTCGCATACATTCACCATTCTAATCTATTACTTATGCCATTTATAAGATCTACACAAACAGATAATGAACCGGTAAATATTTATTATGAAGACCTTGGTAAAGGGAAACCGTTAGTTTTTATTCATGGTTGGCCACTTAGCGGTGCCATGTGGGAATACCAGGTTACAGAATTAACCGGCAAAGGTTTCAGGTGCATCACTTACGACAGGCGGGGTTTCGGTAAATCTGACAAACCTTTTTCACACTATGATTACGATACAATGGCCGGCGATTTAAAAACGCTGATAGATGAACTCGACCTTGAGGACTTAACGCTTATTAGTTTTTCAATGGGTGGTGGTGAAGTGGCAAAATATTTTAAACATTATGGTAATGCGCATATTTCGAAAGTGGTGCTGGTAAGTAGTGTGTTGCCTTATATGCTTGAAACAGCTGATAACCCGGGCGGAGTACCGCAGGAAGTATTTGATGAAATTGCCAAAGGCATCAAAAACGACAGGCCTGGGTTTATGGAGAATTTTGCCAAAGAATTTTTTGGAGTTTCAATGTTAAAGCATCCTGTAAGCAATGCTTTTCTAGCAAACAATTTAGCAAGGGTTATGGAAGCTTCTCCAATAGCAACGCTTGAATGTGCGAAAGCATTTGCGTCTACTGATTTCCGTGAGGATGTAGGGAAAATAAATGTACCCACCCTTGTTATACATGGAGACGGAGATAATATTGTGCCCATAAAAGCAACGGGCGAGCGAAGCGCTGAACTTATAAAAGACGCCAGTTTTATTATTTACCCTGGTGCAGCACACGGGCTTTGGTATACAGAGAGGGAACAATTAAATAAAGATATTCTTGCGTTTGTGTAACAGCTTACCGCAAAATCGGTTGGTTTATTCCGGCAAATGTATTTTCAATTGTAGCCAATAATGTATTAACATCAAAAGGCTTTTTTAAAATACCATTTGCATTTGTTCTTTTTGCAATTGTATTAAGGGCATCTCTAAAAACCTAAGTTACGAAGCAATGTTTTAGTAAAAATTCTTGTCTGGTATAAAAACAAAATATGTCAAAAGCAAGAGGATTATTTGATGAACAAATCCGCTTAGAGAAGTTGAGCAAAAAACAAGATCCTTTAGAGCGGCTAAGCAGCCATATTGATTTCGAATATTTCCGTAAGCCACTTGAGAAGTTTTTCAAAAAACAAACACAGAAGAGTAAAGGTGGACGTCCTGCATATGATTGCATACTGATGTTTAAGATATTAATCCTGCAGAGATATTATAATGTAAGCGATGATGCCATGGAGTATGCTATATTAGACCGTTTAAGTTTTATGCGCTTCTTAGGTTTGGGAATTAATAATCCTGTACCGGATGCCAAGACGATATGGTTGTTCCGGGATAATCTTACAAGCGGTGGTATGATTGAGACATTATTTTCTTACCTGGATAAACAGTTAGACAAAGATGGCATCATAGTGCATAAAGGAAAATTAGTAGATGCCTCCATAGTAGAAGTGCCCATACAACGCAACAGCCGTGATGAAAACAAACAACTCAAAGAAGGTGAAGTGCCAGAGGACTGGAGCGAAAATAAATTGCGCCAGAAAGATCTTGATGCCGGATGGGTCACCCACAATGGCAAAAACTATTTTGGTTATAAAAACCATATTAAGGCCGATAGCAAAACCAAACTTATCACAAACTATAAAGCCACTTCCGCCAATATACACGACAGTGAAATGCTGGAAGTACTCTTAGATAAAAAAGAAGATGGCGGCCAATCTGTTCATGCAGACAGCGCTTATCGCAGCGAAGCTTTGGAAGAAGTATGCCGCAGCAAAAACATTGAAAGCCAGATTCATGAAAAAGGCTATCGCAATAAACCCTTAACCAAGCGCCAGCAGCAACGCAATAAAACCAAATCAAAAACAAGAGCAAGGGTAGAACACATTTTTGGCTTCATGACCAACACCATGAATGAAATGTATATGCGCTACAGAAACTTTGTGAGAAACCAGGCTGGCATCGGGTTAATGAATCTCACTTACAACCTGTTTAGGTTGGTACAATTAAACATACAATTAAAAAGGTGATGGGATAAGTGTGCCTATCCTTGAAAAAAGGACACCGAAAAATAAAAAGAAGATGAAAAAATCTCAAATTGGAAACAAAATAAAAAAATCTTCAACCAAAATGCATCAAAAATTAACCCAGTAGAAAAAAGATTGTCAAAAATATCGGATTATTAGAGATACCCTTAATTTCTTCATTAGCTGAAAAAGAAATAACAGGTAGGTGCATATAGGGTAGCATCCTTTTTATGAGATTAACGGCTTTTTCGCCGCCTATCGTCGGTATCCATAAATCCATTAAAATAACGTCGGGATTTACATCCTTAATATCTTTTATTATATCGTCGCAAAATAATCTTAACAGGTATACGCGTTTCCCTTTGAAGAATGCGGGGCAGAGAACTGCTATGGTCGGGATGTAAATGTTGAACTAATATGTAAGCGATACCGGTGGAACAATAGTAGGGAGATTTAGCATGAATTCCACTTTACTTTTCAATTGTT
>Ga0208717_1000676_pt1 | contig 11226 bp, 10 predicted proteins | sample NGESurF53shallow_FD_184489 | JGI IMG/M metagenome (GOLD analysis project Ga0208717, IMG submission 184489) | Arctic peat soil microbial communities from Barrow, Alaska - NGEE Surface sample F53-3 shallow (SPAdes) | ecosystem: Environmental > Terrestrial > Soil > Wetlands > Peat ... | reverse complement strand
GTAAGGATCCCCGGCATCATCCCCCACCGTCCCCGCACCATCTGCTGCGGAGCCGCCGGTGTCCAGGCCCTCGGCCACGCCGGGCGCGAAGGCATCCGGCAGTTCCGTCTGCGGGGACGGGTACGGTGGCGGCGAGGCTAAGCCGGCCCGGGTCTCGAACGGCGGCTGCTGCCCGAAAAGCCGTGGCGGCCCAGTGCATCCAAAATCAGTGCGGCCAAAATCAGTGCGCCGAAATTCGTCCTGGGCCGGCCGATCGTGCTGGCCGGGTCCGTCCGCCAAGGCGTCATCCTCGCCGGTCCCGGCCGCCGCACTGCGGTCCAGGTCATGATCGGCCAAGGTCGTTCCCCTCAGCTCTGGTCGGTGTAGGAGAATGACGTGCCGGTAGGGGACCGGATGAGCACTTCTAGCGAAGCCTAAGCTACCTAGCTGGCAGTAGCACGCCCTCCACTGCGGCAATCAGGAGAAACCTCATGCAAGCGGTTGTCATCACTCATCCCGGCGGCCCTGAGGTCCTACGCCTGGAGGAGGTGCCCGATCCGGTGCCCGGCCCGGGCGAGGTGCTCGTGGAGGTCGCCTCGGCCGGCCTCAACCGCGCGGACATCATGCAGCGGCAGGGCCACTATCCCCCGCCGCCCGGGGCGCCCCCGTACCCGGGGATGGAATGCTCGGGCCGGATCATCAAGCTGGGCCCGGAGGTCACCGGCTGGCAGGTCGGCGACGAGGTGTGCGCGCTGCTGGCCGGGGGCGCGTACGCGGAGAAAGTCGCCGTGCCCCAGGGCCAGTTGCTGCCCGTCCCGGAGCGAGTATCCCTGGTGGACGCCGCCGCCCTCCCGGAGGCGACCTGCACGATCCAGGGCACCGTGTACCAGATGGGCCGGCTGGCACCCGGCGACACGTTCCTGGTCCACGGCGGCGCCGGCGGCATCGGCACCTTCGCGATCCAGATCGCGAAGGCCGAGGGGTGCACGGTGGCCTGCACCTCTGGCTCGCCCGAGAAGCTGGCCCGCTGCCGGGAACTCGGGGCCGACCTGGCCGTCTCTTACCGGGATGAGGACTTCACCGACTCCGTGCTCGACTTCACCGGCGGCCATGGCGCGGACGTCATCCTCGACATCATGGGCGCGTCCTACCTGGCCCCGAACCTTGACACGCTGGCCACCTGGGGACGGCTGGTGGTCATCGCCACACGGGGCGGCAACCGCGGCGAAGTCGACCTGGGACTCATGATGCAGAAGCGGGCCTCCATCGTCGCCGCCACGCTGCGGACCCGGACCGCCAAGGAGAAGGCCGAGGTGGTGGCGGCCACCCGGGCGCACATCTGGCCGCTCATCAGCTCCGGGAAGGTGGTCCCGGTCGTCCACGCCGTGCTGCCGATGGCCGAGGCGGCTGAGGCGCACCGGCTCCTGGACGACGGCTCGCACGTGGGAAAAATCCTGCTGGTGAACTGAGGAACCGCGGGAAGATTACAGCAGGGATTCACACCCCCCGGGTGCACCCACTCCACGGAAGGGGCAAGACTAGAACCATGAGCGAACGCAACCCCGAGACCGGTCAGGGCGCCAAAGTCGTGGTGGTCGGCCCGGACGGCATTACGGTGGACGCCGACGGCGGCGAGGGCGAGAGCACGGGCGAGCGGCCGGTCATGGAGATGGTCGAGCAGCCCGCCAAGGTGATGCGGATCGGGAGCATGATCCGGCAGTTGCTGGAGGAGGTCCGGGCCGCGCCGCTGGACGAGAAGAGCAGGGCCCGGCTGCGTGAGATCCACCAGAGCTCGATCAAGGAACTCGAGGACGGCCTGGCTCCGGAGCTGGTCGACGAGCTGGAGCGGCTGTCCCTGCCTTTCGCCGACGACTCGGTGCCGAGCGAGGCGGAGCTGAGGGTGGCCCAGGCTCAGCTGGTGGGCTGGCTGGAAGGCCTGTTCCACGGCATCCAGACCACGCTGTTCGCGCAGCAGATGGCCGCGCGGGCGCAACTGGAGCAGATGCGCCGGGCCCTGCCCCCCGGCATGATGCCGGGCGACGACTCGGCCGGCCCGCAGCAGCCGACCCGGGGCTCGGGCCCCTACCTGTAGCCCGCCCTGCAGCCCGCGCCTGGACCGCCACGGTCAGACCCGGCCGTAACGCAGCCGGGACAGCCAGGCAGCCGCCTGTGCGAACTCCGGGTCGGAGGTACCGCGTCGGACGTGGGTTGGGCCGCCGTCGTGCCGCGGGTAACTGCCCAGGAATCTGACGTCGGCGCAGACCCGGCGCAGGCCCATCAGCGCCTCGCCCACCCGGGCGTCGTCCACATGCCCTTCACAGTCAATGGTGAAGTAGTACTTGCCCAGCCCGTCGCCGGTGGGCCGGGACTCGATGCGGACCAGGTTGATGCCCCGCACCGCGAACTCGGTGAGGATCTCCATCAGGGCGCCCGGATGGTCCTCGCGCAGGAACGCCACCAGCGAGGTCCGGTCCGACCCGGTCGCCGCAGGCAGTGGGCCCGGCTGGTTCACCACGACGAAACGGGTCACCGCGTTGGCGTGATCGTGAGCGTCGGGGACCACCACCGCGAGGCCGTACATCACCGCCGCGAACGCTCCGGCCAGTGCCGCGTCGAGCTGCCCATCCGCCACTTGGCGGGCAGCCTCGGCGTTGGACGACGCGGGGCGCCAGGCCGCGTGGGGCAGGTGTTCCTCCAGCCAGCGACGGCACTGGGCCTGGGCCTGCGGGTGGCCGCCAACCGTCGCCACGTCGCCGAGCTGGGTACCCGGCCGGGCCAGCAGCGCGAAGGCCACCGGCAGCGGCACCTCCGCGCTGATCACCAGAGGCTGGCCGGTGGCCAGCTCGTCGAGGGTCGCGGTGACCGCCCCTTCCACCGAGTTCTCGATCGGCACGATGCCCTGTTCCGCGAGGCCGTTGCGCACCGCATCGAGGGTGGCCTGGATGGTCACGCAGGGCATCGCGTGGCCTGCTGCGCCCGGGTCGAAGGCGAGCAGCGCCGCCTCGGTGAAGGTGCCCTCCGGTCCCAGGTAGGCGTACGGCACGGGCTTGCCCGTGGGGTCTGCGTCCGCTGTGTGGTCTGGGCCGCCTGAGGGGACGGGCTCGGCCGGGGAGCCTGAGTCGGTGCGGGACAGTGCGATCACGTCGCCTTCGCTGGATGGCCGCTCACGCTGGAGGGCTTCGCGTAGCTAACGGGCTGCGCCCGATAACGGGTGTCCCGTAACAGGGCGTGAGAATACCAGTGGCCCGTTGGGGGCGCCCGCCGTGAGCCCGCGGCCGGCATCGGCAGGCGGCCACACGGGAGGCGGCGGGGACGGAGCACGGGACCGGCATGGGTGAAAGATCGGGGCACTCAAGACTACATCAGACCTACATCCATGCGGGCGATTATGCGGCAAACGGCCCGGAGGGGCCGCCCGTGGGGCTGGAAGGGGCAATGAGGCTGATGGTGTTACGGGGCTCCCCGATGGCGGCTCCCCAGTGGGGAGGCTCCTCAATGGTGCGGGCTCCGCGATGGCGAGGCTCGCGATGGCGGGGGCTCCGCGATGGCGCCTGCTCAGCATCGGCACCCTTCCCGTTTGGTGGTATCGTGATATCTCGATATCAGTGAGGCGGCGCGATGCGGACCAAGAACATGGTGCTGCGGCTGGATCCCGGGCTCGCCGAACGGCTGGAAGCCGTGGCGGAGGTGGAGGGCCGGTCAGTGTCCGACGTGGTGCGCGAGGCGATTACCTCGCTGGTGGAGGCGCGGCAGCGGGACGAGCGGTTCATCCGGCTCCTCGAGGACAACGTCGCGCGGCATCAGCGGCTGCTTGAGATGTTGCGGGACGAGAAGTGATGACGCCGATCGACCTGGGTGCGCTGGTCGTCATCGCCGCGCGGGCCCTGGGGCAGGACGTCCCGGCCGTGCTCGACCTGATGGATGTCGCCGCCGCCGAAGCCGCCCTCGCCGAGGCGGACTCCGCCGGCCAGGACCCTGACGACCGCGCGACCGCCCTGCTGTGCGCGCTCATCCGGCACCGCCCGCTGACCCGTGGCAACGAGCAGGCGGCCGTGCTCGCGACCGTCACCTTCCTCGCGGTCAATGGCTGGCAAGTGGATCTCGAGCCCGCCGAAGTCACAGCGGCCATGGTGGCCGACCTGGCTGCCGGGCGGCGGTCCGCCGCCGACCTGACGGCGTGGCTGTCGCCCCGGATCTCCAGCTACCGCGCAGCACTGACCCCACGAGAAGCATCAGCAAAGACTCCGTCACCGGCTAAGGAGGCACCGATGCATGGATGGCTGCCGAATCTCCGGCGCACCACCGGGCGCAAGGGAGGCACGATGTTCCGCCGGTTCAGCCCGGGGGCCCGCGAGGTGCTCATCACGGCCAACCACGAAGCCCACGCGCTGCACCATAACTACATCGGCACCGAGCACCTCCTGCTCGGCCTGCTCCGTGACCGCGACGGGCTGGCCTGCCGGGCCCTGCACGCGCTGGGGATCAGCGCGGAGAGCGCACGCGAGCAGGTCCTGGACATCATCGGGGAGGGCAAGCACGAGCCGGCCGGGCACATCCCGCTCACGCCGCGGACCAAGCGGGTCCTGGAGCTCGCGGCCCGGGAGGCCGACCAGTTCGGTCACCTCCACGTGGGACCCGAGCACATGCTGCTCGGCCTGGTGCGTGAGGGAGACGGGGTGGGCTGGCACGTGCTCAACCGCCTCGGCGCCACCGTCCCCAAGGTCCGTAGCCAGGTTCTGGAGCTGGTGAACCAGGACCGGCTGCGGCGGGGTGAGGTCATCACGCCGCCTGGCATCCGGGACTACGACATCCGGATCGAGCTGGCCCGGCAGGCCAAGGACGCGGCGGTCGACGCGAAGGACCTCGACCGGGCCGCGGCTGCCCGGGAGAGTGAGAAGGAACTGCTGGCCGAGCGGGACCGCCTGATCGAGCGCTGGTCGGCCGGGGTGGACGTGGCCTCGCTGGGCCGCGAGCTCGACTGGCTGCGGGACGAGGTGAACCGGCTGCAGCGGCTGCTGACGGAGCATGGCATCGAGGCTGAGCAGCCGCTCCAGCACCCCGGGGATCCCACCCAGCAAACCGCCTGACCCAGGGAGCACCAGACCCGGGCCGCCTGACCGGAGCCACCAGACCCGGACCGCCTGCGCCGCGGGTACCCGGAGCCGCGGGTACCCGGAGCCGCGGGTACCCGGAGCCGCGGGTACCCAGCGCGGTCGCACGCCGACTACGTGAATGTTTCGTCCAGTGAGCCGGGGGTGTGGCCGGATGTGCCGTCCAGGTCGCGGACGCGGCGGCGCCGGGGCGGCAGCAAGGGCAGAAGCAGGCAGATCAGCACGATGAGGATGGTGAGGAGGACGGCGGGGGTGACTCCGTTGCGCAGCACCGGACGCAGCCAGGCCAAGTCAGGCGGCATCGTGCTGCCGCGCGCGGGCAGGTAGCCCAGCCCGAGCGCGGTCGTGCGGGCCAGCATCAGCCAGTCCAGCACCACGACGAGGAAGACGGGCCGCCCGCGCCAGGTCACGGCCGCGCCGGCGGCGCTCCCGGGGGCACATCTCCCCATCGCGGCACCCCCGAGGACGGGCAGCGGCAGCAGCGCCAGCAACGCCCAGCCCAGGCTGTCGTACCAGGGCAGCACGTACGGCCACGCCATCAGCCAGGCGACGGTGAACGCGCACGCGCAGGCCACGGCCAGGGTGCCCAGCCCCGAGTCATCCCGGGGCCAGGACCGCGAACTGCCGCGCGCCAGCGCGTTCACCAGCAGCACCAGCAGCATCGCCGCGAGCAGGATCGCAGCCGCCTTGACCACGTCGTCGGCGATCCCCTCCCCGGCACCGAGCCGGATGAGCAGCCGGACCGTGCGCCACGGCGAGCCGATCGACACCATGCTCCCGGCCGACAGTGCCGGTCGCAGCGACCCGGGTCCCCAGGGCGCGAGGGCCAGAACCGCGATCACCGCGAAGCCGGCGACCAGGCCCCCGGCCCGGGCCAGCAGGGCCGTCCCGGGCCGCCGCGCCAGCACCCTCCCAGCCGGCACCCCTCCAGCCGGCACCCCTCCAGCCGGCACCCTTCCAGCTGGCGCCCTCACAGCCATCACCGTCCCCGACAGCACCGTCGCGGCGAGCAGCCCGGCCAGCACCAGGACCATGGTCGGCTTCACGGCCGCCCCCAGCCCGGCCAGTGCCCCGGCGCCCGCGCACACCGCGAACGGCCGACCCGGACCAGCCCCGGTCCCGGTCCCGCGAAGGCCCAGGCAGAACAGGGCGATCGCCGCGACCGCGAACATGATGGCCAGGCTGTCCACGTGTGCCCCGGCCACCAGCACCTGGAGCAGCAGCGGGTTACCGGTCCAGAGCAGCGCGGCCCGCAACTGCCCCGCCCGGCTGCCCCGGGCCAGCCGGTGCAGCAGCAGGCCGGTCGCCGCGAACGCGGCCACGTTCAGCACCGACAGCACGAACACGGTCAGCCGCACCGAGGTCCCGCCGGCCTCGGAGGCCAGCGCCTGCAGCCCCGAGGCCAGGCTGCCGTACACCGACGGGCTGCCCCGCCAGTCCTGGACCGCCCGGGCCACCGGATCACCCAGCCGGGCCAGCATGGCCGGGGTGGTCGTGTAGGGGTCACGGCCGGTGACCACCATCCGGCCGTACGCGGCGTAGCTCAGCTGGTCGGACGACCCGAACGGCGGGACCAGGGCCAGCACCGCGGCCGCGAGGATGCCGGCCAGCAGCACGGGCCGCGGCCGCAGGGTCCATCCCCGGTGCAGGGCATGCAGGCTCAGCCCCAGCCCCAGCGCGCCCGTAACCAGGGCCGTGGCGGCCAGGCCCACCGCGAGACCGGCCGCCGGATGGACCGTGAACGCCCAGGGAGGCTGGTCCGGCGCGCCGGGCAGGGCGGGCTCCATGACCGAAGGGCCGAGCAGTGCGACGGTGAACGTGGCCGAGACGCTGACCGCGATGGCGATGAGCCCGGCCAGCCCAGGGACCACGCCGGCGGAGGACGCACCGCCAGGGGACGATGCGCCGCCGGAGGACACGGTGCCAGGAGAAACGGTGCCGCGAGACAACGGCTTAGCCGCGGGACCGCCGCCGCGCCTGCCGGGCCTGCCGGGCCGTCTGCACGGCAGGCTCCCGGACGGCGAGCGCCCAGGCCACGCCCGCGAACTGCCGGGCGCGATGGAGCTGCGCGCGCCAGTCGCCGCCGGTGGCCCGGTGCGCCATGGGGACCTCGACCTCGGTCACCCGCAGGCCCTGGCGAAGCAGGTCGATGGTCATGCCCGTCTCGGCCCCCCAGCCGGGGGCCAGCGGCCGGGCCGCCTCGAACGCGGCGCGAGTCAGGCACCGCTGCCCGTTAAGCGGCTGCGCGGGCCGCCAGCCGGTGGCGCGGCTGATGCCCGACCCGGACAGGGCGACCACGAACCCGTGCCCGCCCGCCCGGACCCGTTCGCTGAACACGGCGATGGTCATGTCGGCCAGGCCGTCCCGGACCGGCTGCACCAGGGCCTCCGCGTGTGCCGCGGACTCGGCCAGGTCAGCGTCGAGGAAGAGCAGATGCCGGGGTACCGCGCGGGCCTCGTCGCGCTCCAGCAGCCCGACCGCCTCAGCGCCGGTTTCCATCGCCGCGCCCTTGCCGCGAGTGCGCCCGTGCCGCAGGACTATCGCTCCCGCATTTTCCGCAACGAAACCCGTGTCGTCGCCGGACCCGTCGTCCACGACAACCAGGATGTCGGCGCCCGGCACGCCCGCGGCCGCTTTCACGGTCACCTGGATGCGGTCGGACTCGTCCTTGGCTGGAATGACGATAGCGACGTCACCGCGCGGCGGCATGCGCCGATCGTAGTGGGTTACCAGCCGGAAAACGCTGCGTCAGCTACTGCCCGGGAACCGGGGCCCCTTCGCCGGTGACCGTGAACACCGACTCCAGCCCGGTCACCTGGAGGATCTTGCGCACCGCAGGCCGTGGGCCGCTGAGCTCGACGTTCCCGCCGTGCTCGCGGGCCATGCGCTGGGCGGCGAGCAGCACGTTCATGCCGGTGGAGTCGCAGAAGTCCACCCCGGACATGTCCACCACGAGCCGTACCGCGTGGTCCACGTTCAGCGCCGAGGCCAGCTGGCTCTGCAGCCGGGGAGCGGTGTAAAGGTCGATTTCGCCGGACAGCGCTACGACGACGTGATCACCCTCGCTGCGACTCGATACCTTTAGCTCCACGAGCGGCACCCTACCGCCGCTGTGCGTCCAGGACTAGATGCTTACGGAGAGCACACGGTTAAATCGCAGGCGGACTGGGCATTTCTGCGCCAAGCTGGAGAGTGACCGACCTGATGCCGGCACCAGCGAGGCGGAGCCCCCGGGATGTACCCCTTGCCAGAGCAGCCAGAACCGAAGATAGCGACCCTGAGACCGCTACCGAACGTGGACGCGGCCGACCCCATCGCGCTGTCCGCGCCCCTGCCGGACATGCTGTCCGCGCCTCTGCCCACCGCACCGCTAACCACCGGGCCGCCAACCACCGGGCCGCTGTCGGCGCCGCTCGCGGAGGACAGGCTGCCGACCGTGCCCGGGGCCAGAGTTGGTGCCCTCGGTCCGGCGTACCCGGACCCGGGCCCGGTGACCTGGGCGCCTGACGTGGACCAGCAGCGGGCCAGGATCCGGGCCGACATAGACGGACTGCGTTCCCGCGCCGAGTCCGCCTCGTCCTGGCTGGAGAGCAGCCGGCACTACAGCCGCCTGATCAACCGCCAGGGCGTGGTCCCGGTGAGCGCCCGGATGAACGCCGGGGACCTGGCCTTCCTGGCCGAGGCCCGGGAGCAGATGCTGCAGTTCACCGAGCTGGCAGGCCGCCTGATCGACCTGCATCAGCCGCTCGACGCGGGCGGCATCACCACTGACCCGAGCAGCCCGATCCGGCGCTGCCGGAGCTGCATGTGGCGGTGGCCCTGCCCGACGTTCAGCATCCTCGCCGAGGTGGTGGACCGGCCGCCGGCCGCCTGACCGGCCCGGTACTTACTAGACCGGTACTTACGGGATCTGGACGAGTTCCTGCGTCTCGGCGCCCAGGCCGTGCGGGTTGCTGACCGCAGGCACCCCCCGGGGGAAGGGGGCCAGGTCGGGACGGGTGGCCCGTCCCTCGAGCATCCTCGATCCGGCGGGCTGGGCGGCCGGGTCCCTGGTCACCGCGCAGGACATACAGCGCGGGCCGCCCCGCCCGCTGGCCAGCTCGCTCGCGGGCACCGGGATGACCTGGACTCCCGCCGCGGTGAGCCTGGCGTTGGTCTCCAGGTTCCGCTCATCGCAGATGACCAGCCCCCGGCCCAGGGACAGTGCGTTGCCGCCGTCGTCCCACTGGCCGGTGTCGCCGCGGCCGCCGCCCGGCTGACCACCGCCCCACCGGCCACCGCTCCACTGACCGCCGCCCAGCTGACCGCCGCCCCACTGACCGCCGCCCCACTGACCATGGGAGGTGGTGAGCGGGTCCAGGCCCGTGTCGATCACGGTGAGCCGGTCGATGCCCATGGCCTGGGCCGCGGCAGCCATGAACGGCTGCGGCCGGGATACCCGCAGCTCGTCGCCGCGCGGCGTGATGGTGTGCACGGTCAGCGTGTACGCGAGCGCCGGGTGCATCACGACGACCCCGGCGTCGATCACGGTGCAGATCGTGTCCAGGTGCGGCGCCCCGGTCCGGTGGATCGGCACCGCCAGCACCGTGTGCGCGAGTCCCGCCGGGAAGGCCTGCCGGGCGAGCCGCTCCACTCCCGCCGGGCTGGTCTGCTCGCTGACGCCGACCGCGATCACGCCCGGGGCCAGCAGCACGATGTCTCCGCCCACGATCGGCTCCAGGTGCGGGCCGTAAAGCATCTTCGTGCCGACGAATCTCGGGTGGTGCGCATAGAGCACGGCCAGCAGACTGGCCTCCCGTCCCCGGGCACCGAGGCTGGACACCGCTACCCGGTCTCCGACCCAGACGCTGGAATCCCTGGTGAACACCAGGTTGGGCAGCGGGTCGATGACGAAGTCGTGCCGGTCGAGAAGCTCGTAGACCACCCCGCGCCCGGCACCGAGTTCACCGGGAGTAACCCCGGCGATGAGGGCCTGGGCCAGCGTCTCGGAGTCGAGGCCCTCGAGGTGGCCGCGGACAGCAGTGCGGAGATCATCGCCGAGCCAGCGGTCATCCAGGGCCGAGGTGATCGCAGCGCTGCGGGCGGGTGCATACTCCAGCGCGTCCTGCAGGAGCTCGGTGACGTAGAGCACCTCGACGCCGTGGTCCCGGAGGATCTGCGTGAACTCATCGTGCTCCTGCTGGGCGCGGGCCACCCAGGGCAGCCGGTCGAACAGGAGGCGGCCGCGGCTGCGCGGGGAAATCCGTTTCAGCTCCGCGCCCGGACGGTGAACAAGAACGGTGCGCAGCCGGCCGGCCTCGCTGTCCGCACCATGGGTGTAGCTCACAATTCCCCCCGCCTGTCGCCCGCCGCCCCCGCGCACGGATGACCCCTCGGAGGGAGTATCACCACTTCAGTAGCTGACTACGCATCCTCAGTCAATGATCCCTAGACGTGTTCATTGCGCCGTGGCGGCCGCCCGGAGGCCGGCCACCGCGGTCGCCCCGGCTGCCCCGCCCTGGCCGCCGCCCGGCCCGGCACCACCGTCCCGCGGGGCCGGCAGGACCGCCCACACGGTGGTGCCCTGCTCGTCCCCGCGCACTCCCCAGCTTGAGCACAGGTGCTCCACGATGCCCAGGCCACGGCCGCCGATTGAGGACAGCGAGGGACGGGAGGCACGTGGCCGGGTCGCGCTGCCCCCGTCACTGACGATGACCTCCACGGTGGCCGCGGAAAGTATCCAGGAAACCCGGATCCGCGCGTCAGGCAGCGGCCGGGCGTGCAGGATCGCGTTGCTCAGCAGTTCGCTGGTGACCAGGGCGGCGTCGCCCACGGCGGTGGCGCAGAGCCCCGCCTCGCGCAGCTCGGCGACGATCCGGCCGCGGGCGACAGCGACACTGGACGGGACGCAGGGGAGCAAAACGACGCTCGCCGCCCTCACCTCCCCCTGCGCCCCGCCCCGTGGCCGCGATAGTCGCCTTCCTCTGCGAGCGCAATGCCCCGCCAGCGGGCCCGGGAAACCGGGCGCCGTGGCAGCGGGTGAATCCGTCCCGAGGTACCGGCCATCCCGTTTAGCATGAGTGGCACTAATGTCGCCGTAAGCAAACTGGTCGCGGGGGGCGGCCGGGTACATGCGTCCTGCGGCATCGCGGGCCAG
>Ga0208717_1000674_pt1 | contig 11230 bp, 11 predicted proteins | sample NGESurF53shallow_FD_184489 | JGI IMG/M metagenome (GOLD analysis project Ga0208717, IMG submission 184489) | Arctic peat soil microbial communities from Barrow, Alaska - NGEE Surface sample F53-3 shallow (SPAdes) | ecosystem: Environmental > Terrestrial > Soil > Wetlands > Peat ... | reverse complement strand
GCGCGACCGGGCCCGGGGGTGGTTGTTCGCACAGCGGTCGATCGGTCGCTATGCGACCAGGCAAAAGCAATATATTCCCCACTCAGTGATGTCCGAGCGCACCCAGGTGGCGATCATCGGCGCCGGTCCGGCGGGCTTGCTGCTCGGTCAGCTGTTGCACCGCCACGGGATCGAGGCGGTCATCCTGGAAGCGCGCCGCCGCGACTACGTGGAGGCGCGGATTCGCGCCGGCGTTCTCGAGCAGGGCACCATGGAGGTTCTCCGCGCCGCCGGCGTGGCGGAGCGGATGGACCGCGAGGGCCTGCGCCACGGCGGCATCTACCTGTGCTTCGACGGCACGCTTCATCGCATCCCGATGAGCGAGCTGACCAACGGGCGCGCGGTGATGATCTACGGACAGACCGAGGTGGTCAAGGACCTCATCGCTGCCCGGTTAAACGAGGGCCTGCCGCTGCGGTTCGAGTGCGACGGCGTGTCGATCGACGGCCTCGAGCACGACGAGCCGACGGTTCGGTACTCCCACGGGGGTTCGCAGTATGAACTGCGCTGCGACATCGTCGCCGGCTGTGACGGCTTCCACGGCGTTTCGCGGACGGTCATCCCCGACAACGTGCTCCAGGTGTGGGGACGCGACTACCCCTATGCGTGGCTCGGGATCCTGGCCGACGTGCCACCGTCGACCGATGAGCTCATCTACGCCCACAGCGACCGCGGCTTCGCGCTGCACAGCATGCGCTCGCCGACGCTCAGCCGCCTCTATCTGCAGGTGGAGCACGACGAGGACATCGCCGACTGGCCCGATGACCGGATCTGGTCAGAGCTGCACGAGCGGCTGGCGAGCCCCGGCTGGGAGCTGACCGAGGGGCCGGTCCTGGAGAAGTCGATCACGCCGATGCGCAGCTTCGTGGCGGCGCCGATGCGGTACCGGTCGCTCGTCCTGGCCGGCGACGCCGCCCACATCGTGCCGCCGACCGGAGCCAAGGGACTGAACCTGGCCGTCGCCGACGTGACGCTCCTCGCCCACGCCCTCGCCGACCATCTCCACGCGGAGTCGGACACCGCGCTGCAGGATTACTCGGACCGCTGCCTGCGGCGAGTGTGGCGCGCGCAGCACTTCTCCTGGTGGATGACGACGATGCTGCACCGCGATCCCGGCGACGACGAGTACGACCGGCGGCTGCAGCGCTCCCAGCTCGCGTACGTGACGAGCTCCGCGGCCGCCGCGACCTCGCTGGCCGAGAACTACGTCGGGCTCCCGCTCGATCAGACCGCCATGGCCGCCGGCGGGACCGTCTCCCGTGGCTGAGCTCACCAGCCTGCGCGAGGCCATCGCGGAGATCGTGCATGACGGGGACGCGGTCGCGATCGAGGGGTTCACCCACCTGATCCCGTTCGCCGCCGGCCACGAGATCCTCCGGCAGGGCCGCGGCGACCTCGAGCTGATCCGGATGACTCCGGACGTCCTGTATGACCAGATGATCGGGATGGGCGCGGCCCGCAAGCTGGTGTTCTCCTACGGCGGCAACCCGGGCGTGGGGTCCCTGCACCGCTTCCGGGACGCGATCGAGCACGGCTGGCCGCAGCCGATCGAGCTCGAGGAGCACAGCCACGCCGGCATGGCCAACCGCTACGTCGCTGGCGCGGCGCGGCTGCCGTTCGCGGTCATGCGCGGGTACGTGGGCACCGATCTGGCGCCGATCACGCGCGTGGAGCCGATCGTCTGCCCCTTCACCGGCGAGGAACTGGTGGCCGTCCCGGCGCTGCGACCGGACGTGGCGATCGTGCACGCCCAGGAGGCCGACCGGGCGGGCAACGTGCAGCTGTGGGGCATCCCGGGAGTGCAGAAGGAGGCGGTGCTGAGCGCCGATCGCGCTCTGGTGACCGTCGAGCGGATCGTCGATCGGCTCGAGCCCCGGCCCGGCGGGGTCGTCATTCCCGGCTGGGTGATCGACGCCGTCGCGCCGGCGCCGGGCGGCTCGCAGCCGTCCTACAGCCTCGGCATCACCGCCCGCGACAACGACTTCTACCGCTCGTGGGACACGTTGAGCCGTGACCGCGACGGGTTCGAGTCCTGGATGCGCGAGCACGTGCTCGACCCGGTGAGGGCGAGCTAGTGCCTCGACTGCCAGCGAACTTACTGGACGGGACACTAGTGGGCCTCCGTGAAGCCGGGAGACCCGCTCGATGAGCGCCGCCACCGAGCCGGCCACCTCCGACGAGGTTCAGACCGTCGTCGCCGCGCGGCGACTGGAGCACGCCAACTCGGTATTCATCGGGGTCGGGCGTCCGAGCACGGCGGCGATCCTCGCCCGGATGGTGCACAACCCGCGTCTGGTGCTCGTCTACGAGTCGGGCACGATCGGCGCCAAGCCGTTCCACATCCCGCTCTCGATCGGGGACGGCGAGCTGGCCGAGACCGCGGACACCGTCGTGTCGGTGCCCGAGATGTTCAACTACTGGATTGGCCCCGGCCGGGTCGAGGTGGCGTTTCTCGGCGCCGCCCAGGTCGACCGGTTCGGGAACCTCAATTCAACCGTGATCGGTGACTACGACCACCCGCGGACGCGTCTGCCGGGAGCCGGCGGCGCCCCGGAGATCGCTGCCGGCTGCCAGGAAGTGGTGGTGATCGCCCCGCATTCGGCGCGGACCTTCGTGGACCGGCTGGACTTCCGGACCACGGTTGGATACGGGGACGGTCCGGGCGATCGCGAGCGCTTCGGATTCCACGGTCGCGGCCCGACTGCGGTGGTCACCGACCTCGGCGTGCTCGAGCCCGATGACGGCACCTGCGAGCTGACGCTCACCCAAATCCACCCCGGTGTCGAGGTCAGCCAGATCCGCGAGGCCACCGGCTGGGACCTGCGCGTCGTCGACGCGCCGCGGACCACGCCGCCCCCGACCGACGAGGAGCTGTCGGCGCTCCGCGAGCTGCTCAGCCGATGAACTGACGGCAACGAGAAACGAGAAACGAGACAGCGAATGAGTACCGAGGAGAAGACGGAGAAGATCTACGCGCCCGTGGTGGACACGCCGGGCAACTACCTGCGCGAGCCCGCGGGCGCCCACCCGCCGCTCGACTATCCGCCCTACAAATCGACGACGCTGCGCCACCCCAAGCAGCCGCTTGTCTACCTGCCGCACACGATCACCGAGATCACCGGCCCCGCGCTCGGCGACGCCCGGGTCATCACGCCGTCCGACGCCGACCTCACCACCCAGCACGAGGGCGAGCCGATCGGCGAGCGCCTGATCGTCTCCGGCCGCGTGTTCGACACCGAGGGCAAGCCGCTGCGCCACACTCTGGTCGAGATCTGGCAGGCCAACGCCGCCGGGCGGTACTTCCACCGGTGGGACAACTGGCCGGCGCCTTTGGACCCGAACTTCTCCGGGGCGGGCCGCTGCTTCACCGACGACGAGGGCCGCTACCGCTTCACCACGATCAAGCCGGGCCCGTATCCGTGGGGTAACCACTACAACGCCTGGCGCCCGGCGCACATCCACTTCTCGCTGATGGGGCGGGCGTTCACGCAGCGTCTCGTCACGCAGATGTACTTTCCGGGCGATCCGTTTTTCCCGTATGACCCGATCTTCAACTCCGTCCGCGACGAGCAGGCGCGCGCGCGCATGATGGCTCGGTTCTCGATCCATGGGACCCAGCCCGACTGGGCACAGGCCTATGAGTTCGACATCTACCTGCGCGGGCCGGCGGCGACGCCGTTCGAGGAGGGGCAGTGATCTTCGGGCTCACCCCATCGCAGACAGTCGGACCGTACTTCGCCATCGGGCTGCCCTGGCCGGAGGGCCCACACGCGGTGACCGAGGGCACCGACGGCGCGGTCACGATCACCGGCTCCGTGTACGACGGCGCCGGCGCGCCTGTGCCCGACCATCTGATCGAGATCTGGCAGGCCGACCCCGAGGGGCGCTTCGCCGACGTCCACGGCTACGGCGGCGCCTCGGAGATGGCCGGCTTTCGCGGCTTCGCCCGCTACGGCGTCGAGGACGGCGACGGCACGTTCGCGATCCTCACGGTCAAGCCCGGCCGGGTGGCGCGGGTAGGCGGGGCGGGTCCGCTGCAGGCGCCGCACATCGATGTGACGGTGATGGCACGGGGAATGCTGCACCGGTGCGTGACGAGGATCTACTTCGCCGACGAGGAGCAGGCCAACGCCGAGGACCCGGTGCTGGTGCACGTCCCCGCCGACCGGCGCGCGACGCTGCTGGCCCAGCCGCAGGACGGGGGCTACCGCTTCGACATCCGCCTGCAGGGCCCGGGCGAGACGGTCTTCTTTGACATCTGATTCCGAGCCGGGGCTGTTCGCGGGCATATACGCACGCGGCGCCGTCGCCGCGGAGGTGTCCGACGAGGCCTGGCTGCGCGCGATGCTCGACGTCGAGGCGGCGCTGGCGCGAGCCTGTGCGGGCGAGGGCCTGATCCCGGGGGCGGCGGCTGACGAGATCGCCACCGCGTGTCGGGCCGGCGGCTGGGACATGGCCGAGCTGGCGCGACGAACCGCCGACAACGCCACGCCGGTCGTCGGGCTGGTGGCGGCGCTTAGGGCGGTGGTCCCGGCGGGCGTGGGCGAGCACGTCCACCTCGGCGCGACCAGCCAGGACGTGGTGGACACCGCGCTCATGCTGATCGCGCGGCGGGCGCTGACCCCGCTGCTTCACGACGCCGCCGCCGCCGCCGATGCTGCCGCCCGCCTCGCCGACGAGCACCGGAGCACGCCGATGATCGGCCGCACGCTGCTCCAGCAGGCACTGCCGGTCACGTTCGGCTTGCGGGCCGCTGAGTGGCTCGTTGGCATCGACGCGACCCGGGCCCGGCTGGCCGAGGTGCGCGACCAGGAGCTGGCGGTGCAGATGGGAGGCCCGGTCGGCGCGCGCGGTCCGGCGATCGCTGCCCGGGTCGCCGCTGACCTCGGGCTCGCCGAGCCGGTGCTCCCGTGGCAGGCGATCCGCGTCCGGCCCGTCACGTTCGCCGCCGCTCTGGGAGCATTGTCCGGTGTGCTGGCCAAGATCGCCCGCGACGTGACGCTGCTGTCCCAGCAGGAGGTCGCGGAATGCCGCGAGGGCGACGGCACCGACCCCGCCCGTCCCCGCGGCGGGTCGAGTGCGATGGCCCACAAGCACAACCCGGTCGGTGCGGTGTCAGTGCTCGCCTGTGCCAAGCGCACGCCCGGGCTGGTGGCGGCGGCGCTGGCGGCGATGGAGCAGGAGCACGAGCGCGCGGCCGGGGCCTGGCAGGCGGAGTGGGGGACCTACTCGGATCTGCTGGCGCTCACCGGATCGGCGGCCGCGTGGGCGCGCGAGCTGCTCGAGCGGCTCGAGGTCGATCCCGATCGCATGCGCGCCAACCTCGCCGCGTCGGCGGCCGCCGACGCGCCCGCGCCCGACGGCGCCGCTGAGCTGATCGATCGCGCCCTGCGCGCGCACGGCCGATGATCCCCGTTGACCTCAACTGCGACGCACGCGGATCCGCTGATGCGCCGGTGCTGCTGCTGGGCGGATCGCTGGGCACGACGCTGGCGATGTGGGACGCTCAGGTTCCGACGCTGTCGGCGACGCACCGCGTGATCCGGTTCGATCACCGTGGTCATGGCGGCTCGCCGGTGCCCAACGGGCCCTACACGATCGAGGATCTGGGCGGCGACGTGCTGGCGATGATGGACCGACTCGGCATCGAGCGCGCCTCCTACGTGGGGCTGTCGATCGGCGGCATGGTCGGCCAGTGGATCGCGATCCACGCTCCCGAGCGGATCGACCGGCTGATCCTGCTCTGCACCGCGGCGTACCTGCCCGGGGCGACGGCCGCCTACCGCGAGCGCGCGGTCGCCGTGCGCACGGCCGGGACGCCGGCGGTGGTCGCCGACGCGGTCGTCGCCCGCTGGTTCACACAGAGCTACGCCGCGGCCCATCCCGATGTGGCCCAGCGATACCGGACGATGATCGCGTCGATCGATCCCGAGGGCTACGCCGGCTGCTGCGAGGCGATCGCGGCCATGGACCTCCGGGACGGTCTGGACCGGATCACGGCGCCGACCCTGGTGATCGCCGGCGCCCAGGATCCGGCGATCGGACCGGAGCACGGCCAGGCGATCGCCCAGGCGATCCCCGGCGCCCGGTTCGAGGTCATGGACCCCGCCGCTCATCTGGCCAACGTCGAGCGCCCGGATGTGGTCACCACGTTCATCACCGGCCATCTCGATCGCGTGCGGGCGCCGGCGCCGTGACCGATCCCATCCATGAGGCCGGCATGAACGTCCGCCGCTCGGTGCTCGGCGACGAGCACGTGGACCGGGCGATCGAACGCACCACCGAGTTCACTGCACCGTTCCAGGACTTCATCACCCGCTTCGCGTGGGGGAGTGTCTGGACGCGAGACGGGCTCGATCGGCGCACGCGCAGCGCCATCACGCTGTCGGTGCTCGCCGCGCTCGGACGGGAGAACGAGATCGAGATGCACGTCCGCGGCGCGCTGCGCAACGGCCTCACGCCCTCGGAGATCGGCGAGGTCCTGCTGCACACGTCGGTGTACGCCGGGGTGCCGGCGGCGAACGCCGCATTCGCGATCGCGCAGCGGGTGATCGACGCGCCGACGCCGCCGGGCGAACCGGCAGCACCCGAGGATGCTGGGCCCGACTGAGCGGGCCGGGGGCGGATCCGGGGCCCCACCCACACAGATGGCCGACGGACTCCGGGCGCTGAATCGCGCCCGGAGTACAGCCGATGGCCAGCTACTACAGCTTGGTGATGTAGTTGAGGCTGGTGACGTCCTTGAGCACCTGGGTGGCGCCCTTGGGCTTGTCAAACGCGCCGTTGGGCGTGATGCCGTAATCGGACTGGTTGCGGATCAGACCGACGACCGAGGCGTGGCGAGCCTCGACCGTGACGATCGAGAGCGCCGCCGCCAGGTACGCCGGGGTCTTGATGTTGAACGCCTGCCCTGAGTACGCGTTAACGCCCTCATTCTCAAACGTGAACGATGCCGTGAGGAAGCGATGGTAGTTGGCGTTGTCACCGTGGAAGTCGAAGCTCGGCTTCTTGATGGCCTTCTTGCCGAGCGCCTTCTTGAGGAACGCGACGTGCATGTTCTCGTCGCCGGTGACGGCCTTGAGGAACACGTGTGACCGCGGCTCGTTGTTGGGGATGAACGCATGCTTGCGCTGGTTGGAGGTGGCCTCGTTGTAGAACGTCGACTCCAGGTACTCCAGCACCAGCGCGAAGTTCAGGATGCCGATGTCGCCCTTGCCGAATGAGCTCGGGGGACGATCGCCGTTGCTGAACGCCATCGCGCTCGGCGCCAGCGCGCCGAGGATGGCTCCACCGCTGACCACGGCACCACCGGCGAGGCCGGCGCGACGCAGGAACTGCGACCGGGTGTCGCCGTCAAGCGACGCCATGGCCTCCTCGGCCGTCTCACGAACGGCACCGTCTACGTCAATGTCTTCCAGCTTCAGCTTATGACTCATATAGATCCTTTCAAGATCCGTTTGGACGGAAAAGAGTGACTCAGATGTGAACTCGCTCTACCCACCAGCTACGCGACAAACGCGCTGGTGGATCTTAGGCATGTCAGATTGCTGACATTTGGACTCAAGCGGCCGGCTCGACGCGCCGATAGAGGCCTTCAACCGGCCGCGGCGATGGCGGAGCTTCGCACCGCGGCCCCGGCCTTGACCGCCCACCGCGGCTTGGCCAGCAGGATCTGCACATCGCAGATCCGCCGCTCCGCGAAGCCCCCCTCGCAGTACGCCAGGTACAGCTCCCAGATCCGCTGGAAGCGATCGTCATATCCGAGCGAGGCCAGTACGTCGGTGTGGGCGGCGAAGTTGTGGCGCCAGCGGCGCAGCGTCTCGACGTAGCTGGCGGTGATGTCCTCGAGCCCCACGGCCTGCAGGTCGGTGCGTCGCGCCACCTGACGGGTGATCACCTCCAGTGAGGGGAGACAGCCGCCGGGAAAGATGTACTCCTTGATGAAGCTCTTGGACGCCTTCTCGACCTCATAGGCGCGATCGTCGATCGTGATCGCCTGCAGCAGCATCGCGCCGTGCGGCGTGAGCAGGTCCGAGCAGTGGGAGAAGAAGCGCCCGATGTGCTGCCAGCCGACCGCCTCGATCATCTCGATCGACACCAGCTTGTCGTACCGGCCGCGCAGATCTCGGTAGTCGCGCATCAGCACGGTGACGAGATCCTCGAGGCCCTCCCGGCGCACCTGCTCGACGGCGTAATCGTGCTGCTCGGCGGAGATGGTGGTGGTGGTGACGCGGCAGCCGCGGGTGCGCGCGGCGTAGATGGCGAACCCGCCCCACCCGGTTCCGATCTCCAGCACGTGATCCTCGGGGCCCAACTCCAGCCGCTCACAGACCCGTTCGAGCTTGGCCAGCGACGCCTCCTCGAGGGTCATGCCGGGCCGATCGAACAGCGCGCACGAGTACATCATGGTGGGATCCAACATCCGCTGGAAGAGCTCGTTGCCGAGGTCGTAGTGGGCGGCGATGTAGCGACGGTTGCGCTGCCGCGTCCGGCGGCGCAGCAGGTCGCGCACCCGCTGGTGCGGGGTCCACAACGGCGCGGTGACCGAGCGGACGCGGTCGATGAGCACGGCGTTGCGCGCCGCCAGGCGGATGACCGCCACCAGGTCCGGGGATTCCCACCAACCCTGGGCGTAGGACTCGGCCAGCCCGCGGCTGCCGCGCATCAGCATCCGCCAGAACCGCGGGTCGCGGACGTCGATCGTCGCCACCGGTGCGCCCGTCCCGAACGTCCGACGTCCGCCCGGCTCGACGATGATCAGGCTGCCGACGCGGATCTGGCGCAGCAGCAGCGAGGCCGCCAGGCGCCAGCCACGCCCGTCACCGGGGCCGCCGGACTCCACCGCGGTCATCGCGACGCCGCCTGGGGATGGGGGTGGACGCGGGCGCCGGCCAGTTTGAGTCCGATCGCGTGGCCGTAGATGAGCGCCAGCACGCGCGCCGTGGCGAGCGGAAAGCGCGCGGTCATCCGCGCCACGGCGGTTCGCGTGAGCTCGTGGCGCTCCATCGCCAGAGTCGCGTCGAACATCGTGGTGCCGTGCCGGCGGCTCTCAATGTGGACCGACAGCGTGGATCCCGGCTCGGTTGCCCGGGCGTCGTAAACGTGGTCCATGCCCATGAACGGCGACACATGAAGCTCCTTGGCGAAGCGGCCCGACAGGACCGGAGAGCTCGGGCCCCGATCGGAGAGCAGGTAGGAATGACGCTCGCCCCATGGGGTGTTCGTCACCTCGGCCAGGATGCTCTGCACTCGCCGCTCGTCCGCGTGCCAGCAGTAGTAGAAGCTCACCGGGTTGAAGGACAGTCCGAATGAGCGCAGCTGCGTCAGGAGCCGGATCGGCCCGGCCGGTCGCGCCCCGGACAGTTCGAGCACGCGATCACGAACCGCCTCGTCGAGTCCGACCGCCGGATCTCCAAGGTAGTCCCGGCGCCGGAAGCGCAACGGACCGGGGCCGGCGGCGAGCAGCCGCCCGCCGAGCAGGTCAGGCAGCTCGCCGAGGTCGACGTAGGCGAGCGCGAGGCGATGGCTGAACTCCTTGGGCGGGTCCAGGCGGCGATGGCGGATCGTGCCGGCGTAGATGCAGCTGGCGGTGGTCACAGCCGCGCCCCGAAGTGCTCGGCGACCCGCAGCGCGCTGACGACGCCGTCCTCGTGGAAGCCCCAGCCCCAATAGGCGCCGCAGAAGTGGGTCCGGTTGTGTGCGCTGATCTCAGCGAACCGCCGCTGAGCGGTGACGCCGCCGCCGGTGAACACCGGATGGGAGTAGGGGATCGTCCGGATCACGCGGTCCGGGTCTATCTCCCCGGTTCGGTTCAGCGTCACGCAGAACTCTCGGTCGGCGCGCAGGGCCTGCAGACGGTTCATGTGATACGTGACGGTCGTCCGGTCATCGGGGCGCTCGAGCAGGTGATAGTTCCAGCTCGCCCACGCCCGGCGCCGGCGGGGAAGCATCCGCACATCGGTGTGCAGCACCGCCTCGTTGGCCTGGTAGGGGATCGCCCCGAGCAGTTCGTGCTCGCGGGCAGTGGCGTCGGCGAGCAGCGACAGGGCCTGATCGGAGTGGGTGGCCAGGACGATCTCGTCGAACGGCTCGGGATCGCCGCCGCGCGGGGTGACCAGGACGTGGTCGGCGCTCCGGGCGATCGTTTCGACGGGCGTGCCCAGGCGCAGCCGGCCGCCGAATGCGGCGAGCAGGGCCTCGACGTACCGCGCAGAGCCGCCGCTCACCGTCCGCCACTGGGGTCGGCCCCGTAACGACAGCATCCCGTGATTGTCGAAGAACTCGGCCATGAACCGCGCGGGGAAGCTCCACATCTGCGCGGGGTCGGCTGACCACACGGCGGACGCCTGAGGGACGATGAGGCGGTCGATGAACGGCCGCGAGAAGCGCTGTTGCTCGAGCCACTGGCCGAGCGACGGCCCCGCGTCGCGGCCGTCGCCGTGGTTGGCGACCAGCTCGCGCGCCGCCCGGTTGAAGCGCGCCATGTCGGCGACCATGCGATGGAACCAGGGCGTCACCAGATGGGCGCGTTTGGCGAACAGCCCGTTGGGCGAGGAGCCGTTGTACTCGAAGTCCCCGTGCCCGTCGCTGACGCTGAAGGTCATCGTCGACGGTTGGGAGTCAACCCCGAGGCGCTCCAGCAGCCGCTCGAAGTTGGGGTAGTTGCGATCGTTGAAGACGATGAACCCGGTATCCACCGCGTGGGTCGCGTCCGCGGTGTCGACCCGGATCGTGTTCGTGTGGCCGCCGGCGTACCCGGCGGCCTCGAACACGGTGACCTCGTGGGTCCGTCCGAGCAGGTGAGCGGTGACGAGTCCCGAGACCCCGGCGCCGACGATCGCGATCCTCATCGTGCTCCGCCTGTTACAGGATCTCGTCGGTATGCGACGTCCCGCCGGGACCGGCGGCGGCGGCGCGCCGTTGCTCGCGGCGCTCGGACAGAGCGGCGATGAGGACGCTGAACTCGAACAGGAAGTAGAGCGGCAGCGTCTCGAGCAGCATCGTGATCGCGTCTCCGGGAAGGATCGCGGCGACGCCGCAGCACGCGAGCACGGCCCAGCGACGGTTTTTCCGAAGCTGCTGAGGCGTGATCAGACCGGCCCGAGTGACGGCGATGATGGCCACCGGGACCTGGAACAGCAGTCCCATCGCCAGCAGCGTCGTCGCCGCGAACTTGTAGTACTGGCTGGCC
>Ga0208717_1000673_pt1 | contig 11232 bp, 9 predicted proteins | sample NGESurF53shallow_FD_184489 | JGI IMG/M metagenome (GOLD analysis project Ga0208717, IMG submission 184489) | Arctic peat soil microbial communities from Barrow, Alaska - NGEE Surface sample F53-3 shallow (SPAdes) | ecosystem: Environmental > Terrestrial > Soil > Wetlands > Peat ... | reverse complement strand
CGGCTTGGCGCCCTTCCACAACGCGAAGTCACGGGGATCCCGCTTGAGCGCGGCCGCGGCCGCGGCCCCGTCCTCGGGGTCGGCGTCCTCGGCCGGGCGCATGTCGTCCAGTCGCTGCCCCGACAGCGCGCCGTATTCGGCGGCGGTGCGCACGTCGAAGTACACGTCGCCGCCGGCCTGGTAGGCGTGGCCCGCGGCGAACAGCCGCTCGATCAGCCCGATCATGTCGGGAATATGGCCGGCAGCGCGGGGCTCGACGTCGGGCAGCCGGCAGCCGAGCAGCCCGTAGGCGTCGGTGAAGGCGCGCGCGTTCCGCTCGGCCAGCGCCCACCAGGGGATGCCCTCGGCGGCGGCCGCGCGCAGGATCTTGTCATCGACGTCGGTGACGTTCCGGCAGTAGGTCACCGCGTAGCCGGAGGCTTCCAGCCACCGCACCACGATGTCGAAGGAGACCGCCGAGCGGAGATGCCCCAGGTGCGGCGCCCCCTGAACCGTCGCGCCGCACACGTACACGGTCGCTCGCCCCGGTGTGACCGGCTGGAATTCGCGAACTCTCCTGGCTTCGGTGTCATGCAGGCGGAGCGTCACCCGGCATAGGGTACGGGATCCGACCCCGGACCGCTCATGGAGCGACACAGTTCGCTAAGCGCGACACAGTTCGCTAAGCCTTGAAATCGTTCCAATCCAGGATCAACGCCGCTACCGTGGGCATCGCGTAATCAGGAAGTTCGCGCAAACCGGCCCTCACCGCAGACGGACGCACAGATCACCAAGGTAGTCAGGCAGATGGAACGACACCCCGATTCAGCTTCTTCTCCCGGCTTCCGAGCCGATCCCTCCCAAGCGCCGACCACGCCCGCGCGCAACTGGCTTCATCGCCTGGTGAACTTCGCGGTCGCGGTCGCGGTCCTCGCCGTGGCGGCGGGCACGTTCTTCCTCTCCTATCCAGGGGTCCACGCGATCGCGCGGCAGGGCGGCGTGTCCGGGCAGCTCGCCCGGTTCTACCCGGCCCTCTTCGACGCCGTGCTCGTGATTGCCTGCGTGGCCGCCGTCATGCTCCGGGACTCGCGCTGGTGGGCGCGGGGCTGGGCGTGGCTGGTGGCCATCGTCGTCCTCGGCGCGATCGGCGCCACCGACGTGCTGCACGCGATGAGCTACGGACTGCGCCAGCGGCCGACCGAGGGCGTGGTCGCGGCGGCGCCGGCGGCGGCCGTCCTGCTCGCCTTCAGCCTGTTCCTCACGATGCTGCGGCAGTCCCGCCCGCAGCCGCCAGAGGCGAACCGCGGCCAGGCGCCGGCCCAGCAGCCGGACGATGGCCGCGCGGTCGAGCAGCCGACCGCCCCCATGCTGTTCTCCGCCGTCGACACGGTCCCGGTCCGGGTGCTGGCCGCGGGCACAGCGCCCCGTCCGCCCGCGCCCCCCATCGCGCTGCCCGTCGTGCCCGCCGACCCGCAGGCCGTCGACGTGACCGACGGCTCGGACCTGGCACCGACCGCGCCCGCCGCGGTCACCGGTAGCACCGAGCCCACCGAGCCGACTCCGACCCAAGAGGTGCCGGCGCTCGTTGCTGACGCCAGCGACACCCGTGACGCTGGCGGCTCTGGTGACGCGAATGCCTCCGGCGACATCGGTGACGCGGGCGAGTCCGGCGAGACCCAAGCGCCGTCCGCCGCGGTCGCGTCAGAGACGTCGCCAGAACCGACGTCGGTCCCGGCATCAGAGCCGACGTCGGAACGGACGCCAGACACAGCCGACGAGACGGCGGACGAAGCCTCGGGCAAGTCAGATGAGGCGTCAGAGCAACCGGAACCGCAGCCGAAACCGCCGACCGTGGCTACCGGCACCGCCACCGCCCCGCAGGCAATCAGGTACGCGAGCAGCGCCGCAGCCGAGCAGTTCGCCAATGAGGACTGGGAAGCCGAGGTCGACCCGGCTCTGGCCGGCCAGGTCTATCCCGTGCTCACCTCAGACCCCGACATCGAGGTGCCGCCGCATCAGCCGGGCCAGTCGCGGGACCTCGAGGACGACGCCCCGCCGTTCGCCACCGCCCCGTTCGCGTCGGTCCCGCGCCTGAACCGGGTACGCGTCACCCCGACCCCGCCGACCGACGACGCCGACGAGGAGTAACCGCCGGGGCCGGCTCTACGCAGGAAGGACGAGGGCGGTGGCCATCGCGGCTACCCCCTCGCCCCGGCCGGTGAGGCCCAGGCCGTCGGTGGTGGTCGCCGACACCGACACCGGCGCGCCGGACAGGGCCGCGCTGAGCGCGGCGACGGCCTCGGCCCGGCGCGGGCCGATCTTCGGCCGGTTACCGATCACGCAGACGGCGACGTTGCCGATGACGAACCCGGCTTCGGCGACCAGGCGCGCGGTCTCGCTGAGCAGCGCAATACCGGACGCGCCGGCCCACTCCGGCCGTGACGTGCCGAAGTGGGCGCCGAGATCGCCGATCCCGGCCGCGGACAGCAAGGCGTCACAGGCCGCGTGGGCAGCAGCGTCCCCATCAGAATGCCCAGCCAGCCCGGTCTCCCCGGGCCACTCAAGCCCCGCCAGATGCAACGTGCGCCCGTCCTCGAACGGATGCACATCCACCCCAAGCCCGACCCGCGGCAACTTATCCACGGGGGAACTCTATCGTTGCGCCGCGGGCGCATCGGGGGGTCCGGGGCCAAGGGGAATGGGGGGCGGGAGCCCCCCATGCTGGAGATCCGTCCCCCGGGCTAGCATGACGAACTAGCAGACGGGAAGGTGGGCGAAGCTCACCGACCATACTTCCCCGCTAGTTCGTCTCGCCTAACAGCCAGGCTTAGCTGGTCAGTACTTCGTCGAGGAGGGCCTCGGCCTTGTCCTCGTTGGTCTTCTCAGCCAGGGCTAGCTCGCTGACGAGGATCTGACGAGCCTTAGCCAGCATCCGCTTCTCGCCGGCCGAAAGGCCGCGCTCCTTGTCCCTGCGCCACAGATCCCTGACGACCTCGGCAACCTTGTTCACATCGCCGGAGGCGAGCTTCTCCAGGTTGGCCTTGTACCGACGCGACCAGTTCGTGGGCTCCTCGGTGTGCGGCGCACGAAGCACCTCGAACACCCGCTCAAGCCCTTCGGCACCCACCACGTCCCGCACGCCGACGAGTTCCGCGTTGTCCGAGGGAACCCGAACGGTCAGGTCGCCCTTGTCGACCTTCAGGACCAGATAGGTCTTCTCCTCGCCCTTGATCGTGCGAGTTTCGACGGCTTCGATGCGAGCAGCCCCATGGTGAGGGTAAACGACGGTATCGCCGACCTTAAAAGACATCTGGCAAGTACCCCTTCCGCTGGATGCTATCTTACCACGGCTTGGACCACCGATAAAATGCCCGTGCTGGCGAATATGCAGGTCAATACGCCAATTCGAGCATACGCAAAAGAGCTCAACGGGCATCTACGACGGTCGGCACGGGTACTAGCGTGCTCTGCGCGTCCACCAGTTGAGCATCGCGCGGGCGCGTGAGCCGGGATCGTGGTCTGCTGCGTCGCCGCTGACGGTAGGACTCCAGTCTACCCGAGGTTCCGCCTCGACTGCGGAAATCGCCTCGCGAGGCGGCATCAGGGCCGCGCCTGGCACATACTTGAAGGGTAGGGCCCGTGGCCGCTGCCACAGCCGGAAGAGGTGCCTGTGAGCTTCGCCAGCGAGCCGGGGCGGGATGACGGCAGCCTGCCTCCGGTGAACATCGTGATCCCGGACGACGCCCGGGAGCTCGATCGCGACGTGCTTGCCTACCGCAGGGAGGTGCGCGCCCTGCGACGGCGGCAGCGCCGCCGTCGCCTGCTGCACCCGCGCAACGGGCCGGGCGTCGGCGGACCGGCCGCGATCGTGCCGCTGATCGCCCTCTGCCTGGCGATCGCCCTGGTCGGCGGCGCGCTGCTGTCGGTGCTGACGATCAGCCCGGCCGAGCAGGACACGGTGCTCACGCCGTCGGCGTCGCCGCGGGCGACCGGCGCCCCGGCCGCCCTGACCTCCCTCCCGCCCGGGAGCGTGCGGGTTGACGGGAAGACCAGCGAGCCCGTGCGGTCGCTGGCCAGCTCCGCCATCGCCCTCGTGCCGAATGACTGCGGGTGCGGCCAGTCGCTGGCCCGCCTGGCCGATCAGGCCACCAAGGCGGGCGCCCGAGTGTACTTCGTCGGCGTCGGCGCGCCCAGCGGGCAGCTGACGCAGGAGGCCGTCAAGTACGGCGCGGTGGCGGCGGACGACGCCGACGGCGTGCTTGCCGACGCGTACCACCCGGCCGGCCTCACCGTGCTGCTCGTCTTCAGCGACGCCACCGCCGAGGTCCGCAAGAACCTCTCCGGCAGCTTCAAGCTCGGTCTCACCCCGGGCGAGCTGAACTCGCCCGGTGCAAAGGCGGGCGCCCGCCCCAGCGCCCGGGCCAACCCCACCGCGGGCCCCACCGCTGGCTGAATACTCGCTCACCCCCCCGGCGCGCCCGGCGCGGAGGGAGCCGATACGATTTCTACGGCCTGTAGTGGACTGCCAGGCCACTACAGACGTAGCGAGAGTGCTCATACCTCTCGTCGGCATTGAACGAGGAGGCTTTTCGCCGTGATCCGCGCACGCTTCGGCAAGACCGCCGCTGGCCGCCTGCTCCTTGGTGCAGGCGCTCTGGCCCTGCTGGTGCCGGCCATCGCCGGATGTGAGGCCGGCAACGGCGCCCCGACGCTTGAGTTCCACGCCGCCTCGGCCGGGAACCAGACCGTCGTCAACGGGATCAGGATCACCAACGTCTTCGTGCTCGGCGCCCCGTCCGGCTCGACGCTGCCCGCGGGCTCGTCTGCCAGCCTGTTCATGTCGCTGTTCAACGACGGGACGACCCCGGACACGCTGGAGGGCGCGACGGCGGCCGGCGCGGCCAGCGTGACCTTCGACGGCGGCACGGTCGCCCTCCCGTCGGAGACCCCCGTCAACCTGACCGGACCTCAGCCGTCGGCGGTGCTGACGAACCTGTCCGCGCCGCTCTCGTCCGGCGGCTACGTCAAGGTGGTCCTGCAGTTCAAGAACGCGGGCCCGGTGACGCTCCAGGTCCCGGTGGAGCCGCAGTCGTACTACTGGTCGACCTACTCGCCGGCGCCCAGCGCCCCGGCCACCACGCCCGCCGCCACCCCCACGGGCGCGGCCACCGGCGCGGCCGCCTCGACGGCGAGCCCGTCGCCGTCCGCGTCGTAACCCCGGGCAAGGCAGAAGCCGCTGCGGCCGTTCACCGAACGGCCGCAGCGGCTTTTCTGTTGGACCCGGTCAGCGGGCGCTCAGCCGACCGACTCGAACTTGTACCCGAGACCGCGCACGGTGACGATGTGCCGCGGCTTGGCCGGGTCGGCCTCGATCTTGGCCCGCAGCCGCTTGATGTGGACGTCCAGGGTCTTGGTGTCGCCGACGTAGTCGGCCCCCCACACCCGGTCGATGAGCTGCATCCGGGTGAGCACCCGGTCGGCGTTGCGCAGCAGCACCTGGAGGAGCTCGAACTCCTTCAACGGAAGCTGGACCTGGTCGCCGCGGACGCTGACCACGTGCCGCTCCACGTCCATCCGGACCGGCCCCGCCTCGAGGCTGGCGTCGGCCACCTCCTCGACGTCGCCGCGCCGCCGCAGCACCGCCCGCATCCGCGCCACCAGCTCGCGGGAGGAGAACGGCTTGGTCACGTAGTCGTCGGCGCCGAGCTCGAGGCCGACCACCTTGTCGATCTCGCTGTCTTTGGCGGTGAGCATGATGACGGGCACGCTGGACCGCTCGCGCAGCGACCGGCACACCTCGCTGCCGGGCAGGCCGGGCAGCATCAGGTCGAGCAGCACCAGGTCGGCCCCGGTCCGGTCGAAGGTGTCGAGCGCGTCGGGGCCGGTGGCGCAGACCGCCACCTCGAAGCCCTCCTTGCGGAGCATGTATGAGATCGCATCGCTGAACGACTCCTCGTCCTCAACTACCAGCACGCGTGTCACCGAAGTCCTCCTGACGGGGTAGCCGAAATCCAGGCGCGTGGCCGATATGATGGCGTTTTTTGCCATCGGCCGCGCATTGGGGGGTACGGGGGGTCGTCCCCCCGGGAGATAACAGGGTTAGGCGTGCGCCCGGTCGGGGCTGATGCCTTCATGCTCGCTCCGCAGTGGTAGCCACAGGGTGAAGGTGGATCCGGCGCCCTCTACGCTCCGCACCATGACCCGGCCGACGTGCGCGGCCGTCACGTGCTTCACGATCGCGAGCCCGAGCCCGGTGCCGCCGGTGGCCCGCGAGCGGGCCGGGTCGACGCGGTAGAAGCGCTCGAAGATTCGTTCTAGGTCACGCCCGGGGATGCCGATCCCCTGGTCGGTCACGCTGATTTCGACGCCGCCGTCGCCCGGCTTCTTGACGCACACCACGACCCGGGTGCGCTCCGGGCTGTAGACGACCGCGTTCTCGAGCAGGTTCCGCACGGCGGTGACCAGCAGGTCTTCCTCCCCGAGGACGCTCAGCCCGCGTACTCCGATGGACGCGAGGGTGATGCCGCGCGCGTTGGCCTTCATCCGGCACCGGTCGAGCGCCTCGGCCACGACCTCGTCCACCTGCACCGGGCGCGGGTCGGGGACCGGCTCGGCGGCCTGGATCCGCGACAGCGTGATCAGGTCCTGGACCAGGAACGTGAGCCTGGCCGCCTCCTGCCGCATCCGGCCCGCGAACCGGCGGACGGCCTCTTCGTCGTCGGCCGCGTCCTCGATCGTCTCCGCCAGCAGCGCGAGCGCGCCGACCGGGGTCTTGAGCTCGTGGCTGACGTTGGCCACGAAGTCCCGCCTGACCTGCTCGACCCGCTGGCTCTCGGTCCGGTCCTCGGCCAGCACGAGCACCAGCCCGCCGCCGCCGACTGTGCCCGACAGCGGGGCCACCCGGACCGCGAACGTGGTGGTGCGGCCGCCGAAGCGCGGCACCGGCACCTCGAACTCGGCCTCGCGGATCTCGCCGTCCCGCCGGACCTGCCGGGCGAGGGCGGCGAGCTCGCTCACCATGAGCCGGTCGCCCTTGACGATGCCGAAGGCGCGGGCGGCCGCGCTCGCCCGCAGCACCCGGTCCTCGCTGTCCACGACGACCGCCGACGAGGAGAGCACGGACAAGACCGAGGCGATGCCGGGCGGCAGCTTGGCGGGCTGCTGGGCCGCCCTGAGCCGGGCGCTCTTCGCCTGCCGTACGCCGACGCCGGCCCGCGTCCTTATCGCCATGCCAGGCCACTCCACGCCGGGTACCCGGTTAGCCCTGACGTCTGCCGCCTGAGCCCTGCGCACCTGCGTGACCAGTCCATACTCACGTACCTGATGGTATGCGGACCAGCCGGGGGCGCCACAATCGGGAGATCGGCCGAAATGTCACTCTTCTCCGGAAGTTCACTTCGGCTCTCACCTGCCGACACCTTCCCAGCCCGCGCCGTTCACGAACTGGCGGCTTTACCGACCCTGGTTCTTAACGGCCTCGGCCGCCGTGGCGGCCGCCTCCGGGTCCAGGTAGCGCCCGCCCGCCACCGTGGGCCTGAACGCCGCGTCCAGGTCGTACAGCAGCGGGATGCCGGTCGGGATGTTGAGCTCGGCGATCGCCTCGTCGCTGATCCCGTCCAGGTGCTTCACCAGCGCCCGGAGCGAGTTGCCGTGCGCGACCACCAGCACGGTCCGTCCGGCCGCGAGATCGGGCACGATCGCGTCGTACCAGTAGGGGAGGAACCGCCCGAGGACGTCCTTGAGGCACTCGGTCCGCGGCATGAGCTCGGGCGGCAGCATCGCGTAGCGGGGATCGCCTGCCTGCGAGAGCGGGTCGTCGTCGGCGATCGGCGGCGGCGGCACGTCGTAGGACCGGCGCCAGGTCATGAACTGCTCGTCGCCGAACTCCTCGCGCGTCTGCGCCTTGTCCTTGCCCTGCAGGGCGCCGTAGTGCCGCTCGTTCAGCCGCCACGAACGGCGGACCGGCAGCCAGCCGAGCCCGGCCGCCTCAAGGGCGATGTTCGCGGTCGAGATGGCGCGGGTCAGCACCGAGGTGTGCACGACGTCCGGCCGCAGCCCGGCGTCGACCAGCATCCGCCCGGCGGCCGACGCCTCCTGGACGCCCTTGGCCGCAAGCCCTACGTCAACCCATCCCGTGAACAGACCCTTCGAGTTCCATTCACTCTCACCATGGCGCACAAGCACGAGGGTTCCCATGCCGCCAAGCCTAGCCTGGGCCGCAGCGCGCCAACATGGAGGTATCAACGAGGGAGGTGAACGAACTGGGAAGGAAATCACCATTGGCGGGGTTGGTTACATCTGTGTCCACGCTGCCCTTTAGCGGTCCACGGCGGATCGCCTCGCTCAGCGTCCATACGTCCCCGCTCGACCAGCCGGGTACCGGCGACGCGGGCGGACTGAACGTCTACGTGGTCGAGGTGGCCAAGCGGCTCGCGGAGCGGGGCACCGAGGTGGAGATCTTCACCCGGGCGGTCTGCCGGGACACCCCGCCGCTGGCCGAGCTCGTCCCCGGGGTGCTCGTCCGCAGCGTCGTGGCCGGGCCGTTCGAGGAGCTGGACAAGACCGACCTGCCCGCCCAGGTCTGCCAGTTCACGCTCGAGGTGCTGCGGGCCGAGGCGGCCGCCGAACCCGGCAGGTACGACCTCGTGCACGCCCACTACTGGCTGTCGGGCAAGGTCGGCGCGGCCGCCAAGGAGCGCTGGGGCGTGCCGCTGGTGCAGTCCATGCACACGCTCGGCCTGGTCAAGAACGCGGCCCTGGCGGTCGGCGAGACGGCCGAGCCGCAGGAGCGGATCAGGGGCGAGCTCGACGTGATCGCGGCGGCCGACCGGCTGATCGCCAACACGGCCGAGGAGGCGCGCCAGCTGACCGACCTCTACGGCGCCGACCCGGCCAAGGTGCAGACCGTCAACCCCGGCGCCGACCTCAGCGTCTTCCAGCCGGGCACCGCGCAGTCCAAGCGCGACGCCAGAGCGCGGTTCGGGCTCGCCCAGGACGCGGTGGTGCTGCTGTTCGTCGGCCGGGTCCAGCCGCTCAAGGGACCGGACGTCGCGCTCAAGGCCGCCGCCAAGCTCATCGAGGCCAGCCCCGAGCTGCGCAGCACGCTCCGGGTGGTGCTCGTCGGCGGGCCGAGCGGGCGGCTGCAGCGGGCCGACCCGGACGGGATGCGCGAGCTCGCGGCGCGCCTCGGGATCAGCGAGAACGTGCGCTTCGAGCCGCCGTGCCCGCAGGCCGAGCTCGCCCAGTGGTACCGGGCGGCCACGATGGTGCTCACCCCGTCCCACTCGGAGTCGTTCGGGCTGGTGGCGCTGGAGGCGCAGGCCTGCGGCACCCCGGTCGTGGCCGCCCGGGTGGGCGGCCTGCGCACCGTCGTCAGCGACGGCTACTCCGGCGTCCTGGTGGACGGGCACGACCCGGCCGACTGGGCGCGGGTCGTCCGGCGCCTCATCAAGGCGCCCAGGCAGCTGCAGGCCCTGTCGAAGGGCGCCCGGCGACACGCGTCCGCCTTCGGCTGGTCCGCGACCGTGGACCGGCTGGCAAAGGTGTATACCGGTGCCATGGACGAGGCCGATGTCTCCCGTGCGGCCCGGGTAAGGGCGTTAGTCGCCGATGGAGCAGAACAACTCCGCCGCCGACGTCCTCAGCGGCGTCCTCGACGGCCTGGGGCTGAGCTACGAGCGCCAGCCCCCGGCCGCGTTCCTGGTCCGCCTTGAGGGAGAGCATAAGCTCGCCACCATGACCTGGCTGATCGCGGGGGACCACAGCCTTCAGGTCGAGGCGTTCTTCTGCCGCCAGCCCGACGAGAACCACGCCGCGTTCTACCGCTTCCTGCTCCAGCGCAGTTCCCGCATGTACGGCGTGCACTTCGCGCTCGACCGAACCGGCGACGTCTACCTGACCGGGCGGCTGCCGCTGGCCGCCATCTCCGAGGCGGAGATCGACCGGCTGCTCGGCTGCGTGCTCAGCTACTGCGACGAGGCGTTCAACGAGGCCCTGATGATCGGCTTCGCGTCCGCCATCAGGCGGGAGTGGGCCTGGCGGGAGAAGCGCGGCGAGAGCCTGGCCAACCTGCGCCCGTTCGCCGCCCTCCGCCCGGACCGCGACGACGATGTCGGCCCTGACCTCGAGACGCAGCGAGCGAACCCGCCGTGAACGGGCTGAACACCGGGTTGACCGAGGCCGGAATCCACGTCCACCTGCATCCGATCGCCGCGCACACGGTCGTCTGCGTGTTCTTCGCGCTACTCACCGCCGCCAGCAACGCGTGCGCGTCGGTGCTGCAGCGCCGGGCCGCCGCCCAGGTGCCGGCCGAGCGGTCCATGCACCTGTCGCTCATCGCCGACCTGGTCAAGCGCCGGGTCTGGCTGGCCGGCATCGGCATGGTCATCGTCGCCGCGGTCGCCCAGGCGGCGGCGCTCGCGACCGGGCCGATCGCGCTGGTGCAGCCCATCTTCATCATCGAGCTGCCGGTCACGCTGGTGCTGGCCGCGCTCGCCAACCACAACCGCGAGGCGCTGAGCAGGCTGCCCTGGATCGCCATCGCCACCACCACGGCCGCCCTCGGCGTCGGGCTGGCGATCGCCCAGCCGACCGGCGCCTCCGATAGCGCAGGCGACCGGAGCTGGGTCATCGCGCTGATCGCGACCGCCCTCTTCCTGGCCGTGCTGATCATCCTCGCCACCGGCACCACCGGAGAGCCCCGGGCGGCCCTGCTCGGGCTGGCGGCGGCCTGCGGCTACGCGCTGACGGCGGCGCTGATGAAGAACGCGATGGCCGACCTGAGCGGCGGCGCAGTCGACTTCTTCACCAGCTGGCACATCTACGCCACGGCGGTGGCGGGCGTCGGGGCGCTGTTCCTGTTGCAGAACGCTCTGCAGGCCGGCTCGCTCGTCGCCTCGCAGCCGATGCTCACCGTGGGTGACGCGCTGATCAGCATCGCGTTCGGCGTCACCCTATTCAACGAGGAATTGCGGGGCGGCTGGTTTCTGCTCCCGCAGATCGCCGCGCTCGGGCTGATCATCGTCGGCTGCGTGCAAATCGCAAAGTCCCCGCTGGCCGCTGATCCGGGGGGACTGGTTTCGGAATCTGCATCAACGGTACAGTTAACGTGTGAACAGGCTGGGCGACCTCGAACGTGCCATTATGGAAGTCCTCTGGCAGACGGATTCAGCGCTGACCGTCAGACAGGTCAGCAACGGGCTCGACCAGCGCGAACTGGCTCACACCACCGTGATGACGGTGCTAGACCGGCTT
>Ga0208717_1000672_pt1 | contig 11242 bp, 11 predicted proteins | sample NGESurF53shallow_FD_184489 | JGI IMG/M metagenome (GOLD analysis project Ga0208717, IMG submission 184489) | Arctic peat soil microbial communities from Barrow, Alaska - NGEE Surface sample F53-3 shallow (SPAdes) | ecosystem: Environmental > Terrestrial > Soil > Wetlands > Peat ... | reverse complement strand
GCGGGTCAGGCCGGTCTCCCTCGCCAGCCAGGTCATCCCCTTGGCGCGCGCCACGGTCCCGAGGGCGGCCGAGACCCTCTTCGGGTCCCCTTCCTCGAAGGCCAGTTCCAGAAAGGCGGCCACGCGCTCGGGACTCGTCAGATAGTCGGCTACGTCATAGGCGGTCGTCTCGATGGCCATGTCCTCTATCCTTCCAATTCATCGGCGATCCGCCGCGCCCGCTCAATGTCCCGGCGCTGACTCCCCTTGTCCCCGCCGCAAAGCCGGATGATCAGCTCGGCGCGGCGCCGCGCGAAGTAGAGCCGGTAGCCCGGGCCGAAATCGATGCGCGCCTCCGATACCCCACCCCAACCGACTTCACGTCGCCAAGATTGCCGGCGGCCATGCGGGCGATCCGGGCGTCGATCCTGGCGAAAGCCCGCGCATCGGTGAGCGCGTGAAACCACTTCGCGAACTCCGAAGTCTGCAGGACCGCCGACATTGCCGTAACTTTTAAGTCACGCCTTGGAGCGTTGTCAAATGAGCCAGCCAGCGGATCGGCGCTCCGAGTCCCGCGCCTCCTAAAACACCTCACACACAATCTTCCCGTCCGCCAGCAGGGCCGCGCGCTTCATGCCGGCCGAGTTGAACGGCATGGCGATTTCGCCGGCCGCGTTCACCGCGATCAGGCCGCCTTCGCCGCCCAGGGCGCGAACCTCGTCCAGCACGGCGGCGCCGGCCGCCGCCAGGCTCTCGCTGGCGAAGCGGACGCGAAAGGCGAGCTGGGCGGCGGCGGCCGCGCGCATGAACATCTCGCCCGAGCCGGTGCAGGAGACGGCGACGCGCGGGTCCGCCCATGTGCCCGCCCCCAGGATCGGGCAGTCGCCGACCCGGCCGAGCGGCTTGCCGAAGATGCCGGCCGTGGAGGTCGCCGCCGCCAGCGCGCCGGTTTCGTCCCGCGCCACCGCGCCCACCGTGCCGGTGGCCAGATCGGCGCCCGGCTTGCCCGCCCCGCCGCCGGCATGGGTGAACCAGGTGTCGGGATCGGCGATGCGCTCAAGCTGCCGCGCCGCCGCCAGGGCCATCGCGCCCTCGCCGACGAACAGCACATGCGGCGTCGTCTCCATCACCGCCCGCGCCACGGCGATGGGGGAGGCGAACCCCTCCAGGGCGGCCACCGCGCCGGCCCGCCGGGTGGGTCCGTCCATCAAGGCGGCGTCCAGTTCGTAGCGCCCGGCGGTGTTGGGCGAGGCGCCGCGGCCGGCGACGTAGAGGCCGGACGCCTCCAGGGCGGCCACCGTCTCCGCCACCACGTCCAGGGCGCTCGCGCCGGCGGCCAGGCGGTCGCGGCCAGCCTCGATAAGGCCACGCATGTGGGCGGTTTCGCGGCTGTAGTCGCGGCCGCGCAGGGGGCCGGCGCCGCCGTGCAGGGCGAGGCTCATACATTTGTTCGTCATGCTGGTTCCGTGGCCTTCCGCGCGCCCCGGCCTTGCGATAGCCTCACCGGTGGAAAAGGCAAACTCAAGAGCGCTCTCGATGAAGTCCGTGTTGAGCAAGGTCGTCGGCGGTCCCGAGACCCTGGTGCTGGAGGACCTCCCCAGCCCGACCGCCGGGCCGGGCAGGGCGGTGGTGTCGGTGAAGGCGTGCGGGGTCAATTTTCCCGATGTGCTGATCATCGAGGATCGGTACCAGTTCAAGCCGGCCCGGCCGTTCGCCCCCGGCGGCGAGGTCGCCGGTATCGTCAAGGCGGTCGGCGAGGGCGTGACCCACGTCAAGGTCGGCGACCGGGTGTTCGGCAACACCGGCTGGGGCGGCATGGCGCAGGAGTTGGCGCTCGAGGCCTCGCGCCTGGTCCCGATTCCAGACGCCATGCCGTTCGACGAGGCCGCCGCCTTCCTGATGACCTACGGCACCTCCTATTACGCCCTTAAGGATCGCGGCCGTCTGAAGGCCGGCCAGACCCTGCTGGTGCTGGGGGCGGCCGGCGGCGTCGGTCTGGCGGCGGTGGAGCTGGGCGCGGCCATGGGCGCGCGGGTGGTCGCGGCGGCGTCCTCGGAGGAAAAGGTCGCCCTGGCCAGATCGCGCGGCGCGGAGGTCGGGGTGGTCTATCCCCGGGGTCCCTTCGACCGCGATGGGCAGAAGGCCCTGGCCGACCAGTTCAAGCAGGCTTGCGGGCCGAACGGCGCCGACGTGATCTACGACGGGGTGGGCGGCGATTACGCCGAGGCCGCCCTGCGCTGCGCCGCCTGGGAGGGCCGATTCCTGGTCATCGGCTTTCCGGCCGGCATTCCGCGCATGCCGCTCAACCTCGCCCTGATGAAGGGGTGCGACATCGTCGGCGTGTTCTGGGGCGCGGCGGTGCAGCGCGACCCGGCGGCCCACCGGCGAAATGTGAAGGAACTCCTGGACCTCTACGCGGCCGGCAAGATCCGCCCCCACGTCTCCGAACATTTCCCCCTGGAGAAGGCCGGCGACGCCATCGCCCACCTCGCCAGCCGCAAGGCCATGGGCAAGGTGGTGGTGACGGTGGGGTGAGCGATCGCGCCGGTTTTCAACGCGCGGCGTATGCCTTGGGGTTCATCACTACCAGGTTCGGGAACAGGCCACGCATGTGCCCGACGTTCCAGGTGACGATCACGCCAATGCCCTGCATGACCGCCGCCTCCCCGATCAGCCGGTCATAGAGCCGCGCGCCGACCCCGTTTGTTCGTGCGTAGTCGCGCATGGCGTCGAAAGTCTGCGCCGCCGTCAGCCCGATCAGCATCGTGACCGCCCGCACGCTGTCGAGCGCAGCCAGGGCTTCCTGCGGCGAAAAGCCGAACGGTCCTCGCCGGCCGCCGCGGGTCAGCGTGCTGTAGGCCTCGGCGTAGCTGTGCGCGGCGATCGCGAACCGCTCGGAGGCCGGCTCCGTCCACAGGGCCACCGACGCGGCTTGGTGCTCGTGATCCGTCGCCACCATGGCGATCAGAACGTTGCTGTCGAGCAAGGCGTCCGCGCTCAAGGCGTCCGCTCGCGCACCGCCTTGAGGGCGGCGTTGGCCTCCTTGAGGCTCACCCGCCGGCCCCTCGCCGGTTTGACCAGGATCGGACCGCATCGCACCAGGCCATCGACCTCGGCCGGCGCGCCGGGCGGCGCATAGCCGCGCAGCGCATCCTCGACGATCTGCGTCGCGGTCATGCCGGTCTGCCGGGCCAGTTCGCGGGCCCGCGTCCGCGCGAAGGCGGAACGGACATTGAATTGGGCTTGCTCGGCGCGGCCCATCGGCAGCCTCCTTGGATCATTCGCATTTCCCGCTTAACGGAAATCGAGGCAGGTGGCTAGCAAATTTCGGCTACGGCTAGACCCGTCCCTCGCCGCGCTGCTCTTGACCGGCCGGGTCCCGCCGTTCGACAGTGCGCCGGCGCTGCGAAGCGGGCGGATCGAGAGGACTTTTCAAATGAACAGCTATTCTCGGGCCGTCATGGCGGCCATGGCCCTGCTGACGGCGAGCGCCCTGGGGGCGAGCGCGCCGGCGGCCGACGCCCCACCGAAAGTCGTTATCGACTCCGGCGCCCTGGTCGGAACCGCCGAGGGTAATGTCCTGTCGTTCAAGGGCGTGCCTTACGTCGCCGCGCCGGTGGGCGCCCGGCGCTGGGCGCCGCCGGCCCCGGCCGTCCGGTGGAAGGGCGAGCGGGCGGCGGACAGGTTCGGACCCATCTGTCCCCAGCCGGTCAACGCCAATGGCTCGCCCAACCTGGGCGGGGCGAGTGGGGCGACCAGCGAAGACTGCCTGTTCCTCAATGTCTGGACCCCCAGGGGAGCGAAGCGCGCGCCGGTGATGGTCTGGCTGCACGGCGGCGGCAATTCCCTAGGGGCCGGCTCCCTGGGCGCCTACGACGGCTCGGCCTTCGTGCGCGACGGGGTAATCCTGGTGACGATCAACTATCGCCTGGGACCCTTGGGCTTCTTCGCCCATCCGGCCCTGACCGCCGCCGCTAGGCCGGGCGAGCCCCTGGTCGGCTATGGGATCATGGACCAGATCGCCGCCCTGAAGTGGGTGAAGCGCAACATCGCCGCTTTCGGGGGCGACCCGGCCAATGTAACCCTGTTCGGCGAATCGGCCGGCGGGGAGGACACCCTGACCCTGATGGCCTCCCCCCTTGGGCGCGGCCTGTTCGCCAAGGCCATCGTCGAATCGGGGGGCGGCTGGTCGCCGCCGGTCACCTTGGCGACGCGCGAGAAGCAGGGCGAGGCGATCGCCGCCAAGGCCGGCGCTCCGGCCAATCCCACACTCGCTCAGCTTCGCACCCTGCCCGCCGACGCCCTGATCGGCAAGACCGAGAGCCTCGATTACGGCCCCGCCGTGGACGGTCGGCTGCTCACCCAGTCGGTCAGCCAGGCCTTCGCCGCCGGCCATATCGCCCCCGTGCCGCTGATCATCGGCTCCAACAGCTACGAAGCCTCGCTGATGAAGTCGCTCAAGGTGTCGCCGGCCATGGTCCTGGCCATCACGCCGGCCCCGTTGAAGGCGGCCTACGCCGACCAGCCCGACGACCAGGCCAAGGCCGCCGCCCTGTTCACCGACGCCTTCATGGGCGCGCCGGCCCGTTGGATCGCCGGCAAGGCCGAGGCGGGGCCGGCCTTCCTCTACCACTTCGCCTATGTGCTCGACATGCTGCGGGCCATCGCGCCGGGGGCCGGCCACGACAGCGAAATCCCCTTCGTGTTCGATAGCTGGGACCATCTGGGCGCCCTGGGCGCGGGCCTGAAATTGAGCGACCGCGACAAGGCGATGACCGTCCTCGTCCATTCCTGCTGGGTGGCGTTCGCCAAGACCAGTGTTCCGACCTGCGCCGGCGGCCCCACCTGGCCGGCCTACACCCTCGCCGCCGACACCCTGATCGACTTCGACGATCCCACCGCCCTGAAGACCCATTTTCGCGGGGCGCAATACCAGGCGCAGGAAGCCGCCGTCCTGCCGACTTTGGGACTGGGGAAATAGAGGTTCCATCCGGCGCGCTCGCGGGCGCCATGGCCGACGACATCTTCCAGCCCTGGCTTCGCCGCTGGCGGCTGACCCGCGATGGCGAGGCCTTCGTCACCGCCTTTCACAGCCACCTGCTGCCAGTCCTTCACGACGGCGCCCCGGCCATGCTGAAAGTCGCCCTCAATCAGGAGGAGCGCGAGGGAGCGGCGCTGATGGCCTGGTATGGCGGCGACGGCGCGGCGCGGGTTCTGGCCCATGAGGGCGAGGCCCTGCTCCTTGAGCGGGCGAGCGGCGCTCGCTCGCTGGCGGCGATGGTGCGCGGCGGCCGGGACGAGGCGGCTTGCGCCATCCTCTGCCGAACCGTGGCGCGTCTGCACGCCCCGCATCGCCGGCCCATGCCCACCATGCTCGCGCCCCTGCCGGTGTGGTTTCGCCAGCTCGAGCCGGCCGCCGCCACCCACGGCGGGGTGCTGGTCCAATCGGCGGCCGCGGCGCGCGAGCTTCTGGCCGCCCCGCGCGAGGAGAGGGTGCTGCACGGCGACATTCACCACGACAACATCCTCGATTTCGGCCCGCGCGGCTGGCTGGCCATCGATCCCAAGGGCCTCTTCGGCGAGCGCGGCTTCGACTACGCCAATCTGTTCTGCAATCCCGACCTGGAGACCGCGGCGGCGCCCGGTCGGCTCGCCGGCCGCGCCGCCCTCGTCGCCCGCGCCGCCGCCCTCGAGCCAGCCCGCCTTCTGCAATGGGTCCTCGCCTACGCCGGCCTGTCGGCGGCCTGGAACATCGGCGACGGCGCCGACCCGGCCCTGCCCCTGGCCATCGCCGAACTCGCGGCGGCGGAACTGGCGGACGGTTAGCCCCCTATCCCTTCGCCGCCCGCCCCGGCGCGGTCTCGCGCATGGCCAGCGAGGCGATCAGGCCGACCAGGGTGAAGGCGATGACGTACCAGGCCGGCGACAGGGGATCGCCGGTGGCGTGAGTGAGCGAGGCGATGACCACCTGGGTGCTGCCGCCGAAGGTGGCCACGGCGATGGCGTAGACGCCGCCGAACACCGCCCCGCGCACTTCCTTGCGCAGCGATTCGGTCAGGGCCGAATACACGGCCGCCGCGCCCATTCCCAGCGAGGCCGCCAGAACGATCACCGCGACGATAAGAGTGACAGCGTCGCGGTTGCGGGTCATCAGGAAGAAGGCCGGCCAGATGGCCAGCAGCAGGAACACTCTTGGCCAGATCAGCAGCGCCCTGCGTCCGAATCGGTCGCACAGCAGGCCTCCCACCAGTCCGCCCACCGCGCCGGCCCCGCCGTTGGCCACCTGGGCGCCGAGCGCGATGCCGGGGCCCATGTGCAGGGTCTCTCGGGCATAGGTGGTCATATAGGCCAGAGCGTAGGTGGCCACGGTGGCGGCGGCGATCAGGGAGAGCCCCAGGGCGATGATCCGCGCGTGGCCGCGCAGAGTGGCGTGGGCCGGCTGGTGAGCGGTGACCGCCTCGGCCCGATGCAGGGTCTCGGGCAGGTTTCGCCGCAGCCACAGGCCGAGCGGCAGGGTCAGCGCCCCGATCAGGAAGGCGACCCGCCAGCCCCAGGCCTGCAGGCCCGCCGCCCCGGCGACCGACGCCAGGGCGACGCCGACCAGGCCGCCGGCGACGATGGCGAGGTTCTGGCTGGTGTTCTGCCACGAGGCGTAGAAGCCGCGTCTGTCGGCCGGCGAGGCCTCGATCAGGAAGGCGGTGGTCGGTCCCACCTCGCCGCCCAGGGCGAAGCCCTGCGCCAGCCGCCAGATCAGGACCAGGATCGGCGCGGCGACGCCGATCTGGGCGTAGGACGGGGTGAGCGCCAGACCCAGCATGGCCGCGCCCATCAGGGCGAAGCTGAACAGCATGGCCGGCTTGCGCCCGCGCACATCGGCGTATCGGCCGATCAGCACCGAGCCGACCGGGCGCAGGATGAAGCCCGCCCCGAACGTCGCCAGGGCGAGGATCAGGCTGAGGAAATGGGAGCGCCCCGGAAAGAAGGCCGACCCGATCTCGCGGGCGAAGAAGGCGTAGATGGTGAAATCGTAGAACTCCAGGGCGTTGCCGATCACCGCCGCGGTGACCTGGCGGCGGGAAATTCGCCCCCCCTGGATCGAGCCTCCCATCGAGCCCGCGGTCAAACCGTCGCTCCGATCGACTCCGGGGCGGTCAGCCGCTGGTGGATGGCGGCCGGTGGCGTGGCGACGAGCGGCCACAGAAGCGCCGCGACGATGGCGCGCGGAACGCTCAGGGCTAGGGCGGCGGGCGTCAGGAAGGCGGCCAGGGAGCTCAGGTCCGGCCGCATGACCGAGGCCACGCCCGACAGGCCGCCGATCGCCGCGACGATGGCGAAGGTCAGCACGAACCACAAGAGATAGACCACGGCGGCGAAGGCGTCGGCCAGGACATAGGTTCCCAGGATCGGCCAGAACCGTCCCCGCGTCAGCGCCCAGGATCCGAACAGGGTCACCCGCGCGGTGGCGAAGGTCTGGGCCGAGGCCAGGGAAAGCCGCACGGCCACGAACACCGCCGCGCCGACGCCGGCCAGGGCGACGAGCGCCACCGCCAGGCCCGCGGCCGGCTTGGACAGCGAGCCGAACGCCGCCGCCGCCGCGAAGGCGATCAGGACCACCGCCATATAGCCGCCCAGGACGACCAGGATCTTCAGCAGCATCAGGCCAAACTGGCGCGCCTCGTCGGCCCCGAGGCGGAAGTAGCCGAACCGATCGTCGTCCGGCCGCATCACCGCCCGGTTCATGGCGGCGTAGAGCAGCGGATTGAACACCAGGGCGAAGATGGCGATCACGCCAAACGCCGGCCCCAGCCGCCCGAAAAGGGCCAGCAGCTCGGCGTCGGTGATCTGGGCCGCGGCGGCGCCCAGGCCTTGCAGCCGCATGAGATCGGGCCCGGCCATGGCCGCCATGACCCCTCCGACCGCCAGCGAGACCGCGAGCTGGATGACCGCCCAGACGATTACCGCCCTTGGCCGGCGGCGCACGATGCGAAAGCCGGTGAAGGCCGCCTCGGTGATCGAAAAGGAGTCCATGCGCCCAGCCCTCGCGCCGAAGCCGGCGTGGGCGCTTCATTCCAGAAAATCGCGGCGGCGGCTAGACTCATGCGCCGCGGCCGGGGCTTGGCGGCGCCGATCGGCTTATCCCATCAGGACGAGAGGGACGGCGACCCGCATCGACCCTTCCCTATGCCCGCGCGGGCGCGGCGAACCCGAGCGGCGCTTCCGCCTCCAGTGCGCCCATGTCGGTGAGGGTGGCGCGCACCGCGGCGTCCAGCGAGGTGGCCGGAACGGCGCCCAAAAAGGCGGCCAGCCTCCCGCCGTCCAGGCCGATGGGACGCCGCCACAGGTAGCGCATCTCCAGCAGCTCCCTGAACGTCTCCACGAAGGGCGCCAGGGCCCAGATCGCCGGCCAGGGAAAGGGCTTGATCGGCAAGTCGGGCCGTGCGGCGACGCGGCGGATCGCGGCGGCCATCTCATCGCCGCGCTCCAGCCAGTGGCCGGCGAAATGGAAGGTCTCGAAGCACCCCAGTTCGGCCTCGCGATCCAGCAGCCGCGCCGTGGTCTCGGCCAGGTCCGGCAGATAGGCCCAGGCGTGGCCGACATCGCCCGGGCCGGGAGCATAGACCGAGCGCACCCGCCCGCCGCGCCTCGTGGTCAGCCAGGAAAGGCCGCTGGTGGGCGCGGCCGGGCCGAAGAAGTCGCCGGCCCGCACGATCAGCGCCTTGACGCCCTCGTCGGCGGCTTCGCGCAGCCTCGCCTCCATCTCCACCCGGATCTTGCCCTTGCGGGTCACCGGCGCCTGGGGCGCGTCCTCGGCGATGCGCGGTCCCGCGTCCGGGGCGTAGTTGTAGACATTCCCCGGCAGGACGATCCGCGCTCCGGCCGCCTTGGCCGCCGCGATGCTCGCCGCCAGCATGGACGGGGCCAGACCTTGCCAGTTGCGGTAGCCGGGCGGATTGGCGGCGTGGACGAGGACCTCCACGCCGGCGGCGGCGCCGGTCACCTGGGCGACGTTCATGGCGTCGCCGCGCACCCACTCGATGGGCATGCGCGGGCCGGCTTTCAATCTCGCGGCGGCCGGATCGCGGGCCAGGGCGCGCACCCTCCAGCCGTGCTTGATGAGGGCGGCGGCGGCGTGGCCGCCGAACGCGCCGGTGGCCCCGACGATCAGGGCGGTCTTCTGCGGGGCATGGGTCATGGGAAATCTCCTTATCGACCGGCAGAATGATCGCGTCGCGGCTATTCGACAATTGACCAATATCGTGTGTCGGCTATACGTTTTTGCATGAGCGACGCCGGACCCGCCTGGGATCTCTACCGCGCCTTTCTCGCCGTGCTGGAGGCCGGCAGCCTGTCGGGCGCCGCCCGGGCGCTAGGCCTCGCCCAGCCCACCGTCGGGCGCCACATCGAGGCTCTGGAAGCGGCCCTGGGCGGGGCGGTCCTGTTCACCCGCTCGCCCGGCGGCCTTCGCCCCACAGAGGTCGCCCTGTCTCTCGAGCCCCACGCCCAGGCCATGGCCGCGGCGGCCGGGGCCCTGGTCCGCACCGCCTCTGGAGACGCGGACGCGGTGCGCGGCGCGGTGCGCCTGACCGCCAGCGACATCGTCGGCGCCGAGGTCCTGCCCCCCATCCTCACCGCGTTTCGCGAACGGCACGGCGAGGTCGCCATCGAACTGGTGCTCTCCAACCGCCAGGAGGACCTGCTGCGCCGCGACGCCGACATCGCCGTGCGGATGGCCAGGCCCACCCAGAACGCCCTGTTCGCCCGCCGTGTCGGCTCGATCCACCTCGGCTTTTACGCCCACCGCCGCTATCTCGAAAAACACGGCGAACCGCTTACCCTGGACGACCTGGCCGGCCACGCCGTGATCGGCTACGACCGCCTCGCCCCGCCCCAGGAGGCGCTGAAAGCGGTCGGCTTCGAGGTTTCCCGCGATCTCTTCGCTCTGCGCACCGACAGCGACCTGGCCCAGATCGCCGCCCTGCGGGCCGGCTTCGGTATCTGCGCCTGCCAGCCGGCCATCGCCAGGCGCGATCCGGGCCTCGTCCTCATCCTGACCGGCGCCTTCGGCTTCGATCTGGAGGCCTGGGTGGTCATGCACGAAGATCTCAAGGCCAGCCGCCGCATGCGCCTGATGTTCGATCATCTGGTCGAGGGTCTGAAGGCCTATGTGGCGGCGCGGTGACCCATGGCGGCGCAGCCTTGGGCCGAAGGCCGATAAGTTGGCCACGAACCGCACGAACCTCACGAACCGGGCGATTTTGCGGGAAACTCCGCGCTGCGCAAAGTCCGTTGCTTCGTTCGTGACGTTCGTGAAGTTCGTGGCTGAAATGGCGCTTTCGCCCGGTTGCCCTGCCCCCGCGCGAACTCCCGCCTTGAATTCCCACCCCGGTCCGCCTAGGTTCCGCCCCTTCGCCGATCAGGCGGCGCGCGCTCGTAGCTCAGCTGGATAGAGCACCAGACTACGAATCTGGGGGTCGGGCGTTCGAATCGCTCCGAGCGCGCCAATTTTCCCTTTGGCATCACCGAGGGCCGGAGAGGAACGGGTTGGAGCGGGCTTCATGGCCGCGGTGCGCGGGCTCTAGCGGGGCCGGCCCGTCTTTCAGTCCCGGTCGCGAGTTGGAAGGCGCATCAACTCACCGGCGAGCGCAAAGGCGTATGGAGCCTGTTCGTGACGAAGAACTGGCGGATGACGTTTCGGGTAGACCGCGACGAGATCGAGATCGTCGACCTGGACTATGAGGACTACCACTAGGAGGTGGCCATGAACGCGAACGCAGGCATCCGCATGAAGCGACCGGCCCACCCCGGCGGGTTCGTCAAGCATGAGATCATCGACCCGCTCGGCCTGTCGGTGACACGGGCGGCCGAGGTGCTGGGCGTCACGCGGGCGACCCTCTCCACCTTGCTCAACGAGCGCGCCCACCTCTCGCCCGAAATGGCGGTGCGGATCGAGAAGGCGTTCGGCGTGTCCATGGACACCTTGATGCGGATGCAGAACAGCTACGACATCGCCCAGGCGCGCGATCGGGCGTCTCGGATTGACGTCGCTCCGTTCGGCCGGTTAGCGAGCGGCCTAGTGGTCAAAACCTGACACTTGAGTCCAGCGGTGAACTGCCCGACCGTTAGCGCCACGGGCCCCTAATACCAATCGCCCCTGAAAGTGACTCGGGGGGGATTCCCAAGAAGGGCGAACCGTGATTCACCCTGCTGATTGCAGGGAGGTTTGTCGATGCCGGCTCTTGGATTGCGATCCGACTACGATGCG
>Ga0208717_1000671_pt1 | contig 11262 bp, 10 predicted proteins | sample NGESurF53shallow_FD_184489 | JGI IMG/M metagenome (GOLD analysis project Ga0208717, IMG submission 184489) | Arctic peat soil microbial communities from Barrow, Alaska - NGEE Surface sample F53-3 shallow (SPAdes) | ecosystem: Environmental > Terrestrial > Soil > Wetlands > Peat ... | reverse complement strand
TGGCCAGACTTTCCGCCCCTTGACGGCGCCCGCGCTGCTGGTGCGTACTCACGAACGGTACGCGAAGGCGCCGCGCGTTCAGCTTGCCTTCAGCCTGGCACTATCGACAACGATGACATCACGCCGGTTGGCTCCCGCCCCGGCAGCCTCGACCACCGCAACCGCCCCGCCGCGCAATCACCTGAGGACAACCTCGCGATTGCCTAGTAAAAGAATCGCAATTATCGACATAATGAAGACCGTGATGGCAGCCTTGAGGGTGTGACCGAGGGTGTTGGCCCCGCGGTCGCGGGCAGGGTACCGAGCAGGGATGCCCACACGGGATTCATAGACGGGGGCTATGGATCCATAGGAAAGTGTTATTTGTGCTGATGTAAGCCCGGTTGTTACCGTGGTGGAGAGTGATCCAGGAGGTGTGATGTCTCGTTCAGTTGCCGAACTGCCCAAGGTTGCCGGCACGTGTCCGGAGCCGCTGACCGCCGCGATCCGCCGCGCCGTCCGGTCGGGCGGCACCTGGCAGGAGACCGCCGACCGAGTCGTCGGCGCCTTCGGCGGCCGCGTGCCGGGACCTGGCCTGCTGTCTGCCGCGAAGCTGGCCGGCGACCCGAGCGGCTACCAGACACACCTGGTGCACGCCGAGCCGGACGGCTCGTTCTCGATCGTGGTCATGGTCTGGCTGCCGGGCCAGCAGACGCCGATCCACGATCACCTGACCTGGTGCTGCACGGCGGTCCTGCAGGGAACCGAGTACGAGGAGGTCTACGCGCTCCGCGGCGATCACCTCGAGGTGGTCCAGCGAAACGCCAACCCGGTCGGCAGCGTCAGCGGCTTCGCCCCGCCCGGTGACATCCACCGCGTCACCAACGTCGGCGACTCCGTGGCCGTCTCGATGCACGTCTACGGCACCGACATCACCCGCGTCGGCTCCAGTGTCCGCCGCGTCTACGAACTCCCCGTCCGCTAGCCCGCGCCGCACCGTTAGCTGTCGCTCACGCGCCTCGGCCCGCCCTGGACGCCTCTTGAGAAGATAACAGCAAGAAGTGGACAGCCTCAAAATCATTGTGCGACAAAACATTCGGAAAATGTAATGAAACGTCGCACAATAATTTTGGATCATCACCCCCACCCAGATAACAGCAAGAAGCGCGAAGCGCGACGTCCGCACTCGCAGACGTCCCGAGAAAACTCGCAGACGCCCGGAGAAATCACGCGCCCAACACTCTCGGCGCGCTAGCCAGCGCCCGCAGCCGCGTCCCGCAGCCGCGACCCGTCCGGGTCATGTCGCTGGCGTAGCCGACAGATCCGCGTTGCGGTCACCTACGCCATCGACCGCGCCTAGTGGTGTCGCTGGCGTAGCCGACAGGTTCCCCGTCCGGTCGCTGGCGTAGCCGACAGGGCCGCAGTGGCCCCGCGACGTCACCGACCGCGCCCTTCTCCCGTGGCGCCGGCCCAAGCGGCCCAGGTGGGCCAGACAACCTCCTCGGCCCCACAGGTCCGACAGGGGAACTTCGCATCGGTTCCGGCACCCCCGCCCGCGCATGGGCGGGAGCTCCTTCAGTAATTCACCACATCGTTAATAGTTCACGATGTGCGCACGTAGTTGCATCGAGAACTACAGCGATATATCGTTGAGCTACCAACGAGGGTATAGAGACGATAGGAAGAAGGTGACGTGCCATGCGTGAGGAACACGGGCACGGAATGCGAGACGGAGACTGGGGACCGCAGCGGCCGGGCCGCCCAGAGTGGGGGCCGGGATCGGGACGCGGCCCCGGCCGCCGAGGCGGCGAGCGCGGAGACCGCGGCGACCGCGGAGACCGCGGAGACCGCGGTGAGCGAGGGGAACGCGGCGAGCGCGGCTTCGGCCGCCACGGTTCGCGGTCCGGCGGGCCCTTCGGCCCCGGATTCGGCCCGATGGGCCCAGGCGGGCCAGGGGCCGGGCTGGCCGCGATGTTCGACCGGCAGGCGATGTTCGACCGGCACGCGTTCGGCCGGGGCCCGCGGGCGCGCAAGGGCGATGTCCGCGCGGCCATCCTCGACCTGCTCGACGAGGGCGGCCAGTGGAACGGCTATCAGCTGATCCAGGAGATCGCCGGGCGCACCAGCGGCGTCTGGCGGCCGAGCGCGGGGTCGGTCTACCCGGCCCTGCAGCAGCTCGAGGACGAGGGCCTGATCGCCCCCGAAGGCGAGGGCCGCCGCCGGATGTACGCGCTGACCGAGGCGGGCCAGGCCTACGCGGCCGAGCACGCCGACGAGCTGCGCGGTTCGTGGGACGCGGTCGCCGGCATGACCGACGACGAGGCGATCGAGCTCGGCGACCTGATCCGCCAGGTCATGATCGCGGTGATGGAGGTGCGCCGGGCCGGCTCGCCCGAGCAGCTCAGCCAGGCCCGCGCGGTGCTTGCGCAGACCCGCCGCTCGATGTACCGGATCCTGGCCGAGGACGACCCGACCGGAACGCCCGGCGAGGCCGGCACAACGACGGCCAGCGAGACCGCCGCCGACACGCCGGAGAGCGACCCGCCGGAGAGCGACCCGCCGGAGAGCGACACGCAGGAGAGCGACCCGCCGGAGAGCGGGGCGTGAGCGAGCCCGTCGCGAGCGAGCCCGTGCTCCAGGTCACCGACCTGGTCAAGCGGTACGGCGAGATCGAGGCGGTCCGCGGCATCAACTTCGCCGTGACGGCCGGGGAGACCTTCGGTTTCCTCGGCCCGAACGGCGCGGGCAAGTCCACCACGATCAAGATCCTGTGCACCCTCGCCAACCCCACCCAAGGGTCCGCGAGGGTCGCGGGCCATGACGTCGTCAAGGACCGCGACGAGGTGAGAAGGAACATCGGCCTGGTCTTCCAGGACACCACCCTGGACGCCTACCTCACCGGCGAGCAGAACCTCCGCTTCCACGCCGACCTCTACGGCGTCCCCCGCCAGCAGCTACCGCCCAGGCTCAGGCAGGTGCTGGAGATGGTGAACCTGTGGGACCGTAAGGATTCGGTCGTTTCCACCTATTCCGGCGGCATGAAGCGCCGCCTGGAGATCGCCCGCGGCCTGCTGCACGCGCCCCGGGTGCTTTTCCTTGACGAGCCGACCGTCGGCCTTGACCCGCAGACCAGGTCTTCCATCTGGGAATACGTCAATGACCTGAAGCAGCGCGAGGATATTACGATCTTCCTCACCACGCATTACATGGACGAGGCGGAGCACTGCGATCGCATTGCGATCATCGACCACGGCAAAATCGTCGCGATCGACACGCCGGAGAACCTCAAGGCGAGCGTGGGCAAGGACCGGGTCCAGATCTCGACCGCCGACGACGCGGCAGCGATCCAGGACATCAAAACCAGGTTCGACCTCGACGCGGCCGTCCGCGAGGGCCTGGTGACGTTCAGCGTGGCCTCGGGGGAGCAGTTCGTGCCCCGGCTCTTCGCCGAGCTGACGCAGCAGATCCGCAGCGTCAGCGTCGCCCGCCCGACCCTGGACGACGTCTTCATGTCTTACACCGGGCGGACGATCAGGGACTCCGAGGCGACGGCGGGCGACAAGAACCGCGGCATGATGATGGCGATGCGAAGAGGCAGGTAACGAGCGATGACCGCCCAACTCACCACAGAAAACGTCGACCCGGTCACCGCCGCGATCCGCGTCTCGGTCCCCGAGCGCGGGCTGCGCCAGGATCTGCGCGCGGTCCGCATCGTCTGGTACCGCGAGCTGATCAGATTCAAAAGCGACCGGCTGCGCGCGGTCACCAGCCTGGTCCAGCCGGTGCTGTTCCTGTTCGTGCTCGGCACCGGCCTGTCCTCGCTGGCGGGCCACGGGCTGCCGCCAGGCATCAGCTTCAAGACGTTCGTGTATCCGGGCGTGCTGGCCATGTCGGTGCTGTTCACGGCCATTTTCTCGGCCGCCTCGATTGTCTGGGACCGGGAGTTCGGCTTCCTCCGGGAGATGCTCGTGGCCCCGGTCAGCCGGTCCGCGATCGTCATCGGCAAATGCCTCGGCGGCGCGACCGTGGCGACCTTCCAGGGAATCATCATCCTGGCCCTGGCGGGGGCGGCGGGCGTGCCCTACGACCCCGTCCTGTTTCTCACCGTCATCGGCGAGCTGCTGCTGCTGTCGTTCACGCTGACCGCGTTCGGGGTGATGATGGCGGCCAGGATCAAGCAGATGCAGGCGTTCATGGCGCTGACCCAGATGCTGGTCATGCCGCTGTTCTTCCTGTCCGGCGCGCTCTACCCGCTGAACGGCCTGCCGACCTGGCTCACCGTGCTGACCCGGTTCGACCCGCTGACCTACATCGTGTCCCCGATGCGGCACGCGGTCTTCAGCCACCTGTCGGTATCGCCCGCGGCGGCGTCGTTCCTGGCGCCGAACGTCACCTGGGCCGGCTGGCAGGTCCCGGTCGGCCTCTCGCTGGGGATGGTGGCGGTGATGGGGGCCGCGCTGCTCGGCATCGCGATCGCCGAGTTCCAGAAGACCGAGTAATGCAGAAAACGTTCAGGAGACGCTAAGCGACGTTAGGATATCGTTAGGATTCGTGCGATTGCACGCAATGCGGCGGTGGCGTCTGCGGCAGGGCAAGAAAAGAGCGACGCCGGGTGGCTACGGGGGCAAACCACCCGGCGTCGCATTCATCGGCGTTCCGACGGGGGCCCGGAACGCCGGCAGTGGCACCCCGACGGGGGACCAGGGCACCGATATGAATGGTACACGGAGAGCCCCCCCTATGTGTCAAGACCTAATTTCAACCGAATCCCAGGAATTCACCGCTGTCACTCGCTTGACCCGCCTGAGAGCGCTAAATGAACACTTAGCGTATTCGATTGATAACTTAGCGCTTATCTTCGGGGCCGGAATCGGAAGGCGCGCCCACGGCCGTGCGCTTCGGCCGGTGCTCGAGGAACCCGCGCTGGTTGTCCGGCTCGCGCCCGCCGTTGGCGAAGATGACCGCGATGTACGGGATGATGATCGCGCCGACGGCCGGGATCAGGATCAGCCACTTCATGTGGGCGACGAACAGCACGATCGCGATAGCGAAGCAGATGGTCCTGATGCCCATCATCAGCAGGTACCGGTGCTGCCGGTACCTGATGTCCTCGGACAGCGGCCGGCGCGCCTGGGTAACCAGGTGCACCTGCTGCCCGTGTCCGCCGTGAACCATCCTCATGCCTCCAAGCTACGCCGCAGAGCGCCGCGCGGATACCACCCTAGCCGCCCCGCGCGCAAGTACCGCAGCCGGCCAACAGCGCGCCGACCGCCGGCAACGGCAGGCAGCGCCTAGTTCGCCTGGCTCACCGAGGACATGTTGAACCCCTCCACCCGCAGCGGCGGCATCGCGGCCCGGTTGAAGTAGTCGCCCCACTCGCGCGGCAGCGTGCGCGAGGTCGCGCCCGCCTGCACCACCCGGCCGAGCATCGCGACCGGCGACTCGTTGAACCGGAAGTTGTTCACCGCGCCGGTCACCTCGCCGTTCTCCACCAGGTACACGCCGTCCCGGGTCAGCCCGGTCAGCAGCAGCGTCTGCGGGTCGACCTGCCGGATGTACCACAGGCAGGTCAGCAGCAGTCCGCGCCTGGTCGAGGCGATCATCTCGGCCAGCGACTCCGGCGCGCCCGGCGCGGTCATGATCAGGTTGTCGACCGACGGGGTGACCGGGACCCCGGCCGCGGCGGCCGAGAACCGGCTTGAGTGCAGGGCCGACAGCGTGCCCTCGGAGATCCAGTTGGTCCGCCCGGCCGCCAGCCCGTTGTCGAACACCGAGGAGTCGCGGCCGGACGAGTGCGCCGCCACGAACGGCGCGCACTCCAGGGCCGGGTAGGCCGGGTCGCTGAACAGGTCGACCGGCAGTGGCGACAGCCGCTCGCCGATCCGGGTGCCGCCGCCGGGCTTGGAGAAGACCGTCCGGCCCTCGCCCGCGTCCCGTGCCCCGGCCGACCAGTACAGGTAGATCAGCATGTCGGAGACCGCGGTCGGCGGCAGCAGGGTCTCGTACCGGCCGGCCGGCAGCTCCACCTTCCGCTCCTGCCAGCTCAATCGCTCGGCCAGCCCGGCGTCGAGCGCGGCCACGTCCACGTCGGTGAAGTCGCGGGTCGAGGCGCCGGCCCAGGCCGACCGGGACAGATCGGCCGACTTCGCGTTCAGCTCCAGGCGCCCGCCGGGCTGGTCGTAGCGGGCCCGCAGGCCGGCCGAGTTGCCGACGAAGGTCGAGGTCACGTCGTGCTCGGCGAACCCGTAGAGCTTCCGCCCGACGCCCTCGGCCTCCCGCAGCGTCTCCCCGAGCTGGGCCGCGAAGCCGCGGAAGATTCCGAAATCGGTGGCGCTCGAAGGCGAAGACCAAACATCATCCGATATCGAACGGACCGTTGCTTCGCCTGAGACAAGCTCCGCCGCGTCCTCGGCCGGGGAGGCCTGCTCGGCCGCCTTCTCCGCCTCCCGGACGAGATCCTCGACCTGGTCGGGGGTGATGCCGGAGCGGGAGACGGTGCCGACGCCGGCCGTGCCGTCGCCGCGCCGGTCGATCGCGATCACGGTCAGCGAGCGGGTCGCCGCGACCCCGTTGGTGGTGAGCGTGTTGCCCGCCCAGCGCAGGTTCGCGGTGGAGGACTCGTCGGCGATGACCACGCACTCGCCCCCGGCCTTGGCCGCCGCGAGTGCCTGCTCAACCGTGTCCTGCGCAGTCACGGAGGGTCCGTTCGACATCATGCCTTCAATTCCCTTCTTCCGCGGTGTTGAGCACCCGCACCGAGCGGAAGAGCGCGGCCGGCGCCCCGTGGCTGACCGGCGCCACCTGGCCGGGCTGACCCTTCCCGCAGTTGAACGCGCCGCCAAGCACGTACGTCTGCGGCCCGCCGACCGCCTCCATCGAGTTCCAGAAGTCGGTCGTCGTCGCCTGGTAGGCCACGTCCTTGAGCTGGCCGTCGAGGCGGCCGTTCCTGATCCGGTAGAACCGCTGCCCGGTGAACTGGAAGTTGTAGCGCTGCATGTCGATCGACCACGACTTGTCGCCGAGGATGTAGACGCCGTTCTCGACGCCGCCGATCAGCTCGTCGGCCGACGGGCCGTTCTCGGCCGGCTGCAGGGAGACGTTGGCCATCCGCTGCAGCGGCATGTGGCCGGGCGAGTCCGCGAACGCGCACCCGTTGGACCGGCCGAACCCCTTGAGCTGCGCCATCCGCCGGTCGAGCTGGTAGCCGACGAGGACGCCGCCCGCGATCAGGTCCCAGGACTGGCCGGCCACGCCCTCGTCGTCGTAGCCGACGGTGGCGAGGCCGTGCTGCTGGGTGCGGTCGCCGGTGACGTGCATCACCCGCGAGCCGTACTGCAGGGTGTTGAGCTTGTCGAGAGTCGCGAACGAGGTGCCCGCGTAGGCGGCCTCGTAGCCGAGCGCCCGGTCGAGCTCGGTCGCGTGCCCGATCGACTCGTGGATGGTCAGCCACAGGTTGGACGGGTCGATGACCAGGTCGTAGCGGCCCGCCTCGACCGACGGGGCCTTGAGCTTCTCCGCCAGCAGCTCGGGCAGCTCGGCCAGCTCAGCCTGGAAGTTCCAGCCCGTCCCGGTCAGGTACTCCCAGCCCCGGCCGGCCGGCGGCGCCAGCGTGCGCATGTCGTCGAAGCCGGCCTCGGTCACCGCGGTCGCGGTCACCTGCGGGTGCAGCCTGACCCGCTGCTGGGTCGCCGTGGTGGCGCCGTCGGTGTAGAACTTGCACTCCTTGACCTGGTACAGGCTCACGTCGGCGTGGGTGACCGCCGGATGCGCCAGCAGCCCGGCCGACCAGGCCGCGAGCAGGTCGGTCTTCTCCTTGGGGGAGACACCGAACGGGTCCACGTCGTAGGCCGAGACCCAGCTCACGTCGCCGTAGCCGGGCTCGGGGGCGAGCTCGATCCGCTCGGTGTTCATCGCCGCGGCGACCTTGGCGACCTCGAACGCGTGCCGGGCGGCGTCCCGCGCCGCCTCCGGCGTGAGGTCCACCGCCGAGGCGAAACCCCAGGTCCCGTCCACGATCACGCGGACCGCGAGCCCGCTGTCGTCGCCATCGGAAAGCGACTGGAGGCGGCCGTCGGACAGCGCGATCCGCTGTCCCCGCACCCGCTCCACCCGGAAGTCGGCGTGGTCGGCGCCGAGGTTTCTGGCCGCGTCGAGCGCGGCGTCGGCCAGGTTCCGCAGCGGCAGCGCGGCGAACTCGGCGTCGATCAATCCATTGTGATCATCCACAACAGGAAAACCTATCATCGGCCGCCCCGCGCCCATCTCACCCTGCGCCACCTGCTCTGGCGCATCGTCATCCTGGCAGCTATCTGGCGGATAGCTACAAAGGTCAGGCCGGACATTTCGTGCGGGCCGGCACTGCGGGCCCGGCCGCGGCCGGCCAGGGTTAGCAGCGTGCCTCCGGCCCGATGGCGGTACCCTCGGCTGGCGACTTGATCGATCTCGGATGTGGGGTAGACGTGGGACGTTCAGTGCTAGTGACCGGCGGCAACCGGGGAATCGGGCTGGCGATCGCGCGGCGGCTGGCCGCCGACGGGGACAGCGTCACCGTCACCTCCCGGTCCGGCGAGCCGGTGGACGGGCTGTCGGTGGTCGCGTGCGACGTGCGCGACGCGGCGTCGGTGGACGCGGCCTTCACCGCCACCGAGAAGGAGCAGGGGCCGGTCGAGGTGATCGTCGCCAACGCCGGCATCACCAAGGACCAGCTGCTCGCGCTGATGAGCGAGGAGTCGTTCGCGGACGTGCTCGACACCAACCTGACCGGCGCCTACCGGGTCGCCAAGCGCGCCGTGCGGCCGATGATGAAGATGCGGCGCGGCCGGATGATCTTCATCTCCTCCGTCGTCGGGCTCTACGGCTCCGGCGGCCAGGCCAACTACGCGGCCTCCAAGGCGGGCCTGGTCGGGCTGGCGCGATCGCTCGCCCGCGAGCTCGGCTCGCGCAACATCACCGCCAACGTGATCGCGCCCGGCTTCGTCGACAGCGACATGACCGCGGTCTTGTCGGACGACCGCAAGGCCGCCATCATCGGCGCCGTCCCGCTCGGCCGCTACGCCTCGGCCGACGAGGTCGCCGGCGCGGTCGCGTTCCTGGCCGGCCCGGACGCCGCCTACGTCACCGGCGCCGTGATCCCGGTCGACGGCGGCCTGGGAATGGGCCATTAATCCCGCCTCGCATATCCGGACCTATGACATGAAAGCTGGTTTGTGATGGGCATTCTCGACGGCAAGCGGATCCTCGTCACCGGCGTGCTCACCGACGCCTCGATCGCCTTCCACGTGGCGCGGGTGGCGCAGGAGCAGGGCGCGACCGTGGTGCTGACCGCGTTCCCCCGGCCCACGCTGGTGGCGCGGATCGCCAAGCGCCTTCCCGTGGAGGCGCCGGTCATCGAGCTCGACGTCACCGACGTCGGCCAGCTCGAGTCGTTCGCCGACCGGGTCCGCGAGCACGTCGACGGCCTCGACGGCGTGGTCCACTCGATCGCGAACGCGCCGCAGTCCGCGCTCGGCGGCAACTTCCTCGCCACCCCGTGGGAGGACGTCGCCAAGGCGGTGCAGGTGTCCACCTTCTCGCTCAAGTCCCTCGCGATGGCGGCGCTGCCGCTGATGCCCGACGGCGGCTCGGTCGTCGGCCTCGACTTCGACGCCTCGGTCGCCTGGCCCGGCTACGACTGGATGGGCGTGGCCAAGGCGGGCCTCGAGTCGTGCGCCCGCTACCTCGCCCGCGACCTCGGGCCGCAGCGGATCCGGGTCAACCTGGTCGCGGCCGGGCCGCTGAAGACGATGGCGGCCAAGTCCATACCCGGCTTCGAGAAGTTCGAGGACGTGTGGGCCCAGCGCGCGCCGCTGGGCTGGGACATCGCCAACCCGGACGCCGCCGCGCGGGCCTGCGTGGCGCTGCTGTCGGACTGGTTCCCCGCCACCACCGGGGAGATCGTGCACGTCGACGGGGGCGTGCACGCGGTCGGCGTGTAGCCGGCGGCCGGCTCCGGCGCCGCGGTTACCCCCGTTCGCCTTGCGCCGCGGCCGGTTGATCCCGATACTCGCTTTCATGGGAGGTTCTGCGGCCGAAGGCCCAACGCCGGCCGAGGCGGGACCGACGCCCGGTGGCCTGCGCGCCTCCGACGCCGATCGAGATGAGGTGGCGAGTCGTCTCAAGGACGAGTTCGTCGCCGGCCGCCTGTCGCACGACACGTTCCTGCACCGGATGGACGCCGTCTACGAGGCCAGACAGCACGGTGAGCTGTCCCCGCTGCTCGAGGGCCTGCCCGGCACGCCGCCGGCCCGGGTCTCGGCCCTGCAGGCGGGCGGCCGCTCGGTCGCGGGCTTGTTCCGCAGCGCCTGGTCGCGGATCGCCGGCTCGGCCGGCGACATCGCCGGTCACTACGAGAACGGGCCCCGCACGGTGACCCCGGCCGCCGCGCCCGCCCGCGTCACGATGAGCCTGCAGGCGGCGGTGAGCGTCCGGCGGCCGCTGCTGCTTCAGTTCCCGCGCGGCAGCGCCGAGCAGTTCAGCATCGGCCGGGACGCCGGCTGCGACCTGGCGATCGCCGACATGACCGTCTCCCGTCGGCACGCCACCCTCGAGCGGACCGAGGACGGCTGGACGCTGACCGACCTGGAATCGACCAACGGCACCCGCGTCAACGGCTGGCGGGTCCGCGGAAAGGTCAGCGTGACCCCCGGCGACCTGGTCAGCTTTGGCAACAGCGAATACAGCCTGTGCTAGCCCCAAGGCCGGTCAGTTAGGCGAGCTGGCCTGCCGTCAAGTCGTTTCCGCAGCGGTTGATGTCGCTGCGAGGGCGGGCCCGGCTGGCCCGGCGCTGGCCGGCGGCCGCCATCTCGCGAACGTCGCCCGTGGGCGGCTGCATGCGACCCGGCTGTCACACGCGCACCACGGCGGCGGCGCCGACTCCCAGCGGTCTCGTCAGCGTGTGCCGTTGGGGGCAGCCCGCGACCCGAACGGAACACGATCAGCTCGGCGGCGGTGTCCGGGGCGCGCGCAGGCGACCCGTTCGGCACACGATCACGGCGTCGCGCGGACCGGAGGAGAGTCGCACCGGTCCGTTCGAGAGAATCTGTTTGGCGCTACCGGTTCTGCCAGGTGCCGCCGGCCGGGGGAACGCGCAGGCGCGGGCCCGTCCCCCGGGGAGCGTCGCCGCTTCGCCAGCGGCCGCGGGCGCGGCGGCTTCGCGGCAGTGGATGCCGCAGTCCGGCCGATGGCGTCCACGCCCCCTTGGCACCCGGCGACGAACCCTTAACTACCCGGCTTGCTCTGCCTATC
>Ga0208717_1000670_pt1 | contig 11265 bp, 10 predicted proteins | sample NGESurF53shallow_FD_184489 | JGI IMG/M metagenome (GOLD analysis project Ga0208717, IMG submission 184489) | Arctic peat soil microbial communities from Barrow, Alaska - NGEE Surface sample F53-3 shallow (SPAdes) | ecosystem: Environmental > Terrestrial > Soil > Wetlands > Peat ... | reverse complement strand
CCCGCAAAGCCAGCAAATCATTATTTTAACGGGACCAAACATGAGTGGCAAGAGCGCTGTTCTTCGCCAAACTGCTTTAATTACGTTGATGGCGCACATGGGTAGTTTTGTTCCTGCTGATGAAGCAAAAATTCCTTTAACGGATAAAATATTTACCCGTGTGGGCGCCAACGATAATTTAAGCAGTGGCGAAAGTACATTCATGGTGGAGATGAACGAAACGGCGAGCATCATCAATAATATTACTTCGAGAAGTTTAATCCTTTTGGATGAAATTGGCAGAGGTACTTCCACTTATGATGGCATCTCAATTGCATGGAGTATTGTGGAGCATTTACAAAAATCTGCGTTTAGCCCTAAAACGTTATTTGCTACTCACTATCACGAATTGAATGAACTGGAAAATAAATTTGAACGGGTAAAGAACTTCCATATTACTCATAAAGAATCCGGCAATAAGATTATTTTTTTAAGAAAACTTGCGCCCGGCGGAAGCACACACAGCTTTGGAATACATGTTGCGAAAATGGCCGGTATGCCTCCATCGCTTATTGAAAGAGCGAATGAAATTTTGAAACAACTGGAAGCTAAAAATGTTGATGACGCTATAACGGGTAGCGTAAACGCAAAAGATAAAGGTTTAAAAAGTATAAAAGAAAATCTAAGACAATTGGCAGCGCCTCAATTGCAGTTAAGCATTTTTGATGCGCATTCACAGACATTTGAAGACATTAGAAAAATTCTGGAAGCCGTTGATATTAACCGGTTGACTCCAGTAGAAGCCTTATTAAAATTGCAGGAAATAAAGAGTATGATAAAGTAAATCATATTTAATTTATAGTAGCAAACTAAATTTTTCTTCACTAACAATGGACAAAAATTTTAATTAAATTTGTATAAAACAAAATTGATGAAAGGCGTCAACTATATTACTGATGAGCAGGGAAAAAAGACCGCTGTTATAATAAGCCTTAAAGATTACAAGGAAGAAATTGAAGATTTTCTGGATGGCCTGGATGCCCAAAACAGAGCCGAAGAACCTTCAGTAGATTTTGAAAAAGCATTTACAAAAATTGTAAAAAACAAAACTTCCAATGGCAAAGTATCAGCTAAAAATAAAAAAATCGGCTGAGAAAGAACTTGCTAATTTCCCTCTTGAAATAATACTATCTATCAGAGATCACATAATTGAATTAGGTAATAATCCATTCCCCTCCGGCTACAAAAAATTAAAAGGATTTAAAAATTTATATCGCATTCGCAGCGGTAGCTATCGAATAATTTATTCTATCCAACACGATGAACTTATCATTGAGATTCTAAAAATTGCTCACAGGAAAGATGCTTATTAAAAGATCAATTTTTTTTAGATGGGTATTATTAATCTTTTCCCTCTTTGGAAGCCTTATTAAATTGCAGGAAATAAAGAGTATGGTGAAGTAACACAACATGCAACTATTCAGAAAAAGTTAGATGCTACTGCTAATTATTTTATCCGGATAGATATTATTATTCCACTCGATCCTCAATGTAGCTCTTTCTTTTCGCTCGTGTTTATTGGCATATTGTATGAATAATATGGTTATATAAATTAGCAGTATTCCAAATAGTATAGCGATAATTTTTATCGGATTTTTTTTTGCCCATTTAATAATGTTATAGATAAAAGATCTTTTTCTTCTTGAGCGCCTTGAACGTTTTTTTGTTCTTTGCAAAGGAGCATTTGGATCATTTGAGTTCATGGATTTACTTCCAGTCATAAGTTATTTCAATTAATCTGTCTTAGATTTTATAGAATTATTTTTTGAATTATAGATTAAACATGAAATTCATCTAAACAATTATTTATTATACTCATAAACTATATATCCCCAGGGTTCCGTACTAAAAACATGGGTTGCATCTACTTTTTCTTTCACACCTGAAAATATGTTTAAGGGATTGCCAAAAACAGATTTATCGTCTATGGTAAACCGTTGTGGTTCTTTTGACAAATTCAAAATAACCGCAATCTTATGGCCGGCCTTTTCTCTTACATAAGCAAAAATGGCCATGTCATTACCGGTTTGCAGTCTTTTATAAGAAGCATCAGCAGCCAACGCAGGATCTTTTCTCCTGAGGTGGAGCAAGGTGCTGTAAAACGGCGCCATCTTATATTGGTCCCAGACAATAGGATCTTTTACAAAAAATTTCAATCGTCTTTTATTGGGTATTTCCTGCCCGCTGTAAATTAGAGGAATACTTTGATACATCGTTTGTGTAAACACCGCAAAAGCTTTATAGGCATTGCCATATTTTTCAAACTCAGTTCCATTCCAGCTATTCTCATCATGATTGGTTGTGAAATATAGTCGGTAAGCGTCTTTAGGAAAGATTACAATATTATTGTTGATAACCGAATCGAATTGAGGCACTGTCTTCTTTCCTGAGGCAACATCCACGGTCGCCCACATTACGCTCCATCCATATGTTTCATCAAACCCAACAGTATGAAGTTTAGGGTTTTCGCTTTCCGCTAACATAAAGACATCTTTCAGTTTCTTTAATGAATCAATACATGTTTTCCAAAAATCAACCGGAATCGGATCCACGTGATCGCAACGAAACCCATCAATGCCGGTTTCTTTAACCCAGAACTTCATTACATCAATCATGCTGTCACGCAATTCCATGTTATCATAGCTAAGGTTCCGGGTGTCAGTATAATCAGCATCATATACAGTGTTTCCAATACTATCCCTTTTATAAAAATCAGGATGGTTCTTTATCCACGGGTTATCAGGCGAAGTATGATTGGGAACCCAGTCGATAATAACCTTGAAACCCAAACTATGGGAAAGTTTTACGAGGCCTTTCCAATCCTTCATGGTACCAAATTCAGGATTTATGGCTTTATAATCTCTCACTGAATAATAGCTTCCCAAATCCGTCTCCGCCATCTTTCTGCCTTCTATTCCAATGGGATTAATCGGCATAAACCAAAGAATCTCCACACCCATTTTCTTTAAACGCGGAAGGCTTTTTTCAAAATCTTTAATAGATGAGGAAGCAGTATATTGACGCAGATTCACTTCATAAATATTACTTTGCTCACTCCAGGGCGGATGAACAGATGACGCCATATTTTTTACTTGCGCAGTAACAGTTACCGGAACAGATAAACTAAACAAAAAGGCAAAATAAAATAACACCATTGCAATCGTATTTCTTTTCATACTACCTTTTTTAAATTGATAATAACATTAAAATTCTAATTAATAAATGTACTCATTTATATACACAAAGCTTTCAAATCCGATAGCTATCGGATTATTCGTTCTACTTTTGAAATACTAAATAAAATTTATGGCAGAAAATAAGGCAATGTATTACAACGATTATCTGCAACTTGATAAAGTTCTGGATGCACAACATCCTGAAAGTTTTAAACCCGGCAATGAACGGGCTCACGATGAAATGCTTTTTATAATTATTCACCAGGCTTATGAGCTTTGGTTTAAACAGGTATTGTTTGAACTGGATTTTATAATGAGCGTATTCGAGAAAAAAAAGATTGATGATAATTCAGAAGATCTGAATCTTGTTCGGCACCGGCTGAACCGCGTTGTTAAAATACTTGAACTGCTAACCCAACAGGTAACCCTACTCGAAACGATGACACCGCTCGATTTCCTGGAATTCAGGAACCTGTTAATTCCTGCTTCTGGTTTTCAAAGTGTTCAGTTCAGGTTGATTGAAGCCCGGCTTGGCTTACAGATGGATCATCGCTTTAATAAAAATTATTACAAGCGTACTAACGAAGGCGGATTTGATGAAAAAGATTATAACACCATAAATGAAACAGAAGGCCGCGTTAGTCTTTTATCACTAATCAATAAATGGCTCGAAAGAATGCCATTTTTTGAAAATGATTTGTGGAAAAAATATCAAAGTCAATTTCCTCTTTTAGATCAACTTCATCCTTTCTGGAGCGATTACAGGCATATTTATAAAAACGGATTGAATGAAAAGGAAGCAAATAGAATTAATGATTTTGATAATACCCTTTTCGAAAATAAAAGTAACAATGCAGATGAAAAGTTAATAGAAAATCCATTGTTCTCAGCTGCGGCCATGCGGGCAGCTTTATTTATTATGCTTTACCGCGATTTTCCTGTTTTTCAAACCTCTTATCAAATATTAGATGCATTAATTGAAACGGATCATCAACTGGCCAACTGGCGGCATAAACACATTGATATGGTAAGGCGAATGATTGGCATGCGCATGGGAACCGGCAATACCAGCGGCCGCGGTTATTTGGAAGGTGCGCTGAACAGCCATTATATTTTTAGAGATCTTGCGGGGCTCGCTACCTTCTTAATTGAAAGAAAAAATCTCCCTAAGCTACCCGCAGATTTGATCAGAAAATTAAGTTATAGTAATTAGTGATTGCTCAAAGAGTCAAACGATAATTGACTTATTTGCCTGTTGATACTTTCCCTAATCCATCTCCGTTCTTATTTCATCAGAAATATGCACAAGCACCTTATCAATACGCTGGCCGTCCATATCAACTATTTCAAATGTAAACCCACGCCATTCAAAAGTATCGGCTGTTGCAGGAATGCGTTTTAGCTCGTGCAAAATAAATCCGGCTAAAGTATCAAAATCGTTTTCGCCTTCATTAACCCATATTGTTTTATCAAAGCGGGTAAGAAAATTATAAAATTGAATTTGAGCATCTACCAAAAAGCTGCCGTCCTTTCTTTCCACAATTTCATAATCGTCGTCCTCTGCTTCCGGCATCTCGCCTACTATTGCATTTAGTATATCCTTTACCGTTATCATGCCTAACAGGCTACCGTATTCGTCAACAATAAAAGCGTAGTGAATTTTTGTGCCTTTAATTTTTTCAAGTACCTGGTAGGCTGAATTATTTTCCGGAACAAACAATGCTTTTCTCATCAGGGAAGAAAGAGAAGCTTCGGGCTGCAGGTACATGTCTTTTATATAAATAACGCCCTTTATATCATCAATATTATTTTCGCATACGGGATAAACAGAATGTTGAAATTCTTTTATCTTTTCTTTTACCGATGAAAACTCTTCGTTTATTTCGAACCACACAATATCGGTACGATGGGTCATCAGCGAAGTAATATTTCTGTCGCCGAGATGAAATACCCTTTCAATAATATCTTTTTCTTCTTCTTCAATAGTGCCGGATTCGCTTCCTTCATTTATCATCGCTTTAATCTCTTCTTCCGTTACCTGGTTATCTGTATTATACCTGATATTTAATAATTTAAAAATACCCGAGTTGAGAGAACTTAGCAGCCATACTATGGGGAAAGATATTCTGCTTAAAACTTTCAGTGACCGTGCTACTAATTTAGCAATTCTTTCGGGACGCATAATTGCAATTCTTTTAGGCACTAACTCTCCAAAGAGAATTGATAAAAAAGTTACCAGAATTACTATAATTACGGTTGCAATTGTAGTGGCATAAGGTTTTATAAAATCGATTCGCTCAAGGTATGGTTGTAAATACTTTCCAAATTTTTCGCCGGAATATACACCGGTTAAAATGGAAATTAATGTAATATAGACCTGCGTGGTAGATAAAAATATATCGGGATTTTCTTTAAGCGCAAGCGCCGCTTTAGATCGTACATCACCCTTTGCTGCACTGCCTTCCAGCCTGCTTTTTTTTGATGAAACGAGTGCCATTTCACTCATCACGAATAACGCATTGATAAGAATAAGAAAAAATAAAATAACAAAGTCTAACATATATTTTTCTTCAGGTTTATAACAGGCCTATTTTGGTATTAAATATTTTTGCAGGTATGTAACCAAGAATTAAACCAACTATTGCCCCGCAAAATACATCGAACGGAAAATGAACCCCAACGTATACCTGCGCATACGAAATTAATAAAGCCCATAAAAAAAGATAAGCCCATTTGGGGCTAACTGCTTTCCTGAATGTTGTAAATATAAACATTGCCGCCGCAAAATGATTCACGGCATGTGAAGACGTAAAACTGGAACTCTCCGGACAATAACTAACGAGAAACCGGATAGTGCCTGCAATAGCAGGATCATGGCACGGCCGAAGCCTTATGAAATTGCCTTTTATAATAGTGCTGCTAACGTAATCGCTGATTATTGCGTTTAATATAAAGAACAAAGTCCAGTACCAACCTTTTATTTTAAAGTTAATGGTCGTAAATAAAACGAGAAAAAAATAAAACGGCATCCATACAAATGGTTCACGAACAAATGGTATAAGTTCATCGAGAAATGGTGTATGCCATTGCCCGTTAAGTTTCGAAAATAACCTGTAATCAAAGCGTGTCACCGCATCTGGCAGAAACATAATTTTACATATTTATATCATCACCACTACGCACAAAAATAACCATTGCATAAAAACACTGGTTAAATATTTACATTTGCTTTATCATCTTTTTCAATTTCTTTAGTAGAAATTTGCCATCCTTAATTTTCTAAATGAAAAAAATCGCTTTACCCCGTCTTGTTAAATGGATATTTTTAACTGCAATTGCAATCCTGATTTTTATGACGATTATGCGATTTGTATTTTTTTACCACTTCAGGCCTTCCCAATATTCATTTGCCAATAGTTTCAAAGCCTTCTTACTCGGATTAAATTTTGATACAAGAATTGTATGCGGCATTGTTCTCTTTCCGTTTCTTATTGGAAATCTTCATTTAAGTTATAATAATAAAAAACGTTTTAGTGTTGGCAGTATTGTACAGATAGTGTTAACCATGCTTATTATGGTAATGCTAATTATATTTATGAAGAAGGGGCATGTACCTAATTCCTCTTTGGTATACATGGGAGTTTTATTTGCATTGATTCTCGTATGGCTGCTGCGTACAAAAAATTGCAATCCCTTTGAAAATAATATCTCAGAAACAATTTTTAAAACCTATTTTTTTATAATAACAGTTTCGCTGGTATTTCTTTATGCAGTTGACTTTGAACATTTCGACTATCTCCATCAGCGTTTAGCCGCAAGCGTTTTAAACTATACCGCAGATGCAAAAACTTCAATGAATATGGTTTGGCAAACCTATCCGGTGATTACTTTAATACTGCTAATAATCGTTTGCGTTGTATTATTATACAGGCTTATTATAAGATGGTTTAAAAGGATGAAACTGTCTCAGTATCGCGGAAGAGGTTTCTCAAAAATATTAACAGCAATTGTGTTTGCTTTAATCCTGGGAATAGGAATTTTCGGAAGACTAAATCAATACCCATTGCGATGGAGCGATGCGTTTTCTTTCCATGATGATTTTAAAGCAAATCTTTCATTAAATCCTATACAAAGTTTTTTGAGTACCCTGCAATTCCGCAACTCTACTTATGATATTAAAAAAGTGAAGGAATATTATCCATTAATGGTATCATCACTTGGCATAACTAACCCTGACAGTACTACATTAAATTATAAAAGAACTTTTTCTCCGGAAGGAACTACCACTACACCCAACGTAGTTGTAGTGATTTGCGAAAGTTTCAGCGCTTACAAAAGCAGTATGTGGGGAAACCCGTTAAACGCGACTCCTTACTTTAATGAAATGTGTAACAACGGAATCTTTTTTGACAGGTGCTTTACACCTGCTTATGGAACTGCAAGAGGCGTGTGGGCAGTTGTAACAGGAATACCTGACATCGAATATCCAAACACTGCAAGCCGCAATCCATCGGCAGTTGATGAGCATACCATTATTAACGATTACACCGGATACGATAAATTTTATTTCATTGGAGGAAGCTTGAGCTGGGCCAATATCAGGGGATTGCTTACCAATAATATCACAGGCCTTCACATGTATGAACAGGACGATTATAAAGCCAACTCAATTGACGTGTGGGGTATCAGCGATAAAAGGCTTTTCCTCTCGGCCAATGATGTTTTTAAAAAACAAACTAATCCTTTTGTAGCAGTAATTCAAACGGCAGATAATCACAGGCCATATACGATTCCCGACGAAGACAAATCAACATTTGAAATAAAAAAATATCCATCTGATTCTCTGAAAAAATATGGATTCCAAAGCAATGACGAGTTAAATGCTTTTCGATACACCGATTTTAGTTTTAAAACATTTATTGAGGCTGCCAAAAAGGAAAAATATTTTAGTAATACCATTTTTGTTTTTGTTGGCGACCACGGCATACGAGGCGACGTGGGAAACATGTTTCCAAAGGCATGGAATATAGATGGATTAACAACTCAACATGTGCCGTTGCTTTTTTATGCTCCATCGCTGCTTACGCCGCAACGTATCGACAGAACGTGTTCGCAGGTTGATCTTTTACCTTCCGTATCTGCACTTGCACATATACGTTATACCAATACCACTATTGGTAAAAACCTGTTTGACACGATACACATTAGTACCGCCCGTTTTAAAAATGCGGCTTTTATATTTGATCCCAACCTTAAACAAATTGGCATGGTTACCGATGAATATTGTTATGTGCACAATCTTTTAAGTGGTACAGAAGATTTCAGGTATAGCAACAGCAACGAACCACTACCCCAAACACCATCAGTAGAACAGGACAGGAAAGCAATAAAAGATCTTACACAGGCTTATTATGAAACTGCCCGTTATATGATGCTGAATAATTTAAAAAGAAATGCTAATACTAAAAATTAGCGCTTCCATGAATACTATCTTTACGATTTTCAAACCATGATTATAAAAGCCAAACTGGTCAAAAATGTTCCATTAACCATTCAATGGATTTTTGTATTGTGGCTCATTTACATTTTAGTATTTACGATCTTCAGAATAGCCACCGTATTTTTATTTAAGCCTATAGGCATTACTATTCCATCCTTGCTTCCATCATTCTGGCTGGGTTTTCGTTACGATGCAAAATGGATTGCGATGATTTTATTGCCAATCGCCTTGCTATCCGTATATCCAAAATTTTCTCCTTTTTTTTCTGAGCGAAACAAGCGTTTATGGTCATACTACCTTGCCTTAACAACTTTAATTGTCTTCTTTTTTTTCGGTGCCGACTTCGGCAACTTTAGTTACAATCATACACGCATCAATGCAAGTGCGCTCAATTTTGCAGAAGATCCAATTACATCTTCTAAAATGCTTTGGCAAAGTTATCCAATGGTATGGATTGTTTCTGCGCTGGCACTTACAGTTTTTTTAATGGCTAAAGTTTTCAAAAAAACTCATGTGCAAACATTAAAAAGAAATGTGAATACGATTACCATTTATAGAAAAAGGTGGCATGCTGCTGCTATACTTTTTTTAGGCTGGTCTCTTTATGGTCTTTTTTCCCTTAGCCCGCTAAAATGGAAAGATGCTTTTCAATTAAATGATAATTTCAAATCGTATGTTGCTTTAAATCCACTTCAAAATTTCTTTACCACGCTGCAGTTCCGGCGTCCGTCATTTGAAGATGCAAAAGCAAAGGCATATTTCCCTTTAATTGCAAATTTTTTGCAACTTGATGCTCAAAATGTTGCTGATAAAGATTACAACAGACTCGTTCTTCCCGACAGTAAAGCCCTGGAAAGCAGGCCCAACATAGTTTTGGTAATATGCGAAAGCTTTAGCATGTACAAAAGCAGTATGAGTGGCAACCCGCTTAATACAACTCCGTTTTTCAAATCTATTTGCGACAGCGGCTTATTTTTTAACCGTTGCTTTACGCCAACGTTTGGAACCGCACGGGGCGTTTTTGCAGTTCTTACGGGTACTCCCGATGTCCAACTTTCCGAATTTTCCTCTCGTAATCCTCAAGCTGTTAACCAGCATACTATTATTAATGATTTTACCGACTATAAGAAATTTTATTTTCTTGGCGGTAACAGTAACTTTAATAATTTTGAAGGGCTTGTTGAGAATATTGACAGCATTAATCTTTACCAGGAAGGTTCTTATAAATCACCCGTGTTAAATGTATGGGGAATCAGCGATAAAAATCTTTTTCTCGAAGCCGAAAATGTTTTTTCTAAACAGCAGAAACCTTTTTTTGCAATCATTCAAACGGCCGATAACCACCGCCCCTATACGATACCGTTAGAAGATGCTGATTTTGAAAGAAGAACCGTTAATGAAGATACACTGATGAAATATGGATTCGACTCTGAACAGGAATTTCAATCGTTTTGTTATACCGATTACTGTTTTAAAAAATTGATAGAAGAAGGGAAAAAGCAGCCCTGGTTTAATAACACCATCTTTGTTTTTGTAGGCGACCATGGCGTAGAAGGAGAAGCTTCCCAAATGTATCCCGAAGCCTGGACTTCAGGGCGGTTGAGTGATGAACACGTACCGATGTTATTTTATGCACCACAGTTGATAACGCCTCAAAAAAGAAATGAAGTCGTTTCGCAGATTGATATATTGCCGACACTTGCAGGCATGTTGCATATATCGTACACTAACACAACGCTTGGAAGAGATGTACTGCATTCAAAAGAAAGAATGGATGCGGCATTCATAATCCACCATGATGAAGGAAATATCGGCGTGGTTACCAACGACTATTATTTTGTAAAAAACCTGCGGATTAAAAAAGAAGAATTAATGCCCGTGCGGTCTGATGAAATACCGCTTACAACTATACAAAAAGATTCGGTAATAAACCGCCTTTCGCAACTTACTTCTGCAATGTATGAAACGGCAAAGTGGATGCTGGTAAATAATAAAAAATAGAGTTTATTCGTTTGCCTGTTAAAAACAGATAATAAAAATATCTTACGCTATTGAAAGATAAAATGATTCGTAACTTTAAAATATGAAAGTGGCAGATACCTTTGAAAAAAAATTGTTTTGGGACGTAAACCCTGACAAACTTGATTGGGAAAAAAACAGTCGTTTTATTATTGAACGGGTTATGGTAAGAGGTGGCATGAAGGATGTAAAAATTATTATGAAATTATATAAAAGACAGCAGGTTATAGATGCAATAAAAAAGAGCAGAGACCTGGATAGGATAACACATAATTTTTGCTCTAACTATTTTAATATTCCAAAAGCAGAAATGCATGCTCCATCGCAATACTATTGACGATAATGTTTATCATCTCCTCGTAAAATTTTCTTCATCCGCGTATTTAAATCAATTTGCACTGGCTCGTGGAACATCTCTGTCACTCCAACTCGGCCATAGAAAAAGTATTGATGTAGATTTATTTGCTTTTGAAGAAACAGATATGTTTGAAACAAGTTTGCTTCTTAGTAATGATTTCGGAGATATAACAA
>Ga0208717_1000668_pt1 | contig 11298 bp, 7 predicted proteins | sample NGESurF53shallow_FD_184489 | JGI IMG/M metagenome (GOLD analysis project Ga0208717, IMG submission 184489) | Arctic peat soil microbial communities from Barrow, Alaska - NGEE Surface sample F53-3 shallow (SPAdes) | ecosystem: Environmental > Terrestrial > Soil > Wetlands > Peat ... | reverse complement strand
GATTTTCCCGAATCGCAAAAGATGACAAACCGGCGCACTACGACGGAAAACCGCAGTGAGCATCCGACCGAGCATCTGGAGACGCCTGTTTTTTACGGGCTTCCGACCCGTGAACGGTAACGATTAACCGCAAGACAATCAGACGATGCGGCAGAATCGCGAGCTGCGGTTAAGAAGTAACGGTCGCTTTGTGAATGCGCCAGATCGTACAAGGCAAAGAGAAGCGGAACTAATATGCGTGAACAAAACGTTGTGGTGGCCGTCGTGCAAGATCAGCAGGGCCGATTCCTCGTTACCTACAACGAGAAATGGTCGGGCTATTCGTTCCCGCTGCAAGATTTCGATCCCAATTCGGAGGTGATGGCGACCGTGGCCGTCGAGGCGCTAGAGCGAGATCTGCATTGCCGCCTGCCCAAGGCCAAAGCCGAGGAACTCGAGTATCTGGGCAAGTTTGGACGCTCTGAGCGAACCGGCGAGGAAACCTGGTATGACTATTGGCTATTCGAGATCGATGTCGGCCAGCCGCTCGATTTAGCCCACGCGACGCAAGGCGCAAGCCATCCGCCGCTATTCCTTGCTGGGAATGCCTTGTTGAGCCGGACCGACCTTACCTGGTCAACGCCGGTGCTGGCCCGCGAATTTCTCGATAACCAGGATGCTGTGTTGACGGTTATCACGCGACCGGGACTGACGGAGACCGAATACCTCGTCGTGTGGCACCAGCATTATCAGGGCTTTTTCTTTCCCTCCGCCCGGATCATGAGTGAGCACAAACCGGAACAGGTTGCGACCAGGCTGGTTCGCGCGGAGTTTGGCTATCGTGGACCCGTGGTTGCACAATGGCGGGGCGAAGCTCTCGACGTGCACTTCAGCGGCCGCGTGCTGCGTAACCGAAGCTTTCATTTTCACGTCTGCCAGGTGGATGTGCCGGATATCGATTTGCAACAACCATTCAATCCGCTCGAGTTGGCCCTTCAAGCCAGGGGCAAACGCTGGCATTGGCTGACGGCCGGTCAACTTGCCGATGGGACGCTCCGCTACACGTCGACCATGGCAGCCGTGCGGCCGATGGTTGTTGGGCTCATTCCGCCGACCGCCCGATGCAAACCTTCAAGGCAATCCGAGGGAGGCTTGGCGTTGATCGAGCGAACGGTTGTAGGCCAAAAGCAATGGCTGGCCCAATGGAACGACCGGTGGCAGGCGTTATTTTTCGTCGGCGGCCATCGTGAAGCCGGGGAGTCGTTCCGCGAATGTCTGATTCGCGAAGTTCAGGAAGAACTGGGGCTGAAGGCAGATGACTTCACGGTCGACACTGACGCAGTTTACCGCCTTCAGTACGAGGCGGTTTCACTCAGCGCCGGCTGCGATACCAGCTATCACCAAGAGTTTTTTCGCGTCGCGATCAAGCCGTCACCTTTATCGCGTGTGGAGCAGCGGCGCGAGAACGTATGGTTGACCGAATTGGAAATTCTGCGGCTGGAAGCCTTCGATTCGCGCCAAATCAGCGTAACAATGCTCTCGCTGCTGCTGATGTCCAGGCAACTGTGCGTCGAGTAGTGTAACCCGCGGCACCTTGCTGTAAACAGTAACCTCGGTCGGCTGACGACAATTACGAACAAGGAGTTACCCGCGACTCTTTTTCTAAAACGTATGCCAAATATATTCCCGAACCTGAAGCATATGCTTTTTCGCTGTTCTCGGACACTTTTCTTATGCCCTCCGCTTTTTCATTGCTGAATATGGATTTAAATCTTTCGGTGTCCCGAATACACGCCTGACGCACTCTCTCTGTGATATTCTCCTTGTGCACAAGCCTGAGTCCGCTGCCTAGCAGAGCTGCCTCAAGGGTAAACCTTTTCCCACCGCAGCGCTCCCGATTGTCTGCCAAAAGAAATAAACCGTTTGGACGCAAGACCCTTCGTACTTCAGCTAGGAATCTCGGGAGATCGTCGTAACAGTGCGACGATTCGACGTTCGTGACGACATCAATGGATTCACTGCTCACAGGCAGGGCCATAGCGGAGCCGTTGGCAAACTCCAAGCCAGCCTTTTGGTGCCGATCTATGCAGAAGGCGATCTGCTGCGGGTTAGCGTCTATTCCGACGGCTCTCCGTAGGCCGTAATATCGCTTCATTGCGGCCAGGCCGCCGCCGCGGCCGCACCCAACATCAAGCAAATCGCATTCGCCGCTGCCCATGCAGCTATGCCGAGCCTTGGCGAAGTTCAATAGATAAAAGTACAGGAATACTTGGTGTCGCCATTTGTCGTCTTCGGCATCTAACGAGGGGAAACGGCTCGCGTCATGATCGGTGGGGGCATAACCATGATTCATGAATATGAGCCAGGATTCGCCCGTCACGGGCGCCAAGATATCGCGATCCACTTTAAACATGCGTTCGGAATGTTCCTGATCATGCACGGCCGCCTGAAGCTCAGAAACACTTGAGAATCCACAGCTTGCGAGGAGTTCGTGTACTCCACGGATCCTATCGCGCTCGTCATCCACGGCAAAAAGCCGCGCAAAACCCGTATCAAGAAGTTCCGAAACATTCTCAGGCAATCCGATCATCACCGCTCCTTTTACGTCTGTCGAATTCGCACACTGAGTCACAGCCCTTGCACGACTAGTTGACCTTGAGCATCAGCCTTTTAAGCGCCTCGCTCTCCACGCTCGTCGGAGTGGCATCTACGGCGGACAGAGCGACTCCCGCCTTTCTTAGACGCACCCAGACGGACGCATCGTGGGGGGGCGGATCACAGCCATACAGCCCGCCCGCCTTTGATGCTACTGCCTGCCAGCGGGATCCTCGAAGCGGTTTTATCTTCGGATAACGAGCCGCCCCGTACAAGCGGCGAACCGACTCACTGTTTCGGGATTCTCGCGACGCTCCCGTGCTGGACTTTTCTGATCGCGGCAGATGAAATAGAGCTACCCAGGAAGGCGCGATGCAACGGACGTTGTGCGGCGCCTGGTGACCGGCTACGTGGAATACTACAATAATCGATCCCCGACCTGTAGCTTGTTTCCCGGTTAACTCGGAGGTCAGCAGCTCCCGATTGACGCTGGACCAGCACATGACGACCCTGCGCATTTTCATTTCAAGTCCCGGCGATGTGGCCGAAGAACGTGAGAAGGCACGACTTGTAATTGACCAATTGCAGCGGAACTATGGCTCTCGCGTCAAGCTGCTGCCTGTATTCTGGGAGGATCTGCCGCTTCAGCCCGACGCTTCGTTTCAAACCGGCATTGAGCTCGTGCTGTCCGCCGAGCACGGAATCGACATCGCCATCTTCATTCTGTGGTCCCGTTTGGGAAGCCCCGTTGGGGGAGCGAATCGCAAGCCCGACGGCTCTCCGTTCCTAAGCGGCACCGAGCGCGAGCTGTTCCTGATGCTCGAAGCGCGAAAACAGAGCGGCGACGTGCGGCCGCAAATGCTGGTTTACACGCGCGAGGACCATGCTGCCTTTCAGAAACGCCTAAATCCGCAGAATTCCGACGAGTTGCTCGACATTGTCGAACAACGACTACTCGTCGAGAAGTTCATTCGCGAACATTTCCGAGACGAAGAGGGTCGCAATCGTCGCGCGTATCATTCGTATGATAGGCCGCTGACGTTTGCCGAGCGGTTGAGGGTTCATCTCCGCGCGATGATCGACGCCATCTTGGGCGCTGCCTCGATCAATGGCACGGTCTGGGAACACGACCCTTACCGCGGATTGCGCGTCTTCGATCTGGAACATGCGCCGATTTTTTTTGGGCGAGAGCGTGAAATCTGCGCGCTTCAGGAACTGTTGCGGCAGCGCGCTGCCACAGGCTGCGCGTTCGCCGTCGTCGTCGGCGCGTCGGGATCGGGGAAGAGTTCTCTCGCCCGGGCCGGTGTGGCCGCCGCCCTGGTTCGTGACAATCTGGATAGCACCGTCGCGCAATGGCGGCTGGCCGTCATGCGGCCCAGCGCCGTGCAAGGCGGTCCGTTTGCAGCGCTGCTGAATGCGCTGACGGACAAAGCAGAGGCCCTTCCCGAGTTGCTTGACTCCGAAATCAACAAATCCAGCATCTGTTCAGCATTTGAGCGCGATGCCGGGCTCACAACGCAGTTGTCAATTCTGCCCGCAATTGCCCGCGCAACGGACCTCGCGGGCGGCCAAGTGCGTTTGCTCCTGATACTCGATCAGTTGGAGGAACTGTGGACCGATCGCGGCGTCACCCTCGAAATGCGCGAGCGTTTTCTCGCGGCCATCGAAGCGTTCGCGCGATGCGGCGCCGTCTGGGTGCTGGCGACCTTGCGCACCGATTGTTATTCGCTCGCGCAACTTTCCGAAACATTCCTCCGTCTAAAAGGGGCGGACGGCCAGTACGACCTGGTCGCGCCTGGCCCCGCTGCGTTGCAGCGAATCATTGTCGAGCCCGCGCGGATGGCGGGCCTGCACTTTGAACACCACGGAGACGCCGCGCAGAGCCTCGACCACGTGATTTTGCGCGACGCCATCGGCCAGCCCGACGCCTTGCCGCTGTTGGAGTTTGCGCTGGATCAGTTGTTCCGAGAAACCGGCACGCAGCGTCAATTGACTTTTGCGGCCTATGAAAAGATGGGCGGAGTGGAAGGCGCGCTCGGACAGAAGGCCGAAGCCGAATTCATTAAGCTGCCGCCCGAAGTGCAGTTGGTTTTCGGTGACGTAATGAATACCTTGGTGACCGTGGATGCCGCTGCCGGGGCACACGCCTTGCGGCGAACGGCGCCGCTGGCCTGCGTATTGAATACGGACTCCGAGAAAGCTTTGATTAACACGTTCGTCGACCTGCGATTGCTGACCGCGGACAACGAAGGCGGCGAAGCAGTAGTGCGCGTGGCTCATGAAGCTTTGTTGCGTTGCTGGCAGCGACTGGCGCATTGGATTGCCGCGAACCGCGATTATTTGCGCCTCCGCGCTCGAGTCGAGCACAGTCACGCGCGCTGGCGACAAGCTGGGCGCGACAACAGCCTTCTGCTTCCACCGGGCTTGCCGCTCGAAGAGGGAAACACATTGCTGCGCGAATCGCCAGGACTACTGACGGACGACACAAAGGCATACATCCGGCAGTCGAGTCAGCATCAAGAGATGTCGCTGACACGCAGCCGGCGCGTGCGGCGCACCGTTACATCCGCGCTGGCGACGTTGTTGATGCTGGCGCTGGCCTTCGGCGCGGTCGCGTGGAAGAACAGGAGAGAGTTGCAGAGTGCGTACTTCCGGTCGACACTCCAAAACGCCGAAGCGGACGACAAAGGAGGCGAATCGGCGAAAATCATCGCAGCGTTGCAACCGTTTTTGGCAGATCGTGAGCTGAATCAGGAAATGCGTGACACAGCGCAACAGTTGGTCAATAAGGCGTGCGATGGATTCACGCGAATGGCAGAATTCGAGAAGCAGGTTCGCAGACGCGAGCCAGAAGTTAATTTGAAATTGGGGGAGGTCGACAAAAAGCCCGTCATGCTGACGATGGTACGGATTCCGTCCGGAACGTTTATGATGGGAAGTCCGGATTCCGAGGTCGTCTTTAAGGATCCGAAAGACCCGGCAAGTGCGAAGCGCGAAGAAATGCGAAAAAAGACCGAAAAGCAACATGAAGTGAAGATTACCAAGGCGTTTTATATGGGCATTTATCACGTTACCCAATTGCAATTCAAGACCGTCATGGGGAGCAATCCGAGTTTTTTTCAAGGCAAGACGGAGAGCGATAGCCATCCGGTTGACTTCATCACTTGGAACGATGCGGACAAGTTGTGCAAGAAACTGCAACGACAATCTGGCGACTTGCAGTTGCAATTTGATTTGCCGACAGAAGCACAATGGGAATATGCATGCCGAGCCGGAACAACGGCCCGTTACTACTTCGGGGAAAGCTCGAGCGAATTAGGCCAGTATGCCTGGTTCGACGGGAATGCAGGCGAAAGAAAAGGGGAAATCGGCAACGCCGAGACCGGCACACATCCCGTTGGCACAAAACAACCGAACCATTGGAAGCTTTGTGACATGCACGGCAACGTTTACGACTGGTGTCGCGATTGGTACGACAGTGGCTACTATTCAACATCCGCTGGCAGGGTTGCGGAGGACCCCGCCGGGCCAAACAAGGGAGAATTCATTCCCTGGATGCATTCGGAAGTGCGCGTCTTACGGGGCGGTAGTTGGGGCAGCGATCCGGAATTTTGCAGGTCGGCGGCCCGCAATTCCTATCCTCCATATAATGGCGACTATCGCTTTGGATTTCGCATCGTGTTGGAGCCGTCCTCCCAGCCGAGAAAGTGAAAGTCTTCCGCGAAGTCAGATTGTTATTCGCTTTCAATTGACCGGTTGCATTCGATTCAATCCCGCGGCGGAACCCCGATCGGATTGGACCGGATCGAGTCGTGGCCTTTAACGGGATACACGCAATATCCTGGGAAGAACGACTCTGCTTTTACCTTGACGCCCGGGACGGTGAACCGCATGGCCAGGCCTAGGCGGCGTTTATTCGATTCGTTGGCCGCGGAGTGGTGCAAGAGTTGCTTGTGAAACAGAATGAATTGCCCCGCTCTTAATTCGACATGCACGGCCTTTTCCTTGGCGCTAGCGGGGATGTCCGCAGTCGCATCGAAGTCTTCGGCATGCGTGCGGGGAATATGCGGCAGATACGCGCCGTGGCTTCCCGGCACGACTTGCAGGCAGCCGTTCTCGACGGTGGCGTCGTCGATAGCCAGCCAGACGGCGGCATTGACGCACGGGTCGAGCAGCAGGAAGTCACGGTCCTGATGCCAGGGAATTTCTCTCGCGCCTTGCTCTTTGTTGATGAAAACGGAATTCCAGATCAGTACATCCGGTCCCAGCAGGGACGCAACGGGATCGACGATCGCCGGACTCGAACAGATGCCATAGACCATGCGGCAGTCCTGGTGTCGAGCGCTCCAGCGGTCGCCGCCTGGCAGCCCAGGCTCGCGGCTCAGGGCCTCGTCGAGCGCCGGTCGGAGAGCCTTCATTTCCTCCACAGAACGGAACTTAAGAGGGGCAAGATAGCCGTCTCGTTCGAAGCGAGCCAACTGCGCCGCGGTCAGATGCATGCGATTGATGCTCCTCCAAGTGGCGCCCTTCAGATCGACTTGCCGTCGACGGCGCATGCCTTGCGGCATCGACCTCAGGAATTCATTTTGTAAAGGCCGAGGGCGGTCTTGCCCAGAATCTTCTGCGCGTTCTCGACCGTTGTGGCCTCGAACACCGCGGAAATCGCGCTGCGTGTATAACCGAAGGTGCTTTCGAAATGGGGATAGTCCGCCGACCACATGACACGATCCGCACCCACGCGGTGCAGCAATTCCAAACCGGTCGGATCGGTCATAAACGTGGCGTAGCAGTGATTGAACCAATACCAGCTTGGGGAATGAGCGAGCTTGGGTTGGATCACGCTGTAAAACGAGTGATAGATCATATCCGCATCATGCAGCATACTGGCAACCCAACTAATACCCGCTTCGACGAACGCCACGCGCAAACCGGGATAACGGTCGAAAATCCCACCGAAGGTTAACGCTCCCCACGTCGGCCGAAAGCCTTGCAACTGATTTAGCATGAACGCACCGGCAGAGCCCGGCAGTTGTACCGGCGTGTTCTCACCGATATGGAAGCACAACGGCAATCCGGCTTCCTCGACGGCGGCCCAGAACGGCGCCATCTTGGGGCTGGCCCAATGGATCGGTTCGCCGTCGACGTCTTTACGCGGTTGAATGGGCACCATTATCGCGCGCGCCCCGAGCGCCTGAATCTCCTGCAACGAATCTCGGGTGGCCGCCGGATTCCAGTAATTCGGAATGGCAACGAAGAATAAACGCCCCAGCGCGTGCTCGCAGATCTCCGAGATATAACGGTTGTATGCCCCAAAAATCCATTCGCGCAAATCCAAATCGCTGGCGATATACAATCCAAACAGCCGCTGTGGAAACACCAACTCTTTGTCGATGCCTTCCATGTCCATATCCCTGAGGCGATCCGGAACATTACTCATGCCGTTCAAGCATTCGAACGCGTTGCACAGCACTCTGCCCTCGTCAGGATCCGGCGGCGGTTTGCCATTCAGAATTATTTGCCATCCCCCGTTTTCGAAAACCATTCGGGGGGCCTTGTCTTTTAGGTGATCGGGAAAGCGATCGTACCAAAGGTCGCCTTCGAGCCAATGGCCATCCGCAGAAATGATGACCGTGTCGTCCGGCCAGGGTTCGCCTTCGGTTTGGGGCTGGCGCTTGAGCGGGTCGCCAATCCCGTTCATTTCGGAAATCTCCAGTACGGACTCGGAAGCCATACTTACTCTCCGGTTGTGCGGAATGGTTCGAACCACGATCGATCATATAAGTCGTCGATCGGATCTGCAAATGGCAATCTACTTGGATTCAGCGAGTTCATCCCGCCTTCCGTGCATGCTTGACCAGCCCCCAGCAAGTTTAGAGAATAATCTGACACGCTGTCTGAGCCAACTTGTCGCTCACGAACGTTCACGACTGAAACATCTTCGTCGAACTTCCACTGTTTACGTTAGCTATCAAATAGGAAACACTCATGACGAATCCATTTGAGAACGAGGACGGGCAGTACCTGGTCTTGGTCAATCACGAGGCACAGTATTCGTTGTGGCCCTCGTTTCGGGAAGTTCCTGCGGGCTGGACTGAGGTCGTGTCCGTCCGTTCGCGACAGGAGTGCTTAGCGTGGATCGAATCCAACTGGACCGACATGCGCCCCAAAAGCCTTGCTAAGGCGATGAACAAGAGCTAAGGCAAGTATTGCGTGAGTCGTGGTGCGGTTGCACGATATTGCAATGATTCATGCGTGTTTTTCATCACTCATGTATTTTTATCATTATCCATGTGCTTTTTTCGGGCCCATTATGCGGCTATGATACGGTTCAATGGACTTGTGAACTCGGACGCCGGAGCTTGTCCTCCGTGGTTCCAAGAGCCGCCGGCTTTCGAGTGCTTTTTGTGCTTCGTCCAAGGCGGAAGTCGCGTCGTCCAAAACTCATCAATCCGGCTGATGCAAAAGAGGCTGTGAAATGGTCAGCCGTTGTTGCGCGGCCGGGAACAACAAATACCCTCCCAGTAAACGGAATCGTCAAAAAAGGGATTGGCACCTGATAAACATGATCCTGGACCGAATTCCATGCGCATTATTCAGCGAGCGGCTCCCGGAATTGATAAAGCTGGGCCGGCCGGCCATCGTCACTGAATTATTTCGCGGCCAACCGCTCGAACAAATCAGCGATCGGCAAAAAGTGGGTGAATTGCTGGGCACGACAAAGGTCACAATCAGTCAGAATTACATCAATGCGAATTTGGAAAGAGTGCGAAACTATCAGAGTGGTATACGGGCGCCGAAGGAGCTGGGGCGGACTCCGGGCACGTTCGCTCAGTACATGGACTTGATCGCACGCGATCCCGCGTCCCGGTGCGCGGTTTGCGAAGAGCCGACACCATCTAATCTACTTGATGGCATCGACCTCCACACGTTCGGGATTGACACGGTGGTCGGTGGCTGCCGGAATGCCACTCCGCTTAACCCGGCGCCGTCCACTACCGCAAATTCGCTGATGTTCGTTGCGAACGGCGGCAATTCGTCCGATCTGCACGCGGACGGCGACGGCCGCGATGTGTTGCTCTATCAAGGATTCGGACGCAAACGGGTAGTTTTATTTCCCTCTGAAGCAGCGCCCCGTCTGCACCCTATCGCCAACTACTCGACCGTACCGATCGCCCGGATGGACGAGGCCGAACGGACCGCCTTCATCACCTATGCGGGTGGCGTCGAGCACGTGCTGATTCCCGGAGAGGCCCTTTTCATGCCTGCCTTCATTTGGCATCACTTCGATTACCTTGACCTATCGATGTCCATTAGCTTCCGGTTCGGAGGAATCTCGGATCCTGAAGCGCAGGCGTTGCTGCGAACGGTGCATCTCGACCACTATACGCAGAACATCATCGTGGGAACTCGCGATCCGGCCCGCGCGGAATTATGCCAAACCGCAGCACGCCGCCTGTGCGCGGCTGTTGTCCAGTCGTATCCGAGCACGCGCGAACAATTTCGCACCTTGCGGGCACTCGCCGCAGAATGCCATCGCTCCACCTTACTTCCGGGATCACGACCGTATTTATCTGGCATCATTGAAGCGGAGGAGTTTCTTGACGGCGGGTTATCAGGCTATTACAGCAAACCGCCAAATGGCTCGGCCTTGTACCGTGGGCTCTGGTGGCTTCAAGAGAATATCCGTGACCTGCTCCGACGCTGGGGACGTAAGCTGGCGTACTGGGCGTAAAACAAACTCGGTGGCGCTGGTCTTTGAATTCTGGGTTGACACGGTGCAACATTCACTTGATGACGTCCTGCAGTTGGAGCGAAGAGAATCGTCAAGGCTCGATCGCACTGACGGAACTGGCGATTCTGGCGTTAGAGGCTCTGCATCAACATTTCCAGCGTCCCTCAGCAATTCCTGCGGTTCGGTACCGAAGCTCCGTCGCGATTCTTCTGAATTCAGACCGCAAGCTCTAGTTTGGGGGCTCGATGATGAGAGAAGAGTTGCTAAGCTTGCTCGAAACATTCAACGCGAACGGGCCGAATCCTTCGGAAGAAAGCCTGTTGGCTTTGTTCGAAGCGCAGGTCGAACGTACTCCAGATGCCACCGCACTCATTTGTGGAACGACGTCGCTCAGCTACTCCGATTTGAACCAACGGTCGAACCTTCTGGCCCGCTATCTCGTCGGGCAATGCGTGGGTCCGGAAGACATCGTTGGCATCGTGCTAGAGCGTTCCCCGGAACTCCTCGTCGCGCTGCTGGGCGTCCTCAAATCGGGCGCAGCGTATCTGCCCTTGGACCCGGATTATCCCGAGACGCGGCTGATCCACATGTTGGAAGACGCCGGCCCGGTCAGGGTGCTTACCAGCGAGCGCTTGCATAGCCGTTTGCCAGCGAGTTCCGTCACCGTACTCGCGTTGGACGGACCGGAAGCCAGGTCCGCCCTCGCCGAAATGCCGGTTCACAACCTGGCCGATGCGGAAAGGACCGTTTCGCTCCTGCCGCGCCATTCCGCGTACGTGATTTATACCTCGGGATCAACGGGAAAACCCAAAGGAGTCGTAATCGACCATGGCTCTCTAGCGGTTTTTATCGGGGGTATTGCGCCGCATGTAACCTTCGCTCCAGGAGACCGGCATCTGGCGGTGACGACCACCACCTTCGACATTTCAATTCTTGAGCTATTTCTGCCGCTGGTGTATGGCGCTACCGTGCTTTTGGTTGGGGTGCAAGAC
>Ga0208717_1000666_pt1 | contig 11304 bp, 11 predicted proteins | sample NGESurF53shallow_FD_184489 | JGI IMG/M metagenome (GOLD analysis project Ga0208717, IMG submission 184489) | Arctic peat soil microbial communities from Barrow, Alaska - NGEE Surface sample F53-3 shallow (SPAdes) | ecosystem: Environmental > Terrestrial > Soil > Wetlands > Peat ... | reverse complement strand
AAAAATCCCGGCTGACCCATCCCTCGCCACCTTCAAAACCACACCATCCATTCAACCGAAGTCATGTCGCGTCGGAAAAGCGGATTCTTCGAGGTGCCCTTAGGTCTGGGAACGCGTGAGTAGCAGAAATCCCCGCACCCGCGGCAAGGACTTCGCTATACAACGACCCGAAATAGATTTGCTTTTCAGAATGCATTCGAAAAGCATCTGGCCGAGGCCAATCGCATAATCTTGGGTCAAGGAAGGCATGTTGGTTGTCAAATGATCTGAAACCAAATTTTTGTGGCGGTTGGCCATCTTTATAAGACAACCAAGCCGCAATTGATTTGAGCTTCTTATTAGAAGTAATGTCGCGCTTTACGCTCTTGATTTTCGTGTCACGACTTTCTTTGAAATCGGCCGATTTTTTCCCACCTTTTACAAAGATTTTTAGGCGAGAGATCAATAAGTCCTCTGTTTCGCCGATAATCCAGTTGCGGCCCGTTTGCACGCCAGGGAATGTATATGGAAAATGTCCTCTAGTCTTGGAAAGTCAAAAAAATCGCCGTTACCCGCTGGTAAGAAGGGTTTTTGCCACCCAGTAGGGCAGTCCTGCCAAACGATGGCTCCGAACTCGGCAAATCCATCTGCAAGGGCTAACTTATCCTCACGTGTTCCACCTTCTATTTTCGCATAGCGAACAGCTGCGGGAACGTTAGGCGACGCCTTCGTTGTGCGAATCCCAATGGCAATGGCCACAGGCGTTTGAATATTGAATACATTGGGCGTTTTGCGTGTTCCGAGATTGTCTCCTCCGAGATCGATGATCCAAATGTCATCGAACGTTCGCCGCATCACCTCTCGCATCCCAACGAAACCGGGCCCCGCGAGGTAGCTTGACGCAGTTATGAAGGTGACGATACCTCCGCATTTTTGCTTTTCGAACAGGCGCCATAGAGCCCAGCGCCAAAAATAAACGTAATCATTATAAAGCATTTTGGCATGTAAGCCAAAACCCGCAGCTGAAACGGGGGCCAAAAAATCCTCTAGGATGGGCTGTTCGCCTTGTTTCTCTTGTTTAGCACCACCTTTCAGCTGGTCACCGAATCTTACCCAACCGCCCTTTCGTTGAGTGGTGGTGTCTCCCTCCTCTATGGTCTGCCGGTTATATGGCGGGTTGCCAAGACAAACCAGAATATCACCTCCATTCTTCACCTTACGCGCGGCTTCGTGTTCCAGCGTGAGCGCTTTGTGAGTAAGATCAAGACCGCCAGGAGGGGCCAAATTAGGGCTTTCCAATGTGTCGGCCAAATAGATATTCAGCCGCTTGCCCAGCCTTCCCTCGGGATCGCCGGGCGCCTTCGAGTTGTTGATCGCGCCTTCCAATGCCTGCGTCAGCCGCAGATGAGCGACAGCATAAGGGCCGACCAGCACCTCAAATCCGTACATGTTGTCAGCCATCTGCCGCGCGCGCGCTGGCACCGCAGGTTTGCCCGAACGTTTGGCGACCCTTTCAAGCCCGTTCTTGACGGCGGCTACCGGATATGTGCCGGTGCCTACAGCAGGGTCGACGAATACCACCCCGTCGTCGGCGAAGCCGAGTTTCTTGCCGAAGCGCTTTTCCAGGAGTTCGCTGGCAAGCCGAACCTGTAACTCAACCACTTCTCGTGGGGTGTAATAGACTCCGTAATCCTTACGAAGCTTTGGATCATAGGCCGCAAGAAAGTCCTCGTAGAAATAGAGCCAGAGGTCGGGCTTCGACTTCAAGAAATCATGCGGGTCCAGTGCTTCAAGCGAGCGTTGAAGCATTTCGAAGCCGACCGATAATTCTTTACGGGCTTCGACCTGTCCGAGGAGTTCCAGCGTGCGAGCGAGAAGACCATTATTCTTGTCGAGTGTCTTGGCGGCGGCGGCCGGATCCAGTTTGGCCGCCCCCGCTAAACGGGCGAGAAGCATGGCGTAGGTGACTGTTTGGGCATAGGCGTCCGCGAACTTCGCGTTGTCGGCGTCGGGAAAGAAGAACTGCCGCCACTCGTTGGCGAGAAGCGCGACCGCGGAAGTGGACTGAGCAAGCGCGTTTTCAACCTCCGACCGCAGGAAGCGGCTAAGAGGAGCAAGGTAGCTGGCAAGTCCGGATGGGTTATGCGGTACGTTTGGTTGCCAGCCGAGAAAGTCGCGAAATAGTCGCTCGAGTCCTTCGGCGTTAGCCTTAGTCGTGGCGGCCTTGCCCTTGTCGGTGGGATCGTCGTGAAAGCGCACGATGGGCTGGCCGTCAGGTCGCTCGCCCCCTCGATAGAGCGCCCATTCTCGACCATCCGAATAGATAAGGTTGGGGAGGCCTTTCAGCTTCTCCCATTGCTTCTTGTTATGGTCGCCTTTCAGCTTTGGCGCATCAGCGCCGAGGCCAGGAGCCTTTAGCTCGACGTAGCCGCAGATTAGTCCTCCAACATAGACCGCAATGTCCGGGCGCACCTTGTGGTCAGACAGATGCGTCTCCGTCCGGGTGTCGACGGTTAGCCCGTAGTCCGTGCCCGCAGACTTGAGAAGATCGGCGACGACTGGCTTCAGTTGATCTTCAGGAGACGCTGAGCCAGGAAGCGAAAACTTCGCTTTCAGAGCATCGGCAAAGCTTTCGAGAAAGGTGATGTTCATGCCCCAACCAACCCGTTTTCTGTCGCTGGGTCGCCCGCCGGCAGCGCAAGCGCATCGTCCAGCAAGCGGCTTTGCAGCCATACGACTGGCCGCAGATTATCGTGCCGGTTGCGCCAACTCATGGTGTGCATTCAACTCTCGTTCTCGTTGTTTGTCGTCCGCCGATCCGCTGTCGGCGTGCTGGTCAACCGCACATATTCCTCCACCGCGATGACCATCACGACGCCGCGCCCGTGCTTTTCAATCAGAACTGGCTCTGCACGCGCGGTGTCGATCATCAGCCCAAAGGCGTTCTTCGCCTCGCGCGCCGACATGGTTTTCATGGCCGAATCCTGTGGCGATCCATGCGGCCATTTAGGACGAAATAGCTCTTTTCAGCAACGGCGCATTTGCGGCTTTGATTCGGCGGCATGGGTGTCGTCTGAGTTTGATATGAGCCCCGAAGAAGAGAGCGAATAGGAGGGCAAGATAAAGCGAGTTGCCTCGCCACCGGAACTTCGTTCCTAAGTGTTTGTCTGCACATTGTTTTTTGGCGGCTGTCCGGCATAGGGGCAAGGTGCGCTGGCGCCGGTTAAGTCGATTTCAATAATGTTTTCAATGGTATTTTGGGTGGCGCCTGCAACGTGCGCTGTGCGCAATTCCGCCGTTTCTACTCTACAGCAAGTATTTCTACGCCACAGCACTATGCTGTCATTTTCGACCTTGTGTCGGCGGTTTGATCTTCCAATCGTCGCATCATGGCAAACGACGAAGACCATTTCCGCATCCGTCCCGGCCGGGTCCGCGACCGTGCTGGCGGGCGAACCACGCGCGCCGTCCGGCCGCGCCCGAAGACCTTCCTGGCCGAGGTGCATCAGGCTATCCGCCGCGCTGGCGGCGACCCCAATCGGCTGGGTTCGGCCGGGAAGGGAAGCGGCCGGTTCAACGCGCGAGGCCGGGGCGCTACGGCCGCCGCCGGGCTGAAGGGCCGGAGCGCCTGGAGCCGGGACGCCAGCGGCGTGCGGACCCGCGCCCGGCGCGTGACAGTGAAGGCGCGGATCGTGAAGCTCAACCCGCAGCGCGGCGCGGCGCGCGGACGGTCGTTCGTCAGCGCGAAGGCGGTGGACGCCCACCTGCGCTATTTGGAGCGCGATGGCGTCAACCGCGACGGCGAGAAGGGACAGGTCTATTCGGCCGAGCACGACGCCGTGGACGGCAGCACCTTCCTCGACCGGGGCCGCGACGACCGCCACCAATTCCGCTTCATCGTCTCCGCCGAGGAAGGCGTGGAGTTGGCCGACTTGCGAGAGACCACCCGCGACCTGATGAAGACGATGGAGGCGGACCTCGGAACCAGGCTCGACTGGATCGCGGTCGATCACCACAACACCGGCCACCCGCACACCCACATCCTGCTGCGCGGCGTTACCGACGACGGGAAGATTCTCAACATCGCCGGCGACTACATCGCCCACGGCATCCGCGAACGGGCGAGCGAGATCGCCACGCTGGAGCTGGGCCGGCAGACCGAGCAGGAGGTCAGCCGCCAGCTTGAGCGCGAGGTGGACGGCGAGCGCTTCACCCGCCTGGACCGTATGCTGATCGCTGAACAGGAGGCGAGCCACGCCTTCGCCGATCTGCGCCCCGACCAAGACATGCTGGAGACGGCGCGACGGAATCGGGCGCTGCTGATCGCCCGCGCCCGCAGGCTGGAAAGCATGGGGCTGGCGACCGAGGTGGAGGTTGGCCGCTGGTCCATCTCCGCACAGGCCGAGCCGACCTTGCGCGAACTGGGCGAGCGCGGCGACATCATCAAGACCATGCACCGGGCGCTTGCCCACCACGGCCTCGCCGACGAACGCGCCCCCGCGCAATATGTGGCGCACGGCAAGCAGATCGCCGAACCGATCGTGGGCCGCGTGCTCGCCAAGGGCTTGGCCGGCGACGAGATGGGCGACCGATTGCACCTCGTCATCGATGGCGTGGACGGGCGCACCCATTATGTCGAGATGGCGGACGCCGGCCGCCTCGACGAGATAAGACGCGGCCACATCGTCGCGCTCGATCCGGCGCCGACCAAGGCCGAGCCCCGGCCGGCGGATGTCAACATCCAGATCATGGCGGAGGCCAATGGCGGCATCTACCAGCCGACCCGCCATCTGGAAGCGACGCGGGACATCATCGAGCAGCGCCACGGCGACCCCGACGCCTTCATTCGCTCGCATGTGCGCCGCCTGGAAGCCTTGCGCCGCGCCGGGCATGTCGAGCGCATCGACGCCGACCATTGGAAAATCCCCGGCGACATCGCCGAGCGAGGCTTGGCCTATGACGCCCCCGGCCGACCCAAGGATTTCGGCATCCGCACGCTGTCCACGCTCGACCTCGACCGGCAGGTTGGCAGCGACGGCGTGACCTGGCTCGACCGTGAGCTGGTTGCGAAGGACCATCTGCCCCTTGCCGGGACCGGCTTCGGCCAGGAGGTGAACGCCGCACTCGACCGGCGCGCCGCGCGTCTTGTCGAAATGGGCCATGCCAGCGTGAAGGACGGCTTCATTTCCATTCCCCGGCGCACGGTCGCCGCGCTGGAGCGCCAGGAGATCGATCGCGTCGGCAAAGAGATGGCCGCCGAGCGGGGGCTGACCTATAGCCCATCTGGGCCCGGCGAATATGTATCCGGCCGGCTGGCGGGTGTCGCCAACCTCGCCAGCGGGCGCTTCGCCATGATCGAGGATGGACTCGGCTTCCAGCTCGTGCCCTGGCAGCCTGTGCTGGAAAAGCGTCTCGACCAACACATCAGTGGCGTCCGTCGCGACGATGGCGCCATCGAATGGAGTTTTAGCCGCAAGCGGCAGATCGGACTGGGGCTGTGAAGCGTCTTGAACAATACGGCATTATGCCGTATATGTTGGAGCCGAAGGAGGCCCCCATGCCCAAACTCCAAATTGAAGCCGAGACCGCCCGATTGGAAGCGCGCGTCCCGGTCCAGGTCTACGACCAGATGCAGCGCGCCGCCCGTCTGCGCGGCATGACCCTGACCGGCTATCTCATCTCTACGGCCGGCGAGGACGCCCGCCGCGTCGTCGAGGACGCCGACATCATGCGCCTGGCGCGTGAGGACCAAATCCGCTTCGCCGAGGCGCTGATCAATCCGCCCCAGCCGAACGCGCGACTGGCTCGTGCGGCGAAGCGCCATGCCGAGCTGATCGAGCGCCGGTGAGCGCCCGCTTCGCCATCGAGCCGTTGGCGAAGGCGCACAAACGGGCTGATTTCACCTGCGGCAACGACCGGATCGACAGCTATTTTCGCGAGACCGTCTCCCAGGACGTGAAGCGGAAATACGCCACCTGTTTCGTCGCCAGGGAGATCACGACGGACCGGGTGGCGGGCTTCTACACGCTGTCGTCCAGCAACGTGCCGTTGACCGAGGTTCCCGAGCCGCTGGCGAAGAAACTGCCGCGCTACCCGACCGTCCCGGCGGTGCTGATCGGCTGGCTTGGCCGCCATAGCGACTATGCCGGACAGGGGCTCGGCGAAGCCTTGCTGTTTGACGCCATCAAGACCGTGGCCACAGCGCCGATCGGCGCCCACGCCATCTTCGCCGACGCGATCGACGACCAAGCAGCGGCCTTCTATGTGGCCTTCGGCTTCACGCCCTTGGTGCGGCAGCCACGCACCCTCTATCTGCCGGTGGCGACGGCGTTGAACCTGACAGCGCCATGACGACCGCCGTCGACCCTACGCTGTTTCAGACCCGCGCCGCCGCGCGCAAGTCTTTTTGCGCCAAGGTGCGCGGGTGCTTCCAGCGTAAGAAAAGGCTATTCTTTCATGCGCCAGGTTCGGCGATTCTGGCGCAATGGCCAGACTTCGCAAAGAACGCCCCCCGACCGCATCGGAGCAACTTGAAGCGTTGCTCGGCCAACCCTGGCCGTTTGTCGGCCGGCCGCCGAAGCATGACCTCTCGACCTGGACCGTCACCGACGACTGGCCCGAGCATATCCCGGTCACGGAAGCCGAGGTGGACGTGTTCGAGGCGTGGTTCGGCGACCTCTTCGATGAGTTGTTCGGGCCGCGCCGATGAGGTGAGAAGGAGACGTATGCCATGACCGTGCCGCTACGCGCCGCCCTTTACCTGCGCGTCTCGACGGCGCGGCAGGCCGAGCACGATGTCTCCATCCCCGACCAGAAGCGCCAGGGCGAAGCCTATTGCGCTTCACGTGGCTACCAGCTCGTCGAGACATATGTGGAGCCAGGTGCGTCTGCGACCAATGATCGTCGCCCCGAGTTCCAGCGGATGATCGAGGCGGGCACGTCGAAGCCCGCGCCGTTCGACGTGGTGATCGTCCATTCGTTCAGCCGGTTCTTCCGCGATCACTTCGAGCTGGAATTCTACGTCCGGAAGCTCGCGAAGAACGGGGTGAAGCTCGTCTCCATCACCCAGGAGATGGGCGACGATCCGATGCACGTTATGATGCGGCAGATCATGGCGCTGTTCGACGAGTATCAATCCAAGGAGAACGCCAAGCACGTCATCCGCGCCTTGAAGGAAAACGCACGGCAGGGCTTTTGGAATGGTTCACTGCCGCCCATTGGCTACCGTGTCGTCGCGGCCGAGCAACGCGGCGCCAAGGTCAAGAAGAAGCTGGAGATCGACCCGCTCCACGCCGAAACGGTGCGCCTGATCTACCGGCTTGCGCTCCACGGCGACGGCGCCAAGGGTCAGATGGGCGTGAAGAACATCGTCAGCCACCTGAACCGCAACCGCATCTTCACGCGCGACGGCGGCCGTTGGGGCATCGGCCAAGTCCACCGCATCCTGACCCGACGCACCTATATGGGCGAGCATGAGTTCAACAAGCGGGCCAAGTCCAAAGAGCTGAAACCGGTCAGCGAGATCGTGGTCGTTCCGGTTCCGCCGATCATCGAGCGCGAAACCTTTGACGCGGTGCAGGCGCTACTCAAGGCCCGACATCCCACCGTGACGCCATCCGCCGTCATCAGCGGCCCGACGATGCTCACCGGCCTGATCCACTGCGCCAAGTGCGGCGGCGCCATGACCATTCGCACCGGCAAGGGCGGGCGCTATCGTTATTACGCCTGTTCGATGAAAGCCCGGCAGGGGCCGACCGCCTGCGAAGGTATGGCGGTGCCGATGGACAAGCTGGACGATCTTGTCGCCAGCCATCTCGAAGACCGTCTGCTCCAGCCCGAGCGACTGGAAACGATCCTCGCCACCGTGCTGGACCGGCGGCAGGAGCGGTCCGAGCGCCAGCATGAGCACATTGGCGAACTGAACCGGCGTGCGGCGGAATCCGAAGCCCGCCTCAAGCGCCTCTACGACGCCATCGAGGCCGGTGTCGCCGACTTGACAGACCCGGCGCTCAAGGACCGCATCGACGGCCTTAAGGCCATCCGCGATCAGGCGAAGGCCGATGCCGAGCGCGCCCAGGCCATGCTTGAAAACTCCGGCAACAATGCCGTTACCCCGCAGATGGTGCGCACCTTCGCCGAAACCGCGCGGCGGCATATCCGGCTTGAAGGGGGTGGTTATCGCCGCGACCATCTTCGCGCGCTCGCCCAGCGCGTTGAGGTCGCAGATGGCGAGGTCCGCATCATGGGATCGAAGTCCCGGCTGCTACAGGTACTAACCGGAAAAAATGGAGTAAATTCAGTGCCCACTCAGGGACTGAAGTGGCGGATGGGGTGTCCGCCTAACTGTCGTTCCGGGGCATCCCCAGCTATCCCGCCGGCCCTCAATTCCCCCAGGCAAGCGCTGGCCTTTCGTCCCGTGGCGTTTCTGCTTGACTTGCAGCATCCCGTTCCAAGGTGTAGGCTGGCTTGTAGGCTGGAGGGGTGGCGGGAATGGGCAAGATCAGCGCGGCGAGGCTTCGGGTACTGACGAAGCCGGGCGTCTTTGGCGATGGCGCCGGCCTCTACCTGCAAGTCCGCGACGCCGAGCATCGGTCCTGGATTTACCGCTACCGGATGGGCGGCAAGGCGCGCTGGATGGGCTTAGGTTCTCTCCCGGCCATTGGACTTGCCGAGGCACGCGAGGCCGCTACGACGGCGCGCAAGGCGGCGCTGGCTGGCCTGGACCCGATCGACGCACGCCGTGCGGAGCGGGCTGAGACGACGGCGCGCGCGGGGTTGAACACGTTCGCCGAGGTCGCGACGGCATACATCGCCGCACACCGCGCCGGCTGGCGAAACTCCAAGCACGCCGCGCAGTGGACGGCGACGCTAGAGGGATACGCCTATCCGATCATGGGCAACCTTGGCGTCGGCGTGATCGACACCGGCCACGTCACGCGCATCTTGACGCCGATATGGGAAGCCAAGCCGGAGACGGCATCGCGGCTACGGGGGCGGATTGAAGCCGTGCTTGACTTCGCGAAGGCGCATGGCTGGCGAACCGGAGATAACCCGGCGCGGTGGAAAGGGCACCTCGCCAACATCCTGCCAGCGCGAGGCAAGCTCGCCCGTGTCAAGCACCACGCCGCGCTCCCGTGGACGGCGATCGGCGCCTTCATGAGCGAACTGGCGCCGCAAGAGGGCGTGGCGGCGCTGGCGTTGCGGTTCACCGTTCTGACGGCGGCGAGAACGGGCGAGACGACCGGCGCGACGTGGCGCGAGGTAAGCATGGACAACGCTGTATGGACGGTGCCCGGCGCCCGCATGAAGGCCGGGCGCGAGCATCGCGTTCCTCTGTCGGATGGGGCGATCGCGGTGCTCCGCGACGCTGCCCGGCTCCGCACTGGCCACGATCCCGCCGCCTTCATCTTCCCCGGTGCCAAGGCCGGCAAGCCGTTGTCCGGCATGGCGATGTCGATGCTCCTGCGTCGCATGGAACGCGGCGGTCTGACGGTGCACGGGATGCGCAGCAGCTTCCGCGACTGGTGCGCCGAGGCGACCGGCTATCCGCGCGAGCTGGCCGAGGCGGCGCTGGCGCACACGCTGCGCGACAAAGTGGAAGCCGCCTACCAGCGCGGCGACATGATGGACAAACGCCGAAAGCTGATGGGCGAATGGGCGAGTTTCTGCCACCGACCCCTGGCTGATGTCGGGGCCGATGGCAAAGTGGTCGCCCTCCGTGGTACTGTGGTCGATGGCAATGTCGACGACGGCGCGGTGCCGTTGGGGCGGCGGGCATGAACAAGGGCGCCGAGCGTCCCCCGGTCTCGGGGGCACCATCATCCGAGGATGCCCAAAGTTCTTCGCGCGCCCTGTTCGAGCAAACGGGGAATCCGGTCTACATCTGGCGGGAGATTCTCGTCTGCCTCTCACCGCCGGATAGACAGTCGCGGCGCCCACTGCCGGACTATTGCCTGGACTATCTCGCCAGCTGCGCCGATGGCATTTCGCGCTTGGCCGAATTGCGGGACCCCCGCACACTCGAGCCGCGCCGCGCCGGCGAAACCACGGCTGCCTATGAGGCGCGGATTGCGGCTTGGCGCCAGGGAGCGCGGATCACGCCCAGTGACGCGGCCGATTTGGTGCCCTTCGTTTTTGGGCTGGCAATCAAGGGGCGCCGCCGCGTCGGCGCCCCGGTTCGGGCTCGGAACCGCCTTGAGGATGCTAGCCATAATGTTCAGCAAGTCCTCGATGCGACGTTGGTTCGAATGTTGCGCAGGCCGGCTGGCAGCAGGGACGCCGCGATCACCGCCATCATGAAGGCCCGGAGCGTTGAACGGCGGCAAGCGAACAATCGCGTCAAGGAAGGACGGACGCTTCTCGGCACTATCTTGAACGGCACCCCGAAGCCCGAGCGATAGGGTAGCCATAACTGATTACCTCGCCACCCCCCCGGGTTCGTTTTACTTGATCTCCCCCGTAGAGCCGTGGCGCCGCTCGGCACGGAGGGAGATAGTTTCCATGAGCATCACCAGCAATGTTGCCCGCTCGGCAAGCGTGCCATTTGAGGTCGACCCGATCGCAGTGCGCCTGCCGATGGCCGAGCGGATCAGCGGCTTTTCGCGGTCCGAAATCTACCGCCGCGCAAGCCGCGGCGAGATCGTCTTCCTGAAGTGCGGCACGCGCACGCTGGTGGAGATGGCGTCACTGCGAGCGGCGGTGGCGGCCCTGCCGCGAGCGGCGATCCGCGCCCCGAAAGCCACATAGCGAACCCCCTGGCGCGTTTGCACCAGGGGGCGGGTCGGCGGTAGGTTCTGGCGGAACCGGAATTCTTTAGCTGATCGTCGTCACAATTGCAAGCGAGCCTCTGCAAACGAGGCTGTGATGCTCGATTATAACGACTTGGATCGAACCGCGCATTCGCGGGCACGCATCGACGCCGACGAAGATGCGCGTGACGGCATGCGATCCATCGCCGATGTGATCGCCTCAATCCTGCACGCGGCCGGCGTTCCCACCGAAACGACTTCCGATCCCGAAGGGGAACGGAATGACCGCCCGCAGCGCCCGACCGCTCCCGCCCCGCCCCGCCGCGTCCTGGCCGGCCTGCCGCCGCCCCCGGTGCCGCCCGATTGTGACGTGAACGAGGGGAGCGCTGGCAATGTCGAGCGACCCGATTTGCCGGCTCCATGGCGCGGGAGGGGTGCTTGATGGCCCGCATCCGTTGCATAAAGCCGGAATTTCCGCAGTCGGAAAGTATCGGCCGACTTTCGCGAGATGCCCGCCTGCTGTTCGTCGAACTTTGGACGATTGCCGACGACGCGGGGAGGGCTCGCGCGGCCTCGC
>Ga0208717_1000664_pt1 | contig 11313 bp, 5 predicted proteins | sample NGESurF53shallow_FD_184489 | JGI IMG/M metagenome (GOLD analysis project Ga0208717, IMG submission 184489) | Arctic peat soil microbial communities from Barrow, Alaska - NGEE Surface sample F53-3 shallow (SPAdes) | ecosystem: Environmental > Terrestrial > Soil > Wetlands > Peat ... | reverse complement strand
CGCCGTGCCGATCTTCATCGAGTTCATGCAGGAGGCGCTCAAGGGCCTGCCGCCGCTGGAATTCAAGGCCCCGCCGAACGCCAAATTCGCCATGGTCGGCCCCAACCGCGAGGCCTTCCGTCCCGGTACCGAGCCGCGTCCGCGCCCGGTTCCGGCCGATATCGCCGGGCCGGGCGATCAGCCGTTCGCCATCACCCCGCTCCCCCCGCCGCCTCTCGGCCCCGTGGCCGCGCCGCCGCCCAAGGCCACCCGCCCGCCCAAGCCGCCGGACGCCCTGAGCGGAATATATTGAGCGGCCTTGGGACGGCGTCCACGCCACTGGGCGAGCGGGTATCCCGTTGAGCCATTGCCGGCCACGCCGCCTCGTCGCGTCACGGAGCGGTCTGGAAGGTGACCGCGAACTGCGAGTCGACGGGGGTTCCGCCTTGGGCGTAGCAGGCGACGTTGATCGTCTGATGCGTCCAGCCGGCGAGGTTGCAGTAGGTGCTGGAGGCGCCGACGGCGGTCACCAGGGCCACGGACGAGGTGTAGGAGATCGTGCCGGGAATGGTGAGGGAATAGGTCCCGTGTCCCGTCTTCTGGGCGATCAGCGCGCCGGTGCCAAAGCCGTTATAGTTGTAGGTGCTGACGGTGTAATAGGGCTTGGTGCGTTCCGGCTGCGTCGCCCAAGCATAGACGCCGTGGCGGGCGCCGAGGCCATAGTGACCGAAGGTGTAGCCGATCGAGTAGGCGACCTGGAATTCGTTGTCGAAAGGATTTCCGCTCCGGTCGAAACAGTTCACGTTCACCGACGTGCCGGAAGAGTTTGAGCTCCAGGACGCGACGGCGCACGGTGCGGATTGGAAATACCGTTCTTCAGACGTGACCTGCACCGTGCCACCTGGCCACACCAAGTCCGGAAAGTACGCTGTGTAGGAGCCGATGCCATTTCTAGTCACCGTGTCGGCGCCGCCTAGAGAATTGTATTGGTCCTCGTAATCCGGCTTATAGAACGGCGTCGTCGGTTCGTACGCGCGAAGAAAACCAAACGCATGGTAAGCGTTTCCTCGGGATCCGAAGCGGCGCTGGACCAACAGCGCGAATTCCGTGTTGGCAAAATTTCCATTCCAGTCAAAACAGTTTAGGATAATTTGATGTGGACCCCCGAATTGATATAAGCAATAGTTTGGACTGTCATAGGTGGTGATTTGAACGTTGGTAAACCTAGTATCTGGAAAGCCGCCGAAATCAACCCCGTACGAACCAACTCCTTCCGGAGTAACGGTAACGGTTCCTCCAAACGAGTCGTAACTATAAGCCGGGTTTGCCTGGTACGGACTGGTTGCGTTGGGTTGGTCCGCTAAAACCCAACCGATGTTCGTCCCGGCGGTCGCGGCGGGGGCGATCGCCAAGAGGGCTAGGGACGCAGCGGCGGCGAACCCCGACGGGCTGACTAATCCGTGAGTTTTAGACATGGGCTAGCTCCTCGCTTTCAATCCCTATTGTTTCACCAGGACGATCCCTTGGGCTGGGCCAAGAGTCGCGGAGCCGCCGCCAACAGTCGCCCCGAACTGATCCTCCCAGGTTCCGCTGGAGGGGACCGTGTAGCTGCATGTGGTCAATGAATCGGCATTGACCTCGACCAATCCGCTCTGGGCCGAGCCGATGTAGAATTTGCGTTCGTAGCAGCCGCCGGCCCCGGTGTTGTCTACCCCCAGCGCGGCCGGCAAGCCGACGGCGGGAAACAAGCTCGGATCGTAGGCCATGTAGTCGGCGTGGAGAATTTGCAGAGCCCTTCGCATCGACTCGCCTCCCCTGGAAATCCAGCCAGAATGTTCAACGGGCGCCGCCCCTTGGACCCGCGACACCAACCTTACGACGCAACCGGTTAGGCTTCCAGAACAACGCGTTTAGCCGCGCCGCGAGCGCGTCCGCGTCGGCCATCTTGCTTCGGGCCGGTCGCCGGGCTATCTGGCCCGCCCATCCCTTCCACCCCAACAGGGCGGCCTTTCATGCGCGCGGATATCGAGGCGGCCGGGGCCGATATCGAGCGGTCGATCGGACTGCTCAGGAGGCGTCTTTGACTGGGACGCGGCCCTGAGACGGCTGGACGAACTCAATGCCCGCGTCGAGGATCCGGCCTTCTGGAACGACGCCGCCGCCGCCCAGGCGATGATGCGCGAGCGCACCCTGCTCGGCGCCCAGGTCGAGGCCGTGCGGCGCCTGGAGCGCGAGCGGGCCGACGCCCTGGATTTCGCCGAGCTCGCCCAGGCCGAAGGTGACGAGTCCTCCCTGGACGACGCCCAGGAACAACTGGCCGCCCTGAAGGCCTTCGCCGCCCGCGCCGAGCTGGAAGCCCTGCTGTCGGGGGAGGCGGACGCCAACGACAGTTTCGTGGAGATCAACTCCGGGGCCGGCGGCACGGAAAGCGCCGACTGGGCGGCCATGCTGCTGCGCATGTACACCCGCTGGGCGGCGGCGCGCGGCTTCAAGGTCGAGGTCATCGAGGAGACCGACGGCGAAGCGGCCGGGATCAAGTCGGCCACCCTCCGCATCGAGGGCGCGAACGCCTACGGCTGGCTGAAGACCGAGGCCGGCGTCCATCGCCTGGTGCGCATCTCGCCCTTCGATTCAGCGGCGCGGCGCCACACCAGCTTCGCCTCGGTGTGGGTCTATCCGGTGGTCGACGAGACGATCAGGATCGAGATCGACCCCTCGGACGTGCGCACCGACACCTACCGGGCCAGCGGCTCTGGCGGCCAGCACGTCAACAAGACCGACTCGGCGGTTCGCCTCACCCACCTTCCCACCGGCATCGCCGTGGCCTGCCAGAACCAGCGCTCGCAGCACCAGAACCGCGACCAGGCCTGGAAGATGCTGCGCGCCCGGCTCTACGAAGCCGAGCTGCAACGCCGCGAGGCCGCCGCCCAGGCGGTCGAGGACGCCAAGACCGATATCGGCTGGGGCCACCAGATCCGCTCGTACGTCCTTCAGCCCTATCAGATGGTCAAGGACCTGCGCACCGGCCTGGAAACCTCCGACACCGCCGCCGTCCTCGACGGCGACCTGGACCCCTTCATGGCCGCCTCCCTCGCCCAGCGCGTCGGCGTGACCCGGGAGTAGATGACGTTTCAACAAGCCCGGCGCCGTTCTCCCGCTGTTGATCGGAGAGGTATCGCGAGGCCGTATGCTGCCCCGGCGATTATTCGGCTTAATGCCGCCACAGATTGAAGGGCATTTCGTTCTGGCGTGTCCGACCAACACCCGGCGTGGTCGCGTTCAAAACCGCCGGAAGGATTGTAAGTTCAAATCCGCGTTGCCGCTTTGGCGACCCGGGTCGGGCGGAGTCGAAGGAGAAACCGATGGCGACGATTCAATGGGCTTCCGGGGTCAGCGGCCACTGGGAGACCGCCGCCGATTGGAGCGGCGGGACCGTACCCGGCGCGGGCGACGATGTGATCATCGATGCGCCGGGAACCTATGGCGTGACCATAAAGACCAGGGAGGCGGCTGATTCGCTGACGATCAACGATGCGAAGGCGACGGTGTTCTGCAAGAACCCTCTCACCATCGGCGGGACGCTCACCGTCGCGGCCGGCAAATTCGACGTTGACGGAAACAGCCCGGTCAGTGGCGGCATCATCGGCGGCACACTCCGCGCGACCGGTGGCGAATTCCTCTGGAACGGCGGGTTTCTCAGCGGCGTGACCTACGAGGGGACGCTGGACCTTTCGGCGCCTTCGGCGCTCATAATCAGCGACGGTCTGAAGGTGACCGGGGCCGACGGCACGGGCCCCGGCGTCATCAATCTGACCGGCGCCGGCAGCACCCTCTACATCGGCGACACCGAGACCCTGGACAACGCAACGCTCAATATCGGCGGCGCCGGCGGCGACAGCTTTGGTTTTGAGGAATCGCCCAACAGCCTCCTAACCTTGGGCGATCATTTCAATATCGTCCAGGTTGGCCCCTCGGCGCGGATCATCGATGGATTCGCGAATTCCCAGGGAATCGTCAACGACGGCGCCATCACCGCCGCCTTCGCGAACGGCGTCCTTCAAATCGCCCAGGTCAATTTCACGAACAACGGATCCATTGCGATCGGCAACGGCGCCACGTTCGACATCGAGTCGACCCTCGCCAAAGTTCCGCGAACCTTCACCAACTCGGCGGGCGGCGCGATCACGGTCGGCAACGGTTCCACCCTCACCGCGGAGGGCACGATCGCCAACGCCGGATCGATCGCGCTGGAGAGCGCTGGGTCCAGGACCGAACTGATCCTCGAAGCGGACACCACCTTCGCGGGCGGCGGATCGGTGACACTGAGCGCCAATGCGGCCAACAGGATCGTGGGCGCCAGGGCGAGCTATGTCCTGACCAACACCGACAATACCATCTCCGGCTCCGGCGCCCTCGGTGGCGGGATGCTGACCCTGGTCAATGCGGCGGGCGGGATTATCGACGCCGAAGGCAAGCCGGGCCTGGCGATCAACACGGGAAGCAACACCATATCCAACGCCGGCCTGATCGAGACCACGGAGAGGGGCGCCGGCACGATCGCCAGCCCGGTCGACAACACCGGCACGATCGAGGTGGATGGCGGGGCCTTGACGCTCAAGGCCGTGGTGAGCGGTTCGGGGACGGTGGCGATCGCCGCCGGCACGCTCGATATCGCCAATGCGAACGCGGCCGAGGCGGTCGGCTTCACCGGCAAGGGCGGTGAACTCGAATTGGCTCAGTCGCAGAGCTTCACGGGAAGCGTGTCAGGTTTCGCCATGACGGGGAGAACTTCGCTCGATCTAAGGGATATCGGCTTCGTCAGTCCAGGCGAGGCCTCATACAACGGCGCGACGGGCATACTCACCGTCACCGACGGAATTCACACCGCCAACATCGCCCTCGTCGGAAACTATGGCGGCACGATCTTTACCGCCGGCAGCGACAAACACGGCGGCACGAGCATCGTCGACAAGGCGGCCTCCGGAGCCACCCTCGCCGCGCCGGCGACAACCGCCGCGGGCCACCGGTTCATCGCCGCCATGGCCGGCGTAAGCGCCGTCTCGGCCTCGCCCGTGCACACCGTCGCGGAAACCTGGCGCGCCTCCGCCTCGGTGCTAGCGACGCCCAGGGTGAATATCGCCTAGGGGGTCGCTCGGACCCGCTCTTAAGGACTGACCGCCGGCATTGGTTTGAGATCCAGTTCGTCGTTGTCCCTGACCGTCGGGACCGTCGCCGGCGGTGGCGCCGTGGGGCGTGGCGAACTGATCGTCGGCGCCGCCGGCTGGCCTTTGACAAGCTCGCGTGAGGTTATCGCGCCCATCGCGCGCCACCTTCCCGCGAAGAAGCGCAGGGGAGGAGGAGTCGAGACGTTGCCGTTCCTTTTTCCTCCCTCGCAAGGCGGGGACGCGGCGCGGCGCTCTTGCTCGCGCCCTGATGCCAGGGGCGTTCGGCCGCGGCTACGCCATCTGGACTCTGGGACCCGCCAATGTCGGGATGTCTCGACGCCAGGGATCGACTGTGACGCGCGCGGTCGCCGCCGCGCCGGCGCCCAGGCTCGCCATGGCGGCGATGATCGGATGCGGGGAGGGCGCGCCCGCTTGTGGATCGACCACCGTCGTTCCTCCATGCCCATCGCTGGACGCGGTGAAAGTGGAGGTCCGGTAGTCGCCGATCAGGGTGATCCTGGCGGTGTGGGTTCCGTCGGTGACGGTGAGGGTCCCGGAGGTGGCCGTGCCGCTGAAGGTCGCTTCGCCGGCGGACTTGAAGGCGATGTCCTTGAGATCGAGCGAGGTCCCGCCGGTCTTGGAAAAGCCGGCGGCCGTTCCCGATCGGCCGACCAGGGTGATGACGATCGCTTGCCGACCGACGGCTTTCTGACTACCGCCTCGGAAACGACCATGCTCTACGCCATGAGGGCGCGCGGCCGGCTCAGCATCGGGATGTCTCGACGCCAGGGATCGACCGTGACGTGGGTGGCCGTTGCCGCGCTGGCCCCCATCCGCGCCATGGCGGCGATGAAGGCGTGCGGCGGGGCCGCGGCTCCGCCCGCCGTCGGATCGACGACGGTGGTTCCCCCATGTCCGTCGCTGGAGGCGGTGAAGGTGGAGGTTCGATAATCCCCGACCAGGGTGATCTTGGCGGTGTGGGTTCCGTCGGTGACGGTGAGGGTCCCGGAGGTGGCCGTGCCGCTGAAGGTCGCCCTGGTCGAGGCGCCGAAGGCGATGTCGCCGAGGTCGAGGGAGGTTCCCCCGGTCCTGGAAAAGCCGGTGATCGAGCCGGCGTAACCCTGTGACTGGGCCAGCGCCAGAACCCCGCTCGTCCCGCTGAAGGTGACGTTCTGGCTGAAGGCGCCGCCCGCGATCAGGGCGCCGGCGGCGATGACCGCCGCGCCCGGGCCGATCACCCTGGCGTTGACGGTCAGGGTCCCGCCGGCCGCCTCGATCGTCCCGGACGACAGCAGCAGGCTGTCGATGACCACGCCGCCGGACCCGGTGGCCTCGATCAGGCCGGCGTTGGCGATGCGGTTCGCGCCGGTGTCGAGGATGAGGGCGTGAGTCCCATCGCCGTCGATCACTCCATGCATGCGGTTGATCAGTCCCATCTGGTCGGCCCCCAGCATCCCGGCCCCTGAAATCGTGTTGAAGTTCTGCAAGGTGTCGGCGGCCGAAAGGCCGACGACCGTGTTGGCCGCGCTGTCGCCAAGCGCCAGCGTCCCTCCGCCGGTCAGGCTCGCCCCCCCCGCGCCGATGAGCAGGGCGCCGGTCGCGGCCGTGAGAAGGCCGCTCTGAACGATCACCCCCTTGAGGGTCACCGCCGCCCCGTCAATGGCCATGTGGGCGGCCGTGAGGGTCGAGCCGTTGAAGGTGTCCGAGCCGCCGATGAAGCTCACCGTCCCCGCGCCCGTAATCGTGCCGGCCAGGGCCTCGCTTCGACCGCTGAAGACGACCGATCCGCCGGCGCCCACGGTGAGCGTTCCCCGCGCGGCGGCCAGGCTCAGGGTCCCGGTGACGTCCAGAACCCCCTCGACGGTGAGGCTCTGATCGGCGGCGACGGCGTCGAAGGCGCCGAGCGTCCAGCTACCTCCCGCCCCGATGACATAGTGGGCGAACCCGCCAAAGTTCGCCGTCACGCTCCCCGACACCACCCCCGATCCGCCCAGGCCGGCGATCGTCCCGCTCCCGCCGGACAGTTCGAACGTCCCCCCGCCGCCGGCGATCTGGCCCACGAATAGCGCGCCGGCCCGCGCGATCAGCACGTCCCCGGCCCCGGCGAAACTCACCGAAAGGACGACCCCCTCGATCGTGCCGGAATTGGTCACGGTGGCGCCCGGCCCCATGGCGAGCACGCCAACGCCCTCGCCGCCGTTCGCCCCCGCCGCCCCCCCTGATCCGCCGCCATAGCCTGCCGCGCCCATGCCGCCCAGACCGCCGACGCCCGCCTCGATGGTTCCGGTGTTGGTCAGGTAGCCGGCCGCCATCAGCTGGACGCCGTCGCCGCCGGCCCCGCCATTGCCGCCGGCCCCGCCGGAGCCGCTCTGGTAGCGCCCTCCCGATCCGACGCCGCCCGCGCCGCCTCCGCCGCCCGCGCCCCCCACGATGGTTCCGCTATTCGACCCGGTCTCGGCGCCGGCGAGAATGACCCCGGCTCCGCCGCCCGCGCCCGCGCCTCCCGTGGCGCCGACAGTCATGGTGTAGCTGCTGTCGAGGGTGTAACCGCCGCTCCCGCCCGCGCCTCCGGCCCCGCCGGCGATCCGGCCGCCATTGGACACCGAGCCCAGGCCGCCCAGGGTGAGGCCGGTTCCGCCCGCGCCGCCGGAGGCCCCATAGCCGTGGTAATAGGGAAAAAAGAATCCGCCGTTTATGGCGCCGCTTCCCCCCGCGCCCCCGACGCCTCCCGCGAGGACGCTCCCGTTGGTGACAGTCCCGCCTCCGGCAAGGTCGGCCCCATCGCCGCCTCCGACACCGGCGCCGGCGCCATAGTAGAGGGGAGGGTGAAGACCGCCAGCGGGAACAACGTATGCCGCTCCGAGCCCGTTGACGCCGGCCCCGCCGGCGATGACGCCGGAGTTGGTCAGGGAGACCGGCCCCTGGAGGGCGACGCCATCGCCGCCGCCGAATGAGCCCAGGGCGCCCGGCTCCGCGCCTGAAATCGACCCGGCGTTGACGATCACGCCCCCGCCCGCCAGCAGGACGCCGGCGCCTTGGGTGGCGGAGATCGTCCCGTAATTGGTTATACTCGCCGCGCTCGGGCCGGAGCCGGCAACCCCGTTCGCGCCTTCGATCAGCGCGGCTTGATCGAGTCGGTCGCCATTGGTGAGCGTGCCGACGCCCGACATCGAGACGCCGTCGCCGGCCGGCCCGTACTTCCCGCCGCCCCTGATCGTGCCTGTATTGTCGATCGCCCCGCCACCCAGCAGATCCACGCCGTCACCGCCCGCGCCATAGGCGCCTGAATGGTATTCACCGCCGCCGCCCTCGCCGCCGTCGCCGCCCACGATCAATCCGGCATTGCTCACGATTGCGGACGCTCGCAGGATAAGGCCGGCCCCGCCCGCGCCACCGGGTCCTCCGGACGAAACCGGAGAACTGAAATTGTTAGCCCCCACCCCTCCGGCGCCGCCCTCGATCGTGCCCAAATTGAACACCACGCCAGCCCCGCCGGCGATCCCTCCGCCGCCCGCCCCGCCGGCCCCGCCCACCTGGGACGTGTAGCCGCCTGACCCACCGACCCCGCCGGCCACGATCCCGCGGTTGGTGAGCGTGGCGGGCGGTATGGCCGTGCTCAGATAGATCCCGGCCCCACCGACGCCGCCCGCGGCGGCGGCGTACTTCGGGCCCGTGCCGCCGGCGCCGCCGCGGCCTCCCGTCACCGTCCCGCGGTTGAGAAGGCTGCCGGTCGCCGAGAAGAGGATGCCGTCGCCGCCGCGGCTGCCGATGTCGGCGTGATAATCATAGCCGCAGTCGCCGCCCGCCCCGCCGCTCACCGCCCCCTCGTTGTCGAGGACAGCCGCCACGCCGTCGAGGAAGATGCCGTAGCCCCCGGCGCCGCCGCCCATGTAGGAGCCGATGTATGCTCCCCCCTCGCCGCTGCCGCCGCCGGCGATCGAGCCCCTGTTGACCAAGGTGTCGACATAGCCGCCGTCATTCAGGAAGAACACGCCGTCTCCGCCGGCGCCGCCAGGACCCTGGAACTGGCCCGCGGCGGCCGCCGCCCCCTGGCCTCCGGCGATCGTCCCTGTGTTGGCGAGCGATGCGTCGCCCTCGATGACGACACCGTTCCCGCCGGATCCACCATAGCCGGAGGGATTGTAATGGTCCGCGGTCGCGCCGCCGAGGCCGCCGCTTCCGCCGAGGATGTCGCCATTGTTGATCACGCCGGCACCGTCGAAGGCGAACACCCCCGCGCCGCCATAGCCCCCGAAACCGCCGTTGTAATGACCCTTGCCGCCGGCGCCGCCCTGGCCGCCGACGACCATGCCTTTGTTGTTGGTGATCTGGCCGGCCGCCGCCGTGACCTCGACGCCGGCGCCGCCCTGTCCGCCGGCGCCGCCAAAGTCGCCCGTGGGTCCGCTGTCACCCCCCGCGCCGCCCTCGCCGCCCGCCAACAGGCCGCCGTTGGCCACCGCGCCCCCATCGGTCAGGCCGACCCCGGAGCCGCCGGCGCCGCCGTTCGACCCCTCTCCGGTGAGATCGCGAAGCCCGCCCATGCCGCCGGCCCCGCCCGCGGCGACGCCGTGGTTGACGACAGCGCCCCCCGCCGCGACGCTCACGCCCGCTCCGCCGCCGCCGGCCGGGCGGTAGCCGTGGTCGGTCCGGTAGTAGCTCGCTCCACCCCGGCCCCCGGTGGCCCGGCCGGTGTTGATCGCCTGGCCGCCGGCCAGCAGGTCAATCCCGGCCGCGCCGTTCAGCGTCGCTCCGGCCGCCGCCGCCAGCACCGTCCCGACGTTGACCACCGTGGCCATGGCGGGCGCGACGGCCCCTTCGCCCCCGATCAGGGCCGAGCCGGCGATGTAGAGTTCCGAATAATGGGCCGACAGCACATAGCCGGCGCTATAGGTTCCGGTGAGGATTTTGGTGGTCATGGCGCGGCGCTCGGATCCAGGAACGCCCCGCCGCTAAGGCAAAGCCCACGCCGAGCGCGCCACGGGCAGGGCTGAACGGGCGCGCGCCAGCCACTCACATGACGGCCATTTTTCCGCTTGGCCGGCCCTTGTCAAGCTGGCGTGTCCGCCGTCGGCCCTGAGGCGCCCACCGTCCAACCGCGCCCGGCGATTATGCTCCGAGGGGGATTAGCGTTCGCGAGCGGGGAGGGCCGGCCCCTTGGGCTCCAGGGCGAGGGCGCCGTCTATGCGAACGCGGCCTTAAGGAGGCTCACGTCCGGGCCCCGCGCACGAAATTTCGACCTCCGTGAATCGGGCGACACAGGCGTTGCGGCGCCGCCCCTCGCCAAATTCCATGGCGGCGAGCTCACGGCCCTCGTGGCGACCCGGCATCTGGACCTGGTCGGGCGCAGCCTCATTGGGAAAATGACGCGCCTTCAACAACGCGGAAGGCTTCTCCTCCTGGTCTTAATCCCCCTTCATTGGGGGGCTGTCGAATAGACTTGGAGCGCGGGCGTCCCGCCCGCGGCTGGCGGTCTTAATCCCCTTCATTGGGGGGCTGTCGAATAGACGAAGCACGGCGGTTTCTTCGCCACCTGGAACGATGTCTTAATCCCCTTCATTGCGGGGCTGTCGAATAGACCAAAATGACCCGCACTCTCGCCGCCGACATCAAGGTCTTAATCCCCTTCATTGCGGGGCTGTCGAATAGACGCGTCGCCGAGCGCATGGACGCCGCGTCCCGCGGTCTTAATCCCCTTCATTGCGGGGCTGTCGAATAGACTTGGGCTCGCCGTCAAGTGGGCGCGAGATACCAGGTCTTAATCCCCTTCATTGCGGGGCTGTCGAATAGACACGCCATGAAGGTCAGTGACGAAGTGCTGGAGCGGTCTTAATCCCCTTCATTGCGGGGCTGTCGAATAGACATCCTTCACCCGCTACGAGGGTCCGGTTCCCGAGGTCTTAATCCCCTTCATTGCGGGGCTGTCGAATAGACCACGGATCAACGCCGCTACGCGCTGGCGGAATTAGTCTTAATCCCCTTCATTGCGGGGCTGTCGAATAGACGCGACACATGATCGACCAAGCGCGGTTTTCGGCGTCTTAATAGACCTGGCCTGGGGATTTTGGACAACGGGATAAGTGGAGTTTCTGCCTGACTGCGGCGATCATGCCGCTGAACAGGAGAGACCATGACCAGACGAACGCGCCGGAACCACACGCCGGCCTTCAAG
>Ga0208717_1000663_pt1 | contig 11314 bp, 11 predicted proteins | sample NGESurF53shallow_FD_184489 | JGI IMG/M metagenome (GOLD analysis project Ga0208717, IMG submission 184489) | Arctic peat soil microbial communities from Barrow, Alaska - NGEE Surface sample F53-3 shallow (SPAdes) | ecosystem: Environmental > Terrestrial > Soil > Wetlands > Peat ... | reverse complement strand
TATATAGCCTAGCAAGAGTTCAGGTATCGGGAAATGTGAACATTCGCCACCCTGTGTCAGTGGGCCGCGTCGCCCTGGCCAGGTTCCGTGAAAAGTGGCCAAGTTAAGAGAAAGGCCTCAACAGCTCGAGCCTCTCCCCCAGCCGCCTAGGTCGTCTGCCAGGAGATGACGAGGCGGGTGCAGCGCTTGTCGAGGACGTGGCCGGCGGGCAGGTCGGCGTCTGAGGTTCCGGCCGGCAGGACTGTCAGGTGCGGGGACGGGCGGCCTGCTTCCTGCCACGCTGAGATGTGCTCGGCCATCGTCCGGGCTACGTCGGCGGCGTCGGGGCCGTGGGCTACTACTCCGAACTCGTGGAGGTGTTCTGGGCCATCTACAGGGCGGGGCTTGGCGCGGTAGGCGAGGTTGGGGCCGTCGGCGAGGGCGGGGGTGCCGTGGGGCCATGACAGGGCGACGGTGCCGTCGTCGATGGCTTGCTGACGCGCCGTCATCAGGCAGGAGCCCGGCATCGTGGTCGCTAGCCACAGGTCCAGGTCGGCGAAGGACTCCATGGGGCCGACGGTGACGCCGGACCAGACCTCGGCGCGGGGTTGGCTGAGGACCCTGGACAGCTCGCTGGCGTCGGTGTCGTCGTCTTCGTCTTGGAAGAGGCCCGCCATGTCATCGGGGAGCAGCGGGACGTAGGCGCGGCGGAACGCGCCGGCTCCCTGCATCGGCACGAAACCGCACATCAGCTGGTCGACGCTGACCAGGGCGCCGTTCTGGTGCTCCAGGGTCCAGGACCGAGTTATGCCGTGGGTTCGGAGCGGCACGACGAGGCGGCCGTCGGGCTCGAGCTGTGACGACCAGGCCGGAGGGATGTCCCACGCGCCAACGGTCACGATGATCGCGTCGAATGTCCGAGCCGGGGTCAGCGGGTACTCGGCGTCGGCGTTGATTACCTCGACGTCTCGGTAGCCGGCGGCGGTCAGGCAGCGGGTGGCGCGGTCGGTGACCTCTGGGTCGATGTCGACGGTGACGACCTGGCCGTTGTCGCCGACGACTTCTCGGAGCAGGGCCGCGTTGTAGCCGCCGCTGCCGATTTCGAGGACGCGCATGCCGGGCTCGACGGCGGCCTGGCGGATCATCAGCGCCTGGAGCCAGGGGGCCGAGAGCGAGCTGAGCGCCAGTCCGCGCTCGTTGCGCTTGGTGACGATCGCGTTCTGGTCTTTGTAGGCAGCCTCTAGGCCGGCGTCATCTTCGGCGAACAGGTGGCGGGGCACCGTTAGGAGCGCCTGCCGGACGTGGGGGGCTAGGACCAGGCCGAACCTCTCGTGCATGGCGGCGATGCGGTCGACCATGGCGGCGCGGAGCTCGTCCGCTTGGGCTTCATCGGTCGTGCTTGGCTTCTGGGTCACGCGCCCTCCTTCGTGGCCGGCTCGGATGTCGTTCGTTGAACGTAGGGTAAGCGGCGACTGCGATACTTCCGGCATGCAATGGACCGTGCATGGCGAGAAGCCGCTGTACCAGGACGAGTGGCTCGACATCCGGATCGCGCACGTTGAGCTGCCAGACGGGCGGCGGGTGGAGCACCGGTTGATTCGGACGCCGCCTGGGGCGGGGTGCGTGGTTGTGCGGGACGAGCAGGTGCTGTTGCTGTGGCGGCATCGGTTCATTACCGGGAGCTGGACCTGGGAGATCCCGTTCGGGAGGAGCGACCCGGGTGAGGATCTCGCGCGTGCGGCGGCGCGGGAGACCGAGGAGGAGACGGGGTGGCGGCCGGGGCCGCTTACGCCGCTGCTGAAGGTTGAGCCGACGGCGGGGCTGTCTGACTCGGTGCATCACGTGTACCTGGCCGACGGTGCGGAGCATGTCGGGGAGCCTGAGGACGGGTACGAGTCGAGCCGGATCGAGTGGATGGATCTGGCGGACGTGCCTGCTGTTATCGGGCGCGGGGAGATCTCGTCGGGGACTACTGTGGCGGCGCTTTTGTACGCGATCACGACGCTGGGGGCGGGCGGGGGCGGCGCCGCCTTTTAGGTCGCCACGGGGCAGGGGGATGTGGGTGGTGATGCGGAGGGCAGGGACCGTTCGGATCAGCTTGAATTTGATCCTTCTGTCTGGGGGTTATCCCGCGACGGAAGAGGGCCGTTAGCCATATCCCGACCGGGCGGCTGCCTGTCGAGCGTGAACTTCCGTAGGCATCAACGGCGGAAGGGGTTCGGGTGATCGAGGTCCGGCTGGTGCGGGCGGCCCGGATGGAATGGATCAAGCTGCTCAGCCTGCGTTCTACCTGGTGGACCCTGGCGGTGACGGCCGGCGGGACCGTCGGGATCGGGGTCGCGGTGGGGCTGAATAGCCGGAACGCGTCTGAGGACCTGACCAACGACGCGCTCGCAGGCAGCTGGCGTCGCGGCTGCCGAGCCGGGGCCACGGCGGGGCGCGAGGTTAGCTGACGCGGTGGTAGCGGATATGGGTGGTCAGCGGTGAGTGAAGCACCTCGGCGGGCTCGAAGCCGAAGGACTCAACCCCGTCGAAGATGCGCTCGCCCGAACCGAGCAGGACGGGCGCGATGTCGAGGGTGAGCTCGTCGATCACGCCGGCGGCCAGCGCCTGCCGGACGGTCGAGGCCCCGCCGGCGATGTCCACTCCGTTGCCTCCGGCGGCCTCACACGCCGCGGAGTAGGCCGCCTCGAAGCCGCCCGTGACGAAGTGGAATGTCGTCCCCGCGTCCATCTGGATCGAATCACGGCGATGATGGGTCAGTACGAAAACCGGTGCGTGATAGGGGGGCTCGGGGCCCCACCAGCCAGACCAGTCCTCGTCCCAGTCCCCGCGGATCGGGCCGAACATATTCCGTCCCATCACGTACGCGCCCCGAGGGCGCATGAGCCACTCGGTCGCGGTCTTGTCAGCGTCGTTGGCCCGCGGGTCGCCGATGTGCCAGCCGTGCAGCTCCTGCCCCCGCTTGCCCAGGGGATACTCCCGACTCTGATCCGGCCCGGCGACGAAGCCGTCCAGTGAGATCGACATGTGACAGGTGGTGTCCGGCACCATGAGCCCCCTCGTGACTGCGCCTTGAAGCGGACGATAGCAGGCACATCGCCGACTGCAGCGCGTCCCATCCAACCAGCGTCGGAGCCGCCGCCCCGGTGGAAAGCTGCTCGTCCTGGTGGGCGAACAGGACATCGGGTGGCTGCCCGAAGATCTTGCGCAACATCGCCCGGTGGCCGATGCTCGTCACGTGCCGGCCTAGCTCCCACCCGGACAGCATGCTCGGCGTCACCCCGGAATGACCGCCTTGCGTCCGCAGGTCGATCTCCTCGACCGCCCGCTCCAGCCCGGCCGCTGACGCCCGCAACAGAACCGGTATAACCGATGATGCACCGTAATCGACCGGGTCGGGGCCTCCGCCGCCGCCTTCTCGCACACGGCCATCATCTTCGGATGCTGCCTCAGCCGGACGTAGCCCTGCAGCGGGTGGAACGCGCCCAGCTCCGCCCGCAGTTCCTCCGCCGCCAGCCCCGGAAATTCGGTCACACCGAGGATCGGGATCGCGAACGCCCGGTCCAGATCACGAACGTACTCCAGCACGCTCGCCCCATTCCCCGGCCGCATCCGCTCCGCGATCCCCGCGATCTCATCCGGGCTGCCAGCCTCGGCTGGAGCGAGGTCGATGACCGCCGTAAGTCGTGAGACCGGCGCGTTCAGGTAGACGAACCAGCGCACCGCACGGCCTTCCAGGAAGCGCCGCCGGAACTCATGCGTCTTCAGCCCTTGCCAGATCAGCTCGTAGTACTCAGCGTGCAGCGCCATCAGCACAGGTTCCGGCACCGCGTCCGGGACAGCTCCCCCGAACAGGTCCAGCTGTCGCCGGGACGGCCTCGTGCAGTTCCGGGTCAACCAACGCGGGAGCCGCGGTCCATGGACCGAGCGCAACAAGCGCAACAAGCGCAAGCTGTCACCTGTCGACATCGATGACGACCGATCAACTGCCGGGCCTTGTCTCGATGTTCCACTCTGGGAACGCGGCCAGGTCGTCTTCGGCCCGGACTCCTCTATCTTCGTGGTGCTCAACCGCACTACGAAGCGGATCCTCGGAGCAGCCGCCGGCACCTGGTGACCGGTCGGTCATTAGGGGCAATTGGGTGGGGCGCGGAGGGCAGGGTCCGTTCGGGATGATCCTGGGTTTAATCTTCCTGCCAAGGCGCGGCCGAAATAACCTGTCGCGATCGAGGGCGGGGCTCGGTACTGTGTTCGGGAATATTTCTACACAGGAACCGACAACAGGGGACATATCCCGTGACTGCCGATCCCGGGCGCCTCCGCAGCCTCCTCAACCGCGTGCTCTCCGACGACCCACTGGTCCGGGCGACGGCGATCCAGAGCGCGATCTTCGCGTTCGGCACCGGCGCGTTCATCACCGGCGAGGCCGTCTACTCCATCAAGATCATCGGGCTCACCGTGGCCGAGGCCGGCCTTGGCCTCACCATCGGGATGGCGTCGCAGTTCGTGGTCTCCATCCCGTTCGGGCGCCTCGCGGACCGGATCGGCGCGCGGACCTGCTGGGGCATCGGCAACGCACTGCAGGCAGTGGCGTTCCTGGGCTGGCTGTTCGTGCACGGCTTCTGGCCCTTCATCGCCGTGGTCGTCGCCCGGGAGGTGACCGCGCAACTGGGCCAGATCGGCTGGTCCACGTACCGGCTGGCGGCCTTCCCCCGCGAGACCAGGGTTCGCTCCGGCGCCTACAACCGGGCGGCGCTCAACGTCGGCTTCACCGTCGGCGCCCTGTTCGGCGGCGTCGCGCTGGCGACCGGGTCGCTGACGGTGATCCGGTTCGTCCCGATCCTGACGGCGGCCATCCTCGTCGTCGGCGCCTCCATGATCAGGCGACTGCCGGCGCCGGCCGATCAGCCTGCAGAAAGCCAGCCCGCCGCGGCCCGGCCCGCCGCGGCCGCGCCTTCCGTTCCGCAGGGACGCCCGGCGATCCGGAACGTCGGATTCATCGTCACCTCGTTCTTCGACGGACTGCTGTCGTCGCACCAGACGCTGCTGCTGACCGTCATCCCGCTCTGGCTGGTCGCCGACACCAATGCCCCGCGCGTCCTGCTGGCCTGGCTGTTCGCCACCAACACGATCGGCGCCGTCCTGTTCCAGGTACCGGTCTCCCGCACCGTGAAGGACCTGCCGACGGCCCTGCGGGCCGAGGTCCGGGCGGCGGCGTTCATGGTGGCGTCATGCCTGATCATCCTCGCTACCGACCATACGGCCATCTGGCTGACCATCCCGCTGATCTGGCTCGCCCACGTGACGGTCACCGGTACGGAGCTCTTCGAGTCGTCCGCCTCCTGGAGCCTGCAGTCGGAGCTGAGCGACCAGTCCCGGCTCGGCGACTATCAGGGGGTTGCCTCCGTGGCCAACACCCTCGGCATCATCTGGACCCCGGCGCTCTACACCTTCCTGGCGACCAACCTGCACGCCACGGGCTGGCTGATCATCGCGGCGATCGTCGTGATTGCCGCGGCAGGAATCCGTCCCTCCGCCCGAATGGCCCAGCGCCACCTGGAGGAAGGCTCCGGCGCGCCCAACCCAGTCCCGGCCGCAGCCGAGTAACGCCGCTGACAACGGCCAGCTGGATCTGCCCAGCGACGGCCACCGCGAGCTGCCCGGTGGCGGCCAGCGCGATTACTTGGTGTGACTGCCGGTCCATGGTGGATGCGCGCGCGTGGCCGCCGTTCTGTATTATTCGGTATCGACATGGTTGAAGGCGGTGGGGGATACAGAATTGGGGGTTCTGCGCGGGCTGGTGGTGGCTAGTGATTCATGGTTCGTCGCTGAGGTGCTGGGGCTCTGCCGCGAGCAAAGTTGCCTTCAGCAGCACTGCCAGGTTTGACATCGCGCCGAAATGGCCGGCTTCTGCGGCCTTTCGGTACCACCGTTCGGCCTGTTCCGCGTCGCCTTGTCCTTGGAGCAGGAATCCCAGACTGTACATGGCGCTGTTGATGCCAGCGTCGGCGGCATTGCGGTACAGCGGAATGGCGTAGCGGGGCAAAGACCTCTCTCCGGCGCTGTCGGCGAGTCGGGCGGTGTCGGCGGAGTCGCGGATGTGACTGAGGAAGGCGTTCCAGGTGCTAGCGGGCACCGGGACACGACGCCGTTCCCGGCTGGCATGCTGGATCAGATAATCTGCGGCGGTGTATCCGGCGACCTGTCCCATCCCAATCCCGGCGGGGGTGAGGGCAGCGGCGGCGCCGTGCAACTTGCCGGTGGCGTAACTCAGGGCCTGTTCAAACCAGCTCTCTGGCGCCTCCGCCCGCTGTTCGCTGCTGCAATAGCCCGGCGCGGCAGCGCGCAGGAAGTCGCTGCTCAACGGGGCGCGGGCGCCGAGCCGAGCAGGATCCAATGCTGCGGTCAGCACCGCCCATCCGTACGGGCTGGCGGCCGGGGCGTCTTCCCAGCGGGCCACCAGTTGCGGGGCGGCCGCCAGGGTCTGAGTCAGCCCGTATCCTGTCGATTTCAGCGCGATCGCCAGCCGCTCGTCATGGGTTCCGGCGGCGCGGGCCCGTTCTTGCTCTGCCGGGCTGAAGGCCGCGCCGATGCGGACCACAGCGGCTAGGTCCAGTACTTCCCGCTCCCGCGTGTGCTGATCAGCGGCGCCTGGTGCGGGCATGCTGGCATAGGCGTCATACCGATCTGGCCACAGCGTGCCGATGATCACTACCGCATGCGGTGCGTTCAGCAGCGCCCGCACCATCCCGCCGCCCAACGCCCGCGGACCGTCCAGGTACCGTTGCAGTTCATCCAGCCACACCACCATCCGCGGCGACGGTGCCTGTGCTCGTGCTGCAACCTCCGCTGGGTCGGCCGGGTGCACCAGCCACCAGTCCGGCATTACCGCCTTGACCGCCTCCACCGCGCACCGAGTTTTCCCGACCGATGACCCACCGACCAGCAGGAGGAACCCGCCCCGCTGCGCCGCGGCCGCCACTCTCGCCCGCACACCATGCTCGGCCGCGTCCACATCCCGCAGCACGTACTCCGGCGGGACCTCATCCGGTGTCCCCGGCACACTGATCGCCGCATGCACTCCGAGACGCCGCGGATCAGCATCGCTGACCCGCACCGCCCCAGGCGGAAGCGCTGGACCGACCTCACGGAACATGTCTGCCGCGTCAGCCCGCGGAGCCGGCGTGGTGACGAGGGCAGCGAGCCGCGTGAGCATGCCCTCCATCCGTTGTCCGTGGAGATGGGTCAGGTCGTGGTTAAGCTGGTCCGCCACCGGCGTCAACGGGCCGCCACTAGACCCACAGAGCATTATCTCGCGCACCAGGTAACCGGTCAGCTTCTCTGCCAGCACGGCACCCGGCACCCCCAGAACCTCTGCCGACGATTGCCCTATGCCCGTTCGGTCGGCATCGTCCAGCACGGCCAACTGTCGGGCTATCCCCTCCTGCAGCCCTTCCAGAATCGTCATTGACCCGCCCGCCAGCGCATCTGGGACCGGCTCGCGGAACGCTTCGCTGATCACCATTGCGAACTGCACGGCTTGGTCAGCAGATTGGCTCACCTCAGCGGCGGTGTTCTGGACAGCGGCGGCGGCCGCCCTCCGCAGCGCCCGCTCCTGGTCACTGCCTAGAACCAGCGCGGTCAGCTTTCTGCGCCCAGCATCGGCCACCACCCCGACCAACCAGGCCCCAAGATCGTCAGCAACGAACACCACACTGGCAGTCTCAGGCCAGCGCTCCATTTCCGCTACTCCTCCGCGGTGCACCGACGAAAGTCGGGTGAGCTGGTTTAGCCAGGTCGTCGACGGCTGGTTCTCCCGCGTTCGGATTGATCGTTTCCCAGGGTCGGGGTCGCCCCTGTTTGCTTGTCCAAGAATTCGTCAGGCCGCGGCGCAGGGGCGGAATCGGGCCAGATAGGCCATGCTCGGGCCGCGGCGGGCGGTCAGGTGCAGCCCCTGGGTGTCGGCCAGGCGGTGCAGTCGGCCGAACGGGATCCAATGCCGGTCGAAGAACTCGCCCACCACCAGCCGTCCGCCAGGTTTGAGCACTCGGGCCGCCGCGGCCAGCACCCGGTCCGGTTCGGGGATCTCGCCGAGCGCGGTCACCAGGTAGACCGCGTCGAAGGTCCGGTCTTCGAACGGCAGCTCGCGTGCGTCGGCGCGGTGCGGGTGGACGATGTCCAGCGCCTTCTCGGCAGCCCGGCTCATGACGTGGTCCAGCATTTCCTGCTGGATGTCCACGATGTCCAGCCGGCCCTCCGGGCCGAGCTGTGGCGCTATGTGCAGCGTCTGCAGGCCGGTGCCCGGGCCGAGTTCCAGCATCCGCTCCCCGGTCCGGGGCTGCAGGATCTGGCCCAGGTCCGCCTTGGCCAGGAACGGCAACTGCAGGTCCAGCAGTCGGCGTTGGGCGTAGGGGTAGGGCGCCTGATCGGTCAACCACCAGGCGCCCGCCGCCAGGGCGGTCAGCCCGGCCGCGGCGGTCAGGCCGGCGCGGCGCGTGGCCAGGTGGGTTGCGGCGTGGGTCAGGGACATCTCTGCTCCTCCTGCGTGTCGGTTCCGGCGGTCTCGGTGGCCGATGGGAACGGGTGACGGATCAGCCGCAGCGCCAGCGCGATGCAGGCCAGGGCTATCGGGGCCTCGGCGAAGACGGCCATCGCGATCGCGGTGAGCAGTTCGTCGCCCGGTGCGGCCGAGGTCACGTCGAGCCAGGCGTCGGTCAGCAGCAGCACCGCGGTGGCGGTGGCGGCCAGGACACAGCGGTTGTCCGCGCGCAGCAGCAGTCGGCCGGTGGCGAACAGGGCCAGTGCCTCGCAGCTGTCCAGGCCCACCCAGGCCAGCGCCCAGTGGCCGTCGGTGGCGCTGGCTGGCAGGGTGAACGCGAGGTAGAGCAGCCATGGGATCATGGCCACGCCCGCCGTGACGTACGCTCGGCCGAGCCGGCTGCGCGTGCCGCGACGTGCCGGGCCGGGCGGATTGCCCGACTGAACCGGGCATCGGAGCCGATCCGCCTGGTTCAGCGTGCCGAGCATGACAGTGGTCTCCTTGTCTCGCCGCCCGATCGTTCGGGCCGGGAACCACTCTGGCCGCCACCGGCCGGTGAATCAGTAGCGTGGCTTTCCGTCTTCGGGGTGTTGCTGGGTACAGCCGCACGCGGTATGTAGCGACATGGACCAGTGGTGATCAGGCCTTATACGGTGGGCTCCATGAGCTCCGGCACCACCGACACCGAATCGGGAGCGAGAGCGCTCCGCAGCGTCCTGGCCAGCCCGTGGGCCCGCCGGACCTGGCGCGATCTGGGGTTCACCGTCCTGTCCGCGGGTCTGAACCTGCTGCCCCTGCTCGTCATGGCGCTGCCATGGACCTTCTACGTCTACGCGCCGATTTCGTTGCTGGGCGTGCTCACCTGCATGTTCGTCTCGGTTGCGGCGGCGGTGGCGCTCTGCCCATGGCTGACGGTGCCGCGCCGGGCGTGCTTCTACGAGGTGCTCGGGGTGCGAATCCCGAGGCCGCCGACGCTCGAGCGGTCCCCGGACTCCTCCGGCGGCGTGTGGTCGGCGCTTCGCGATCGCCTGCGCTCGCCGCGCACCTGGCGGCAGGCGTGCTACCACCTGGTCGTCGGCCCGGCGGTGAACCTGCTCGGCCTGCTCGGCGGCCTGCTCTGGGCCGCCGCGCTGATCGGCTTGGCGACGTCGGCGGTGCTCGCGCTGTGCACCGCCGTCGGCGTGTTCCGCTACGCGGGCCAGCGTGTCTGGGACGGCGCGGAGATCTGGTTCGTGCTGCTCAGCGTGGTGCTGGTGTACTTGAGCCCGTGGATCGTCTCGGCAGCGGTGCGGATGGACACCCGGGCGGCCGCCGACCTGCTCGGCCCGAGCCGGGCGGAGAAGCTGGCGCAGCGGGTGGCGAACCTGACCGAGAGCCGGGCCGCGACGGTCGACGCGGCCGACACCGAGCGCCGTCGGATCGAGCGCGACCTGCACGATGGCGCACAGCAACGCCTGGTCTCCCTGGCGATGAACCTCGGCCTGGCCCGGGCGACCTTGGCGCACGAGCTGTCCGAGCCGGCCCGGCAGGCGCTGCAGGAAGCGCACGAGGAGGCGAAGGAGGCACTGACCGAGCTGCGCGAGCTGGTGCGCGGACTGCACCCGGTGGTGCTCGAAGACCGCGGCCTGGACGCCGCGCTGACCGGGATCGCCGCCCGCTCCCCGGTGCCGGTACGGCTGAGCGTGGACGTGCCCCGCCGGGTCTCGCCTACGGTGGAGGCGGTGGGGTACTTCATCGTCTCCGAGGCCCTGGCCAACGTGAACAAGCACGCCCGGGCCACGGCGGTGCAGGTGGACGTGCGACTGGACGGCCTGATGCTGCGGATCTCGGTCACGGACGACGGGATCGGCGGCGCGGACGCGGGCCGGGGCACCGGCCTGACCGGGCTGGCGCAGCGGGCCGCCTCGGTGGACGGCAGCTTCGGGATAAGCAGCCCGCCCGGCGGACCGACGACGATTAAGGTGGACCTGCCATGCGAACTGTGATCGCCGAGGACTCGGTCCTGCTGCGCGCCGGACTGACCAAGCTGCTGGAAACCACCGGATTCGAGGTGGTGGCGGCGGTGCACGACGCGACCGCGCTGCTGACCGCGGTGGAACAGCACCGCCCGAAGCTGGTGATCGCGGACGTGCGAATGCCGCCGTCCTTCACCGACGAGGGCATCCGCGCGGCCCTGGTGATCCGACGCCAATGGCCGGAGGCGGCAATCATGGTGCTGTCGCAGTACGTCGAGGAGCGCTACGCCGCGGACCTGCTGTCCACCCAGACGACCGGTATCGGCTATCTCCTGAAGGACCGGGTCGCGGACGTGGACGTGTTCCTGGAGGCGCTGCGCCGGGTCGCTGCGGGCGGGACTGCCCTCGATCCGGAGGTGGTAGCCCAACTGCTACTGCGCCGCCAAGACCGCCCGACGGACCGGCTGACCGCCCGGGAGCGCGAAGTACTGTCCCTGATGGCCGAAGGCCGCTCCAATGCCGGCATCGCCGAATGCCTGGTGGTCAGCGAGAGCGCGGTGGCCAAGCACATCAACAGCATCTTCACCAAGCTGGACCTGTCCCCGACCGAAGGCGACCATCGGCGGGTCCTGGCAGTGCTGCGGTTCCTGGAAGGCGCGGGCGCCGCCGAGCGGAGCTGATTTGATTGTCTGCCGCGGGGTCTCGGCCCGGCTTCGCGAAAGAGGTGCCAGTCCGGGGACCGCACCGGCCTCGTCGGAGTCGGCCGCCCGGCTCGCCGGATAGCGAGCCGCTCCTTCCCGCGAAAGGCGAGAGGGACCGGCTGGTCACATCGACGATG
>Ga0208717_1000660_pt1 | contig 11333 bp, 9 predicted proteins | sample NGESurF53shallow_FD_184489 | JGI IMG/M metagenome (GOLD analysis project Ga0208717, IMG submission 184489) | Arctic peat soil microbial communities from Barrow, Alaska - NGEE Surface sample F53-3 shallow (SPAdes) | ecosystem: Environmental > Terrestrial > Soil > Wetlands > Peat ... | reverse complement strand
GTTGCCAACATGATGAACGCAGTGATGGTTGGCTTGCCGGGTGCTGCTCAAGATCGTCTACCTGCTGACGTGCCGGGTACTCGGCCTGGCTGTCCTGGTGTTCCGCGGCGACCGGGCGAAGGATGCCGAGCTGCTCGTGTTCCGGCACGAGAACGCGGTGCTGCGCCGGCACGCCGGCCGGATACGGTATGAGCCGGGCGACCGGGTGTGGTTCGCCGCGCTGGCACGGCTCCTCCCGCGCAGGCGCTGGACCGAGATCTTCGCCGTGACGCCAGCGACGCTGCTGGCCTGGCACCGCAAACTGGCCGGCAACAAGTACGACACGAGCAAGCGGCGCAAGCCCGGCCGCCCGCCGACGGTCCCGAGTATCGGCCGCCTGGTCGTTCGCCTGGCCAAGGAGAATCCGCTGTGGGGACACCGCCGGATCCACGGGGAACTGACGAAGCTCGGCGTGACGGTCGCGCCGTCCACTGTGCAGGAGATCCTGCGGGCTGCGGGCATCGATCCGGCGCCGCGCCGGTCGGGTCCGACGTGGCGGCAGTTCCTGCACGCCCAGGCCGCCGGGATCGTCGCGGTCGATTTCCTGCACGTGGACACCGTGCTGTTAAAGCGCTTGTACGTGCTGGTGTTCATCGAGCACGGCGGCCGCCGGATGCACCTTGGCGGCGTCACCGCGAACCCCACTGGCGAGTGGACGGTGCAGCAGGCCCGTAACCTCGCCCTCACCCTCGGCGAGCGGTTCGCGGACATCAAGTTCGTGATCCGCGATCGCGGAACGAACTTCACTGCCTCATTCGACGCCGTCTTCCAGGCCACCGGCACCAGGATCTTGCGCACCGCCGTCCGGGCTCCGCGGATGAACGCGATCTGCGAGCGCCTCGTCGGCACGCTGCGCCGTGAGCTCCTAGACCGCGTGCTGATCCTCGGGGATGGCCATCTGCGTGCCGTCCTGGCCGAATACCAGGTGCACTACAACACAGCCCGGCCGCACCAGGGCATCGCCCAGCGCGTCCCCGATGACGAACTCGACGCTCCCCGCGTCACCGTGACCGACATCGACGGCGAACGGATCCTCCGAAAACCCGTCCTGGGCGGCCTGATCAACGAATACACGCACGCCCGCCTGACGCCCCGACGAACCGCAGGTCAACACCCGAATTCCTATTTTCGAGCGGGACAGGATCGCATCGGGCTGGTAGGTTGAGGCCGACCGTGACACCGTCCGAGGAGGTGAGACCCATGAACGCTGTATCGATGTGGGTGCTCCCTCTTGCCGTCACGGTCGGGCGATTGACGTAGGTATCGCCGGGAGCGCCTCGATAACAAGGCACTCCTGGAAGGCGAAACCTATGGCTCACAATGTTGCTCTGGTTCTCGGTGGTGGTGGGGCTGCCGGACAAGCGTGGCAGATCGGTGTCATCGCAGGTCTGGCCGAGGCTGGTCTCGATCTGACAGAGGCCGCCGATTTGGTGGTCGGCACCTCGTCCGGTTCCACCACGGCAGCGTGGGTGCGCAGCGGTATACCAGCGGCCGAACTGTTGGCTTCGGTGCTGTCCGAGCCGGTTCGACCGGTCGGGCAGAGCCGGGAACTGCCGCCGTCCCTGCCGATGGCCACGGTGTTCGAGCGGATGAGGGCCATCGGCGCCGCCGCCACCTCGGCGGCCGATCTACGACGTGCGATGGGCGCGTTCGGGTTGGAGAGCGACTCCATACTCGGACCTGCGGCGGCGGGACAGCGGCGGGCAATGGTCGCCGCCCGGTTGCCTCGCCCTGAATGGCCGGACAGGCCGATGATCGTGGTGGCCGTCGACGCGCATACCGGCGAGTTGGCTGCGTTCGACCGCGATTCCGGCGTCGACCTGGTGGACGCGGTCACCGCGGGCACCGCGCTGCCCGGTATGGTACCCACGCACAGCATCAACGGCACTCGCTACATCAACGGTGGCGTGCGCTCCGGCGAAAACGCCGACCTTGCCTCGGGCTATGCGAACGTCGTGGTGCTCTCGCCGTTCGGCGGATGGAGCCAGACACCACCGCAAGCAGGCCAGTTCGAGGGCCTGCGCAGAGACCCGGAATGGGGCACGGACCTGGCAAGCGAGGTCGAGGCCCTGCGCAACCAGGGCAGCCGCGTCGAGGTGATCACACCGGACGCCGATTCCCGAGCCGCAATGGGCACGAACCAGATGGATCCGGCGACCCGCGTCCCCGCCGCCCGTACAGGTTTCGCCCAAGGCAAGGAGGAAGCGACCCGCGTGACGTTCCTCTGACGATTGCACGCCGCCTCCTGGTCTGACGTGCGCGGTCGCGGCGGCCGGCTTGCCAGCCGGACGCCGCGACCGCGGGCCCAGGTTGAGGCTGCGCATCCAGATGATGGATCCGCGTAGCTGGAGCCCCGCCATGTAGCTCGCGGGCGTCTTGTCGTAGCGCGTGGCCAGGCCCCGCCATGCCCGGATCTTGTTGATGCAGCGCTCCACCGTGTTGCGCTCCTTGTACTGCTCAGCGTCATGGGCCACCGGCCGGCCGCCATCCCTGCCGCGCTTCTTGCGGTTCGCAGCCTGATCGGCCTTGGCTCACGGCCCGGCTCAGCGTTCTTCCCGCTGAGAACTACCACCGGGGAGCCGAAGATCTACCGGGCCCAAGCACCGCGCGGGCGGGGCTGTTCTCGGTCATCTCGGGTTCCCGTCCGTGGCGGGTCAGAGCAGGCCGGTGAGGGCGTCGCAGAGGAGGTAGAGATTCAGGCCGGTGATGATGATCGTGATCAGCAGCATCATCGTGCTGGTGGCGCGGCGGTTGGGCATGTCGGTCATGGTCGCGCGGTCGCGGGTGATGAGCAGCAGGGGGACGAGGGCGAAGGGGATGCCGAAGGACAGGATGATCTGGGAGTAGACCAGCGCCTGGCTGGTGTTGACGGCGAGGGCCAGGATCACGAGCGAGGGAAGCATGGTCAGGGCGCGGCGGGCCAGCAGCGGGATCCGCCAGTTCATGAACCCGGCCATGACGACCTGCCCGGCGTAGGTCCCGACGCTGGAGGAGGACAGGCCCGAAGCCATCAGGGCGACGCCGAAGGCGAGGGCGGCCCCGCCGCCCACGAGGCTGGCGAGATGGGCGTGGATCGGGCCGAGGTCGCTGATGCCGGTCAGGCCCGGCTTGTGGAACAGGGCTGCAGCGATGCACAGCATGGACAGGTTGACCAGCCCGGCGAGGCCCAGGCCGATGATGCAGTCCCACTTGTTGTAGGCCAGCAGGGTGCGGCGTTCGCGCTGCCCGGCCGCATGTACCCGGCCGGTTTGCAGTGCCGAGTGCAGGTAGACCACGTGCGGCATGACGGTCGCACCGATGATCCCGACGGTCAGGCCGAGAATGCCCGTGCCGCCCAGGCGGGGCAGCAAGCCCGCCGCGAGCTGCCCGTAACGCTGGCCCCCGACGGCGAAAAACAGGTACACGAAGCCGAACCCGACCAGCGCGAGCAAGGCGATGACCGCCAGCTCGAAACGCCGATAGCCCCGCTGTTCCAGGCCCAGGATGACAAAGGCGACGACCGCGGTGACCAGGCCGGCCAGGAACAGGGGGACGCCGAAGAGGAGGTTGATCCCGACGGCGGCGCCGACAAACTCGGCAAGGTCGGTGGCCATCGCGATGACCTCGGCTTGCAGCCAGAGCATCACGTTCGCCCGGCGGCCGAACCGCTCACGGCACAGTTCGGGCAGGCTGCGGCCGGTGGCCAGGCCGGCCTTCGAGGTGAGGTACTGCACCAGGATGGCCATCAGGTTGGCCATCACGATCACCCACACCAGCTGATACCCGTACCGGGCGCCACCAGCGAAGTTGGTGGCGAAGTTCCCCGGGTCGACGTAGGCGACCGAAGCCACGAACGCCGGGCCCAGCAGGGCAGCCGCGCCGCGGATCCGCCCCCGGGCCCGCACCTGCTCCAGCGTCACCTGGCCACGGACCGCAGCCTCGGCCGCGGTCACGGCTGGACCACGCCATGCACGAGCTGGGCCAGCGGCGTTCCCATGGCGCGGCGCTGGCCGTCGGCCTCGATCCACAGCGGCCCGCCGAACGGTTCGCGGTCCACTACCCGCAGCATCACCCCAGGCCGCACCCCGAGGCTGGCCAGGTACTGCAGGGCGGCGCTGTCCTCGTCGCTGACCCGGTCCACCCGGAAACACGCACCCGCAGGTATGCTGGTGAGAGCCGGGGACCAGTCCTCGACGTGCTGCCCCGAGGGCTGCGGGATCGGGTCGCCATGCGGATCAAGGCGTGGATGCCCGAGCGCCGCGTCGATCCGGTCGACCAGCAGGTCACTGACCGCGTGCTGCAGCGCCTCCGCCTCGTCATGCACCTCATCCCAGCTCATCCCGGCGGCCTGCACCAGGAACGTCTCGATCAGCCGGTGCCGCCGGACCATATCCTGAGCATGAGACTGGCCGTGCTCGCTCAGCGAGATGCCGTCATGGCCCGATGCGGCCAGCAAGCCTGCCGCACTGAGCCGGCGCAGCATCGCCGATACCGACGGCGGGGCAACTCCCAGCCGGGCCGCCACATCACAGGTCAATACCGGCGGGGCCTTGAAGCTCAGCAGGTAAATGGCCCGCAGGTACTTCGCCATCGCCTCCGAACGCAGTGCATCACAGCAGGACGACCCGCGCCTGCCCAAGACCACCATCATGCGGCTGATCTAAGCACATATGTAAAAGGCACCTAATCTCACAATTAGACATGCCTCACACCTGCAAGCCCTCTGGCCCGTGGCCAGCGCTGGCCGTGACCAGGCCCAGCACGCACCGCGACGACGCCAGCCAGCCCCTCCGGCCCGGTGGAGATGCCGGATCAGCAGCAACTACTTCCCGCCAGCCCCCGGCGGCCTTCCCAGATGGTGCCAGCAGCGACCCCCAGCCCGACGCGGACAGTCCAGCCGCCGCCAGCCAGGCCGTAAGCTTTGCCGCGCGGGGAGACGCGGCGGGCGGACAGCAGCACGTCGATGCCGCCGTCGGAGCCGAGATCGAGCACGGTCTCCCCGGGATGCATGTGGGCGACGGCGACAGGGTTGCCGCAGCCGAGGCTGGCCCGCACCGCGCCGTCAGGCAGGTCGCTGGTATCGGCGTACCCCGCGGCGCCGAAGCGGCCGGCGGCGAAGGGGCCGGGGTCGCAGTCGGTGATCTGCTGCCCGGCGTGTGCCGCCCGGGCGAGGCCGGAGTAGCGGGCGGTGACGGCCGCCCGGATCTGCTCATGATCCGGGGTGGGGCTGGCTGGTGCCATGGTCTCCTCCAGGCCGGCGGGTCAGCGCGCGGCGGCCGGTGGGGCGGGTGAGGGCCGCCGTCTCATGACCAGATCCGCGGCGGTGGGGAAGCACTCCACGCAGTCGCCGTTGATCCGGTACAGCCGCGCGGTGCCGCGGTCTTCGGCGAGGACAAACCCAACCGCAGCGAGCTGCTTCAGGTGAGCGGACACGGTCGACTGCCCGACGGGGACGGCCGCGACGATCTGCTTCACGGTCATCGGCTCACCCCTGCGGGCCAGCAGCGACACAATCTGCACCCGGGTCCCGTCAGCCAGCGCCTTAAACCAGGACGCGTAGGTGTCGGCGTCAGCACGATCGAGCGGCTCCGCATTTTTCATCGTTAATCGACGATAAGCGATGAATAGTGCTGGCGCAACAGCCTGCCGCCAGTAGCTCCACTGCGGCAGGGGCCTGGCGTGTCAGGGCTGGTGGGTCAGGCGGCGGGGTAGCCGATCAGGGCGCCCAAACCTGGCTCCGCGAAGCCACCCACCACTGACCGCCTCACTCAAGTCGGCGGGTTGGGTGTCCGCGAGTGACCGCTGTGGGCCGTCAGCGTCTGCCCGTTCTAGCACGGATCTAGCACGCGCCGGGGGACCCAGTTCAGCTGCTCTTGGGGATCTCGACGGAGACGTTGGTGGCACCGCTAGGTTTCAGCTGGCCGTGACCGGGTGCCCGGCGATGCCGCCGAACAGGTACCCCAACGTGTTGTAGGGCACAGTAACGGGCTGCGATACCCCAGTCACATCAGTGGCACGCGCCTGGAGCGTATATGACCCGGCCCGGGGCGGCGTCCATGGGAACTCCCACAACTGCCACGCATCTGCCACGCCGAAGTCCCGCACCCGCGCGCGCCGCCAGCTTCGTCCCCCGTCGGTGCTGACGTCGGTCCGCGCGATGGCCCCGTTACCGGACCAGGAACGGCCGGTGAGCAGGATGGGCCGGCCCGCTCCCAGCTGCGCATTCCATTCCAGCTCGAAGGCGCTTTTCACCACCTGTTTCGTGATCAGCGTGCCGTCTGCCGGGTAGCTGGGGCCAAACAGCCGGTAGGCCTGCGTGTTCCAGTAGGAGACCAGCGGGGCGGCGGAGACCTCGATCTGGCCGACCCACTTGATGTTGGAGATCCCGGCCCAGGAGGGAACGATGAACCGGACTGGGAATCCGCTGTCCGGCGGGAGCGGATGGCCGTTCATCTCGTAGGCGAGGATGACGTCGTCGAGCGCCTTGCGGACCGGGATCGGGCGCCGGACCGGCCCGTAATCGACGCCACCCGTGACGAAGTCGGGGTCAAGGCCATAGGGCATCACATCTACGGCCGCAGGCGTTATCCCGGCCCGGTCCAACACGGTGGCCAGTGGAACCCCTCGCCACTTGGCGACTCCGATCGCCCCCAGCAGCCACGGCGTCCCGGGGACCGTCTGGTTCTGCTGGGTGGTGAAGAAACTCCGGCCGTTTCCAGCGCACTCGATGAAGGACACGACCGACCTGGCGGGCATCCCAAGAAGATCGTCATAGCGGAACGTGACCGGATTGCCTGCCGTGGGCGAGCCTGCCAGGCCAGTACCGAACACCTTCAGCATCCAGGTGCTCGCGTCAATGAGCGGGGTGGATGTGTGGTCACGGACGAAAAAGTTCTCCGCCGGGACAAGATAACCCTTGTCCCGCATGACCTCCCAGCGCATCTCTGCGTTGGAGCCGTACACGTAGAACCAGTCCGGTGGCAGCGGCTTGACGATGGGGCCCGAGGTATCCGAGGTAGTGGCTGCGGCCGCCCTTGGAGAGTGGCCGGCCCCGGCTCCCAGCAGTGGGGCCGCGGCGGCGGCTAAGCCGGCTCCGCCAAAGAGCCGCAGCGCGCCGCGCCTCGATACTTCGCCCCCCGCGCGCCCAGCTAGCCACTGGCTGAGCCGCACGCTGTCGTAAGTGGCCTCGTCACACAGGTCCTGGCCAGTTTCCAGCTCACCGCTCATGGTGCCGCCCACTTCCCATGGGGATGCTGTGCCAACAGGTTCACGCTGCTGAGCATTGTATAAGTTAGTCAGTCGATAAAGTAGGAAGATAAGCCACGGCACAGGAGCGGGCGGTGTGCTGCGAGAAAGTAATGCCGCGCACTCGGGTAATCCTCGCCTGCCTGATCATCCCGCCTGCCGTCGAGCGCCCGCTGGGCTCGCCTGTGGCCGATGGCAGGCGGCTATCGAAGCCGCATGTGTGGCTGAGGGGCGAGCGGGTAGCGGTCCGGGCGAGGTTCACCTGGGGCTTGTGGAATCTGGAACCGGCCGCGGGAAGACAACTCCAGCCGAGCGCAGGGTCACCTGGCCCTGAGCGGACGTTCCTTGCCAGGCTGCGAACGGCTCCCGGGGATAGCGCTGTGGCTGGCGGTCGCTCAGTTCAATAGCGGTACGACAGCGGTGAGGCCGGCGGTATCAGCTGCCAGGGGGGAGCCAGGGGTGGGCTTGTGGGGCAAGCGTGCGGACATGATCGTCCATGAGGAGGACCCGTACAACGCGGAGCCGCCGCGGGCTGCGCTGGCCGGTCACCTGCTGACGGCGGCGGATTCGTTTTACAGCCGTAATCACGGTCCGATCCAGATGATCGACGCCCGACGGTGGCAGCTGAGGGTTGGCGGCCTGGTGACCCACGAGCTTGCGCTGTCCCTTCCCGAGCTGCAGGCCTGCTACCGGCGGCAGACGCTGACAGTGACGCTGCAATGCGCGGGTAACCGGCGTGCCGGACTGATTGAGGTCAGGGACATTCCGGGAGAGGACCCGTGGGGGCCGGGCGCCACCTCGACGGCCGAGTGGACCGGCGTCAGCCTCGCCGAGGTCCTGGAGTCCGCTGGCCCCCTGCCCGGAGCCGCGCATATCGCCTTCGCTGCCCCGGATGTGTCCCAGATCGCCGATCCCCCGCAGCCCTACGGCGGGTCCATCGGGCTGGGCAAAGCCATGGCCGGGGAAGTGCTGCTGGCCTGGGAGATGAACGGGCAGCCGCTGCCCGCCGCGCACGGCGCTCCGCTGCGCGTGGTGGTCCCCGGCTATATCGGAGCCCGCAGCGTCAAGTGGGTCCACCAGATCACCGTGCAGCAAGACCCGTCAGACAACTACTTCCAGGCCACGGCCTACCGGCTGCTCCCAGCCGAAGCTGACCCGGCCAAAGCCGGCCCCGGTGACGGGTTGTCCCTGGGCGCCGTCGCCGTCAACGCCGACATCCTGCGGCCGGACGGCCAGGCTGTCGTCTCTGCCGGGCCGACGGAGGTCGCCGGTTATGCCTTTGCCGGGGACGACCGGGGCATTGCCCGCGTGGATGTCTCCGTGGACGGCGGGAGTAGCTGGATCCAGGCAGACCTGGGCGAGGAGCTGGGGCCGTGGGCCTGGCGGCACTGGCGGACCACGATTGACTTGCCGGCCGGGAAGACCGAGATCACCGCGCGAGCCTGGGACACCGCTGCCGCTGTGCAGCCAGAGTCGGCCGCGCATCTGTGGAATCCTAAAGGCTACGTGAACAACTCCTGGGCCCGGCTGAGCGTCACTGTCCGCTAATCACTCAATGCGCAGTGATCAGCGGTTACCGGGCCAGCTGCAAACACAACTCGTCTTATAGAACCATTTCGGCACTGTAGCTCATAGAGCAATGTGGGGATACGGGGTCGGTCCCCCCTCGATCTGGAACCCCTCCATCTGAGAGTGACTCTCGCCCCGCGGGTGCGCTGGTGACAGGGATATTTGACCCGTACACCCGGCGCGGCGCCGGGGCGTGAGGTCAACCGCAGGCCGGCGGCAGGCCCATGAAAGGTCCATCAGCGGCCCGCGCGGTGCCGTGTCATTGTCCCGGGGCCTGGCACGCGGGCGTGCCAGGAAGTCCTGGCCGCGGGTGAGCGGTACCGGCGGTGCCGGCGGGCAGTCACCTGCCGGGCATGTGCGCCGGCCCAACGTGCCCGCGGAGCCGCCGGCTGCAGGGTTCACCTGCCTGCCGTCCGCGGCCCTGCTCCCCCGCCGCCGGGCAGTCCGCCACTCCGTGCGGCTTCGCCTTCACGGGGGCGTGATGAAACGTGCCCGGCGCAGCTTTGAGTCGTTCACTACGCTCGCCAAGGCTGCTGCCGCGCCCGGAGGCTCGAGCCGTGCCCGGAAAACGGGAAACCGGCGGCATGGTTTCCCGGCGGTCCTGGGCAGGGACAACCGGCCGGGCGGACGTCGTCCCCGGGGCATCATCGGCGATGCCACCGCAGCGCACGCCCCTGGACGGCGCAGTGGTATCCCGCACGCCGTTGAGCGGGGCGGCCAGCACAGGGGCACGGCGTGGCCACGGCGGCGGGACTGGCACCATAGGAGGTGATGAGCAAGTCAAGTTCCCGGCGCTTCCCCGTGACCGTCACCCATCTTCCGGTCACCCGCTGCCAGATATGCCACACCGCACCATCGCCTACCAGCCCGGGCAGGCCAGCGATGCCCTGACCGGGCACTACCGCCAGGCCCACCCCGCAACACCCGGCCTCCCCTGCTCCCGGTAGCCAGCCACACACAGATCGCCCACCGACCGCAAAGAGAGCACCAGCAGTTCGGCATCCTTGGACACCCGTTGCCGGGACAGCACCATCAGACAGCCGAGCAGGCAGCGTACGAGCAGGTAGACGACCGAAATGACCACTCAGCGATAATCCCAGCCGGGAAGTCCGACCAGGCCAGATCCGATAATCGAGCCCCACAGGGTGCAGTACGAGCCGGCTGATCGGGTGTGGTTCGCCGCGTTGGCCTGGCTCGTCCCCCGCAGGCGTAGGGCAGAGATCTTCCCGGTAACGCCCGCGACGCTGCTGGCCTGGCATCGCAAGCTGACCGCGATGAAATACGACACGAGGAAACGGCGCAAGCCCGGACGGCCGCCGACTGTCCAGAGCATCGCTCGCCTTGTCCTTCGGCTGGCGAAGGAGAATCCGCTGTGGGGATACCGCCGGATCCACGGCGAGCTGACAAAGCTCGGCCTTGCCGTTGCGCCGCCGACGGTGTGGGAGATCCTGCATGCTGCGGGCATTGATCCGGCACCGCGCCGATCAGGCCCGACCTGGCGGCAGTTCCTGCACGCCCAGGCCGCCGGGATCCTTGCGGTCGATTTTCTGCATGTGGACACCGTGCTGCTGAAACGGCTGTACGTACTGGTATTCATCGAGCACAGCACCCGCCGGCTGCATCTGGGCGGCGTCACCGCCAACCCAACCGGCGAGTGGACGGTGCAGCAGGCCCGTAACCTCGCCCTCACCCTCGACGAGCGGTTCGAGGACATCCGGTTCCTGATCCGCGACCGCGGGTCGAACTTCACCCGTTCCTTCGACGCCGTATTCGAGGCCACCGGCACCACGATCCTGCGCAGCGCGGTCCAGGCGCCGCGGATGAACGCGATCTGCGAGCGCCTCGTCGGCACCCTGCGCCGAGAGCTCTTGGATCGCGTGCTGATCGTCGGCGAGGCGCACTTGCGTGCCGTCCTGGCCGAATACCAGGTGCACTACAACACGGCCCGGCCGCACTAGGGCATCGCTCAGCACGTCCCCGCAGACGAACCCGACGCCCACCACGCGACCGTAACCGACGTGAGACCCCGGCCTGAGTAGCGCAAGCGGTATCTAATTCGCCTATTCCAGCGCCACCGATCGCCAGCTTCAAGCTGGCGCCTGATCACTGGACGCTGACATTACCGAACGCGAAGGAGCCCCGCCGCCCAGGCCATTAGCCAGGGCACTGCGCAGCTGATTGCGAGAAGCGATCGTGAGTTTCGCGAAAATTTTGTGCAAATGGTATTCGACAGTGTGCGGGCTGATGAACAGCTGGGCAGCGATCTGGCGGTTGGACAGGCCGTCGGCCGCCAGCCGGCCGATCTGAGTCTCCCGGGCGGTGAGCTGGGCGGGGGGATCGGTGGTCCGGTTGCGGACGCGTTCGCCGGTGGCGCGCAGCTCCCGCGCGGCTCGTTCGGCGAAGCCGTCGGCCCCCATGGACGCGAGCATCTGGTGTGCGCTGCGCAGTTGCCCGCGGGCGTGGACGCGCCGGTTCTCGCGGCGCAGCCACTCTCCGTAGAT
>Ga0208717_1000659_pt1 | contig 11335 bp, 7 predicted proteins | sample NGESurF53shallow_FD_184489 | JGI IMG/M metagenome (GOLD analysis project Ga0208717, IMG submission 184489) | Arctic peat soil microbial communities from Barrow, Alaska - NGEE Surface sample F53-3 shallow (SPAdes) | ecosystem: Environmental > Terrestrial > Soil > Wetlands > Peat ... | reverse complement strand
CAAGAAGCCAGCAAGAAACGGCCTGTTGGCCTGCTCATAAAATAACGATACGGATTATTCTCGGTTTACTAATTCAATGATGAAGAACATCGATCTTAAAATGAAACGAAGTAATAAGAATAAGATACCTTTATGTTACGAAAGACAATGGCAAATAAAAGAACCCCATAAAAACGGGGCTTACCAAAACTAATGTCTATGCAGATGGGTCCTGGTAAACAAACGTCCAATATCTTAAAAAATTTTACTTCCTCTCAGGAGAAAAAGTAAAAGGCAGTTATTATTAACAGGGACATAATAGTCAAAGCCACTATTATGCTCAACACGTCTTTAAAAGTGCTCATAATACAGGTGGTTGAGTTAAAGATTCACACAATATCGTAATTTTTTACAGCATAATAAAGACAGTGGTATGAATTGTGGTTCGTGAAACATGAAAACCAGGGAAGTCGTCTTAGCTACAAGGATACAAGAAGATAGTAAGCATTCAGCAGAGGATGCAACAAAATTTGGATTTTACTATGCTGATTCAGCAACGGCAAAAGCGATTGAATAATTTCATAATTTTAGAGTAAATACTAAAAAAATTAATTAAGATGAAACTGGTATTTAAGATAATCGCATTCGTATTACTTGTGTACTTCATTAAATTTTTAATTGCTAAAATTAAAAAAGCGAGAGACCTCACGTACCTGCGCTAGATAATACGGTAATTTTTTGTACTACAATGTACGATATTTTCCTTCTCTTTCTGCAACGGAATGTTTAGCTTTATAGCTCTAAGGTAATATCGCCTGCCGCCCCATAAATACTTACGGTAGCATAAACGAACATGAATTCATAATGATAAAGTTGGGTGAGGACCCTTGCCAGGAAATGGGATTGCCCCGCGACTCCCAACTTTAACTTCGTTTAAGCCTCCACGTTATTTTGTAAAAGCTTTTTTATCTTCTTCTCAAATAAGGCAAGGTCAAAGGGTTTTTCAATCATATCATCCACAGGTAAATTTCTATCAACAGACCGTGATGTATAGCCTGTCATTAAGAGCATCGGAATATCAAACTCCTTGTGAGATTTTATTGCCCGGACAAGAGGCCCTTGTAAAATATCTATAATTATGAGAGCGGGATTAAATTCTTTTAATAATTGAATAGCCTTATCATGATTGCCAGTAAATTTTACCCTGTAACCTTTTTTTTCCAGCCAGCTTTTTAAAAGGCTCATCGTATCAAAATCATTATTTATTACGAGGATATTTTTCATAAGGTCCTTTACCAAGGAACAAATCAATACACATGCCATATAATTGTTATATACTGGGAATGGAAAAGTAAAAGGTGGAACCTTTGCCTTCCTCACTTTCTGCCCAAACTTTTCCACGATGTGCATGAATAATTTGCATGCATAAAAACAATCCCAGCCCGATCCCCTCCAGGTTCTTTGTTTTTTCTGCCCTGAAGAAACGGTCAAAAATGTAAGGCAATTGTTTGGGCGATATACCTAAACCATTATCTTTTACAGAAACGGTTATATTATCATTATCATAAGACATATGAAGTAATACATCTTTACTGCCATCTGAGTATTTAATACCATTACTTAAATAGTTGGTAACTACCTGTATTAACCGGTAATGGTCGCCTGTTACATTAATTGTGCCATCGCCGGTTACAATAATATTATATAAAGGATGTAATACTTTAACCGTATCTATTGCTTCCGTTATCATCTCTCCAAAACGGAAGGTTGAAATATCGAGCTTTAAATTTCCTGAGTTTATTTTAGCAGCATCATATAATTCTCCTATCAGCTTGTTAAGCCGCATCACATTGTTTTTGCTACGCTGCAACATATCATCAATACCTTCCTGGTCTTTTTCCTTTATAAATTCCCCCATCAGCTCATTGCATAAAACAAGATTGGCCAATGGATTTCTCAGCTCATGTGCTACAAAGCCTATTACATCTTCCCTTTCTCTTTCCACCTGCTTATGCACCGTTATATCATGAATCACGATGAGTAATTTCAATTGCCCTGTTTCATGATGCATCAAATTACAGGTTATGTCAAAAATTCTTTTCTCGTGTGAATCTGTTTCAATTTCAAGAGGCGTATTTGAAAATCCTTTTTTAGTAACAGATGTATTCCTGATGTATTTTATCAATTCGCCGAAAACATCATAAGGTTGTATGAGTGCTTCAAAATTAAGATGCTTACTACCTTTGCCATCAATTTTAAACAATGAACCAAAAGCTTTATTGGAATTTAATATATTTAAATCTTTATCAAGAACCACTACAGCGTCCTCAATTGAGGTAAGTATTTTTTCATTGAGCTCATCTAACTGGTTAAATTGCTCTTCAGATTTCTTTTGCTTATTAATATCCTGGATTACTTTTAAAATTCTTATTTCGCCTTTTTCATTCTTTACCAAAACTGACTCACCTGAAACCCATATACTGGTTTTATCTTTCGCTACTATATAATTATCATCAGAAGCCTGTCCTTTAATTAAAACCTTTTGAATTTCTTTTTCAGGTTTACCTTTTTTTATATCCTCATCCGTAAAAAGTATAGAAAGGTATTTGCCGGAAAGTTCCTCCTGTTTATAACCAAAGCAATTTGCAAAGGCATAGTTGATGGATATAATTATTCCTTTATCATTGAGAAGTACAATGCAATTTTCAATTGTATTTGTAAAAAGCGCATCAAAATATTTAAAGGAATCGTCGAGGGACTGGATGGGGTTCTCCATTGCCGGTGCAAACTTTTAGGCTGAATAATAGTAAGCATCTAAGGTATAACATATTTAAATGATGCCTGTGATATTTATTTTTTTGATGATAAAAAGGATTGCCTAAGCAGGCACTTTACTCAGTTGCTCTCTTTCCCAAAAACGGTGTTGAGCAATTGCCTTAATAAATAATGTAGCAATATTTGGTTTATAACTTTTAGCTGTTACTATGCCCAGTGAAGTGAGATCATCATCCCTTTTATTTTTACTCTTCATTTTTTGTCCGGCAAATGTTGACAATAAAAGATCTGCTCCTTCAGCTGTAGCAGCAATGGCTTTGCAATGCCTGTATGCTTCATTAACAAAAAGAATAGCATTAGGTTCATTTTTTAAAGCATTAATACTATCTGCACCACCCGGAATGAATACTGCATCAAATAATACAGATGAAGCTCCTAAAAAAGCCTGGTCAGCTTTTATTTGTTTATTATCAGCAGCTATAAATGTTCCCAGTTTTAGTGCAACAACTTTTACTGTAGCGCCTTTTGCTTCCAATGCTGCTTTCATTTTCATTAAAGAATCATCCACTCCGTTAGTGGCGAGAATAGCTACCTGCCTTGTTTTAATAGTTTCTTTAATGGTATTAGCCATACTTAGCGCTCCGGATTTTCCCACTGCCTGCTTAACAAATATGGGTTGAAAATCCTTGGGGTTTGCATCCGCACCATAACTATGATTTATTGGCTGCTCCGGTTTTGATGGAACTTTTATACCAAGATTATCTGCAACACGTACTGCAAGATCACTATCAATTTGTGTAAGTAATCCCACAACTCGCACTCTTATTGCCTCGGTTTCCAAATGCCCCAATTCAAAACTAAAAGCGTCAACGATATGATTTTGCTCAGGTTTACTCTGGCTCATATAAAACAATCTTGCCTGGCTGAAATGATCAAAGAAACTTTTACTTCTTGCCCTTACTTTTTTTGCGTCAATTCTTTCAACATAAGAAGTAAATCCTCCATCAGCCATCTTTGCCTGGAAGGGGCAACCGCCACCTAACGAGTTAGGGTTATACGCAATTTTACCGGTATTGATCTGTTGACGCATGTGTCCATCACGCTGGTTATTATGCACGGTATTTAGAGAACGGTTTATGGGTATCTCATGAAAATTAGGACTGCCTAATCTGGACAGCTGTGTATCGGTATAAGAAAATAAACGTCCCTGCAATAAAGGATCATTGGTAAAATCTATTCCAGGCACTAAATGTCCCGGATGAAAAGCAACCTGTTCTGTTTCAGCAAAAAAATTGTCAGGGTTCCTGTTCAGTGTCATTTTACCAATGCGCATTACGGGCACTTCTTCTTCAGGAATAAGTTTCGTTGGATCGAGTAAGTCAAAAGCAAATTTATGTTCATCTTTTTCGGGTACTATCTGTACACCAAATTCCCATTCAGGATAAGCACCATTTTCAATGGCATCATGCAAATCACGTCGATGGAAATCAGGGTCTTTACCATTAATTTTTAAAGCCTCATCCCAGGTTACAGAATGAACGCCGAGCAGGGGCTTCCAGTGAAATTTTACAAAGCATGCCTTATCCTGCGCATTAATAAAACGGAATGTATGAATGCCGAAGCCTTCCATCATGCGCAAACTTCTTGGTATGGCCCGATCGCTCATAGCCCACATGATTGTGTGCATTGATTCCGGCATTAATGAAATGAAATCCCAAAAAGTATCGTGAGCCGATGCCGCCTGTGGAATTTCGTTATGCGGCTCAGGCTTTACCGCATGAATAAGGTCAGGAAATTTAATGGCATCCTGTATAAAAAAAACAGGCATATTATTACCTACCAGGTCATAATTGCCTTCATCCGTATAAAACTTAACTGAAAAGCCGCGTACATCTCTTGCCAGGTCTCCCGAGCCCCTGAAACCAGCTACAGTAGAGAATCTTGTAAAGACAGGTGTTTTCACAGAAGGGTCTTGCAAAAATCCTGCTTTAGTATATTTTGCCATCGATTCATATACCTGGAAGTATCCATGGGCAGCAGAGCCACGGGCATGAACAATTCTTTCAGGTATCCGTTCATGATCAAAATGGGTAATCTTTTCACGAAGAATAAAATCTTCTAACAGTGTACCGCCTCTCTCGCCTGCTTTTAATGAATTCTGATCATCATTAATTTTTAAACCCTGATCGGTAGTAAGAAACTGGTTGGTTCCGTCTTCCAGGTGTGGAGCGAGGTTTTCAATTTTTTTATCGATAGTTGCTTTGTGTTTAGATGCTTTCGCCATAGAGTGTTTTTAAATGGGTTATGTTTCCAAAAGCTATCAAATACTTAACCAGAAAATTTATCATCGGGGAAAGATTAATTTTAAGTTTATATTTCGGAGGCCATAATTTAGATGAGTTTTACAAGGTGGACTGTAAATTGAAATATTGATAGTCATGGAAGACCAGGCATGCTCTAGGTGTTTTTTTTTAACCAAAAACCAAACCTCGCCATAAAGGCCGACGCTGGCGCTAAAATTAAAGTGATCTGCTTAAAACTTTGTTTATCTATTTGTTCTATTTGTGATTAGAAGAAACTACTTTTCATAATCTTTTTCCATGAAAATCTTTAGTATGACAATAATTCTAAATGGCTATTCTAAAAATATTATCACATCAATATCCCCTGAATAGCATTCCATTTATTATTTCTTAAGTCATGCAGGTGTAAATTATACTCTTCGTTGTCATATTTCATTTTAAAGAGAGAAATTAATACATCGGCACAGTTAAAATGAAATTCATTATTCCAACTGTCGATGATGTTTGTAATCCAGGTAAAAGATTTTTCCATATAAAATTTTAAGAATCAGTGATATAAAAACGTGCCACTGCTTAAAAGTTTTTCTGAAGGGGGTTTTACTTATATTTTACAAATGATCAGGTATTTTTTTCCACAAACTGAGCGATTTACAAATTGCCATGTTGAGCCATAGAGATGGCAGAGGTTGTTACCTGGCCTGATGTGCTTCACCATACATCAATCTGCCTAAAGCTACTTTAAGAAAGATTGTCTTTGTAGTATGAAAATTTGATAGAGGGGGTAATCAATTAGCATTTCTCTTTTAATTGTAAAAGGTAATGTTTAGCTTTATAGTTCTAAGTGTAATACCACCCGCCGCCCCATTTATTGCTAATCATTTAAAACAACAGCGAGGTATGTAATGCTTCGCCATGAAAGAGTTGCTTGTATTTGATACATAAAGAGTAAGTTTTTATACTATAATAATTAAACAACAACAAATGAAAAAACTAATAGTGGTTTTGGTTTCAATGCTTATTACTGTAATAAGTTTGGGGCAAACGAGGCATCCGTATTATGGTGGCGGCCATCATACAAAAAGCCATGGAGGATATTATTCGGGTAGTACCAACTTTCACAATCGTCATGGGCATTACAGAAATTATAGAACTATGAATACTTACGGGAGGCATAAACGCAGATAATGTCAATAGTTAGGGATAAAATGCAATCATAAAGTCGGGTGCGTAGACCCGCCAGGAAATGGAGAAATTACAGGAACAACATTATTAGAATTGTTCTTAAAAAAATGTGTGGATATATTTATAGTCTTCTAATTGAAAGGCTGCTTGGTGTAGTTATGAATACTATAAAAAGAAAAAGCCTCCAGCCGAACTGAGAGGCAGACTTAAATCAGTCTAAGGAATAATCCTTATTGTGATAAGCTTTCGTTGTAAAAGTAAATGTAAAAACTATAAATAATAAGAAATGGCAAAATTTATTTTGGGGCTTGATATTGGAACAAATTCAATCGGATGGGTTTTATTCCAGGATAATAAAGTTTTTGATAAGGGAGTAATAATATTTCCTATAGGTACAAATGTGGATAAGAATGGCATTGAGACTACCAAGAACATGCAGAGAGGAATTTACCGAAGAACAAGCAGAAATCATTCACGATATAAACTCCGCAGGAAAGATTTAAAAAGGCTACTTGCTATACTACATATCATCCCCTCATTTACTAATACTTTTAAAATAAAAAAGAAATATCAAGCTTCTGAGCTATACCAACTAAGAGCAAATGCTCTAGATAAACAAATACCAATAGAAGAAATTGGGAGAATATTTCTGTTGATCAATAAACACAGAGGATTTAAGAGTAATAGTAAAACACTATCAGAAAATAAAGACGAAGAAGGTGTGGTAAAAGAAGATATTAGAAATCTATCAACAGCTATGAAAGCCAATGAGGCAAGAACTTTGGGAGAATATTTTCATAAGATGTATGAAAAATCAGCACAGTCTTTTAATGATGGTAATTGGCATAATATAGATGAACCTTTTGATGAAAGAGCAATTGACAATGATGGGATTTTCTGGCTGCAAAACAACAGAGGTATTCGCCGGGAAGGAAGGTTTGTGGGCAGAGAGATGTATGCAAATGAATTTGATCTTATTTGGGATGAACAAAAAAAATATTATCCTCAATTAACCGGCAGTAAAATGGAATATGATGAAATATGTAAACTTCCGGTAGAAGCAAAAAGAAATCAACTTAAATTATTTAAAGCTACCTGCTACTGGAAAATAAGACAAGAAACAATCTTCTTTCAAAGACCATTAAAAAGTCAAAAGAAATTTATTGGTAAATGCCAGTTTGAGAAAAATAAACGAACAGCCCCTGCAAGTTCATTATTGTTTCAGGAATTCAGGATATGGAAACAATTGGCAGACATAAGATATACCGATAAGGAAAATGATATTTATAACCAGCCGCTACCTCACGAATGGAAGCAAAAAATTGTTGATTATTTAGAAACAAACCTATCATTGAATTTGAGAGAAGGACGTAAGAAGGAAGATGGCACTAGAAATAAAGATGTATTAGATATACTTGGCTTCATTAATAAAAAGAATTTTGATTTTAATTATGATACCAATGAGGAAGATAAAAATTTTCATGGTAACAAAACTCTATACGCTATCTATAAATCTTGCGGCGAAGAAAAATATAAACAACTAAAAGCAGAAAATAAACTGGGAAAACTTTGGCATATTTTATACATGGCCAAAGATGACGAATGGCTAAAAGATACGCTTACCTGGAAATGGAAATTTGACGAACCTATTGCAACAAGACTTATTGAGATGGGGCTTGAAGAAGGCTTTGCCAATTATTCCAGCAAAGTGATAGAAAAGATATTGCCATTCATGAAAAATGGTAATGATGAACACAATGCGTTAATACTTGCCAACTATATTCAGGCACCAGATGAGTATGAAGAGATTGCAGTTCTTTCAAAGAAAATAAAACAACTTGCCAATAACGAATTAAGAAATCCTGTAGTAGAAAAAGCCGTTGGAGAAACCATCAGGCTTGTAAACACAATTTTAAAAACACATAATATTGATCAGGAAGATTTTACTATCCGGGTAGAAAGTACAAGGGGATTTAAAAAACCAAAAAAGGAAAGGGAAAACATTAGAAGAAAAAATTTAGATACTGAAAAACGCAGGGAAGAATATGCAAAGTTTTTAAATGAGAAAAAGAGTAAGGGTGAATTAAACTTCAGCAGGGATATTAAAAAGAACGACTCTATCATTAATAAGTTTGAATTATGGCTGGAGTTAGGAGCAGATAAAAACGATCCGGAGTTTAAAGATTTTGAAAAAATAGTTGAAAGAAAAGACAGGGAAAAACATACGCTTTGGTTAGACTGCAATAGGATATGTCCTTATACAGGAATCATTATCCCACTTTCAAAATTATTTAGCGCAGAAATTGAAATAGAACATATCATTCCTTATAGCTGGAGTTTGGATGACAGTTTTACAAACAAGACTTTGACATTTAACTATATCAATAAGGAAAAGGCAAATAAATCTGCTTATGAATACATGAAAAATAAAGGCGAAGCAGAATTTAAAGCATTTAAAAATAGGGTAAAGTCCTTTGGAAAGGAAAAAGCTGATGAAAAATTTTTAAACCAAAATCCAGAACGGACATTTACCAATGCACAAGGAAGAAATGCATCTTATATAGCTGTTTATGTAAGAAAAAAATTACAGGAAGTTTGCAGGGATGTACAATTCACAAATGGGTTTGCCACTGGTGAGCTACGAAAAAATGATTGGAGATTAGGTAATCTTTTAGATAAGGTTAGATACGAGGAAGAAACCGGAATTGATGTTGATAAATATACAAGGGAGTTTGCCAATTATAAAAGAGATTATGAAACTTATAGAAAACAAAAAGCCAACAGCACGGATATAGTAAAGACTGACTGGAGAAATCTAACTCCAGAAATTACAGAAGAATACGAAGCTGAAACGAAAAATCCAATTTATGAATGGTGGCAGGAATTGCAAAAATTTGATGCGTTTAGAGGAGCAAAAGGAAAGAAAGACCGCTCGGACCATAGACATCATTTATTAGATGCTATGGTAATCGCCATGTGTTCTCCAAGTATTATTCAGCGTTTAAGTACTCTAAGCCAATTAAGGGAAAAGCAAGGAGCAACTTTGTATGATGAAAAAGGAGAACTGACCCGAGAAAGAATTGATTTGCCTATTCCTTATTCTGAAATAAAAAAATCCTTAGAATCAGTCTTGGTATATCACAAGGCTGAACAACGTTTAATTACAGCAAAACAAAACCGGATACATAAAAAGAAACATTCGGCAGATGATACTAATGTTAGCAAACAAAGAACCATTGCGCCAAGAGGAAGTTTAGTTGGAGACAATTTTTATGGCAAACTTAAAAAACCTCAACACCAGGGGTTTGCCAAAGATGCTGTCTTTGTGAAACGAGTATCTGTGAATGGAGAAAATTTTAAAGACAAAAAAGCACTTGATAAAATCGTTGATAAAAATCTAAGAAAGATATTAGAATTGCGTCTCGATAAATATGGAGATAAAGGTGAAAAAGCTTTTAGTGAAGAAGCACTTTTAGAAGACCCTTTATTTGTTTACAGCACATCAAAATATCCAAATGGCTTACCAAATAATCCAGTAAGCAAAAAAGAAACCCCCTTACCTGTTATTAAAAAAATAAGGGTTGCAAATAAAAACTCAAGAAACCTTATTCAACTAGCCGCAAAAGATGAAGAAAAGAATATCGTAAACTCAAATAGATATTCTGAAGCTGATGGCAACTATGTAATGGCATTGTATGAAAGTAAAGAAACTGATAAGAAAGGTAAAGTAAAAATTAAAAGAGATTTTGAAATCGTATCCTTCTTTAAATCTGTAGAAAGGAGAAGAATAGGTGAGAAATTATATGCAGATGAAAAGGAGCAAAAAGATGGAACTTTTTTACCGCTAATGAAATCATGTCCTTTTCTTAAAGCCGGCGACTTTGTAGTTATGTACGAAAATGAAGAATCAGAAATAAACTGGGATGCAAAGAAAGATTTAATGCAAAAGCTTTATTTCATTGCAGAACTCAATAGACAAGTAAATGTCGATAAACAAACAGGGAAAGAAAATGAATTTGGTGTTATAAAATTAAACAAACATAACAACCAAAAAACTACCAATAATTCATACATTACGGAGGGTCCTTTTATAAAAATTCTTCATACAGGTTTAAAAGTTGTTAAGGTTAATATCGACAGCCTTGGCAATATCACCCCTATTAAAACTCAAAATCCTTATCTTTTTTCAAAAGAAGAAAATAACAACAATACAATCTCCGAGTCTGAAACCAATTATCAAAAAAAAACAATCCAAAGCTTTTCATCTCTCAAAGAATCTAACGAAGCAAATGCAAAACAAATGGCTGCTATCCCTCCAATAGATCATCTTAAAAATGTAATAACGTTAGTAAAGCAGGTATATAAAGAAGAACTTAAAGAGCCAATGGATAAAAAATTAAATTTTGAATAAATATGGATCTTTTTACAGATGAGCACCGGCAATTTTTGACCGCCATGCTAAATAATAAGGTAAGTTTTATGCTCATAGGCGGTTATGCAGTTATTCATTATGGATACGAAAGGTTAACCACTGATATGGATATATGGCTGAAACCGGACAATTCTAACAGGGATCATTTCATAAATGCATTAAAAGAATTTGGTATTGAAGAAAGTGATATTGAGCATCTTTCTTCAATGGATTTTACAGATGCCCAGGTTTTCTTTTTTGGTAAAGTACCACGCCGCATAGATTTTTTAACTAAAGTGAGTGGAATTGATTTTGACGAAGCTATTGCACAGGTAAACTTTTTTGTGTTTCAAGATATAAAAATACCCGTTATTCATTATCATCATTTAATTCGCACAAAAATGAATACCGGCCGTTTAAAAGATAAAGCCGATATAGAAGAACTGGAAAAAATAAATAAATACAGAAAAGAATAATTTTGATTAAACGCACCTTATATTTTGGCAACCCTGCCTACTTAAAAACCACCAATGAACAAATGGTGATTGAAATGCAGGATAGCGGCGAAACCAGGTCGGTGCCTATAGAAGATATTGGGTTAATAATTCTTGATCACCAGCAAATAACCATTACACAATCTTTACTCGCCAAACTTATTGGCAATAACACCGCAGTTATTACCTGC
>Ga0208717_1000658_pt1 | contig 11336 bp, 10 predicted proteins | sample NGESurF53shallow_FD_184489 | JGI IMG/M metagenome (GOLD analysis project Ga0208717, IMG submission 184489) | Arctic peat soil microbial communities from Barrow, Alaska - NGEE Surface sample F53-3 shallow (SPAdes) | ecosystem: Environmental > Terrestrial > Soil > Wetlands > Peat ... | reverse complement strand
GGCCTCGCTGGAGTAGTACTCATCGGCTTCGTACTTCTCCAGCGGCAGACCGAGGGCGTCAACGAACAGCTTGCGGCTCTGCGGCGGGTCAGCCACGACGACTGAGGTGCTCGCGATGAAGAGAACGTTCATGTGACCCAGGCTAGGGGCGGCAACGGGACATCTGCTGCCTCAGGGACGGCGGGGGAAGCGCTCGAACTCGGGCCGGCGCTTGGCCTTGAACGCCTCCCGGCCCTCGCGGGCCTCCTCGGTGCTGTAAAAGAGGAGGTTCGCGTCGTGGGCCAGCTGCTGGATGCCGGCCATGCCGTCTTCCGCGGCGTGGAAGCTGGCCTTCATCAGGCGCAGCGCGAACGGCGACATCTGCAGCATCCGGCGGCACCAGGCGACGGTCTCGGCCTCCAGCTCAGCGAGCGGCACCACGGTGTTGACCAGGCCCATGCCCAGGGCTTCCTGCGCGTCGTACTGGAAGCACAGGAACCAGATCTCCTTGGCCTTCTTCGGCCCGACCAGCTCGGCCAGCAGGGCCGCCCCGTAGCCGCCGTCGAACGAGCCGACCTTGGGGCCGACCTGGCCGAACCGGGCGTTGTCGGCGGCGATGGTCAGATCGCAGATCAGGTGGAGCACGTGCCCGCCGCCGATGGCGTACCCGGCGACCATGGCGACGACCGGCTTGGGCAGCCGGCGCATCTGGATCTGCAGATCGGTGACGTGGAAACGGCCGACCGCACCGGGCTGGCCAGGATCGGTGAGGTAGCCGGTGTCACCCCGCACCCGCTGGTCCCCACCGGAGCAGAACGCGTCCGGGCCCTCCCCGGTCAGGATGATCACCCCGATCCCGGGGTCTTCCCGGGCGATCACGAGGGCGTCGGAGATCTCGATCAGCGTCTGTGGCCGGAACGCGTTGCGGACCTCGGGACGGCAGATCGTCACCTTGGCGATGCCGTCCTCGCTGACGTCCAGGCGGATGTCCTCATAGCGGCCAACCGGCGACCAGGTGACTGGGCCGCGGACCGCGGCCAGCTCGGGGCGGCCAGATGTCTGGGGGGCGTGGGCTTCAGGAGGTAGCGACATGGTGGACAGCCTAAGACGGCGGCCCGGACCACTGACCAGGCACTGGGGTCCGCCGCGGCCGCGGCTACGATCTGGGCGGCCACAGGGTGAAAACGGCCGGCGGCGGGAACCGGCTCTCCCGGTCCCGTGGGAAGTGACGGGGTACTGTCGGCTCGTGGCGGATGCGGGCCGGGCCGCCCCGACGAGCTGGGAGGTCACGTGGCCGAGCCGTCCCGACGACCGGCGGCCCGGCGGCGCAGGCCGGATCCCGTGGACTTGCCCAGGACCGAACGGCTCGCGGTGACGCGGCTCTCAGATGATCTCGCCGACCGGATCCGGCGGCTGATCATCAGCGAGGACATTGCCCAGGGTGCCCGGCTTCCCCCCGAACGTGACCTGGCTGAGCGGTTCGGGGCCAGCCGGCCGACCGTCAACCAGGCGCTGCGGGCCCTGTCGCTGATGGGACTGGTGGAGATCCGCCGCGGCTCCGGCGCCTACGTGGTCCGGCGCCCCGAGACGATGGTGACCGCGTCCGTCAACCTCATGCTCGACCTCGACCAGCGGTCGCTCAGCGACCTGATGCAGCTGCGGCTGTGGCTGGAGACCCTCGGCGCCCGGGAAGCCGCGGGCCGCGCCCCCGAACCGGCCTCTGGCGAGACCGCGATCGGTGAGGCGCTCCGGCGGCTCGGCGACTCGGCGCGGCACCCCTCGGAGGTGATCGCCGCCGACACCGTGTTCCACGCCACCGTCGTCCGTTCCGCGGGCAATCTCTACCTGGGCGCGATTTACGAGAGCGTGCACACCGCGGTCCTGTCGTTCGAGTACCGCGGCTGGGTGGACACCGAATCCGTGCCGGACTGGCTGCGGGACACCAGCCCGGAGCAGCACCTGGCGCTTCACGAGCCCATCGCCACCGCCGTCCTGAACCGGGATCCGGACGCCGCGGCCCGCGCCGTCGCCGCCCACCACCAGGTCATGCTCGACCACCTCCGCCGGGCCTGACCCTGTTGACACCGCGCACGCCCGCTAACCATCATTGTGGCTTAGCCACTTCTCCACTTTAGGCAAGGCAGGCTCGATGAGTGCGACGGTGCCCGTCTCCGCGCCCGGAACCCACTGGACCGTGCCGGACCTGCGCGAACTGGCCCTGAGGATCCGGCTGCGCGCCGTCCGGATGGTCGCCCCCCAAGGGTTCGGCTACCTCGGCCAGGCGCTGTCGTCCGCGGAGCAAGTCGCCGCCGTCTTCGCGACCGCCCGCCCGGGGCTGGACCGGCTCGTCTGCTCGCCAGGGCACTACGTCATCGGCCCGTTCGCGGCCGCCGCCGAGCTGGGGTTGCTGGACGACGAGTTGGTGGCGGGCTACGGGCAGAACGGGTCGCCAGTGGAGGCCATCGGCACCGAGCGCTCGCCCGTCTTCGACTACACCTGCGGTTCGCTCGGCCAGGGCCTGTCCGCGGCGCTGGGCTTTGCCCTGTCCGACCGGCTGCGCGGCTGCGAGGCGCGGATCTTCACCATGGTCAGCGACGGGGAACTGGAGGAGGGACAGGTCTGGGAAGCGGCCCTGTTCGCCGCCCACCACCGTCTCGGCCGGCTGGTCGTGCTCCTGGACGCCAACAACTCCCAGGTGGACGGCCCGGTCGACAGCATCACCACGCTCGAGCCAATTGCCGCGAAGTGGTCCGCGTTCGGGTGGCACGCCCAGGATCTCGACGGTCACGACGTGGACGCGATATCCGCCGCCCTGGCTGCGGCCGCCGCGGACGAGGACCGGCCGAGCGTGCTGGTCTGCCGCACGTCGACGGTGCATGGCCTGGACTGCCTGCCACCCGACGCGGACGGGCACTTCATCAAGCTGCCGCCCGGGCTGGCCGCGGCGGCGGCGGCGGAACTCACCGGCAAGCTGGAGGCCCTCCGTGCGTGAGCCGCCCTACCCCACCGAGGTCAAGCCGTACGGCCGGGCGCTGGTCGACCTCGCCCGCCGCCGGGACGAGGTGCTGTGCCTCAGCGGCGACCTGACCCGCCAGTGCGAGGTCGACCTGTTCCAGGAGGAACTCCCGGACCGCTTCATCCATGCGGGCATGGCCGAGGCGAACATGATGAGCATGGCCGGGGCGCTGGCGCGCTGCGGCCACATCCCGTTCGTGCACACCTTCGGGGTGTTCGCCACCCGCCGCCCGTTCGACCAGATCGCTAACGCCATCGCGTACCCGGGCCTGCCCGTCCGCATCATCGGTTTCATGCCCGGGGTGTCGACTCCGGGCGGCCCGAGCCACCAGGCGATCGATGATGTCGCGCTGATGCGCACGCTGCCGGGCATGACCGTGGTGGATGTGGCCGACGCGGTCGAGGTCCGCCAGGTGGCGGCGGCCATCGTGGACGTGCCGGGGCCGGTGTACGTCCGGCTCAAGCGCGGTGAGATCCCGGTCATCTTCGGCGAGGATCACCAGCTGCGGCTGGACCGGGCTGAGGTCCTCGTGCCCGGGGACGACGTGGCCCTGTTCGCCAGCGGCATGATGCTCGCCGCCGCGCTGGCCGCGGCCCGGGCGCTCGTCGACCACGCGGTCTCTGTTTCGGTCATTAACGTTCCGACCGTCAAGCCCCTCGACACGGCCACCGTCCAGGACGCCGCTGCCGGGGCGCGGGTCGTGGTGACCGCCGAGAACCACACCATCATCGGCGGCCTCGGATCGGCCGTGGCCGAGACGATGGCCGAGGCTGGGCTCGGCCGGCCGCTGCGCCGGGTCGGGCTGCGCGACACGTTCGCGGAAGGCTCCCTGACCGCCCCGTACCTGTTCGACAAGTACGGCCTGTCCACCCGGACGCTCATCGAGACGATCTGGTCGGCGCTCGGCCGGCCCGGGCCGGCTCCCGAGGCGCCGGCCGCAGCCGCCGAGAGCGGCGAGTACTCGCCCGTCTGACCGCCGCGACCCCTGCAACCTCGCCGAGGAGCACGCATGAACACGAACGCCCGGAACCTCGGCTGGCTGGGCACCGGCCGGATGGGCGCGGCCATGGCGGGCCGCCTCATCGACGCCGGCGAGGACGTCTGCGTGTGGAACCGGACGGCGTCCAAGACCGCGCCGCTGGTGGCCCGGGGCGCGCGGGCCGTCGATCGGATCACTGACCTGGGCGGCTGCGACATCGTGTTTGTCATGGTGTCCACGCCGGGCGACCTGGAGGAAGTGATCTGCGGGCAGCACGGGCTGCTCGGCGGGGACCGCAGGCCCGCGACGATCGTGGACTGCTCGACGGTGTCAGCTGGCGCGTCGGCCGCCGTGCGGGCGGCTGCGGACGCCGCCGGGGTGAGCTTCCTCGCCGCCCCGGTCAGCGGCAACCCGCACGTAGTCGCCGAGGGCGGGGCCTGCATCGTCGCCTCCGGCCCGGCCGAGGTGTTCGCAGAGGTCAGGCCGGTCCTGGAGGAGATCGCGAAGGTCGCCGTGCACGCGGGCGAGGGGGAGCAGGCCCGGCTGGTGAAGCTGTGCACCAACCTCTATCTCGGGATGATGGTCCAGGCCCTGGTCGAGGTGACCAGCCTGGCCGAGAAGGGCGGAACCGACCGGGCCGCGTTCCTGGAGTTCCTGAACGGGACGGTGCTGGGATCTGACTGGGTGCGCAAGCGCACCGGTGACCTGGTCCGGCGGGACTGGACCCCGACGTTCACCACCGAGCTGCTGCGCAAGGACTTCGACCTCGGGCTGGACGTCGCGCGGTCGCTGGAGGTGCCGATGCCCGTGGGGGCCACGGTCTACCAGCTCATCCAGTCCGCCGTCGGCACCGGGCTGCGCGACGAGGACTTCCTGTCGCTGTACGAGCTGCAGGCCCGCGGCGCGGCGCTGACCAGTTCCCCTGCCCCTCACACCTCGGAGGAATGATCATGTCACTACAGGAATTCGTCTCTCCCCCCCGCTTCGAGGAGTACCGGGAGGCGTTCAAGGACTTCTACCGCATGGAACGCCGCGAGGACGGCGTCCTGCTCGTCGCCGCGCACACCCTGGGCGGCCCCATCCAGCTCAGCGTGCAGAACCACCGCTCGCTCGGGCAGATGCTCAAGGTGGTCGGCGCGGACCCCGAGAACGAGGTGCTGATCCTCACCGGATCCGGCGAGGAGTTCATGATGGGCTCCGATCCCGAGGGCTTCGCCCTCGAGGAGGCCGACATGGAGTACTGGGCCTACGAATACGCCTATAAGGACGGGCGGATCAATGTCAGCGCCCTGGTCAACGACCTGGAGATCCCCACCATCGGCCTGCTCAACGGGCCCGGCTTCCACACCGAGATCGTGCTGATGTGCGACATCACCCTCGCCGCGGACGACGCCACCCTGTTCGACCTGCACTATGACATCGGCTCGGTGCCCGCCGACGGCATCCACAACGCCTTCCAGGAACTGCTCGGGGTCAAGCGGGCCGCCTACGCCCTGCTCACCGGCGAGGCGATCAGCGCCCAGCAGGCGCTGGACTGGGGAATGGTCAACGAGGTGATGCCCCGGGACGAGCTGGTCGCGCGCGCCTACCAGATCGCCGACCACATCATGACCCAGCCGAGGACCACCCGGCGGCTCACCACCCAGATCGTCCGGCGCCCCTGGAAGCAGCGGATCGTGAATGACCTCGACGGCGGGTTCGGGATCCAGATGTTCGGCCACATCGCCAAGAAACGCGCGGTGCACGGTGAGCAGCACATCCGGTCGACGGTCGACTACGTGCGCGAGGGCCGGAAGAACAACTTCGACTAACCCGTGCCCGCCAGCCCCGGCTGAGCGTCACACGGTGGCGGCGTACCGCCAGAAGTCGCGCATCCACTCGGGCGGGACGGGACTGTCCGCGGCCACCTGGGTGAGCAGGATGGCCACGGGCCAGGGACAGCGGTGCGATGGCCAGGGCGGTGCGCCCCCGGCTGCTGGCGGCCCGCAGGGCCGGGCCGGCCAGGATCATCGCCGCCGCTGCGGCGGCGGCCACCGCGATGACCACCCGGAGCCACGGGAACCAGCCGGGGCTGCGGCCGAGCAGCACCCAGGCCCAGGAGGCGGTGACCAGCAGCGTCCCGGCCAGGGTGACGCGGGCCGCCCAGGTGTGCCGGATCCGCCACAACGCGACCCCGCCGATGCCCGCCAGCGCCGCGATCGCCGGCGCCAGGGCCACGGTGTAGTACGGGTGGATGACGCCGGACATGTAGCTGAACACCAGCGCGGTCACCACCAGCCACCCGCCCCACAGCAGGGCGGCGGCGCGGGTCCGGTCCGTCCGCGGGGACCGCCAGGACAGCCACAGCAGGGCGATCACGGCGATCAGGGCCGCCGGGAGCAGCCAGCTGATCTGGCTGCCCATGTCCGACTCGAACAGCCGGGTGATCCCGGTCGCCCCGCCGAACAGCGAGCCGCCGCCGCCTCCGCCGCCCGCGCCCCCGCTGCCGCTGCCGGTGAGACGGCCGAGGCCGTTGTACCCGAACGTGAGCTGGAGGATGTTGTTGTCCGTCGAACCGCCGACGTACGGCCGGTCGGCGGCCGGGGTCAGCAGGTCGATCACGACCCACCAGCCCGCGGCGGCGACCAGGGCGGCCCCGCCGGCCAGCAGCTGGGCCAGGCGCTTGCCGAGGGCGGGCTGGCCGGCCCACAGGTAGGCCAGCGCGAAGGCCGGGAGGACCAGGAAGGCCTGCAGCATCTTGGTCAGGTAGCCCAGGCCCAGCAGGGCCCCGGTCAGCGCCATCCAGCGGGTCAGGCCCGATTCGATGGCCCGGGTCGTGGTGTACGCGGCCAGCGTCATCACCAGCACCAGCAGTGCGTCCGGGTTGTCGAACCGGAACATGAGGGTAGCTACCGGGGTCAGCGCCAGCGTGGTCCCGGCGATGATGGCCGCGGCAGGTCCGAACCACCGGCGGACCGTCGCGTACAGCACGCCCACGGCGGCCACGCCTTCCAGCGCCTGGGGCACCAGCAGGCTCCACGAGCTGAACCCGAAGAGCCGCCCGGACAGCTCCATGACCCACAGCGACGCCGGGGTCTTGTCCACGGTGATGAAGTTGCTGGAGTCCAGCGAGCCGAACAGGAAGGCCTTCCAGCTCCTGGTGCCGGCCTGGACGGCGGCAGCAGGACGCGGGCCGCATCGGCGCGGATGGCCTTGAACCCGCACTGCGCGTCGGAGAAACGCGTACCAAGGGACGCATGCAGCAGCAGGTTGTAGCAGCGGGAGATGATCTCGCGCTTCGGGCCGCGGATCACCCGCGCACCTGGCGCCAGCCGGGTCCCGATCGCCACGTCGCTGTGCCCGGACAGCAGCGGCGCGACCAGCGGCAGCAGCGCGTTCAGGTCGGTGGACAGGTCCACGTCCATGTAGGCGCAGACGTCGGCGTCACTGCCGGACCAGATCCAGCGCAGCGCGCCGCCCCGCCCGGGCCGCTCACTGCGGGCGGCGCGGACGAGAGGAAATTCGGCCGCCAGTTCCAGGGCCTGAGCCCAGGTGCCGTCGGTGCTTCCATTGTCAGCGATAGTGATGCCGACCGTAAAAGGGAAGGCGTCATCAAGATAGGCGCGCAGCCGCCGGACGGCCGGCCCGAGGTCACGTTCCTCGTTGCGGACCGGGATGACGATCTCGACCTGGGCGTGCCCGGGAACCAGCCTGGTCTGTGTCCCGGGCCGGGCCTGAAGCGGGGAGTCAGTGGTGTGCATGGTCCCCAGCTTCGGCGGCCCTGCTTTACCGCTCCTTAACTACCTTTCTGAGCCCGCCATGAAGAGGTGTGCGGTACCGCGGGGCTTGGCTCGTTACCGCGCAACCGGGCGAATTCACCGCGCGGAACCGCGCGATTCAGCGCGTGCTGAGAAGAGCCGTCAGCTAATGACCGGGTCCCAGCGAAAGCCCCGCGACGACGTGTCCGGCGATCGCCAGGGACGCCGTGGCTGCTGGTGACGGTGCATTGCGGACCGTGGTCACCGGGCCGACCCGGTGAATACGGAAGTCATCGACGAGCGACCCGTCGGGATCCACGGCCTGGGCGCGCACCCCGGCAGGCGCCGGCATCACATCGCCGGGTCCCAGCCAGGGCAGGTACGTCCGGGCCTCGGCCAGGAAAGCCTGCCGCGACACCGAACCGTGCATCTCGCGCAGGCCCGCCCGCCAGTTGTGAAGCGCCAGCCGGCGGAAGGCGGCGGAGTGCGCCAGGCGCGACAGCTGATCCCGGGACACGTCCCGGCGGCGGTAGCCTTCCCGGGCCAGCGCGAGCACGGCGTTCGGGCCGATGTCGGCCTCGCCGTCGATGCGCGGGGTCAGGTGGACGCCGAGGAACGGGTACTTGGGATCCGGCACGGGATAGATCAGGTGGCGCACCCGGTCACGGGCGTGCGGCCGCAGCCGGAGATACTCGCCGCGGAAGGGGATGATCTCCGGCGCGGCCTCGTCACCGGCCGCGGTGGCGAGCAGGTCGGCCTGCAGCCCGGCGCAGATGACCAGCCGGGACAGCCGGTGCGTCCCGCCGGGCGTCCTGACCTCCACGTCGTCGCCGCGGCGGTGCACACCCGTCACCGGCGTGCTCGTCAGCACCTGCCCGCCGAGGACCGTGACGTCGCGGGCGAAAGAGCGCGCGATGGCGGGGTAGTCCGCGATGGCCGTGGTCGGCGAGAGCAGCGCGGCCTGGCCGGTGATGTCTGGTTCGAGCTCTCGGACGGCCGCCGCGTCCAGCCAGCGCACGTCCGGGACACCATTGGCGGCCGCCCGGCGCTCGATCTCCCGCAGCGTCAGCGTCTCGGCCTCGTCCCGGGCCACCACCAGCTTCCCCCGGGCATCCCAGGGCAGGCCCCGGTCCGCGCAGTAGGCGCTCAGCAGCCCGGCGCCGCGCCGGCACAGCGTCGCCTTGGCCGAGCCGGGCAGGTAGTAGATCCCGGCGTGCACGACCCCGGAGTTGTGGCCTGACTGGTGCTGCGCGACGGCGGTCTCCTTCTCGAAGACCACCACGGGAACGTGCGACTGGGCCAGCTCCCGGGCTACGGCTAGCCCGACGAGGCCGGCCCCGACGACGCCGACGGGGTGGGTCGGCTGCACCACGTCGCCTCCTCTTCAGCTGGGCATACGAGGCTGCGTAGCCCGCACGGGCGCGGTCAGCGTATGGCGGGTGGTGCTGGGGGATCAACGGTTCGGCCGCGCTCGGCGAACTCTAATGATTCGGGCCTGGCTCATTCGGGTCCGACCTGCCGGCCGCCTCCCGGCCGCGGGGATCGCGCTGGCGGCTGCGAAGATCACCATAACGGTCCGTAACCGCGTCCAGTCGGAGCGCGTCCGCCGTCCTGCTGGTGTCAGTTGTGGCGGTCAACCTGGTCACCAGCGCCGCGGACCTCCAGGCCCGGGGCGGCCGGGCTCGGGCTGCTGGCTGGCGGGCTGGCCTTGCTCAGCACCACCTTGACCAGCTATGTCTACGTGTGGGAGACCACCGGGCGCGGGGTGGGGGAGCCCGGCCTGCCGGAGGGCAGCCCGTGACCCCAGATTATGGGGGACCAGGTCATTTCCTCATTTCCGCTTAATGGGCCGGATGAGCTCAATGGGCCGGATGAGCTCGGTGATCAGGTGAGCGGGCGCCGCTCGGCGCGCCCGCGCCGCCAATCCGCTGCCCAGCGGGCCGTGGCCACCACGATGGCCAGCAGCGTGGCGGCGCTCATCGCGACGAATCCCCCGGCGATCCACTGCGCGGCGCTGAGCGCCAGGGCGGTGTGGGAGGTGTCGGTGGCGTGATCGTGGAGCAGCCCAGCCAGGATGGCCGCGGCGACGTAGGCCAGCGGCGGCACCGGGATGATCAGGTAGGCGGCCCGGGGGTGCGCGGCCAGGACTCCGGCCGCCGTACCGGCGACCAGGAAGATGCCGAGCACGGCGCCGGGTTCGCTGCGGGTCAGCACGGTGAGGACCAGGCCGGCCGCGGCCCCGCCGACGGTGAACGCGATCCCCAGCCGGCCGGGCCGCGAACCCCACCAGCGGTCCGGACGGTCGGGCGCGTACCGCGGCCCGCGGGATGACCCGCGCGCGGCGGCGTTAGGTCCGTGCATGGCAGCATTCCGCCCGCGGCCGCCCGGATTGCGCGCACGCGAACTCGCGTTTGCCCCCGGCCCGCCGGCATATCGCGGGCCGGATCCCGCCTTGTTCCCGGGTGAATCCAGCATCGTTCCCTTAAAGGTTCGACCGGGGTTGTTTTACTGAAGGAAGAGCGGGGGTAATCTTCGCCGCAATGGTAGCAAGCTAAGCTCGGGGGGGCGATGCGCAGCACGGTGTCGTCTCAGCAGAAAGCGAAAAGCCCGGCGCGGGGCCACCGGGCGGGGCCCGCGCGCGGAGGAGCGCGGCCCGGGACACCGGGCCGGGCGGGCGGGCGTGGATCGCGGCCCGGCCCGATGGCCAGGACCTGGTATTTCGTGACCTGCGTCCTCGCGGCGCTGGTCCTGCTGGTGAGTGGCTTCTCCTACCTTGTGGTCCGCGACGTGGGCAGCATCGGCGGGTCGCACGCGATCGCCAGTGGTCCCTCAGCGGGAGCGCAGAACATCCTGCTGATGGGGCTGGAAAGCCGCCGCGACTGGAACGGGAATATCCTGCCCGGCAGCATCTTGGCAAAGCTGCATGCGGGAAATGCCCAAGCGGTGGCAAACGGCACCGGAGGAAATGACACCAACACGCTTATCCTGATCCACATATTCGCGGGCGGCAAGAAGGCGGTCGGCTTCTCTATCCCCCGTGACGACTGGGTGCAATTCGCCGACACGGTCGGACCGCAGCAGGCGGGCAAGATCGACCAGGCCTACGGCGTGAGCATGTACTTCCAGCAGGCGAAGCTGCGTCAGCAGCACCCGAGCATGGGGCAGGATCAGCTCGCGTTCCTCGGCAACGAGGCCGGGCGGGCGGCCGCCGTGGCCACGGTCGAGCAGCTCACCGGGGTCCACATCGACCACTTCGCCGAGGTCAACCTGGACGGCTTCTACGAGCTCGCGAAGGTCTTCGGCGGCGTGGAAGTGTGCCTCAACCATGCGGTCCGCGACCCCAAGTCCGGCGCCCACTTCCACCGGGGTTACCAGCACCTGGACGCCGCGCAGGCGCTGTCGTTCGTCCGCCAGCGAGACGGGCTGCCCAACGGAGACCTGGACCGGACCCACCGTCAGCAGGCGTTCATCGACTCGATCATGCATGAGCTGCGCACCCAGGGGGTCCTCGGCGACCTGACCAAGGTGTCGGCCCTGCTCTCGGTGGCCAAGCAGTACGTGATCACCGACGCGGGCTGGAACCTGCTCGACTTCGCGTCCCAGATGCGAGGTCTGAGCAGCGGGA
>Ga0208717_1000657_pt1 | contig 11338 bp, 9 predicted proteins | sample NGESurF53shallow_FD_184489 | JGI IMG/M metagenome (GOLD analysis project Ga0208717, IMG submission 184489) | Arctic peat soil microbial communities from Barrow, Alaska - NGEE Surface sample F53-3 shallow (SPAdes) | ecosystem: Environmental > Terrestrial > Soil > Wetlands > Peat ... | reverse complement strand
CATTAGCAGTACTAATGTCGATTTTTAGATTTTCTTTTTCACCAAAAAGAGATGTTTGTTTTAATTCCTCTTCAATTGTTTCCTTCAATTCGTTTCGAATATGCGCAAGCGATAGATTATTTAAAATTTTTTCCTCGAGAAGAAAACGTTCATAGTTTTTAATCGGATCTTTTTCAATCCATTCAGCAAACATTTCTTTAGGAACATACTTTACGCCACTTGCTTCCTCATGTCCCCGCATTCTGAAGGTCATACATTCAATTAAATAAGGCCTTTGATTTTGTAAACAATAATCACGAACACCCTGCATGGTTTCATAAACGGTTAAGATATTATTACCATCAATTTGTATTCCTTCTATTCCATAACCAATTGCTTTATCCACCAAATTTTTACAACGGTATTGTTCACTAACCGGTGTGCTTAAAGCATAGCCATTATTTTCAATAATAAATATTACCGGCAAATTCCAAACAGCAGCAACATTTAATGCTTCATGAAAATCGCCTTCACTTGTTCCTCCATCTCCCGAAAATGCAACCGCAACTTTTTGTGCTGAGCCTGTAGAAGCGTTTTTTAATTTAGCAGCAAGCGCCACACCATCTGCCACAGCAAGTTGTGGCCCGAGATGCGAAATCATTCCACATATAAAATGCTCTTTACTGCCAAAATGAAAGCTTCGCTCGCGGCCTTTACTGTAACCATCTTTAGCGCCCTGCCATTGTTGAATTAATTTATGCAACGGCATGTTGCGACCGGTAAATACACCGAGGTTTCTATGCAACGGCATTATCCATTCATCGGGTTGTAACACAGAAGTTACACCAACAGAAATTGCCTCCTGCCCGATTCCGCTAAACCATTTTGAGATTTTACCCTGGCGTAATAAAAGCAACATCTTCTCCTCAATCATTCGGGGATACAATAACTTTTTATAAAGCTCAATTAATGTTTCTTCTTTAAGATCGTTTCTCTGGAACTGCATATTGCAAATTTCAACTATTCAGCTGTAAATAAAAAAGTGGAGAAGAAAGACTATCGTGTCCTCTTTTCAAGATTGCTCAACATAGAAGATAAAAGGGATAATAAAAGACCGAATATAAATGCCCATAAAAATCCATCTATATGAATACCATTTACCATTTTACCTGCAAGCATAATCATTAATACATTAATCACCAGCAAAAAAATACCAAGCGTAAGAATGGTAATGGGTAGTGTAAGAAGAATTAAAATTGGCTTTAAGATAGCATTAAGAAATGCAAGTACTAATGAGAAAATTAGTGCAGTTACATAAGAATCTATAATTACATGTGGGTTTAAAATCATGGATAAGCCATAAGCCACTGCGGCGGTTATGAGCAGTCGTATAAGAAATTTCATACTATTTTTTACGAAAGCTAAATCAAATTACCACCAACTCAAAAAATTCTTCAGGCAATAAATATTTATTGGAAAGCTCTTTCAACTCCTGCGCTGAAATATTTTTGATAGTATTCATTGCATCATAAAAATAATTTTCATCAAGATCATTTAAGATTAAACTTTTCCATCTTGATATTACCTGGAATGGGCCATCAATATCACCAAGATTAACTCCCATCATATAATTTTTTACTAACAGCAATTCTTCATCGTCAATCAATTCTTCCCGAAGGATTTTCATTTCTTTATATACTTCTTCAATGGTGGCTTCGCAAACATCTTTGCCGGCCTCTGTACTTATTACCCAGGCACTTTCCCCAATATGATTTTCAAGGAAACTGTGAATACCATAAGTATACCCTTTTTCTTCTCTTATATTGCTCATAAGCCTTGAGCCAAAAAATCCACCAAATAAACTATTCAATACCATCACCTTTTTAAAATCTGGATGATGACGATTTGGAAAAGGACGGGCTATGCGTATAGCGCCCTGCACACCGGTGGCATCATTGGTTACTCTAAACTTTTTTTCAACAGCAGCCTCTGTTTTATGAATAACAGAAGGTATTTTCTCATTAAGTTGAAGGTCGCCGAAATATTCGTTTACAATGCTTTCAAAATCAACGGGCAATTTACCCGCTGAAAAAATTTTACAACTGGCGTTTACATAAAAGTTTTTATAAAAATTTACAAGGTCTTCTCTTGTTATAGCCTGGATATCTTCAACACTACTCACTCTTCCGTAAGGATGTTGTGCGCCATATAAATATTGGTCGATAAGGCGGTTGGCCATAAAGTCGCATTTCTTAAGATTCACAGAAAGTTTTTGAATACTATTCTGTTTGAATATTGCCAGTTCTTCTTCCGGGAAAATTGAGTCTGTAATTATTTCCCTAATTGCCGGAAGCAATATTTTTAAATGCTTTGATAAACAATGCAGCGTTATTACAGCAGTTTCATTATGGCAACTACGATTTAAATAAGCGCCATAATATTCGAAGTGTTCGTTTATTGCAAGCGCTGTTTTTTTTGTGGTTCCATTTTTTAAAAGATGGTTGGTAGTTGCAGCCACAAGATTTTTATTTTCAAAACAATTGCCCGCATTAAAAACCATTTCAATCAGTGCCACTTCTTCTGTTCCATCGTTAATGTAATAAACAGGGGCGCCGTTTGAAAGAGAAAATTTAATACAGGGTTTTAAAGTAAGATTAAAGTCCACTGCATCTTTAATTGGCGGCGCTATGGTTCTGTTTAAAATTGAATCGGTATCTGTAAGAGAAATCATTTTTTTAAATTTTAGGGAAGTAATTGTCCAATTTAATTATCGCCCAGGTAATACATCGTGCTGCAATTATTATCAACAAAAATATTCTGGCATTCATTTTTTATTTCTTCAACCGTAACTGCACGATATCTTTCCAATTCTTTATTCATCAGATCAGCATCTCCCAATAATTCATACGTAGCAAGACTGTTAGCCCGGTTCACAAGACTTATATCTTCAAAAGCCATTAGGCTTTCTGTTTTATTTTTTACTTTTTCCAATTCTGTACTGTTAACCAAATGACTCTTTATTTTCTCCAGTTCAATATTTATTGCTTTTTCCGCCTGCTGCATCGTTACTCCTTTTATTAACTTTCCATCTATATAAAGAAGTCCCGCATCAATACTTCCAAAGTGAGAACATTGTATGTTACTAAAAAGTTGTTGTTCTTTAACCAGGCTTTGAAACAGACGCGAAGAAGCGCCACCACCCAATATTTCAGTTATAAGGTCAGTTGTATAATAATTCTTATCAAGCCTTGATGAAATATGCCAGCATTTGTATAATGCATCCAAAGGAACCGGCGCCTTTACTTCCAGGAAAGCAGGAGCGCTTTGCTTTGGTTCCTGCGGAAGTTTTCTTACATACTTTTCACCGGAAGGAATATTGCCAAACCATTTTTCCGCCAGCTTTTTTACCTGCTCCAAACTTACATTACCCGCCACCGTTAGTATGGCATTTGCAGGGGTGTAATGTTTAAAAAAGAAATCTTTTACATCCTGCAACTGTGCGTTTTCAACATGACTTAATTCTTTACCAATCGTCATCCATTTATAAGGATGCACTTTGTAAGCCAGGTCCCTCATCTTGTGCCACACATCGCCATAGGGCTTGTTTATATAATGCTCTTTAAATTCTTCCACAACTACTTTTCTTTGCACTTCAAGTGAGTTTTCATCAAAAGCAAGAGAAAGCATTCTATCACTTTCAAGCCAGAATGCTGTTTCAATGTTTTCCGCAGGAATTTGCAAATAATAGTTGGTGAGGTCGTTGGTTGTGTATGCATTATTTTCTCCGCCAGCCATCTGCAGCGGCTCATCGTAAGAAGGAATATGGATACTTCCGCCAAACATGAGATGCTCAAATAAATGCGCAAAACCTGTTTGCTTAGCATCTTCGTCTCTTGCGCCAACATCATATATAACATCAAGAACTGCCATAGGAGTACTCTTATCTTCGTGCACAATTACTCTAAGGCCATTATCTAAAGTAAATTTTTCAAATTTGATCATGGCAGCAAATTTGAGTCAAACCAATTCATTTTCCCAAAAAGAATTTTGAAAGTATTGCTAATAAATGCGGCCCACGCGAAATTCAAATATCAATGGCAGGTTATTCCGTAATACAAGCAACGTTAATTTTTGACCTACTACCTGCATAAGATTTTTATAAACATTTATGTCGTTACTAAAATTTGAATTTACCGCCATTAGGATATCATCTTTTTTTAGCCCTGCCTTATAAGCAGGAGATTTACGAATTACTTCATCCAAAACAATTTTGCCTTCTATATAATACATGTTGAGCCCTGTGTATGAATAATCGAACTCATCAGTAAAATGGCTGTTGGGCAAAAGATGAATTTCTCTTTTACCATAATTTAATATAACATTGAAACGACGCAAAATATCGTTTCCGATAACGCCACCTAAAAAAGGATAAGAGGTAGCGTTATATTCATCATCCAGTATATCCGTTGGCACCCTCCTGAATTTATAAGGGCCAATTTGAAGTTGTTTAATTATAGTGAGAAACATTTGTTTTTTACCTCCCAGGCCTTGCACCTGTATTTCAACCGGTTTCCTGGTCTTTTTCAAAACCTGGCTATCATCCTCAAATTGTTTGCTCATCAAAAAACAAAGTCCGGCGCCGGTATCAATATAAAAATTTGCATTCACAGTTCTTGCATCCTTTATTATTAATGGCTGAATAGGCAGCGCAGTAAAAAGAGGATGCAGCAAATAACCCTTCCGCGGATATTCAATTCTACCAGGTGTGTACACTTCGATATACAGGCTATCGTAATTAATTTCTACAATATAACGGCTCAGGAAACTATAACCCATAATCCCGTCAATTTTTTCTCCATACACACTACTAAGAATATCGTAATTATTGATATAAAAATCAAGACTATCAACTGTAAGGCCGGGCAATATGAGTTTATTATTTTGTGTGTAATCCACTTTTGATGCTCCCGCAATACCATTAATAGACTTGCCTGAGGGAATATGCGGAATATTAAATTCAGCCGCTGTTGAAGAATCCAGCGATATAGCGCCGCTGCCGCTATCAAGAATAAAATTGAATGGCTCGGTAATTTTATTAAATCTTGCCTGAACAATTATAACGCCTCCCGTAAGTTGCCGGAAAGGAAATCTTGTAATCAACTCTGCTGGTTTTTCATAAACTTCCTGGCCTTTAGAAAAGCTAACAAATAATGTAAAAATTATTAAAAGCAACACTCGTATCATAGCGAAACTGAAATTAACTTATATGCCTGTATTTTTGTACTCGTTTTTACAAACGGCAAATAAGTTTGATATAAATAAAAAAGTTATGACTATTTCAATGCTTCTTCAAAAGGCAATGCGCTTTGAAAACCTTTCTGTTGAAGAAGGCACATTTTTATTTAACAATGCTGCATTGTCAGAATTGATGCTTGTAGCAAATGAGCTTCGTAAAATACAGGTGCCGTATAATAAAGTAACCTGGATTATCGACAGGAATGTAAATACAACTAACGTATGCATTGCGAATTGTAAGTTTTGTAACTTTTATCGTATACCCGGCCATGAAGAAGCATACATAACCGATATAGAAACTTATAAAAGAAAGATTGATGAGACCTTTCGGTATGGCGGGGAACAATTGCTTTTGCAGGGCGGTCATCATCCGGCACTTGGTCTCGACTATTATGTCGATCTGTTTAAACAATTAAAAAAATTATACCCTAAGTTAAAGTTACATGCCTTAGGACCGCCGGAAGTTGCCCATATAACTAAGGTTTCAAAATCTACTCATCGCGAAGTTTTAATTGCCTTAAAAGAAGCTGGTCTTGATTCCTTGCCTGGTCCCGGAGCGGAGATACTAACGGATAGGGTTAGGCGCTTAATAAGCAAGGGCAAATGCGGAACGCAAGAGTGGCTCGATGTAATGACAGAAGCTCATAAACTCAATCTTACCACATCAGCTACTATGATGTTTGGGCACGTCGAAACGGTGCAGGAAAGATTTGAACATTTAGTTAAACTCAGAGAAGTTCAGGCAAAAAAACCGGAAGGAGCTAAAGGCTTTTTAGCATTTATCCCGTGGACTTTCCAGGATGTAGATACACTTTTGGCTAAAATAAGAGGTGTTCATAATCTTACTACTCCCGAAGAATACATCAGGATGATTGCCATGAGCCGGATCATGTTACCCAATGTAAAGAATATCCAGGCAAGCTGGCTTACGGTTGGCAAAGAAGTAGCACAACTTTGTCTGCACGCCGGTGCCAACGATTTTGGAAGCATCATGATTGAAGAAAATGTGGTAAGCGCAGCAGGCGCTCCGCATCGCTTTACCAGCAAAGGAATACAGGATGCTATAAGAGAAGCAGGCTTCGAACCACAACTAAGGAATCAGCAATATGAATTCAGGGAGATGCCAGAGTTAATGGAAGAACAGGTGATTGACTATTAATACCTCTTTACGTTGTAACCGCTCTTGTAATCTTTATTTCTTTTTTGGGTATTATCAGTACTTTCCATTTTTATTTTCAACTAAACATATCATATAATGAAGAAAATTTTGATTGCCTTTGTGCTCTGCTTTTCAATTTTTAAAGCCAGCGCAGATGAAGGAATGTGGCTTCCTATGTTGCTTGGCCAGCAGGTATATGATGATATGGTGAAGCACGGGCTAAAACTTAGTAAAGACCAATTGTACAGTATTAATCAACCTTGCATAAAAGATGCAGTGATTATTTTTGGCGGTGGTTGTACAGGTGAAATTGTAAGTAACCAGGGCTTGATCTTTACCAATCACCATTGTGGTTATGGCGTTATTGCCGGTTCAAGTACCGTAGAGCATAATTATTTGAAAGACGGTTTTTATGCTTATACAAAAGACCAGGAAATAAAATCTGCTCTCACAGTAACTTTTTTAGAACGAATAGTAGACGTTACTGACCAGGTTGAAAGTGCTTTAAAAGGTTTAAACTATGCCGATCGTGCAAAGAAAACGGCGGAAGTTTATAAACAAATTACCGATAAAGTTGCCGACTCTGCTAATTCAATCACCGGCAAAGTTTACAGTATGTTTAAGGGAAACCAGTACATCATGTATGTATATAAAATTTACAGAGACATCAGGCTTGTTGGCGCTCCACCTGAAAGCATAGGCAAGTTTGGCGGCGATACGGATAACTGGGAATGGCCAAGACATACCTGTGATTATTCCATCTTCAGGGTTTATACTGCCAAAGATGGAAAGCCGGCTACTTATAGCCCCGACAATGTTCCCATGAAGCCAAAATATTTTTTACCAGTCTCCTTAAAAGGATACAAGGATGGGGATTTCGCTATGATCTTCGGGTATCCAGGCGGCACTAACCGTTATGAAATATCCAATGGCATTAAATTGAAAAATGAAATTGATAATCCTTCATTGGTTCACCTTCGTGATGTTCGCCTGAAATTTATGCACCAGGAAATGATAAAAGACCCCGCAGTAAAATTAAAACTCGCAGAAAGTTATGCGTCTATTGCCAACTACTGGAAATTCTATGATGGCGAAACAAAGCAGCTTGAAAAATATCATGTATATGAAAACAAACAAGCTGCAGAAAATAAATTTGAGGAATGGGCAAAAGATAAACCTGAATTTCAAAATGTTTTAAGCGACTATGAAAAAAATTATGCCACATGGACACCCTATGCAAAAGAGCGGGTGTATTTGTATGAAGGAATTTTAGGTTCGCCCCTTGCTGCCTACGCTTCCTCGTTAATAACAATAGAAAGAGCATTAACACAACAGGGGAAAACACAGGCGGATGTGAAAAAAGCGTTAGATGCTGCCAACGCTAAAAGAAAAACTTTTCTTGAAGGAGAGAACCTCGCGAGTGACAAAAAAATAATGGCAGCAACTGCCCTGATGTTTTATACCGATATTGATAAGAACCAGCATCCTATTGGGTTTTACCAGGGCTTAAAAGATAAATTCGGTTCGTTAGATGACGACGCAACATTTAAAGCCTGGGCTAATTCTGTATTTGGTAGCACAATGATTTTAGATTCTTCAAAATGGGCTGCTTTCACCGCTAACCCGGACGCGGTTACGTTGCAAAGCGATCCTGCTTTTGCCTATGCATCTGCTTTTGTTGAGAATTATACTCTTAAATATAGCAAGCTGTACAGCAATTTTGTTGCTAAGAATGATGATCTTGGCAGACTTTATCTGAAAGGCATTATGGAGATGAATCCTGTCGCCGCAAAAAAAATGTATCCCGATGCCAACTTCAGTATGCGGGTTAGCTACGGCAATGTAAAAAGCTACAGCCCGAGAGATGCTGTTCATTATGATTATGAAACTACTGAAAAGGGAATTTTAGAAAAATATATTCCCGGCGATTATGAATTTAATCTTCCTGCAAATGAAATAGATTTATTGAAGAAGCGAGATTTTGGTCAGTATATTGATAAGGCGAGAAATGATTTGGTTACTGATTTTATAACTACCAATGATATTACGGGTGGCAACTCAGGCTCACCAGTTATGGATGGAAAAGGTAATTTGATTGGGCTGGCGTTTGATGGTAATTATGAGGCATTGAGTCATAAAATTCAGTTTGATAAAGATTTGAACCGAACGATTTGTGTTGATATACGTTATGTACTTTGGTGCATTGATAAACTGGGCAATGCAAAAAATATTATTGATGAATTGAAACTCGTTCGATAAATAATTATATATGAGAAGGAATGCGTTGTCTTATTAGGAGACAGCGCATTTTTTTTAAGATCTCGCCTAAAGCTCTCACCGTTCCGATAGCTATCGGGAGAGAGGGACATTATTACTATTGCTAAATCAGTAGCTTTTTATTTTAATTATTTTTGAAAATGGCTTTACAAAAATTTACTCCTGATCAGGCGATACCTAAAATAAAACAATACTGTGCTTACCAGGAAAGATGCCATGCAGAAGTAAAGGATAAATTATATTCATTCGGTTTACATAGAAAAGAGGTTGATGAAATTATAGTTCAATTAATTGGAGAAAATTATTTAAACGAAGAACGATTTGCTCTTCAATATGCCGGCGGGAAATTCAGGATAAAACATTGGGGAAAGAATAAAATAAAACAGGCGTTGAAACAAAAACAGGTAGGCGATTATTGCATTAAAAAAGCGTTGAAAGAAATTGATGGCGCTGATTATATAAAAGCTTTTGAAAAATTAGTTGAGCAAAAAATGAAAACACTTAAAAGTGAAAAAAATATTTTTATAAAGAAGAAAAAGTTGCAGGATTTTTTATTAATGAAAGGGTATGAAAGTGGGTTGGTTAATGAGGAGGTTGGAAAGCTTGGGAAGAAGTAACGGTAGGGCCTGCTGAAGCGCTGGCATTTATATTCGTCAGCTCGAACGTCAGCCCAATTAAAAAACTATTGATGAAGATATCTACAAATGTTCAATAATGAAAGTCTGCCTGGACTGCTGCTGATAGCATTACAAAAGATGAGGATTTGCAGTTCAGCCAGCATAGCAGCAAGCCATGTGTTATAGGCATACCGTCATTGTCCAAAATTATTTTACATTATTATTTATTTGTCCATTTTGTGAAATTAATAAGTAACTTTTTTCTGTCTGCTCGTGGTCAATATTTTCTTCTTCGTCTGGCGATGTTCTGTTTTTCTTTTGAAATACAGTTGTTTTAGTGAGTTGAATTTTGTCGTTAGAAATTATTTTATGGTTGTAAACTTCGTAAGTGTCAGAAGCAAAATCAACGTCACAATCTGCATATAAATATTTTGAAGTTATCAATTTCTTGCTTTTGTTATTGAAAGTTGAAATATAATACTGAAGGCAAAGGCCAACATTGTCATTTATATTTATAATTGAATAAAAAATACTATCATTAATTTGAATTGTTGTGTCACAATATCCAGTTTCACTTAATGAATTAGCTTGAGTTGAATCAAACACTTTTATTTCCAGTAAGTCGTCCTTTGTAAGTTCACTATGATTGTTAAGTTGCTCAATGATTGAGTCAAGCTTTTTTGCTTTGAAAGCTTTTGTCTGATTAGTGTTCTTATTTTTGATAGATTTATCAGAATTGGATTTTGTCCGACATCGTGCAACAAGTAACAATGTTAAAAGTCCGAAAAAAAGAAATTTATATTTTATATGCATTGACGATTGGGTTGCCTATAACTTTTGCATTGCCACAACTTAAAACTAATCAATTGCAGCAATCCTCCCAAATCAGTTGGATTTACGCAATAGCTACTTTGATTTCTTCCAATCCAATAACTTTACACCATGTCATCTCTCATCATAACTCTTATTCAAACCAATCTTCATTGGGAAGATAAAAAAGCAAATCTCAATATGCTTTCAAAAAAGATTGAAAGCATCCTGGAAAAAACTGAGGTCATTATTCTTCCCGAAATGTTCAACACCGGTTTTAGCATGAGGCCCGAAACACTTGCAGAAGAAATGGATGGCGAAACTATGGAATGGATGAAAAAGATTGCTGCTGCGAAAAAAGTAATTCTTACCGGCAGTGTCATGATTAAACACCCTTCGATCCCGATAGCTATCGGGACTCAGGATAAAAGTGATTATTACAACCGCCTTATATGGATGTTGCCCAATGGCGAATATGGATACTACGATAAGCGGCACTTGTTTGCTTACGGTAACGAGCACACGCTTTTTAATGCCGGCAATAAAAGATTAATAGCATCAGTAAAAGGATGGAAAATAAATTTGCAGGTTTGTTACGATCTCAGGTTTCCGGTTTGGGCAAGGCAAACTCCCTTCTCCTCTGAAGGAGAGGAGTTGGAGGTGAGGCCCGAATACGATTTGCTCGTGTATGTTGCCAACTGGCCGGAGCAAAGAATTCATGCATGGAAAACTTTATTAACAGCAAGGGCAATAGAAAACCAATGCTATGTTGTTGGCGTAAACCGCGTTGGTGATGACGGTAATGGAATTCATCATAACGGCGAAAGCATGATTATCGATCCGCTGGGAGAAATTCTTTACAGCAAAAAAGATGATGAAGATATTTTTACATACACTTTGCAAAAAGAAAGATTAACCGAAATAAGAAATAAATTTCCTTTCCTTAACGACGCTGATTCGTTTATTATAAATACTTAGTTTATGCTTACTGCATATTCCGCAGATAAAATTTTTACAGGCCAGGAATGGATTAATAATTCAGCAGTAATTATTGAGAATAATTGTATTGCTGATATTATAACGTTAACTGATTTGCCAGCTTCTATTGCTCTTATACAACATGCCCCAATAATTGCCCCGGCATTAATTGATATTCAAATCTATGGCGCTGCGTCAAAACTATTATCTGTGGATCCTTCAG
>Ga0208717_1000655_pt1 | contig 11356 bp, 13 predicted proteins | sample NGESurF53shallow_FD_184489 | JGI IMG/M metagenome (GOLD analysis project Ga0208717, IMG submission 184489) | Arctic peat soil microbial communities from Barrow, Alaska - NGEE Surface sample F53-3 shallow (SPAdes) | ecosystem: Environmental > Terrestrial > Soil > Wetlands > Peat ... | reverse complement strand
CCCGGCCGGCCGGATCCTGCTGGAGCACACCGAGCGGATCCTGGTCGAGCTGCGCGCCGCGGAAGCGACGCTGAGCCGGGATGACCAGGCGGTCAGCGGGCTGCTCCGGGTCGGCGTCCCGTTCCGGGAAGGGCCGCAGATCATGAGCCATGCGCTGATGGAGGTGCGGCGGCAGTTCCCGAAGCTCGAGATCCGGCTCATCGCGGCCACCGACGAGACCAGCGCTGACGCGCTGCTGCGCGACCAGCTGGACATGGCGATCGTCTCCCGGTTCGGCGCCCCGCAGCCACGCCCGCGGTCCGGGCTGCGCGAGTGGGACCTCGGCCACGACGCCCTCCGGCTGTGCGTGCCGGCCGGGCACCGGCTGGCCGAGGCGGACCAGTGCACCATGGCCGACCTGCGCGGCGAAGCCTGGATTGTCTGCCCGGCCAGCACCCTGGGGCGGCTCGTCATGGCCATGTGCGTCTCCGCCGGCTTCCAGCCTGAGCTGGCGGCCTCGGTGGACGATATCGGCACCGCGGTCGGCCTGGTCGGGATCGGCTGGGGGGTCACCATCGCCCCGCAGCGGACCCCGGCCGGCACCGGCATGCCGGTGGCCCGGATCCCCATTGCCGGGGTCAGCACCGCGCGGCACAGCATCCTGATGGTTCGCGATGGCGAGCACCTGCTCCCCTGGATCGCGGCGGCCATCACCGCGGTCCGTGGCGTGAGCGCCCGCCGGTGGCGGTCACCCGCTCCGGACCAGGGTCCGAGCCGGGAAACGTCCTGAGAATGATCCCCGCGGGCCGCTCTACCCGGAGGTCGCCGCGGTCATCGGCGACCATCCCGTGATACACCGGGCGGGCTCGTTTGACGCCTTCGACTTCCCTGGCTTCGAGGCGGCGGTCGCCGAGACCGGGATGAGGCATCTCGTGATCGCAGGCCTGATGACCGAAGGGTGCATCCTGCACACGACCCGGGGGGCGCTCCGCCGCGACTACGCCGTCTCGCTGGTCATCGACGCGACGGCCGGGGAGAACACCGCCATCCACGATGCCGCCGTGACCCGGCTCCTCCAGCTCGGCGTCGTCCCGGTCAGCTGGCTCTCCTTCGCATCTGAGCTGCAGCGGACGTATGACAACGCCGACACGGTCGGTATTTACTTCGATGTTCAGCTGCAGGCACCCGGATTCGCTAAGAACCTCAACACCCTGGCGGCCAAGGCAGCGCCCCGCACGGCATGACGGGGGGTACCGCAGCCTGCTTGGCGAAGCGCATCGTTATCCGCAACTGCTGGCCGGGTTCAGATCGCGGGTTCTCGAGCCCCGTTTCGGAGCACTAGCGGAACTGCTGCGCGACGCGGCCGGGCGTGGCGGAATATCCCCGGAGCGCCTGACACCCGTTGTCACGGGCTGGCCGGTTCCTGGTGGACCGGGGTCGCCATGGTGCCGAGTCCGGTCATGTGAATACGGACAGTGTCACCGGGGGTGAGCCACCTGGGGTTAGCCATGCCCATGGCGACACCCGCGGGGGTGCCAGTGGTGATGATGTCGCCTGGCTGGAGGGTAGTGGTGGCGCTGAGCCACTCGATGATCTCGAAGGGGCTGTTCGTCATTTCCTTGGCGTAGGCGTCCTGACGGGATTCATCGTTGACCCAGGTCTGGATCCGGATTTTTTCGTAGCTCCCGGCTTCGTCAGCGGTAACGAGCCAGGGGCCGGTGGGCAGGAAGGTGTCCCAGCCCTTAGCCCGCATGATCTGAAGCAGAATGGGTGAGTTCAGTTTCCTGCTCTCTCCCTCCATGAGGTCACGGGCGCTGACGTCGTTGGCGATCATGTATCCGGCGATGTGCTGGGCGGCCTGGGCCGCGGGAATCCTGCGGCCGCCCTTGCCGATGACGATGGCGAGTTCGGCTTCGTAGTCCAGCTGGGCGGATTCGCTGGGGCGGATGATCGGGTCAGCCGGGCCAGACAGTGCGGCGGCGGGCTTCTGGAAGATCACTGGCAGCGTGGGGAGCTCCGGCATGGCCAGGCCGGGTTCGGAAAGGTGGGAGAAGTAATTCCCGCCGCAGGCGAAGAGATTCGGGGGGTCGGGGATCGGCGGGCCGAGGCGGGTCTGGGCCAGGGGAATCAGCTGGCCTGGTGTGGCCGCGGCGCTGACCGCCTCAGACAGCTGACCGAGGAACGGAAGCACGCTGCGGGTGGTCCCGGTCGGGGCGAGCCCGAGGCTGGCCAGCACCGGTGGCAGCGGAAGGACGTAATCACCGACCAGCACGCCGGGAAGCTCACTCCCGCGGGGGCCGAAGCTGACGAGCCGCATTTTTGCCTATCCTTTCGGCCGCCGCCGGTGGCGGCTGGCAAAGTGAATTCAGGCGGCACCGGCCTGGCGTTCCGCCGGACTGCGTGCAGCCTGCCGGGCCCGCCCGGGCGGGCCTGGTGGCCGGGGCCGCTCAGCTGGCCCGGGGGGACCAGGCGGTGAGCTCGGCGACCGTCTTCCCGCCGTCGAGCTCTTCGGCCAGCAAGGCGGGGTCAAAGGGGATAGCGCCGAGGACGTAGCCGTCGCCGCCCGCGTAGAACTCCGCGATCTGCTCGTCGGTGTACTGGTTGTCGTAGAACAGCTCGACGACGTTGCGGTCCGGGTCCTGGTAATAGATGGACATCGTGGGCCCGTGGTTGAGGCTCACCGCCGGGAGGATCGAGGACCCGGCAAGCCGCCGGTACGCCTCGAACAGCTCGGGCAGGGTCGGGTACTCGAACGCGAAATGGTTCAGCCGGGAGAGGGCACCCGTGTCCCGGGCCCCCGGGGACGTCATCGCCACCGACTCATCGGTCTTGGCCACATTGAACATGCCGATGCGGTGATGGCTCTCATCCGTCTGCAAGAAGCACGCGCTGTGGTCGGAGGTCTCGACGCCGATCTTGGCCTCGAACACGTCCAGGTACCACTGCTTCATCGCCTCATAGTTGGCGGTGTTCAGGATCAGGTGAGAGATCTTCGGCGATGCCATCACTGCCTCCTCCAGGACCGCGCGGGACCCGGCGTCCCGCCAAGCCAGCGAGGCCGGCCAGGGTCAGCCGGCCCGGTCATCCCGACACTAGGCACAGGTTCGTCCTTAGTCAAGGACTGATTCGTCCTTGTTGCCACGATCACGGCCGCGCTCAAGGCCGGCCTGGCCAGCTGACCCGGAGCCAGGCGCCGGCGTGCGGCGAGAGCGGCCCCGCCCGGCGACCGGCGACGCTGCTCCGCGCGCCGGGAACCGTCTGGCCGGCCGCCGGCGCGCTGCCCGGCGGCGTTGGGCAGCACCGGCCGATCCCGCCGGCACCGTTCAGTTTAAGGACGAAATAGTCCTTGACTAAGGACGGATTCGTATCTGGTGGGTATCGAACACATACCTGTTGTTGTCGAACTTGACCATCGGGAGCCGGCGGCGACGCGCGGCGAGCGCGTCAAGCGTGCGGGTGGCCTCCTTCTCGGCCTTGAGCAGCTCGTCGCGATCCTGCTGCCACTTCTCGGCTGAAACGCGTCGTCCCCGGCCATGCTCGGCGGCACCGTGCTGGCCGCCAGCAGTCCGCCCGCCTGCGCAGGACGCTCGCGAACGCACGGTCATGCCGCTCCCGGTCAGCCGGGGTGTGCTGCGCGCCAGGCGGCCCAGATCTCGGGCCGGAGCTTGCCGCGGTCGGGGATGGCAAGACCGGCGGCGCGGGCCCAGGCCCGGACTTCCGCCGTGGAGGGCCCGGGGGCTTCCGGCGCATGGGCGAGCTCGGTCGTGCCGGGTGCTGCAGCCAATGGCGCGAGCCGCTCGATCGAGGCAGTCTCGGTCTCGGCCCATGCGCGGGCGGCGGCCAGGAACCGGTAGGTCCATTCTTCGGCGAGCTGGCGGGTCTCGCAGAAGACGACCGGGACGCTGGGCCAGCGGATCTGGAGTTCGGCGAGACCGTCGGCGACCAGCGCGGGCCGGACCCGCTCCAGCTTGAACACCTGGGAGTAGCGGTCCTCGACCACGACCGCAGCACGGGGCAGCGCAGCAAGTTCGGCCAGCGCGTAGCGGAGCTTCCCGCCAGTCAGGCTGGCCACCAGGTCGGTAAGGGACTTGCGCTCGACAGAGGCGATGAGCCGGCCGTCGACGACCAGGCCGTAGTCACCGCAGGGAAGCGCCCGCTTGACCGTAGAGACCCGCTGGCCGCCGAAGCCGAACTTGTAGGCGTATTGCTCATGGGAGTCGACCACGATCTCCAGCTCGGCGATCCCGGCGGCACGGGCGGTGGGGGTGGTCACGTTGGGGCGGGCCTGCTTGCGGGTGCGCGGGGACTGCCAGAAGACGGCGTCGCGGCCGCGGGCCTTAGTGAAGACGATCTGGGAGCGTTTCTCCCTCCCTCTGTCGAGGACGAGGTCGATGGCGGCGCCCCGCCGGACACAGGACTGAAGGCCAGCTCGTTCGACGATGTCGGGGACTTCGGGCCACTCATCCGCCGGGACCGGATAGCAGTACAGGGCGTTGGTGCGCGGCCAGGTCCCCGAGGTGCGGAACACCATCCCGCCGGCCAGCGGCAGCAACAGCAGATAGGGCAGTCTGGAGTCCGGGTCCGGGTTGCGGGCGATCAGCAGTTCCACGCTCTCAGCCTTCCACCCGATCCGGCCCAACAAGCCAGCGGCCCGGCTGGCGCCCCGAGTGCGGTCTTTCCGGCAGCAACCCGGGCCGCGCGGCGTCACCTCCATGACGATGTAACCGAGGCCAGGAGCGCCGCGCCGAGGCGGCGCCGGAGGAGAGGGCTGATGGGCGACTACCGCTATCTCAACTACGAACTGCTCGACGACGGGCTCATCGCCCGGATCACGCTCAACCGCCCCCGGACCCGCAACGCCCAGAACCGCGGTCTGCTGGTGGAACTCGATGACGCCTTCCTGCGGGCGGAGGCCGACGACCAGGTCCGGGTGGTGATCCTGGCCGGCGCCGGGCCGCTGTTCTCCTCCGGGCACGACATGGGCTCATCGGAATCGGTCGAAGAACGCGAGCCGGGCCCGGGCCAGCACGCGTCGTTCTCGGTCAACGGCGGCACCCGGCTGGGTGCCGAGAACCGGATGCTCCAGGAGTGGCACTACTTCTTCGCCAACACCCGGCGCTGGCGTGATCTGCGGAAGATCACTATCGCCCAGGTCCAGGGCCCGGTGTTCGCAGCCGGCCTCATGCTCATGTGGGCCTGCGACCTGATCGTCGCGGCCGACAACGCCAGCTTCGCCGACGTGGTGGGGACCCGGCTGGGGATGTGCGGCGTGGAGTACTTCGGCCATCCGTGGGAGTTCGGGCCGCGCAAGGCCAAGGAGCTGCTGCTGACCGGTGACTCCCTGGGCGTGCACGAGGCCCATCAGCTCGGCATGGTGAGCAAGGTCTTCCCGGCCGCGGAGCTGGCGGACCAGACGCTGGCGTTTGCCCGCCGGATCGCCCAGACCACGACGGTAGCGGCCCTGCTGATCAAGGAGTCGGTCAATCAGACCGTCAACCATATGGGCTTTTACAACGCGCTGAACACGTGCTTCAGCCTGCACCAGATCAACCACGCGCACTGGGCTGAGATCAATCCCGACCATTACCCAGTCGGCACGGCCGAGTTCGGGGTGGTGCCGTGGAACGAGGCGCCCCCCGTCATGCCCGCCCGGAAGACATCGCCTGCCTGACCGGGCCTGTCCATTTCTTGGGGATCACAGGACGTTGTACAGGTGCTCGGCTTCCGTCCGGGTGGTGTAGAGGTCCCAGTACAGCTGGGCAATGGTGTCGGGCTCGCTTTCCGGCCCGCCGCGTCCCATCCAGACCGCGAGAGGTATGTGGGCCGCGTAGATGCCCTGGCCGGCCAGGACCTGATTCAGGTTCAGCACCCAGTTACGCAGTCCGGCGCCGGCGATACCGACGTTGCCCATCATGGGAATTGGATTGACCGAGGAGGCTCCCGTGCTGAACTGGAGGGTGCCGTGACCGCGCTCGATCATGGCCGGGAGAACCTGCTGGACGGCGGTGATGGCGCCGTAGAGGTAGAACTCGAGCTGGGCGCGGACGTTGTCCACAGTGACTTCGAGAGCGTCGGCCATGGTGACGCCGGGAACCGGGGAGTGCGGCCCGGGCGAGTACTCCAGGACATCGACGTCGCCGTACCGCTCCTTGATGCGGTGGAACGCCGCAACAAGGCTCGGCCGGTCCATGACGTCGGCGGGGAAGCCGGCCGCCTCGATACCGTCCTCGGCGAGCTGGGCGACGAGACCGTCCAGCTTCCCCTCGTTACGGGCCACCAGCGCCACGGCGAAACCCTGATGGCCGAAGACCCTGGCGATAGAAAGCCCGACGCCGGGTCCAGCGCCGACGATGGCGATGGCGGGCATCACAGCCTCAGGCCTGCGCGCCTGCGGACGAGTCTCCGGCCTCAGTTGGCACCCGGGGTTCATCAGGCGCCGGCACCGAAGGTACGCGCTGGCCGGCCGCCGATCTCTGCTGCGCTGTACTGAGCTTCGCCAGTGATAGGGCCGCGAGCAGGCCACCGACGGCGAAGGCGACTGCGGTGAGACGGCGCGGGAGGGGGCGGCCCAGGCTGAGCCGCCCAGGCCCGGCGGCCGCGAGGGCCGCAGCGGCGGCGAGGTTGGTCACCGGCAATTCGAAACCTCCGCTGGCGGCCAGCGGGCCATTCGCACGATGCGTGGCGGACGCGACGGTCATGGCCCCGATGATGGCTAGCGGGCCAGCGGGGTCAGCGGCACCCGTGGCGGTGAGCAGGCCACCGGCCAGTTCGGTAGCCCCAGCCAGGGCTGCCATCGGCCGTCCCGGAGTGAGCCCTATCCGTTCGAAGGCCTGGCCCGTTGTGTCAAGTCCGTGCCCGCCGAGCACGCCGAAGAGCTTCTGGGCGCCGTGCACGCTGAGATATCCGCCCAGCACCAGCCTCGCACTGAGGAGCATTACGTTCCGCATTCGGCTCCTTTCTATGGGTTGTGGCGCCCGGCCGGCTCGGGAGGGCGGCAGAGCTAGGTGTTACTTGCTGACGGGGCGGCGTGTTACTTGCTGACGGGGCGGCGGCCGGTCTTGACCATCACGCCGTACAGGTGGGTGACCTGGAGCCGGACGACGAGCCGCTGGTTCGTGATCATGTCCTCGTCGAATGCGGCCCGGTCGATCTCGCCGTAGAAGTAGGAGTGCACTTCCAGCAGTTCCTCGATGGCGTGGTCACCCGGGATCGCAGCCACCTCGGACAGGGTGACCGGCCCCTCGGCCACCACGTAATGCCAGAAGTCCTCGCCGCTGACGTGCAGCGCGGCGCGGGGGTCGCGGGCCAGGTTGCGGCCCTTCGCCCGGTCGGCGGTGGTCGAGACGCGGATGACCCGGGTGGCCGGGTCGGCGACGCCTGGCAAAGATTCATCCATCTCACCCTTGATGGCCTGCGCGCCTCCGCAGCCACCGCCACTGCCACGCCGCCGCCAGGTCGCGCAGCACTGCAGCAAGCGATGATCAACCGCGGCCACGTGCTGGGATACGGGTGAAGCGCCGCCCGGACCGTTCGATCCGCTCTACACATCTGCGCGAGATGGCGTCAGTGACCACATCGTAGGATTGGCGGGTGATCGTGACGGCAGACCACGACGGCATCGCCATCCTGACTCTGAACAACGGACCTGTGAACGCGCTCGACCTGGAGTTGCTTAGCGCCGTTCCCCAGAGCCTGGCCGCCGTCGCCGACTCCCGCGCGGTCGTTCTCACCGGCAGCGGGCGGTCCTTCTCGGCAGGTGTGGACCTGAAGCAGATAATCGACGGCGGCCCGCCCTACGTCGAGAAGTTCCTGCCGGCGCTGAGCCTGGCGATGCTCACCTTGTTCGAGCATCCGAAGCCGGTCGTCGCCGCCGTAAACGGTCACGCCCTGGCCGGCGGATGCGTGCTAGCGGCCGCATGCGACATCCGGCTGATGTCGAGCGGCACCATCGGGCTCAGCGAGCTCGCCGCAGGCGTCCCTTTCCCCACGGCGCCCCTGGAGATCATGCGCCATGCCGTCGGCCCGGCGCTGGATGCGATGGTGCTCGGGGCCGGCCGCCTGACTCCCGATCAGGCCATGTCAATCGGCCTCGTGCACGAGGTCCTCGAGCCAGATCAGCTGCTCACCGCGGCGCTGCGGCGAGCAGACGGGCTCTCCGCCGCCCCACCCGACGTGTACGCCCTTGCGAAGCGCCAGCTCCACCGGCCTGCCTGCGAGCGCATTGACTCCGCGCGGCCATCAGATGATCCGCAGGTAATGAAGATCTGGAGCTCCGAGCGCACCGGCCAAACCCTGCGCGACTACCTCGCATCCCTGCGCCGGGGTTAGCGAGAAGCCACCGTCGAGACTAGTGGACCAAGATCCTTTAAAGCAGGGTCCGCGGTTTACGGAGAGCTTGCTCCGGTTACTCCCCGGCTTCGACGGCCGGGTCCACCGGTGCACCCTCGACGTGGCAGTCATGCAGGCCGCCGACGAATGGCTCGCTCATTACCGAGGCGGCACCTACCGGCTCGACAACACCCTCGCGGACGGCTCGACCGTGGTGATCACGGGCCAGTTCACCCTCATCGACGCGCCACGCAAGCGGGCTACATCAAGCACGCGCAGTACGCCGGTTATTTCGCAGCCGGTGATGACGATCTTTCCCGGGCTATCTGGCCGAGCTCGGCTTCCTCGCCGAGCAGCGCGGCCAGGCCGCCGAGGCCAGGCAGCTGCACCTGCGAGCCCCGGGGCGTCGCGCTGGCACTGGAGGGACTCGCCGGGGCCATCGGCCTCAGTGGGGACTTCGAGACGTCGGCCCGGCTGCTCGGCGCGTCCGAGTCCGTGCGGCGGGCGGCTTCCATGCCATCAGCCCCCTCCGAACAGGCCGAGACCGACCGCATCGCCGCCGCAGCCCGCGTGGCACTGGGCGAAGCCGCCTTCGGCACCGCCTACCAGCACGGCTCCGCCCAAACACCCGAAGACGCCACGGCCCTCCTCTGACAAGCCCGGCTCAAGACAGCCGGTGAACGATCGGGAAGATGAAGGTGCCGATGCAGACCGGGAGTACACGGCGTAACCGAGTCCTCGGCTCGGCCGCTTCGTCAGAGCCGCCTGAGGTGTGCCTGACCCTTGACCGCATAAACAGGCCAGTCGATGCGCATCCTGCAATCGCCTTCGGCAATAGTGTGTGGCCGAACACCCTGAGATTGTGCAGGACAGCCGGAGCGCCGTGAGGATCTGCCTGCCAACGCCGTCGGGAGGTTGCGAGGGCGAGAAGCCTGTGCCTCCGCGCCTACGAGGGCGATGCCTGCGACCGGCAAGGCTCCGCTGCGAGCCTGCAGACTGCTGCGCAGAGGAAGCGAGGGAATCCGCAATGGACCCCACGAGCCGGATACCGAGGGTCGGCATACTGTTTCGTCCCCAGCTGCCCCCTGAGCGGCTGCGCGAATTTGTCATATCAGCAGAGATGGCCGGGCTCGACGACCTGTGGATGTGGGAGGACTGCTTCCTGGAAGGCGGCCTGACCAGCGCCGCCGCTGCACTCGCATGGAGCAGCTCGCTGCGGATCGGCCTGGGCCTGATGCCGGTACCCTTGCGCAACCCGGCGCTAGCGGCCATGGAAGTCGCGACGTTGGCCCGCCTGTTTCCGGGACGGTTCGTTCCGGCCGTGGGGCACGGCGTCCTACCATGGATGGAGCAGGTAGGGGCGCGCGCCCCCTCCCCGATGACTCTGCTGCGCGAATGGCTGACAGCGACCCGATCCTTGCTCCGCGGAGATGCCGTGACCGTCAGTGGCCAGTACGTACGCCTCAGCGATGTGGCCCTGGACTGGCCACCGGCTACCGTTCCACCGCTGCTGGTCGGCGCTCGCGGACCGAAAACGCTCGCTCTGGCGGGCGAGCTTGCCGATGGCCTCGTCCTGGACGCCGGCATCTCGCCCCAAGGCGTCGGTCAGGCAGTGGACCGGGCCGCCGCGCGGCGGCCTCATGAGGTCGTCGTGTACGTGTTGTGCGGAGCCGGGGTGGGCAGCACGGAGCGGATCGAGGCCGAGCTGACCAAGTCATCAGAACCGCTATCGAGCCGGGCAGCAGTCGGATCCCCGGAGGAGGTAGCAGAGACCGTCCGCTCTTTCACCCGTGCAGGTGCGACAACCGTCGTCCTGCAGCCCACCGCAGAAGACCCGGACGTAGCCGCGACGATCAGGCTGGCCGCAGCCGCAAAGACCGTGCTCCAAAACGACCGCACCGTGGCCTGACCGCGCGCCTGGCTGCACTGCGGAGGCCGCAGGCCCTGGCGACCGCCGGACCGCTGCAGCATGCTGGATGAGATGGGCAGGGAGGCGTTCGCTCAGCGAGCCGACCGCGAACTGCTCGCCGCCAGCGAGACCTTCGATGGCTGAACCGCTGCCTTTTTCTGCACTTTGTCGTGACGGGCATGGGCGATGCCCGTGCCCTCGGAGCCGATGACCACCTCGGAGGTGCAAGTCGGGGCCAGGAACCGCCACCCACGATAGCGGGCGAAGTAATGGCTGAGCCGGGACTGCCGATCGTCGCCTTCGAGCGAAATGACCTCCTGGACGCGCATACGGCCGAACACGTAGAGAACCTGGTCGCGCACGCCAACCGGATATACCGGATATAGCAGACCGCCGGGCTGCACGGCGGCCCGCCGGAAGCTGGGCTCTGAGCTGTGCGGGCCGCCGGAGAACACGGTGAGGGACTGGCATGCGGCAGATGCCCGCCTCCACCGTTCTTGCGGCCAGAACACTGAGTACGCCTCGCTCACGCAAGCACGCTAGTGACCCGGTCCGACATTCTCCGATCCGCTGGGCCGCCCTACCCAGGGAATCAATACAGGTGACGTCATCGGACCGGAGCCGCATCCTCATCTGATGCTGATCGGGATGTTGAATGGTGCGCCTTGTCTCGGGCGTCAGTGGTTGCGCAGGGAGATCTGGTCGGACTCGGCGATGTCACCGGCCTCGACGGCCCGCAGCCCTTCACCCAGTCGTTCTCGAGCTTGCCGCAGGAGTCTGAGCGGGTTGGTGGCAGGGCTCTGCGCAGCGGTGCGATCCGGATCAGCCCCGTGCTCCTCGATGAGGTGTGCCTGAAGTGCCGCAGCGACTTCGTCAGCTGCCTTCAGCGCTTGGTAGATGGCCCGGTTCCGTGCGGTGTCGTCAACCATGCGCCCAGTATTACCCGAAGCCTGCTTCGCGATGCAGTCTCGGGCATGCACCGCGGGAAGTGCCCGCGGGTCGCACAGACACCCGGCCGCAGATTGGGTGCCAGACCGTGCCAGGGTCCATCAGGCTTCCGCTTCTGCCACGCAGCGGAACCTTGGACTGGCGGCCAACCGAACGAGTAATGCGATGCCTGCCTGTCAGATGGCCAGGCGA
>Ga0208717_1000654_pt1 | contig 11359 bp, 15 predicted proteins | sample NGESurF53shallow_FD_184489 | JGI IMG/M metagenome (GOLD analysis project Ga0208717, IMG submission 184489) | Arctic peat soil microbial communities from Barrow, Alaska - NGEE Surface sample F53-3 shallow (SPAdes) | ecosystem: Environmental > Terrestrial > Soil > Wetlands > Peat ... | reverse complement strand
TGGAGTTCGTGGGTCATGGCCCGGGGACTCTGCCTGGCGAGGTAGAGGACCGCGTCAGCGAGGCTGGCCGGGTCGGCCGTTCCGGTGTCATCGCCGCCTGAGCGGTCGATGGTCGCGTCTACGATCAGCAGCGCGACGTGGATCTCTTGCTCGCGTAGCTCAAGGGCGGCCGCCTGGGTGAGGGCGCGCACGCCGAACGCGCCGGCCGCCCATAGCCCGCGCCCAGGCATTCCGCGACGGGCGGAGCCACCGGTCACCTGGACGATCGTGGCGGGTCCGCCCTGCGCGCTCATGAAGCGGGCGGACGCGCTGAGAAAGCCGAACGCGCCACGTGCCGGCATCGCCGCCCAGTCCTCGAAGCCGGTCGGCGCTGCCTGCGCGAGCGGGCCCCCGCCGAACGGGCCCGACCGCGTGCCCCCGTACGGAGACGCGGCGTTGACGGCGAGGTCGACACGACCGTGGCGCGCGCCGAGCTGCTGCAGGGCGGCAAGGACCGAGCCCTGATCGGTGACGTCGACCTCCAGCGCGTCGGCGCCCGCTTCACGCACCTTTGCCAGCGTTTCGGCCGAGCGCGCGGCGCCAGCCACCGTCCAGCCGTCGCTCAGTAGGCGCTGGATGACGGCGAATCCGAGATTCCGCGCACCGATGACCAGGGCGGTCGGCATGAGCGGAGCCTAGCGGCCGCGCCCAGTGAGTTGGGACACGAGGCCCTTGGGACCAGCATCGCTGTGCAGTCTCCGTCTACGCGGCTTCTAGCGCTTCCTGCTGATGATGCACTCGGGACTCAACGGCTATGCAGACGCAGCCATCGACGCTCGCCACATCGGGAACTGCCTCGCCGGAGTGAACGGCCGGGCGCGCGGCGCATCACCGGCACGTTCGGCTACGCCTTGCTGCGCGCATAGCGCCCAGGCCCACCACTACCGATGCCCCTCTTCTCGCCAGCCGCTCAGTGTGCGCGCCCACCCACCGCTGCTCGAAGCCCTCGGCGCCAGGCCGGCCCACCAGAATGTTCGTTTCGCCCGGGCGCCTCGTGCCGCCGATGTCCTCGATGCGCAGCACGATGGAGCCGTGTCTCGATTCAAAGAGCGTGACCTCAAACCGCCCACCCTCCGTCTGGCTGGTCTCATCGAGGAACCAGCCGACCAGGCGGATGCTCTCGCTGCCCACCTTGGCGTCAGGCAGCAAACGATCCGTCAACTCCGGCGACAGCCGCGTCTCCTCGCCGCACACGGCGCGCAGCCCCACATCGCGATAGCCGGCGTACACCTCACTCAGCCCGCCGAGCTCCCACACCGATTTGCTGGGGGTCGGGCGAGGGCCTGTCAGGTCCACGGAAGAAGAGTAGGCGTCCAGCGGACTCGAAGCTAGCGACCGCAAGAGCAGAGCCCAGAGCTCGATTTCTCATGCCTTTGGCCGCCGTCAGGACGCGGCGTTCAATGAGGTGACGGTGTGCGGGCTTTGCTACGACCCGGACCGCAGGACGGCCGGACTGCTGATCGAGGCCTGGGCCCTGCCGGAGCATGGGCCGGTGGATCCCGATCTCCGTCGGGTCGTCGTCATGTCGGCGGTTTCGTCGCTGGAGGTGTGGCTGCGCCCAGATGAGCGGGGCGGGCTGGGAGCGGTGCTTGAACTCCAGTCCCTCGAGGAGCTTGAGTGCTTCTTCCAATCGCTTGGCGCTGCCGACGCGATGCACGGCTGGAGCTTTGTCGACGCGCATGAGCCATGGGGGCCGGTCAGCGGACCGCCAAGCCTCGCGCTCACCGCATCCGAGCGGCCGGCCCTGCACACCCTGTGTTGGTTTGCCGACTGCAGACGGAGCTCGTCGGCAGAGACCGAAACGTTTCTCCTCGCTGGCCTGATCGGCTTTGCTGAGTTGGACGTGCGCCGCGCCGACGGCACTGTGATCGGCGCAGAGCGCTTCGCTGAGGACGGCGCGCGATGGTGGCGCGCGTTCGACGCCCACGATGCCCGAACAGGCGTCGATGCTCAACGCCAGCTCAACGCGTCGGCGACGCACTGGCGAACCCAAGGAGACGCCGGCGGTGTCATCATCCCCGCCTAACACCGCCATCTGGGGCGTGAATAGGCGCTACGAACCCTGCCCGGCACAGAGTTCGGATGGGAATGCTCAGCGAACGTCCGTGGTGACGGATCGGGGCGTCCGAATCGGCCGCGACGGCGTCTCACTACCGAACGATCTGCGAACCGTCGCGGCCGGTTACCGAGCGCAGAGCTTTGCCGATCCGGGGTACGTGATGATCACAGGAGCCACCGCTCACGCGCGGAGAGGATCGTCGAGCCTGCCGTACGACGCGGCAGCTATTGCCAGAGTTCGCCGTTTGCGAGTTCGACTGAGTTCCCGGCGGGGTCGCGGACGTAGATCGAGGCGAGTTCGGCTTCTCAGTGGATCTCGCGTTCGATCGCTACGAGGTGCGCCGTTAGATGTTCGCGCCAGGCATCGAGGTTCTCAACGCCGAATGCGACATGACCGGGGCCCTGTGCGCCGTGGGATGGAACTTGACGCCCGGGTGCGGCGGCGTTGGCGGGATCAAAGACGAGCAGCACTCCGCCGCGGGGCAGGCGCAACGCCGCGAATAGGTCGGGGTCGGCTTCGATCAGCGGTAGGCCGATGACGTTGGAGTAGAACGCCGCGAGCGCGTCGATGCTCGAGCCGTACAGCACCGTTTCGTAGACGTCCACGATCCGAGGCTGCGGATCACTGATGTGGCCCAGCGAGTTCATATCCCAGAACGCTGGCATCCAGCGCGCACGCGAGCTTGACGATCCCTACGTCGAACCGGTCCATCTGCTGCTCGGAACGCTCGCCGCAAATGGGATCGTCGCGACGCTGCGCACTCGATTCGGCTGGGATGTCGCCCCGTCGACTCAGGTCGCTCGGCCACACTACTCGCGAGCGACGGACATTTTCAGCGGCGACGCACGGCGGATCGTCGCCGAGGACGTGCTGATCATCGCCGAACGTCTCCACCACCGATCGCTCACGACCGGCCACCTGCTTGTCGCTCTCGTCGAGAGCCCCGACGAACGCGTCAGCGAGCTCATGAAATCGCTGCCGGACGTCAGTGCGATCAACGCCGCGACCGCTGAATCTCTCGACACCGAGCCCGAGACCTAGCCCTCACAAAACACCGCAACACGGTCGGCGACGCGGAGTCGCAGTCGCCTCACAGCTCCCCGTTATCCGAAGCGACCTACTCAGAATCGTCGCTCCGGTCAAACCCCACGAGCCTCGATCCGGATAACGCCGAGGTCCGGATAACACGCTCAATCCGGACGTCCGGATTGAGCGTGTTCAGGCAACGACGCGACGCGGCGCAGCTCGATCCGCCCGCCGCCCGCGGTCAGCCGCCCGGCGAGGTGGTCGAGGTAGGGAACCATGTCGACCAGCGGCAAAGTGGCCCAGTAGCCGACCGTGAACCCTGGCGGAAGCTCGTCCGCGCCGCACGTCTCAATGTCACCCGGCGGCGCGGGCACCGCCTGTCTGGCGGTCAGCCGCCCGCGGCGCATCATCACTCCGCTCCCCTCGTCGGTCGCCAGCCCGCGGAAATACGCGACCGACGCCCGCTCCCACCGGCCGGTCCGCGAGTCAGGCGGCGCGATCGCCGGGCCGATCATCGCCGAAGCGACCGCCGACGTGGTCTGCGCCGGCTCGAGCTCAGTGCGAACCTCCACGCGCACGCCACGCTCGGCCAAGCACACCGCCGTGCTCAGCCCAATCACTCCCGCCCCGACCACGACGGCCTCCGGATACGAGATCGCCAACTCACCATCTCACATGCGCTGCGGCCCTGTGGGCTCGGGCATGGACCGGGTCACTCGGTCATCGCTCCGTTACTGCGACGCTCGGATGTCCTTCATCCGTCGGTAGAGCCGAAGCGGATGGTCGGAGACTACGACGAAGCCGTGATGGAGGTAGAACCGGGCTGCGGCCTCGTCGATGGCATCCACCACGATGAGCCGAGCGGCAGCGGCCTCGCCGGCAGCGACGGCCTTTCGCAGCGCCTCGGCCAGGAGTACGGCACCGAGGCCCTGCCCGTGATCGCGCGCGTCAACGGCCAGTCGCGCGAGCAGGACCATGCCGACGGGGTAGCCCGGCAGGCCGGGGACAAGCGCCGCAGGGGCCTCGGCTCGAAGTACGGAACCCATGGTGAGGCTGAAGTAGCCGGCGACACGTTCGCCACTGATGAGTACGAACGTGCGAGCAACGTCCATCCGCTGGGAGGCGAGGGCGTGGACCTGCAGCCAGCGGTCGAGGATCTCGTTGCTGGACTGAAAGCCGTCGAGCTGGTGGTGGGGACCGAGCCGCTCGAGGCGGCGGTCGCTCACGTCTCAGGCAGGTTCGGGTGACTGCGAAATAGCTCGACCAGCGCCGGAACGGGGACCGCCGGCTTGTCCAGCTCAGCGAGGAAGCGGTCGAAGGCCGCGTTTGAGAGCACGAGGTCGCGGTGGGCTTCGATCACGCTGCTCGCCTGCGCGGTCACCGTGTCGAGCACGAAAGTGGTCACCGTCGTGCCCTCGAGCTCTGCGGCGTGGCGGATGAGGGCTTCCTGCTCGGGGGTCACCCGCATCTCCAGGCGGTGACGCTTCGAGGGGCGGACAGCGGCGTCGCTCATGCTGAGGAGCATACAGCGTCCGGACAGTGTCCGGACTCAGACCCAGCTGGCACGGTGAGGTGCTTTCGTCTGGATGGCTGAAGCCGGCGTCGCGCGCCGCTCGGGGATCGCCAAGTGGGGGTCGCGGCGCAGCCGTCTGGGGGGCGGGCGTCCCCGCTGCAGAGATGGGCGTTGTCGTACCAGACCGCCGATGCGTCTCTCCCGCTGTCCGAGGGCCGGGTCTCACGCGGTGAGCGCCGGCAGCAACCTATGTGTCGGTCTCTCCATCGAGGTAGTCGAGATTGTTCTCGGGCCGTCCGAGGATCTCCGGCGCGTTCGGATCGTGCTCGCCCCCGGGAGGGAAGCCGAGGCCCCATAGCTTGCCGCTTTCGGGGTATTCGTTGAGCTCCGGAGCGATCATCGTGCTCACGATAAGGAGGCGCACCGCATCTCCGGTACGGTTCTCGACGCGATGCGCACCGTCTCGCCCGGCAGGACACGCGACGACCTCGCCGGGCTCCAGCACCTGCTCGCCATCGAGCGTTCGCAGCGTCGGGCGCCCTGCCAGAACGACCATCAGTTCCTCGTTGGCGTGGTGGATGTGCATCGGCCAGGTCGACGCGTCGGGAGGCAAGTCGTAGAGCGACGCTCCGAGCTTCTGCGACCCCGCCCCGCGTCCAAGTCGGGCACGGCGCCAGCGAAACGGAGGCCGATCCTGCTCAACGTCCCATTCGGGCTCAAAGATGTTCGTCATCTCGCCAGCGTAAGTGACCTTCGCTCCCACCGGCCCTTGGGGAAGATCGCCTGCGGCCCGCGTCGCGACGCGAGTACCAGCCACCCCCGCCGTTGTAGCCGGTGCCGGTTGACGATCCGCTTGCGGGGACGGCGCGACGGTACGCAGCGGGTCCTTGCTCGTGGTGAGCAGCGCCTCTAGGCCCGACTGTGCTGCTATCCCTCCGCCTCATCACGGCTGGCAGCGAGTCGGAGTCGCGCTTCTGGCGAGATGCGAGACGCAGCCGATCCGCGAGAGGAGCCCTGCATTCGAGCTCGCGCGGGTACGCGAAGGCCCCTTTCGTGGCCGCTGTTGTCCGGGACCGGCTACGGCGCGGCGGGGCGTCCGTCCTTCGGCGCATAGCGGTGGTGCAGCGACAGTGGGTTGCCGTCAGGGTCCAGACAGATCGCCTGCCAGCAGACGCCGGAGTCAAACGTATCGCTGACGAAACGCACGCCTTTTGCCTCGAGCCGCTCCCGCGCGACGGCCACGTCGGCGACCTGCAGAGCGATCGGCATCGCGTTGCGCGAGAAGGTGCCTCCGAAGTCTTCGGTGCGCATGATCGCCAGCGTAAGGTTGCCGGCCTGGTACTCGGCGCCCGGCCGGCTCCCGTAGCGCTTGACGAACGGTAGGCCGAGCGTCTCGCCGTAGAAGGTGGTCATCGCGTCGAAGTCCTGCGCCGGGATGCAGACGAAGTCCACACCGGTGATGAGTGGGGTCATATCGTTCATGGTGGCGTGCTTGTAGTCCATTAGCTGCTCCTTTGTCTCGAAGGGACGGCATCAGATCCTCAAGGTCGGTACGGGAGGATTCGGCCTAGGGTCGCCACCAGCAGCGTGGCTCTGGTGAGGCGGAGCTCATGCGAAGAACTCCTTCAGGATTGAGGCCAGGACCTCGTGAGCGGGCGCGTGCTGCTGGTCCCGGACGGACCGCGCGTGCGCGTTGGGGGCGGCGGAGGCGATCATGCGCGCGGCCTCGTGAGCCCACCCGTGGCTCTCGCTGCCGGCCATCGCGAGTATGGGCGCCTCGATGGTCGCGATCCGGTCCACGGGAACTGCTCCGCCGTTGCCAAGCGCGATGTCACGCGGGAGGGTGTGCGCAAGCGCCACCATCCCGTCCCAACCGGGGCTCGCCCTTATGTGCTCGATCACCTCGGCAGGCGCACCCGCGAGGGCCAGGAAGCTCTCAGCGGCGTCGGCCCGACGGCCTGACTTAACGAGGTCGTCCAGCTTGTCCCCGAACCCCGGAAGCCGAGGGTCTTCGCCGGCGTACGGCGGCTCGTATACCGCGATCTTGCGTATGTTGACGCCGCGCGCGGCTCCCTCGAGCGCGAGCGCTCCGCCAGACGAGTGGCCGTACACGTACGGCGCGCCTTCGGTTGTCGCCACCACGGCGGCGAGGTCCTCGACCTCGCGCTCGATCGCATACTCCTCCCCGTCCTCGCTGTCGCCGCGGCCGCGCCGGTCGTACGCGTACACGGTGTAGCTGGACTGGAGCAGAGCCGCCAGCGGCTTGGCGGTCAACCGGTCGCAGAACGCGCCGAGCACCACGACGAGCGGCGGACCCTTACCCGACCGGTCGACAGCGATCGATGTCCCGTCGACGGAGCGAAGCCTCTCCCTCATGCCTTCTGGCTTCTGAGCGACCTTTGTCATGCGACCTCTTCCCGTTGGTATTCGTCGTGACGTCGCACCCATGCCATCGTCCACGGCAGCGCGTCCTCGGCGCGCCCCAGCGGCGCGCGGTCAAGCAGCTGGTAGGCGCCGGTGAGCACATCTCCTCCGCGTGCGTAGGCGCGGAGTAGACGTGGTGAACGGTGCCGTCGCAGAGCGCAGACGTGCTGATGTCCGGCATCTCCTCAGGAGGGCTCTCCATGTGACGGAAGTTGTACGTGGCGCCCGCGGCGCGTTGCTCCTGTGTGAAGGAGACGCCGAAGTCGAACTTGAAGTCGCTGCCAAGCGAAGAGACCCACGGGAATCGCCAGCCCATGCGCCGCCTGTAACCGAGCAGCCGCTCCAGCGGGCCGCGCGATACGCACCCCAGCGTCACGTCGCGCGCGTTGAGATGCGGGAGCGCTCCATCGAAGTGGTCGGCGAGGAGCGAGCAGCGGGGGCAGCCCTCCGGCCAATTCGGCCCGAACATGAAGTGGTAGACGAGGAGCTGCGAGCGCCCGTCGAACAGCTCGGCCAGGGTCCTTTCGCCGGCGTCGGTCGTAAAGCGGTACTCCTTATCGATCGGCACCCACGGGAGCTGTTGACGCTCGCGGGCAAGCTCGTCGCTCAGCCCCGTGAGTTCCTTCTCGCGATCCAGCAGCCGCCGGCGCGCGAGCAGCCACTCCTCCCGCGTACCCGCCACCTGAGACGTCGTCACGGAGTCTCCTCTTCGTCGGCGAGCTCGCCAGGCAGGCCGAAGCGTCCGAACGAGTCGCCGCCGATGAAGGCGGTCACCGCGGAAACGCGCTCCCCCCGAAGGCTCAGGACCTCAAGCACCTCCGCGACGTAGGTGTCGCGCGTCTCGTCGCGGCGGTACCAGCCGAACGCGAGTTGCCCGTTCGCGCGCGCCGGGAGGTGGCGCCAGCGCACGGAGAAGGGCTCAGCCACCAGGAATTCGACGATCGCCTGCCTGCCTCGATACCAGCGCTCGGTGGGGGGCATCGACCAAGTGGCGTCCTCGGTGAGGAGAGCCACCATGGTGTCCACGTCGCCCTGCTCGAGCGCCTCGGAATAGCGCGTCGCGAGGTCGCGCACGCGCTCATCACCAAGAGAACGGAGGGTCATCTGCTGACTGCGCTCGGGCAAGCGCTCGCTGAGGCGGGCACGGGCGTGCTGAAGAGCGCTGTTCACCGCCGCCGTGGTCGTCTCGAGAGTCTCGGCGCACTCGCGCGCCGAAAAGCCGAGCACGTCACGCATCAACAGCGCGGCCCGCTGTCTCCCCGACAGGTGCTGCAGAGCGGCCACGAACGCCAGCTCGATGCTCTCGCGCTGTTCATACCGCGCGTGCGGTGCGGCCTGCGCGTCCTCGACACCGAGCAGCTCGTCCGGGTACGGCCCGATCCACAGCGGATCTGCCTCAGGGCCTCGGCGCTCCTTCGAGACCCCGTACTCGACCGGGAGCCCGCGTTTCGACCGCCTCTCGATCGCGTCCAGGGACGCGTTGTTGGCGATCCGGTAAAGCCACGTCCGGAGCGAGCTGCGCTCCTCGAAGCGCGCCAGCCCACGCCAGGCACGCAGCAGCACCTCCTGAACCACGTCCTCGGCCTCAGGCGCAGAGGCAAGCATCCGGTAGCAGTGCGCCTGAAGCTCCGGTTGCCACGGCGCGATCAGCTCCCGAAAGGCGCTCTCCTCACCGCGGCGTGCCGCCGCCGCCACGCGTTGCTGTTGCCCGCTCCCGCTTTGCTCCACGATGCTCATCTCCTGGTTAGACCGGTACGGCACGCGAAAATCATCACCCGTCGGCCAAAGCGGCCAGCCGGGCGCCATCTCACCAGCGAAGACCCCGCACGGTGAAACCGAGCCGATCGTGTGCGCGGCTGCTCCGGAGCACACCAGACATGTGGTGCGGGCGACGCTTCCTGCTGCTCATAGGGCAGGCTGGGGTGATCAGGCCCGCAGCGATCTTCCCAACCACCAAGTCGCACGCAATGGCGGTGCTCTTGTGAACCACTGCGTCTGACCCCGGAGTGAGCCATCTAGCTGCCGTGCGAGCTGCTGACCGCGATCATGATCGCGATGTCTCGCCGGCGGCGGGCGAGCAGCGCGAAGCAGGCGGTGAGTATGACCAGGCGACGACGTTCCCAGTCGCCGGTGAGCTGGATCGCGAATCGGCGCTCGCTCAGGGCGGGCAGGAGTATCACGATCGTCTCGTCGCCTCGGGTGAGTGTGCCCTTATATCCGCCTCGGTTCCGGGTGATCGCCCAGCTCGCGTCTGGCTCGCGTCCGGGCACGACCGATGCTGCTCGCGAGAGGCGCACGACCGGCTGGTCGCCTTCTCCGGCGGTGACCTGCCCCCACATGTGGCGACGCACCGGCCAGCTGTCCTGCTCGATGGAGATCTCTCCTCGCCTGACCGGCCAGCCGCCGCGCAGGGATGCGCAGACACGCCCGTGCTCATCGGTCAACTGGTACTCCCGGCCCGTTGCGCGGGCCACGGTCAGTGCGGTAACCGGCTGGGGTCTGATCGTGGCGGTCATGACTGGCGCCGCAGGCTGGCGTGGACGGTGAGGGTCACGGGGGACCTGGTCATTGCGAGTGGGCTCCACGTCATGCCGAGCTGTCGCTGATCGATCGTCGTGGTCACGTCGATCTCCAGCTGGTCGTGGGTCTGGTGGATCGTCGGCTCGAGCGTCATCGCCAGGCGCTCGCCGGCGGCTTCGAGCTCCCCCTCGACGCGTAGCCGGTTGTGGGCGATATCGCTCACGCTGGTGGAGCGAAACCGCACCTTGGGGTGGCTGCCGGTGTCGAAGAAGTCGCCAGAGCGCAGGTGCTTGTCGCGCTGGCGGATGCCCGTGTGAAGGCTGGCGGCGTCGATCGTCAGCGTCATCTGGCGCTGCTGGGCGTCGTCGAGCTCGAGGTAGCCATCGAGACGCTCGAAGTGCCCCTTGACGGTTACCAGCCCCCAGCAATGCGGGACTCGGAACTCCGCGGTCGAGGCTGACGGGTCAAGCCGCCAGCGTTCCTCCGCGAGCGGCTTCTGGGCCTGGGCGGTGGACGTGTTGGCGTTCATGGAGTCTCCTTGGGGTTGGCGCTCGTGGTGATCTGAGCGCTCGTTGTGGCGTGGTCAAGCAGGGCTCGTCAACTCCCGAGCGAGATCGTGTAGCTGACCGGTGCTGTCATGGGCTGCCGACCTCCGCCTAGGCGGGCTGGGCGACGACATCGGATGCCGGCCGGGGTGCGCTGGCGTGGTGGTCGAGCTGCCGGTCGGTATCGACAGCGGCGCACTCGGGCAAGTGGGGCGGGGGGGTGATGGTGCGCGAGCGGAGCATGGTGGTGAGCAGCGCGAGCGCGCCGGCGCCGCCGGCGAGCGCGAATCCTGCGGTGGGCCCGGCACGGTCCACGAGCAGACCGGCGCCGGCGGCTCCGACGGCGCCGCCGACTGCCATCGCGGTGGCCAGCCAGGCGAACGCCTCGGTCATGGTCGCGGCCGGGGTGGCGTGGTCGACCATCGCGTAGATGGTGGCTTCGGTGGGCGCGATCGCGGCGCCAGCGAGCAGCAGCACCGCCCCGAGTGCGACGACGTTCCCGACGGCGGGGATCAGCGCCAGGTGTCCGGCGGTGAGGGCGCCGAGCAAGCCCACAAGGCCGCTGGCGGTGCGTGCTCCGCCGCCGAGGCGGGCGGTGAGCAGGCCGCCCGCGAAGGACCCGACGCCCCAGATCGCGAGCAGCGGGGCGGCGGCCGTGGTGCTGTCAAGTGTCTTGGCGGCCGCGACGCACCGACCCTCCTGCTCGGCTACGCGCAAATGCCCGAACCGGCGATCCGCGCCGGGATTCGCGAGCTGGCCAAAGCAGTGCGAGCAGCAAGGACTGCGCCTGGTAGCCACTCACTCGGGTGAAGGCGCCCCGAAGTCCAGGTCGCTGAACAGCGCCGCGAATCGGGCGACGTCGTCGTTGCTCGCGCCGGCGGAAGTCGAGAGGGCGCTACCTACCGGCCTGGCGCCTCGTCCCACAGCCGCCATGGCAGCGGGGACGACGGCGATGATCGCGTCCGGCTGGGAAGAAGCGCCGCGGCGAACGGTCAGCTGCCCGTCCTGCACTTGGAACTCGAATGCTTCCTGCTCGATGCGAAGCTCGTATCTCGCGTGCACGTCGTTGGCCGCGTTCGGGTCGTATCGGCTGCGGAGCCTGCGGGGGATATCGATCCGGAGCATGATTGGGCGCGGAGCAGCCCAGCAGGCGGAGTCACCGCCCGCGGCGCACAGCCCGCGGCCCACAGCCCGCAGAGCCCCAGCAGCAGCGTCGGCCCCGCGCGCGGCGGG
>Ga0208717_1000652_pt1 | contig 11360 bp, 12 predicted proteins | sample NGESurF53shallow_FD_184489 | JGI IMG/M metagenome (GOLD analysis project Ga0208717, IMG submission 184489) | Arctic peat soil microbial communities from Barrow, Alaska - NGEE Surface sample F53-3 shallow (SPAdes) | ecosystem: Environmental > Terrestrial > Soil > Wetlands > Peat ... | reverse complement strand
AGGCCAGCCGGTTGGCCGGCGACAGCGTGCGGGCGACGGGGTGCGGGCCGATGTCCATCGCCTCCACCTGAGAGTGGTAGCCGCCGGCGTGGTCGTACCAGCTCTCCACCCAAGCCACGGTCGCGCCACCGGCCCGCGGCGCGACGCCGACCTCGTCGACCCGTCGCCCGGCGGGGACGGTGACCGCCGAGCGGACCCCATGCGGGGCGCTTGCGCGCGACCCCTTCGCGTAGGAGATCGTGCGCGGGTCGGCCGCTCCGGCGATGCCGGTGGCCGCGCTCCAGGCGACGATCGACGTCTCGCCTCCGAGCCCGGCGGCCGCGAGCGTCTCGGGCAGCTTGCCGCCGCCCGTGAGCAGATGCTGGGCGCCGAACCGATTTGCCTTGGGCGACTGCACCACCCACACGCCGCGCTCGGTCGCCACCGCGGCGAGCATCTGACCATCGGCGAGCGTCACCAGCCGTCCCAGGGTGGCCCCGGCCAGACCACCGACGAGTGTCCGCGGGCGAGCCGCGACGCCTCCCGCCCCGATCTGGACTGCCTGGGCACTGCTGCAGCAGGTGAGATCCGACTTAGCGGGACTGGTGCCGGTGAGCAGTTCGAGTGACCCGCCGTCGTAGGCGAGCGCAAGAATCTGAGCGGCGCCGGAGACCGGCCGGGCGCTGCCGACCCCACCGGTGGGTGAGCGGAGCGTCAGGTCGGCCTGCGCGGTGCCGGGCGTGTCGACGTCCTCGATCCCGAAGGCGGCGGCCGCAGCACCGCCCGGCGAGAACGCCACCTCCGGCGCGAGCACGTCGAGCGTGCCCGGCGCGGCGAACTGGAACGGCCGGCCCCACGTCGCCTGAGCGATCGACGGGATCCCGGCGCAGACGACCGCCACGAGCGTCACCGCGACCGCGCACAAGCTCCTCGGCGGGCGGCGGGCCACAGCCGCTCAGAGGTTCAGGGAAATCGAGCCGAGCTTCTTGTTATTGGCGCCGAGGACGTACAGCGTCAGCGGTCGATTCGAGTAGACCGAGTCGTTGACCCGGAACAGCAGCAGCCCACCCTGCGTCGGGCCGGCGGCCTGAATCGTGTTCGGCCCGGGCTCGGTGCCGTTGGGCGCCAGCGTCTGGGACGTCCAGGCGAACGGGTTGAGCGCCGTGTCGAGCTTCACCGGATAGTACGTGTTGCCCTCGGTGTCGACGACCTCGAAGTTGTCGGTCGTCGTCGCGTTCCCCTTGGTCTGGTTCTTGGCCCACAGGAACACTCCGAACCACTCCTGCGTCGGACCCAGCGAGGCCGAGAGGCCGGCCGGCAGGCCCTTGACGTACTGCGAGTCCTCGGTGCTGTACTGGTTGAGCTCGCGCGAAATCTGGAGCTGGTAGGTCACCGGTCCGGCGTCGATGTAGTCGCCGTCGTTGTTGTCGTTGGCCACCGTCGGGTGCGCGGTCTTGTCGCCGCACGCGGCGAGTCCGAGTGCCAGCACCAGGGCACAGAGGGCGATCAGATGACGACGGGGCATCAAGGCGGCGGGAAGTCTAACGGGGGTCACGGAGATCCGATCCGCTCGCGTTACCCGGCGGCGACGGACGCCCGCGTGCCGCGATCGCGCCCCTCCTCGAGGATCGATCGCAACCGGCGCAGGGCCCGGGCGGCCTTCCGTCGCGTCCACGACCGGCCGCCGAACGTGTCGAGCAGCTTGTCCGACAGCTGCGACGGCTCGGTCTCATAGGTGTACTGGACCTTGGTGGTGCCGCCGGCGGCGGATGACAGGGTGTAGGTCCCGAGCATGCGGATCCGGTTGTACTTCCCGCCCCGGCCCCGCTCGACGATCCGAAACGGGGGCTGCATCTCGGCGAAGCTCATATCCGCCCAGGCGAAACGATTGAGCGGAGCCTTTGCGCGGAATCGCGCGCCGGCGCCCGCTCCGTAGGAGTTCACCCGCGTGAGGTGCCAGTCGACCAGATAGTGATCGCTGAACTCGGCGTGGTTGGCGATGTCGGCTAGGTACTCGTAGACCTGCTCGCGCGGCTTGGCGATCGTCGTGGTGACGGTGAAGGGCTCCACCCGTGGGATCTTAAGTGCTTCTCAGCGGAAACGACGCGCGAGGCTCAGGCGGCAGCGCGGTGATCGGTGATCCGCATCGTATGGCCGAACTCGGGGCCGTGGACGGTGCGGGTCTGCAACGGGGCCTCGTGCTGGCGCTCACGGCACAGCTCGCAGGCGATCATCCCGGATGCGTAGACGTACACACGCTCGCCGACGAGCGGGGTGCGGTGGCAGCATGTACAGCGCTCGGACCCGGCGAGGCGCTCGTCCAGGCCCCGGCGCAGCAGCGCCAGCTCCAGCTCGAGCATGTCCTTCAGGGACGCCGGCATGCGGGTGGTGTTCGGCCTCGAACCCCTGCTTCCTTCCCCTACAATGGTTCTCGCGGGCAGCGCCTTTTGACCAAAATTTCGGCTGCCTGCCTGGACGAAATACCGATATCCGGTTTTAGGAGTGCTTAGGCGGGCAGGCTATGATCGCGGTAGCTCACCGAGCTCACGCGACCTTCGAGAACCCATTGCGGAAACGGCCGGGAATCCGGAGCGAGGAGGGCAGCATGAAAGCGTGGATGACGGGCAGTGTCGCCGGAACAGGAACCTTTCGCTGCACGGATTGCGATTTCCCGGTGTCGCTCGATGCCGCCAACGAGCTCCCGAGCTGCCCCAACTGCGGCGGCACCGAGTTCGTGCGGGCCTCGCTGTTCACGACGTCCCAGCAGGCCGTACTCGATCTCAGTCCGGCGGTCGAGGACCACGGCTGGCTCGACGACGTCCGCTCCGGCCTCGAGGACCCGGGCCAGTACGTCGCCTACCGCTCCGACGACGACGCGGTGGCCTACGCCCTGACGCGCGAGTGGACGCGGATCGGGCGCAGCCTCGCCGCCGACATCCGGTTCGACGACCCGACGGTCAGTCGCCGTCACGCCCTGATCGTCCGTCAGCCCGACGGGCTGCGGGTCCTCGATGACCGCAGCCTCAACGGCGTCTTCGTCAACGGCGAGCGCGTCGAGTGGAGCACCTTGGCGGACGGGGACGAGGTCGTCATCGGCCGTCACCACTTGCACTTCATCGACATCCCGGTCGTCTCGGGAATGCGCTACGGGCGGTCTCCGGAGACCGGCACCAGCGCTCCCACGGGCTGACCCCAGGACGAGTCCGGACGCCGCGGACGGGTCCGGGCACACTCGGCGAGCGGGCCCTATAGTCCGCGCCGGATGTCCGTCACGATCTCGATCCTCTCCCAGAAGGGTGGGACCGGCAAGACGACGACGGTCAGGACGCTCACCGATGTCCTGCGCCGGATCGGCCTGACGGTCCTCGCCGTCGATCTCGATCCGCAGGGGAACCTGTCGGATTACCTCGACGTCGATCCCGACGCCTCGCCGACGATCGGAGACGTGCTCGCCGGCCGCGCCAAGGCCCGCGACGCGTTGCACAACGGCATCATCCCGGCCAACCTCGGGCTCGCCGAGGCCGAGCTGGCGCTCGGCGGCAAAATGGGCCGCGAGCTCACGCTCAAGAAGGCGCTGCGCGAGGTCTCGGGCGAATTTGACATCGTCCTGATCGACTGCCCGCCGGCGCTCGGCCTCCTCACCGTCAACGCCCTCGTCGCCTCCGACTACGCGCTCCTGTCCACCGAGGCGCAGTATTTCGCGCTGCAGGGCGTCGAGCAGGCGCTCGAGGTGATCGACCTGGCCCGCGACAGCCTCAACCCCGACCTCGAGCTGCTCGGGATCGTGCTGAACATCGCCGACATGCGCACCCGGCACTCCCGAGAGGCGTTCGCGTCACTCCGCGAGCACTACCAGGACAAGCTGATCGAGACGACGATCCGGTCCTCGATCGCCTACGCGGAGTCGGCCGAGCGGGCCGTATCGATCCTCGACTACCGCCCCGACCTGGGCGTCGACTACCTGATGGTGACCGACGAGCTGCTCACGCGCCTGGACCTCCCGGATGCCCGCCGGCCACTGCGCAAGCTCATCCGCGAGCTCGCGCCCGCCGGGCAGGCGCGCGCTCAGCAGGCGGGCTAAGGGCGGGCTAAGAACCCTCTTGCCCGGGGCTCCTCAGAGCCCGCGGACGTCGGCACCTTCGGATTCGAACGGGGCACGCAGAATGCTGGCCCAGCCGCCGATGCGCTCGGCCAGCTGGTCGATCACGCGGCCGGTCTGCTCGTAGTGGCACCAGATCAGGACGGTCGGGCCCGCGCCGGAGATCGTGGCGCCGAGGGCGCCGAGCTCGCGGGCCTGCTCGACGAGCGCGGCTGACCGCGGATACAGGTGGGCGCGATAGGGCTGGTGCAACCGGTCGCGCAGGCCCTCGGCGATCTGCTCGAGGTTGCCGGTGAGCAGGCCGGCGGTGAGGATCGCGGCGCTGGCGACGTTGGCGACCGCGTCGGCGAGCGGCACGGTCGTCGGCAATGCGGCCCTCGCCTGCTCGGTTCTCACCGCCGCGGCGGGGATCACGAGCACCGCCTCGAGTCCCAGCGGCGGCTCTAACCGGTGCGCCCGCGGGCCGTCGCAGATCACGAAGCCGCCATCGAGCGCCGCCGAGACGTTGTCAGGGTGGCCGTCCAGCGCGATCGCCGCGTCGCGAATGTCCGCGTCGAGCTCGAACAAGTGATCCGCGGCGACGAGCCCGGCGACGATCGCGGCGGCGCTGGACCCCAGGCCCCCGTTGAGCGGAATCTCCGAGGAGATCCGGAACTCGAAGTCGTCGGCCGGGTGCAGCCGCTCGAACGCGCGCACGAGGAGGTTGTCGCGATCACGGGGGACGTCGAGTTCGGTCTGGACCGCGAACGCGCCCGTCTCCACCACCTCGAGCTCGAGGTGCAGGGACAGGGCCGCCGCCATCACGTCAAAGCCGGGGCCGAGGTTGGCGGTGGAGGCCGGCACGCGCACCAGCCGCCGCCGGCCGAGCGTCATCCGAGCACCGCGCGCTCGAGCGCCCCGAACTCCGGGGCGCACGGTACGACCGCGCCCACCTGCGCGAGCGCTGTCTGCGGGTCCTTGAGGCCGTTGCCGGTGAGCACGCAGGCCACCCGGCGGGCGTCCCCGGCGCCGTGGACGAGCAGACCGGCGACGCTCGCCGCCGACGCTGGCTCGCAGAAGATGCCCTCGCTGGCGGCGAGCAAGCGGTAGGCGGAGAGAATCTGCTCGTCGGTGACCGCCTTGACGGCGCCGCCCGATGCCGTCATCGCGTTCATCGCGTCCTCCCAGCGCGCCGGGTTGCCGATCCGAATCGCGCTCGCCACCGTCTCGGGGTGCTCCACCGGTGCGCCGTGGACGAGCGGTGCCGCCCCGGCCGCCTGGAAGCCGAGCATCCGCGGCCGGCGGCCAGCCGGGAGGATCTCCGCGAAGCCCCGCCAGTAGGCGGTGATGTTGCCGGCGTTGCCGACCGGGATGCACAGTGCGTCGAGCTCGCCGTCGAGGTCCTCGGCCAGCTCGAACGCAGCGGTCTTCTGCCCCTCCATCCGGAACTCGTTGACCGAGTTGACGAGTGAGATCGGGTGGTTGGCGGCCAGCTGGCGGACGAGCGTGAGGGCCACGTCGAAGTTGCCCGCCAAGGCGATCACGCGCGCGCCGTGCATGAGCGCCTGCGCGAGCTTGCCGGAGGCGATCTTCCCGTCGGGGACGATCACCGCACACCGCAGGCCGGCCCGCGCCGCGTACGCCGCCGCCGAGGCGGCGGTGTTGCCGGTGGAGGCGCACACGATCGCCTCCGAACCCTCGCGGACCGCCGCCGAGACCGCGGACGTCATCCCGCGGTCCTTGAATGAGCCGGTGGGGTTCAGGCCCTCGAGCTTGCACCACACCTCGGCGCCGACCCGCTCGGACAGCGCGGGCGCCAGGACCAGCGGCGTGCTCCCCTCCCCGAGGGACACGATGGGGTCATCCGCCGCGAACGGGAGCCGGTCCCGGTAGCGCTCGATCAGGCCGGTCATCGCGCCGGAGGATGCCAGAGCGGGGCCGGGACCGACACACCGGCGGGGGCCGACAGACCGGCGGCGACCGACGGAGCGGCCGGATCAGACGACGTCGAGCACGACCTTGCCGGTGGCGCCGCGCTCGTCGAGCAGCGTGAGCGCGTCGGCGGCCCGGTCCAGCGGGAAGCGGGCGCCGACCACCGGCTCGACCTGTCCGGCCTCGATCATCCCCTCCAGCGCCCGGGCGATCCGCTCGGTGCGCTCGGGCCAGCCGATCACCGATGCGCCCCAACCGGCGCCAATCACCTCGGTGTTGTTGAGCAGCAGCCGGTTGACCCGGACCTCGGGAATCGATCCGCCGGTGAAGCCGACCACCACGAGACGGCCACCTTCCCGCAGGGATCGCAGGCTGTCGGTGAACCGATCGCCCCCGACCGGGTCGAGCACCAGGTGGACGCCACCGTCGGTCATCTCCTTGACCTGGTCCTTCCAGGGGCCGTCGGAGCGCACCACCTCGTCGGCGCCGGCGTCACGAGCCACCTGCTCCTTCTCGTCGCTGGAGACGACGCCGATCGTCTTGGCGCCCCAGGCCTTGGCCACCTGCAGCGTCGCCGTGCCGACGCCGCCGGCGGCGCCGTGCACGAGGACCGTCTCCCCCTCGGCCAACCGTCCGCGGGCGATGAGCGCGAAGTAGGCGGTGTGGTAGTTCATCACCAGCGCGGCTCCCTGCCCAAAGTCCCACTGGTCGGGGATCTTGAACGTGAAGTACGTCGGGGCGACCGCCGCCTGCGCCCACGCGCCCAGCAGGCAGAACGCCGCCACGCGGTCACCCGGTCTGACGTGGGCCTCCCCGTGGACCTCGCGGACGACGCCACCGATCTCGGAGCCGGGGATGAATGGCAGCTCCGGCTTCATCTGGTACTCGCCGCGGGTCTGGAGCAACTCGGGGAACGAGACGCCGGCGGCGTGGACGTCCACGATGATCCCGCTCCCCGGGGTCATCGGGTGGTGGGAGCCGGGCTCGGAGACGTCGTTGAGGGCGACGGCGGCCGGACCGGTGAGCTCGGTGATCTGGATGGCGCGCATGTCGGGTCGGATCCTAAGCGCTCTACGAGTCCTTACACGAATTCCTCTTCGATGACGCGGATCGCGCGCGGCGGGCCGCGCATGATCGTCAGGGCACCGATCTGCTCCATCGCGGCGTCGAACCGGGACTCGAGCACGGGGTGCAGCACCATCACCAGCCGCGCCTGGTCACGCATGCCCTTCTGCACCACCGACTTGACCGACACGCCCTGCTCGGCGAGGACCTGGGCGACCTGGGCCAGGACACCGGGCTCGTCGGCCACCTCGAGGTACAGGTAGAAGGCCGAGACGACGTCAGCGACCATCTCCAGCGACTCAGTCGCCGGCGGCGTCGACGCCGGCGGGATCATGGCGCTGATCACGTCGCCCAGAACGGCGCTGCCGGTCTGCGGGCCGCCCGCCCCGGGCCCAGACATCGTGATCTCGGTGATCGCCTCGGATTCGACGGTGACCGCGTTGAACGGACCGTTGACCGACGCCAGCGGATGGCCCGGATACAGGAACGCCGGGTACACCGCCACCGAGAGCCCCTCGAGGCCCACGCGTTCGGCGGTGCCGATCAGCTTGAGGCCGAGGCCGAGCTCACGGGCGTACTCGAGGTCATCGGGCTGGATGTGCTCGATGCCCTCGTAGCGCACCTGATCGATGTGCACCGGCGTCTCGAACGCCAGGCGGGCGATGATCGCCATCTTGGCGGCGGCGTCGCGCCCCGAGACGTCGTCGGAGGGATCGGCCTCGGCGTACCCGAGGCGCTGGGCCTCGGCGAGCGCGTCGGCGAACGTGGAGCCCGTCCGGGCCATCTCGGTGAGGATGAAGTTGGTGGTGCCGTTGACGATCCCGTGAACCCGGTCGATCGACGCTCCCGCCAGCGATTCCTGCAGGACCCGGATGACGGGCACGACGCCGGCCACCGCGCCCTCGAACCGGAGCTGCACCCCGCGGACCCGCGCCTCCTCCCACAGCTCCTCGCCGTGATGGGAGAGCAGCTGCTTGTTGGCGGTCACGACGTGCTTGCCGGCGCGCATCGCCGCCAGCAGATACTCACGCGCGGGCTCGAGGCCGCCGATCAGCTCGACGATTAGATCGGAGCTCTCCAGGATGTCGTCAAAGCTCCCCCGGCTCCGCGTCAGCACCCCGGACAGCTCCGGCCGCAGCCCGGTGATCCGCTCGATCCGGTCGGCGTGGCGCGGCAGCAGCTCGGCAAACGCGGCGCCCACCGTGCCGTACCCCAGCAGTCCCACCCGGAATGTGTTCGGACTCGCCACGATCACCGCCCCGTCAGACGTCCCGGCTCATCAGGTCGGAGTACGTCTCGCGTCGCACCGCCACCCGGGCGTCGCCGCCGCGGCAGAAGATGACCGGCGGGCGCGGCACGCCGTTGTAGTTGTTGGCCATCGCGTAGCCGTAGGCGCCGGTGGCGGGGGTGGCGATGACGTCGCCAACCGCCGGATCGGGCAACGACGCGTCGCGCACGATCACATCACCGGATTCGCAGTGCTTGCCGGCGAGGTGGCAGGCGACGGTTCCCGGCGCCAGCGGCCGGTCGGCGATCACCGCCGCATAGCGGGCGCCATACATCATCGGGCGCAGGTTGTCCGACATGCCGCCGTCCACCGCGACCCAGGTCGAGACGTTGTGCTTGATCGTCTGCACCGTGTACAGCGTCACGGTGGAGTTGGCGACGAGGGCTCGCCCGGGCTCCAGCAGCAGCCGCTTGTCCTCCCCCAGCTCGGAGTGCAGCGCGTCGACGATCGTCTCCACGTAGCGCTCCACGCTCGGCGGATGCTGGTCGGGCGTGTACGCCGCGCCCAATCCGCCGCCGAGGTTGTAGACCGGGAAGTCGCCCAGCCCGGCGATGGCGCGGACGGCGGCGCGGAACGGCTCGAGCTCGAACAGCTGTGAACCGATGTGGAAGTGCAGGCCGACCAGCGCGAGCCGCCGGTGGCCGCTGAGCGCCGCGATCGCGTCTCTCGCCTGCGTCACGGAGAAGCCGAACTTGGAGTCCGCCTGCCCGGTGGAGATGGCCGCGTGGGTGTCGCCGGCCACCCCCGGCGTCACCCGGATGAGCACGTCCTGCCTCCGGTCCGGCGGGAGCATCTCCTCGGCGATCGCGGCGAGGCGCTCGATCTCGTCCACCGAGTCGAGCACGACATGGCCAACGCCGGCCTGCAGCGCCTCACGCAGCTCGAGCGCGGACTTGGCGTTGCCATGCATGTAGGTCCGCGCGGGATCGAAGCCCGCGCTCAGAGCCAGCGCCAGCTCGCCACCGGAGGCGACGTCGCAGGCCAGCCCCTCCGCGGCGAGCGCCCGGTATACGGCGGTGCACGGGAACGCCTTGGAGGCGAACAGGATGTCGAAGTCGCGGTGCCGCGACGCCAGGGTATCCACGAACTCCCGGGCGCGCCCGCGCAGATCGTCCTCGACCACCGCATACAGCGGGGTCCCGAACTCGCGCGCCAGCTCGACGGCGTCGCAGCCACCGAGCTCGAGGTGACCACGCTCGTTCACCCGGCTGCCGCGGGGGTAGACGTGAGACAGCTGTCGGAGCTGTGGCACGGTGGCGATCATCGGGCGAGGCACAGCGCACAGGGTATGGTGTCGGCGACGCGTACCGTCGATCCGCTGCTTCCCGCCGACACCGGCGTCCTGGACGGTCTGGCCTACACGCTGTGGCTCCCGCCGGCGCCCCAGCCGCCGGCGCGGGCCGGAATCGTCGTGGTCCACGGTGCCGACTCGTGCAAGGAGAGCCATCACGGCTTCGCCCGGGCGGCGGTGGCGCTCGGCCTGGCGGCGATCTGCTTTGACCAGCGCGGCCACGGAGAGAGCGCCGGCGCGATGGACGCACGCGCCGTGCAGGACGTCGCGATGTTCGCCGTGCGGCTGCGCACCGCGCTCGGTGACCACCGCGCGCCCATCGCCCTGCGCGGCTCCAGCATGGGCGGGTACCTGGCGATTCACGCCGCCGCGACAGCCAAGGCGCAGGCGGTGGTCGCCATCTGCCCGGCCAGCGCCGACGGGCTCCGCCAGGGGCTGCACGACGGGCGGTTTCAGTTCGCCGCCGACCACGAGGCGCTCCGGGCGTTTCTCGACGCGCACGACCTCACCGAGGCGGCGCGGTCACTCACCGCGCCGCTGCTGCTCCTGCACGCCGAGGGAGACGAGCAGGTGCCGGTCCAGCACTCGCGCGAACTCGCCGCCGTCCTCACGTCCGCCGGCAGCCGTCTGATCGTGGTCCCGGGCGGCCACCACCGTTCGATCCAGCATGACGACGAACTCGAGGCGGTCAGCCTGCGGTTCATCATGCGCGCGCTCACCGACGGACGCGGCAGGTTCGGCAACGGGCGCGACGGGTCCGGCGAGCGCCGCTGAGCTACCGGCCGGAGAGCAGCCGGCCGGAGAGCAGCCGGCCGACGACGCTCCGCAGGCCGCCAACGACGGCATTGGCGCCCTCGGTGCCGGTGCGGGCGGTGCTCCTGGTGGTGGAGCCGGCGCTCGACACGCTCGTCGAGGCCGTGTTGGCGCCGCTCGTCGACGTGACGCCCGAGGCGGTGCTGCTGATGTTGGTGGCCACGTTCACCGCCGGCTTGCCGACGCTGCCGATGACCTTCGACACAGTGCCGACGGCGGTGGTGCCGGTGTTCGCGGCGGGGGTCGGTGCCGTCGAGCCGGCCGAGGCCACGGTCGCGGTGACGGGCGCGGTGACAGGCGCCGTGGCCGGGGCCGACGTCGTCGTGACGGTCCTGATGACGGTGGAGGCGGTGCCTGACACCGGCACGGCCGGGGGCGGCGGAAGCGTCGGGGTCGCCGGGGGTGCCGAGGGTGCCGAGGGTGCCGAGGAGCCCGAGCCGGTGTGCGTCGGGGCCGGCGCCCGCGTGGTGACCGGGCGGGTGGCGATCGCTCCGGAGCGACTCACCGGGGAGATCACCGGATGGCTGCTGGCGCGGCGGGCCGGATCGCTCGCGACCACGCGGATCGCGGGACGGGCCGCGACGTGCGTCACCCGGGCGACCACTCGAAGCGCCGGCGGTGCGACGGTCACCGCTGCGGCCGGGAGCGCCGTGGCTCGATGGCGGCCGCGCGAGCCGGCGACGGGTCGGGCGGTGACGAGCTGCGTGGCCGGCGCACCACCGCCGCCGAGGGTCGGCCATCCGTTGAACGCGACGACGGCGCTGGCCAACGTGAACAGGAGGGCAGCACCGAGGACCAGCGCTCCGGCGGTTCCCAGTCCCGCCATATATGCCCGAGTCGCTCGCACTCCTCACCCAATCGGCAGCTTGCACCCACACCTTTAATCGATTTTCGGCCGCTGTCGTGGCCCGTTT
>Ga0208717_1000650_pt1 | contig 11373 bp, 6 predicted proteins | sample NGESurF53shallow_FD_184489 | JGI IMG/M metagenome (GOLD analysis project Ga0208717, IMG submission 184489) | Arctic peat soil microbial communities from Barrow, Alaska - NGEE Surface sample F53-3 shallow (SPAdes) | ecosystem: Environmental > Terrestrial > Soil > Wetlands > Peat ... | reverse complement strand
CATCAACAACGACCCCATGGTTCATCACCGCAATCCGATGGCACATCCAGAGCAGTTCCTCAAGTTCGGAGGACGCGAGCAACACAGCCATTCCGTCGTCAGCGGCCTTGTCGATCAAGTCGTAGATCTCCGCCTTGGCGCCGACATCGACACCGCGCGTCGGTTCATCGAGCAGAAGCACCCTCGGCTTGGTAGCGAACGCCCGACCGAAGATTGCCCGCTGCTGATTGCCACCCGATAGCGAACTGATCGGTTGGTCGACCGACTGCATCCGCACGTTGACGCTTTTCGTGATGCTCACCGCCTCGCTGCGGACACGCTTCGGCCGCAGGAAGCCGTGCGAACTGATCCGTCTGAGTACGGAGACAGTGACATTTGACCGGATCGGCTGGAACGGGACCAGCGACTGCTCTTTGCGGTCCTCCGGGATCAGAGCGATCCCCGCCGCTGCGCCGTCACCGGCACTGCGGGGCGTGTACAGCCGGCCCGACAGTTCCATCGAACCACCAGTGCTTGGCTGCGCGCCAGCGACCGTATGGATCAGCCGACTGCGACCTGAGCCCATCAGCCCAGCCACGCCGAGGATCTCCCCAGCATGCAGTTCGAGGTCGACGGGGCCGAGGCCGTCCGCGGTCAAACCTTCGGTCTTCAGCATCACGTTGGTGTGCGGGGGCCTGTCTTTGGGCTCGCCGTTCGCGAGTTCGCCACCGACCATTTCGCGGATCAGTCGGTCCTCGGTCGCCTCGTTCGGTTGGAGATCTGCGACAAGCTTTCCGTTGCGGAGCACGATGATCCGGTCGCTGACCCTGCGCACTTCGTCGAGACGGTGGCCGATGAACAAGACGGCGCCGCCGCGCTCGGCGAGCTGTCGGGCAAGGTCCAAAACGATTTGCGCCTCGAGTGGGCCGAGTGACGACGTTGGCTCGTCGAGGATTAGCAGCGTCGGTTCGCGGCCCCACGCTTTTGCGATCTCGATCAGCTGGCGGGTAGGGACCGGGAGGCTTCGCACCTTGCGGCCCACAGGGACCGCCTTCGGGGAGAGGCCGATCTCAATCAGCATGGCCTCGGCCTCAGCGCGCATCGCGCGCCTATCGACAAGGAAGCGCTGCTTGGACTCGCGGGGCCGACGCCCGAGCAGCATGTTCTCCGCGACGGAGAGCTGGCCGACCAACGGAAACTCCTGGGAGACCAGGGCAACGCCCAGGCGCCCGGCGGCTTCGGTCGATCCGGGCACCAACGGCTGGCCGCCTACTTCGACGTCACCGCCATCGCGGTACACCGAGCCCGACAGCGTTCCGATCAGGGTGGATTTGCCCGCGCCGTTCTCTCCGACGACGCCAGCCACCTGGCCCGTGTAAAGGTCCAGTTCGGGTACATCGAGTACCCGAACTGGACCGTAGGACTTGTAGACCCCCCGGAGCCGCGCGGCGACCGCGCGGCTCCGGGTGTCGGTATCCGACAGGGCCATCGTTTAGCTGATACCGAGCTGAGCCTGGAGCGCAGCGAACTGAGTCAAGTCACCCTTCGTCAGCAGGCCGACACCCGAGCTGAGGGTGCTGCCGTCAGACGAGAGGTACGGCTTGACGATAGCCAGCGTGGCGGCGTTTCCGAGAACCTTCTCAGCCGTCAAAATCCATGCGCCGGTGTAGCCCTGCTCGTACGGCATCTGCAACACGCTACCCGAGATGATGCCGGACGTAATGAACCCAACGGTCTGGGAGTCGGAGTCGTCGGACACGATGTGAACGGTGCCCTGCTTGCCGGCCGAGGTCACTGCCTGGGCCAGTGCCGAGCCGTCGTAGGAGTACACGCCGTACAGGCCGTTCACGTCCGGGTTGTTCGCGATGATGGTTTCAGCATCGCTCGTTGCGGTGCTCGCAGAGAGGTTGTCGTTCACCTTCTGCGCGATCGTGATGCTGGTGCCCTTGATCGCGTCCGTGAAACCCTGGATGCGCTCGGTGGCGTTGGCCGCGGTCAACGAGCCGACCAGAATCGCGACCTTGCCGGTGCCGTTCAGCACGGCCTTCATGGCGGTGCCTGCAGTGAAGCCGGCGGTGTAGTTGTCGGTACCGAGGTACAGACCCGCAGCTGCCGTCCCTGGCAGCGGCGAGTCGATCGCGAGCACAAAGACGCCCTTCGACACGTCGGTTGCGATGGTGGCCTTCGCGGACGCCGGGTCGATCGCGGAGATCGAGTATCCGGTAATGCCCTGCGAGCGCAAGGTCTCGAGTTCAGAGTTCTGCTCGGTCAGCTTGCCGTTCGGCGGCGCGAAGAACGTGCACTTGCTGCTCGAGAGGCCGATGTCCGAGCAACCCTTGAGGAAGCCCGTCTGGCCTGCCTTCCAGTAGTCAGCGGCGACGTTGACGACCATCGCGATGTTGACCTTGGAGAGATCCTTGCCGGCGAGAGCAGCCTTCAGTTTTCCATCAAGCTCGGTCAGTTTTGCCTGGTTGAAGCTGACGTCCCCTGAAAGCGCGGCCGCCACCCCACTCGAAGCCCCCGCGGGCGCGCTGGCCACGGGCGCGCTGGCCGCGGGCGCGCTGGTTGCGGCGCTCGGTGTCGACGCCGGCGCACTCGTGGTCGCCGTAGTAACGGGCGCGGAGCTGGAAGGAGAGCTAGAGGTGCTCTTCTTCGACGAGCAGGCAGTGGCGACCAGAGTCAGCCCCACCAGTGCAGCGATCGAAATTCGACGTGTTGCGGACATTCCATACCTTCCTTTTCGATTCCGGTGCGGAGCACCTGACGAATGCAAATGAACGCCAACATCAACGGGCCTTGAGCCCGGCACGGATGAGCCGGACCTTGTGCGGGATCGGATCCGGCTGTCTACGGCCGAATTTGGACGTGGCCAGGTCCAAATTCGAAGACCTTCTTCGTCGAGGGAGGGCTACAAGTAGCGGTCCCAAGAGTCAATCGACGCCGAGTGTGTACGTTAACATCAGATCCGTCAAGACACGATCGAGAGCGAGTACACGATCGTGTCCGTGTCGTTACAATCGGAACAACTGATCCGGCGCGTTCATCCAGGCAAGCCGTTGGTGGACAAAACACGCGAGTTCGCGTACCGACGTGAGACTGCCGTGAGCTCTGTCCGCGGGCGGTCCGTAGTGCCCGAAATAGGCCCTGCACATGCGAAGCGGGAACGAACCCGATACGAACACCGTACGAACCAGGCGTGCCATGGACCGGTCGTCGGCCTGCACCGGGCTTGCCGCGGGCATCCGGCGGCGCGGCTCAAGTGGTTCCGGCGACCCCGAGCACTCGGCTTCGACCGAGGGGAAACCGACGTTGACATCACCAAGAGCCGCCCCTAGTCTCCCCCATATGTTAAGGCTGTCCCTAGCGTGTTAACGCTCCAATGAACGGGCGGTTGCAGTTGCGGAAGATTCGCACATACGAGTTCGGCCGTGGCTAACGGTCCGGCGGGAGCTGGTGGTTACCGCGGCCCGGCAATGACCGATGTCGCTCGGCTGGCGGGCTTGTCGCATCAGACCGTGTCGCGTGTCATCAACAACCACGCGAACGTCAGACCGACGACACGCGTAAGGGTTCTCGCGGCGATCGAAGAGCTGGGCTATCGGCGCAACAGTGCCGCCCGAACGTTGGTGACTGGCCGCTCGCAGACGCTCGGGGTCGTCAGCCTGAACAGTACGCTGTACGGGCCGGCGTCGACCCTCTACGGGATCGAGCAAGCCGCCCTCGATTCGCACTACTTCGTCACGGTCGCGACATTGCGCTCGACCGACCGAGCGGCTGTGCAGCAGGCGATCGGTCGGCTGGTGGACCAAGGCGTCGACGGAATTGTCGTCATCGCGCCGCTGGAATCGGTCGCCGAAGCCCTTGCCGACCTACCTGCCGGCCTGCCCGTCGTCGCGGTCGAAGGCGATGCCGACGCCGAGATCGACACCGTCACCGTTGACCAACGGGCCGGGGCGCGCGCGGCAGTGGAGCATTTGTTGAGCAAGGGGCATCAAACGGTGTGGCATGTCGCTGGCCCTCCGGACTGGTTCGAGGCTCGGCATCGCTCGGCCGGCTGGCAAACCACGCTGGAGGATGCGGGCGCCGAGGTCCCGCCACCGCTGTCCGGTGACTGGAGCCCTCGCTCCGGGTTCGAAGCAGGTCGCGTCCTCGCCCGGATGCCTGATGTCACTGCCGTCTTCGCCGCCAACGACTCGATGGCACTAGGCGTGTTGCGCGCGCTTCACGACTACGGTCGCGATGTGCCGGGCGACGTCAGCCTCATCGGTTTCGATGACATTCCCGAGGTCGCCTACTTGACGCCTCGGCTGACCACCGTGCGGCAGGACTTCGCGGAGGTCGGCCGTCGTGGCCTCGCGCTCCTCGTGGAGCAGATCGAAGCGGGCGTGGATGAGGCGCGGCGCGTGGTGGTCGGAACGACCTTGATTGTCCGTGACAGCACCAGGGAGATCGCTCGACCCGCCAGCGCCTGCCGGCGCGGCTCCGCCTCGGCAGGCGGGCAGTAGGCATCGTAGTCATTCGATGGTGGCTGCGGGCCCGCGATGTTAGCGCTAAGAATGTTGCGCTATCGTGAGCGGGCCTCAGCCGAACCAGCCATCAAGAGCTGTGGCGGACCTTCGTGATGGGCGGAAGTAGCGCGGTGAGTAGAGCAACCTACGTCGTCGGTGTCGATTACGGGACACTGTCTGGCCGCGCGCTCGTGGTTCGAGTGTCGGACGGCGCGGAGCTCGGCACGGCCGTTCACGAATATCGCCACGGCGTGCTCGAAAACGCGCTGCCCTCCGGCCGACGATTGCCTCCCGATTGGGCTCTGCAACATCCCGAGGACTATCTCGACGTGTTGCGAAATGCAGTGCCAGCGGCCGTTGCCGCGGCAGGAGTGTCGCCAAGCGACGTCGTCGGGATCGCCACCGACTTCACGGCATGCACGGTCCTGCCGACCCGTGCTGACGGTACGCCCTTGTGTGCGGCGCCGGAATTCGCCGACGAGCCGCACTCGTGGGTCAAGTTGTGGAAGCATCACGCGGCGCAAGGGCAAGCCGACCGCATCAACGAACTCGCGCGCAAGCGTGGCGAGCCATGGCTGGCACGCTATGGCGGGAAGGTCTCCGCAGAATGGCAGTTCGCCAAAGCCCTACAAGTGCTCGAAGAGGCGCCTGAGATCTACGCGGCAACCGAGCGCTGGATCGAGGCAGCCGACTGGATCGTCTGGCAGCTGTCTGGTGTCGAGACGCGTAATGCCTGCACCGCTGGCTACAAGGGCATCTTCCAGGACGGGCAGTATCCCTCCGCTGAATACCTGGCAGAACTCAATCCGGGCTTTGCGAGGTTTGTTGCAGACAAACTGGAGTTTCCGCTCTCACCGCTGGGCGGCCGGGCTGGCTCACTGACCGAGGAGGCCGCCAGCTGGACCGGCTTGCCCGCGGGTATCGCAGTTGCGGTCGGAAACGTCGATGCACACGTGACCGCACCGGCTGCCCAAGCCGTTGAAGCGGGCCAACTTGTCGCCATCATGGGCACCTCGACCTGTCACGTCGTCAACGCCGAATTGCTTGCCGAGGTGCCCGGCATGTGTGGCGTGGTCGACGGTGGGATTGTCGACGGTTTCTTCGGTTACGAAGCTGGTCAGAGCGGGGTTGGCGACATCTACACCTGGCTTGCCGACGACATCGTCGGAGGGGACGTCAATGATGCCGCGCGCGTAGCGGGCCAGAACACTCACGAATACTTGAGCGCGCTTGCCGCCGACCAACAGGTGGGTCAGCACGGCTTGGTGGCGCTGGATTGGGTCAACGGCAACCGTTCGGTGCTTGTCGATGCAGACTTGTCAGGCGTTATCGTCGGCCTGACGTTGGCGACCCAACCTGAAGACATCTACCGAGCTCTTGTCGAGGCGACCGCGTTCGGCACGAGGCTGATTCTCAGTTCGTTCGAGGACTCCGGTGTCGCGATATCGGAATTCATCGCTGCTGGAGGTCTCATCAAGAACGACTTCGTGATGCAGGTCTACGCCGATGTGCTGGCGCGCCCGATCAGCGTCATCGATACCGACCAGGGCCCCGCGTTGGGCGCGGCGATTCACGCGGCCATCGCAGCGGGAGAGTATCCCGACGTTTCCACTGCCGCGTCGGTTATGGGGAAGAAGCGCCCCAACGTATTCCTCCCGAATATGGCCGTGACCGCAACATACGATCTGCTCTACGCCGAATACGTCCAACTCCACGATTACTTCGGACGCGGCGAGAATGACGTGCTGCACCGCCTAAGGGCAATTAGAAACGCACGTCGATGACCACTCGCGTTCCTCCGGGCGTCGAACCGGCTGTGTTCGAGGCCGTCTGCCGTCAGGTTGCTGATCTGCATGCGGAATTGATCCGTTGGGGCCTGGTCGTGTGGACGGCGGGAAACGTGTCGGCGCGTATCCCGGGAGCCGACCGCATGGTCATCAAGCCAAGTGGCGTCTCGTACACCGAGCTCACCCCGGATTCACTCGTGGTGTGTGACCTGAACGGAAAGAAGATGTCGGGCCAGGGATCGCCGTCCAGTGACGCTGCCGCGCACGCATTCGTCTACCAGCAGATGCCAGAAGTCGGCGGCGTCGTCCACACCCACTCGACCTATGCGACGGCGTGGGCGGCCCGCGGTGAAGCGATTCCGTGCGTGCTCACGGCGATGGCCGATGAGTTCGGCGGCGAGATCCCGGTCGGTCCGTTCGCCCTGATTGGTGATGACTCGATCGGCCGGGGCATCGTCGATACGTTGCGGAAAAGTCGGTCACCGGCGGTACTGATGAAGAGTCATGGTGTCTTCGCGATCGGCGAGACTGCAAGTGACGCGGTAAAGGCGGCGGCCATGTGTGAAGACGTCGCACGCACCGTTCATATCAGCAGGCAGCTTGGGCAGCCCTTGACCATCGAACCCGCCGACATCGACCGACTGTATGACCGTTACCAGAACATTTATGGACAGCGCCTATGACAACCCCGGAGGCGTACGTGCCCGACCGTAACGACAAGCTCGAGTGCTGGTTCCTCACCGGCAGTCAAGGGTTGTACGGAAAAGACACCCTGCGACAAGTCGATCAGCAGTCGAGCGAGATCGTCTCGACCCTGAATGCGGGGCCGGAGATCGGCGTCCGGCTCGTATGGAAGCCCGTGCTGACCGATGCCGAAGCGATCCGACGAGCCTGCATCGAAGCCACTGCCGACGACAACTGCATCGGGGTCGTCGCCTGGATGCACACGTTCTCGCCCGCGAAGGCTTGGATCGCCGGCCTCGACGCGCTGCGAAAGCCATTGCTTCACCTGCACACCCAGGCGAATGTGTCGCTGCCGTGGGCGAGCATCGATATGGACTTTATGAATCTCAATCAGGCCGCCCACGGTGACCGCGAATTCGGGTACATCGAGACGCGGATGCGGATTCCGCGCAAGACCGTGGCCGGTCATGCAAGCGACCCCGCCGTGCGTGAGCGCATCGACTCGTGGGCGAGAGCGGCGGCAGGTTTTCACGCGGCCCACACGATGCGGCTTGCGAGGTTCGGCGACAACATGCGCGACGTCGCCGTTTCTGAGGGCGACAAGGTCGAGGCCCAGCTCAGGCTCGGGATCTCGGTCAACACCTACGGCGTTAACGATCTCGTGGCAGCTGTCGACGCTGCAGACACGCATCAGATCGACTCGACGATCGCCGACTACGAACGTCAGTACGCGATTGCGCCGGAACTCGCTAAGACCGGCAGCCGGCATGACTCACTGCGCTACGCCGCGCGCATCGAGGTCGGTTTGCGCAGCTTCCTCGAACAGGGCGGCTTCACGGCGTTCACCTCGAACTTCGAAGACCTCGGCGCGCTTCGGCAGTTGCCAGGGATCGCCGTCCAACGTTTGATGGCCGAGGGCTACGGCTTTGCAGGCGAGGGCGACTGGAAGACTGCGGCGATGGTCCGGATCATGAAGGTCATGGCCGCCAAGCGCCCTGGCGGCACCTCTTTCATGGAGGACTACACGTATCACTTGGGGCCGGGCGAACCGAAGATCCTCGGCGCGCACATGCTCGAGGTATGTCCGAGCATCGCCGGTAGCCGACCCAGCTGCGAGATTCATCCACTTGGCATCGGCGGCCGCGAGGACCCGGTGCGGCTCGTCTTCGACGCGGCGCCGGGGCCAGGATTCGTGGTCGGCCTCCTCGATCTCGGCGATCGTTTCAGGATGATCGCGAACGACATCGAGATCGTTGCTCCTGACCAACCGCTACCGAACCTGCCAGTGGCGCGCGCCGTGTGGAAACCTGCCCCCAGCTTGAACACGTCGGCGGAGTCCTGGCTAACGGCGGGGGGCCCCCATCACACGACACTGAGCACTGCCGTCGGAACCGATGCTCTCGAGGACTTCGCGGTGATGACCGACATCGAACTCGTCCACATCGACGCTGATACGACGACGACGCGGTTCGCCCGCGAGCTACGGTGGAACCAGGCCTACTACCGACTCGCGCAAGGGCTCTCGCGCTAGGGCTCTCGCGCTAGCCTCGAGATTTCACGTCGTTGGCCTTAGTGGCGGCGCGTAATGCACGGGGATGGTGTGCGGGATCCGTCGCCGGCGCAACGCCGTCCGGGTGCAGGGATGGGACTGGGCCTGGTCGGCTAGCACTCACGCCACGGTGGTCCGCGGTCGAGGCTGGCCTGGTCGCGCGACGGTGACCGCGATCCACGTTCCACGACTCAGTTCGGCAGTCAACGTGTCGGCGTGTGGCGGCGCCGTTGCGCGCTGTCCGGCGAACTGGCGGCGAGTCGGGTGCATCATCGGCATTCGAGACAACGGTCCATATTCGTCGCGATCAGCGAACGTCGACCCAGTCTACGGTCGTCCACATGTATCGGGAGAGCGGGTTGGTCTGACCCGTCACGCGGATCGTGAGCGTGTGCTCCGCGTTTGACAAAGTCGAACTTGTCCACAACTGGACGCCAGCTACGCGCGACGGGCTGTACTCGTCGACGATCGTCTCTTGCCCATCATCGATCGACAGACCCACAAGCCCGTGGTTCGCGTCGGTCACACCGAAGAAGGTCGCTTGCGTCCCCCGGAACCTGAGCACCGCGACGTCCCCGGTATTGCAGCTATATGTATTCGTCCCGTCAGTCGCGACGTTGCCGGTGGACAGCCGCCAATCGCCCAGGAAGCTGAACTCGTGGAGGCCCTCGCCTCGCACCGTGTCCTCGATGAGGGTCACCCCGCCCGACGTAATCGCCTCAGTTACCAGGTCTCTGGTGACCGTGCGTGCAGGCGCAGCGGCAGTGGCATTGAATCGGTACCGCCGGGTGACTGCGGTGAACACCTCAGCAACGCTGACGAAATCGGCTGCTGTCGTTTTCGATTGCGCCCCTGCGTATGCAGTCGCGCGGGCCAAGTCGGCGAGAGCGAGGACGTTGTCGGCGATGTCGGCTGTACCGTTGGCGGCTTCCGCGGCACCACGGCCCATCTCGTTGGTCGTTGCTGTCTGTTCCTCGACGGCGGCCGCGATCGCGCCTTGGTTCTCGCTGACCTGTCCGATCGTGAGGGTTATCTCCCCGATCGCGCGAGCAGCCTCGCTCGCCCCGTCTTGCATGCTGCGCACCGTGGTACTCACCCTGCCGGTGGCGGCGGCGGTCTGTTCGGCGAGCTGTTTCACCTCGCGAGCAACAACCCCAAATCCGCGGCCGGCCTCGCCTGCACGTGCCGCCTCGAGCGTGGCGTTCAACGCGAGCAGATGAGTCTGACGCGCAATGCTCGTAATGAGGTCGACGACCTGTGTGACCTGCTCGGACGCCTCGCCGAGTGCGGTGACGGTCGCATTGGTGAGCGTCGCCTGCCGGCTTGCCTCCTGCGCAACAGTGGAGGCTTCGCTGGCGTGGATCGCAACGCTACGGATGGTGGCATTGAGCTCCTCCGTCGCTGTTGCCACCTGGTGCGCGCTGCCCGACACCTGGTCTGCGGCGGCGGCGACCGCGGTTGCACGGGCGGCAGTTGCCTCAGCGGTCGAGGCCATGGTGGTGCTGAGATCCTGCAGGTCGGCGATACCGCTGCTCAAAGCGGTCGAGCCCTGGCTGAGCATGGCGATCGTCTCGTGCAGGAGATCGATGACAGCCTGTGCCGGCGTCCCGATATCGTCGAGCTCGGAGACGCGGTAAGTGGTGACGCTCACTGTGAGGTCGCCACGCGCAGCTGTCTCGAGCACGCGTCGGATTTCGATCAGGCCGAGTACATGCCGCCGTACGAGCAGGACAACGGCCACCGTGACGGCTGCGGCCACGAATAGCTGCAGAATGACCGCGAGGATGAGGCTGTCGCCGTGGCTGAGACCCGCGACAACCACGGCAGCCAGCCCACCCGTCATCAGCACGCCGAGCACCCGCGCTCTAAGCGTGGCGGTGCGGTGCCTTCGACGCGGACGGCCCTCCGTGCGAGCGCTAACATGCGCGGTTATAGGTCCCATGATGCTCAGATCTCCACGATCCCCGTCGGTGGTCCCCAGTGTCTCCCGCGATGGATTCGACTTCCAGGGCGGCAACTCAAGTCTTTGGGGACGAGATCACCAGAACTGACTAGGCAGTCCGGCGACGGGCCCACCACCGTAAACGGAGCGCGACGATTGAGTAAGGCGGTCGATCGGCCGCTCAGTGCAGGTGCACGGGGATTGCGCGAGTGTCGCGAAGCCGGCGCATGGCGTGTCGGCAAACGTGGTGGCTTCGCCCGTACCTTCCGCTTGCGGGGCATCGCTAAACTGGCGCGGAACAGGTTCACACGTTGCCCGGACAGCCGACCTACTTCGCCTCCCTGAGGACCAACGCGAGCTACCGCCGCGTGCCGAATGTCACAGTTGTCGCCGAAGCCCTGGCACAGCATGAGCGTCGTGAGACGTATCCGACCGACGACGTCATCTTGACACACCAAACTCATAACCGCATTCGGTTCACGAGCGTTTCTGGACGCCGACGCGCGAGGCGGTCTGAGCCGTCCCGGGATGAGCCGCAGCGGGCTGTCTGGAGACTTTGATTCGTTGGAAAGATGTAGTTCATGTCACGTCCGTTGTCTTACCGGCCTGGGGTGCGGGAGCGGGGCCGCCGCTCCTTATGGGTTCCCAGCGGATGGGCGCTCACGTTTCACAACGAAGGAGGCCGTGGGGCCTTCGTGTCGGCGGCAGGTGAAAACTGACCCCGGTGCGGCCTGGAACTCGCCTGCCGATAAGGGGTCAATCTTCAGTTGCCGTTGACACTTCGCTCGGAAAATGGGGGCCGGCGGCAGCTGGGCGGTGCTTTGCTGCCCAGACGGTCGACGTCATTTGCATCAGCTTCGGCTGGTTGAGGCCGATGGGTTGCCATATCGGTCTCGCCTGGAGCGTTGTTGAGAGGAGGTCGGG
>Ga0208717_1000649_pt1 | contig 11378 bp, 4 predicted proteins | sample NGESurF53shallow_FD_184489 | JGI IMG/M metagenome (GOLD analysis project Ga0208717, IMG submission 184489) | Arctic peat soil microbial communities from Barrow, Alaska - NGEE Surface sample F53-3 shallow (SPAdes) | ecosystem: Environmental > Terrestrial > Soil > Wetlands > Peat ... | reverse complement strand
CCCAACTGAAAATATCTAATCCGTTTCTTAGGGCTGAAGAAAATCCCTGTTCATCGGATAAGACCATAGGCACAAGACCATGACATATCATTACCACTGTTAAACTTATAAACAATAACATGTAGCTTCTTCTTTTAAATTTTTCAAATACTTCGATGCAGTTCAACTTCTTAGCAGAAAAATGTCTTTTTATTGCATAGATAAACGCTTCAGCATACTGTCTGTCACTATCTTTTTTACAGGTTATGCGGTAGTAAAAAACGGAATGTCTTTTAGCAGATTCTATTGATGTCATCAGGTATTGATTAAACTGGTGACTAAGCTGGCGTTTATACAATGGTGCAGGATCATTCACATTAAAATGCTCATGAATAGTTGCCTGATCAATAGTTAAAAAGATATTTACTTTATCCGTTAATGCTTTGGTTGCGGAAGATGTTTTTTTAAAAGAAAAAAAATTTATCACCGCCTGCATTACATTTCCCGGTTGCTTAATCGCTAAGGACATGATGAGTTTTTAATAAAATATTTTTTGGGTTAGAAATGTTTTTAAAACTTATTAAATTTTATTACCGGTAACCGGTTTTAAATATGCTTTGATTAAATAACTACGATTGAAATTTTGCAACCAAATATCCTTACCGGAAATGAAAATGAATGATTGCCTCAGGATGGATTTTATTACTAAGGGTCTTTCATTACAATGCTCCGCGATAAAGCAGGTTAGAAAATTTAAGTATAGAAATTAATGTCAAATTCTACCACTCACGTAAAATGATAAACGGGTAAGAATTGGAAAAAGTATAAATACGAATTGTAGAAAATCTTCTAATGTTTTATCGTTTTATAATGGTGTATTCATTAACAGCAATTAATGTTTTTAAATGCCGTTCATAAATCATACTTACACTTATGAAACTAAAAAAGAGCATCATTGTAATATGGCTCACGATAATATTTAGCAGCATCGCTTATTTGTTTTGGCACAATGAGTTTGTGTATAGTTTACCCACACCCGTTCCCAAAAATTATAAGATGGTTAATTGCGGTGATAAAATAATTATCCCCCAGGTAACTCAATCAAAAAATGATAGCCCACTCTTCCTTCACTTCTTTAATCCTGATTGTCCATGTTCAAGATTTAACATGGCTCATTTTAAAACTCTTGTAAAGAAGTATGGCAACGAAGTAACGTTTGCTATTGTAGTTATAAGCCATAAAAAATTTACAGCGCAGGAAATACAAAACAAATTCGATTTGGAAATACCCGTTTATTTCGATTCATCTATTGCAGCAGCGTGTGGCGTGTATTCTACACCGCAGGCAGTAATTATAGACAGAAATGAAAAATTATTTTACCGGGGAAATTATAACAAGGCCCGTTACTGCACTGACGGCAGAACTAACTATGCGCAGCAGGCTATAGATAGTCTTTTAAACCATCACCCTGTATTCTTTAACCAGTATGCATTAAAAGCTTATGGATGCACTTTACCCAATTGTACAAGATAAAAATATGATAACTACTACACCTATTAACACCGGGCTAAACACAGAAACCTTTCGTCTTAGCAATAAAAAAAGGTCGGATACATTTATAAACTACTTTCTTATTTGCTTGTTTGCCGCAGGGCTGATATTTGCCATTTTTTACGATACATGGTCGATAGCATTGGGAGTAGGCGCATTATCTTTGACTGCTTATTATTCTGCCAAAATTGCTCTTCCCAAATCAGACTTATATCAATACGTCTTAAGTGTGGTACTTGCTATTTTTATGGCACAATACATTTACCAGATGCATGGCATGTTTGAGATGCATTTTTTTGCGTTTATAGGAAGCGCCATATTAATCACTTATCAAAACTGGAAACTACAGATACCCCTAATGATAGTTGTTGTAATTCATCATACAACGCTTGCCTACCTCCAGCATCTTGGCATTGATAAAGTATATTTCAGCCAGATAGATTTCGATCTGCAAACGTTGATTATACATGTTACTCTTGCGGCAGTAATATTTTTTGTTTGCGGCTTATGGGCTTATCAATTAAATAAGTACACCGAATTACACATCACTCAATCTATGCAAATGGGCGTGCTGCAACAGGAAGCGCTTATGAGTATTGAAAGAAGACAAAATGCTGAAGCTCTTGAAAAAGCTTATGTGAAAGCCGAAAAAGCAAGGCAGGAAGCAGAACTGGCCAATCAGGCAAAAAGTATTTTCCTTGCAACGATGAGCCATGAGATAAGAACACCCATGAATGGCGTAATTGGAATGGCATCTCTGTTAGCAGAAACCAATCTTTCTGAACAGCAGTTGGATTATGCAAATACTATTACAACATGCGGTGAAAGCCTGCTGAATGTTATTAACGACATTCTGGATTTTTCTAAAATTGAATCAGGCAACATGGAGTTGGAAACAGAAGATTTTAATTTGCGTGTATGCATTGAGGATGTACTCGATATTTTTGGTACTAAAGCTGCCACCCAGGGCCTTGATCTCATTTATAAAATTGATGACAATGTTCCCCTGCAGGTTGTAGGAGATGATTTAAGATTAAGACAGGTATTAACTAACCTGATCAATAACGCACTCAAATTTACAGAGGAAGGACAGGTGTTTGTAGGTGTTCATCTTTCAGATGCAAATGAAAGCGGTGAACTCACCTTGCAATTTGAAGTGAAAGATACAGGTGTGGGTATTCCACCGGCTAAATTAGACCGTTTGTTTAAAGCCTTCTCACAGGTAGATTCGTCCACCACCCGCAAGTATGGCGGAACCGGCCTTGGGCTTGCTATTTCCGAAAAGCTTGTGTGTTTAATGAAAGGAAGTTTTAATGTGGAAAGCGAAGTTGATAAAGGCTCTACATTTTCTTTTACCATTAAAACAAAGGCAGGAACAAAAATTCTGAAATCGTATGTGCAATACAATATGAGTGAACTTCAGAATAAGAAAATACTTGTTGTGGATGATAACATTACCAACCTCGCTATTTTAAAAAGTCAGTTAGAGTCCTGGAAATTAATTCCTGTGCTGGCAGAATCTGCAGGCCATGGATTAAAAATTTTATCTAACGACAGAACAATAGAACTTGTATTAACTGATATGCAAATGCCCTACATGGATGGAATTGGATTTGCTCAAAATATCAGGAGGCTGTATCCTTCTCTCCCCATAATTCTTATTAGTTCTGTTGGCGAAGACTACACCAAAAAAGATTCCGGGCTATTTAGCGCAATATTAAATAAACCTGTCCGCCAGCATATACTAAGCAAGCATATACTCAATGCGCTTCAACCTCAGAGTAATAATGCATCACAAGAAAAAAAAGTAACGGAAAAATTACCTGCACAATTTGCCCAACAACATCGCCTTGACATATTAGTAGCCGAAGATAACGCGGTAAATCAAAAGGTGATCATCTATATTCTTAATAAACTCGGATACGAGCCTTGCATAGCGGACAATGGTGCGATAGCGGTTGAAAAAGCTAACAAAAAAAAGTATGATATTATTTTAATGGATATGCAAATGCCCGAAATGGATGGACTGGAGGCAACAAGATATATCAGGCAGCATTTAGAACACCAACCGGTAATTATTGCACTTACTGCTAATGCAATGGAAAGCGACCAGGAAGAATGTTTTAAGGCTGGCATGAATGATTATATTCCTAAGCCGGTGAAATTAGAAGAGGTAACCAACAAACTGGAAAAATGGTCCCTTGCTAAAATGGAAAGCTTACCCTATAAACAAGTTGATATAACTCAAATAAATTCCTTACAATAAATTTTAATGACCCACATCCCTAATATCTACCTGTACCTTGCATTACCCGCAGGATTATTCAACCTTCAACGGGTTAGATATGATGGTGTGCATAAACAACTTCAGAAATTAGTTACAGTAAAACAGGCGTTCAAATCAACCTGTATTAAAATCAGTTTCTTTTTAATTTTTTTATTTCTCCTTCATCCTTTTGCCGTTTCTGCACAAAACAAAAAACTAGAGTTTGATCACCTGGAGACTGATGCAGGCCTTTCTCAAAGTAATGTTATATGCATGCTGCAGGATAGTAAGGGATTTATGTGGTTTGGTACACGGGATGGTTTAAATAAATATGACGGATATAAATTTACCGTTTATAGAAATGATCCAAAAGATAAATCCAGCATCAGCAATAATTATATTCCCGATATGATGGAGAGCCGGAACGGCGATCTTTGGATTGCAACATGGGGCGGAGGAGTAAATCATTATAATCGTGAGAAAGGAATTTTCAATTGTTATAAACACGATGCCAATAATCCAACAAGTATTGCAGGTAATTTTATTACCGCTTTGCAGGAAGATACCGATGGAAATATATGGATTGGTACAGAGTCTGCAGGTTTAGATATGCTCGATAAAAAGACAGGAACATTTGTTCATTATAAATTTAATGCGAACGACAAAGGTTCGCTAAGTGATAATTTTATAAGAGATATATACGAGGATAAAGAAAATAATTTATGGATAGGAACTACACATGGCGGTCTTAATTTATTTGATCGTGCTACAAAATCTTTTACCAAATTTCAGCATGATGATGCAGTAGCTACCTCACTTTCCTTTAATGATGTCTATAGAATTTTTGAAGACAACAAACACCAGTTATGGATAGGTACTAACGGTGGCGGATTGGATTTATTCGACGTAAAAAACGGCACTTTTTATCATCATAAAAAAGATATTAAAAATTTAAAAAGCCTCCCGCGTAATGAAATCCGTACCATCAATGAAGATACCGATGGTAATATTTGGGTAGGTACTGAGAATGGAGGATTATCTATATTGAATGTGGCATCCGGCGAATTCAATACTTATGTTTATGATGAAATAGATAATAGCAGTATTAGCAACAATTCAATTTATTCCATTTGCAAAGACAGTAAAGGAAACATGTGGCTGGGCACTTTTTCAGGTGGCATCAGCATTGTAAACCGCGACAAGCAATTTGCACATTACAAACATTCTTCATTAAAGAACAGCCTGAGCGATAATAAAACTTTATGCATTTACCAGGACTCGGCAAAAAACATTTGGATAGGAACTGATGGAGGAGGATTGAATTTATTTAATTCTTCCAACGGAAGTTTTAGTCACTACAAACATGATCCGGATAATGAAAATTCAATCTGCGGGGATTATGTATTAAATGTTGGGGAAGATAGTGAGCATAATTTATGGATTGGAACATGGGGAGATGGAATCACTGTTTATAACCGCCAAAGAAACAGCTATACGCATTTTAAAAATAATCCTGCAGATCCAAACAGCATAAGCAGTAACAATGCCTGGAATATATGCCGCGATGCTGATAACACTATGTGGATCGGCACGTATGGAGGTGGATTGAACCGATATAATTCCGTTACGCATTCTTTTACAAAATACCGATATACCGAAGGCGATAAAAATGGTATCAGCAGCGATAAAATTTATTCAATTTTTGATGATCACCAGGGGCATTTATATATTGGTACAGACGGCGGAGGCCTCAATTTATTTGCCAAGAAAACGTCCACTTTCACTCACTACAGGCACGATGACCAAAATAAAAATACCATTGCTGGTAATAGTGTTGGCCATGTTTATGAAGATGGGAAAGGCATGATATGGATTGCAACAGCATCCGGTCTTTCAGCGTTAAATCCAAAAACGAATGCCATCAAAAATTATACTGTGGAAGATGGGCTGCCAGGTAATGATATTTTTGGAATACTCGGCGACGATAAGAATAATTTATGGATAAGTACCAACCGGGGAATATCGTGTTTCAATCCCGGAAATAATACCTTTAAAAATTATAGCGTGGTGGATGGTTTACAGGGAAATGAATTTAAGGAGCAGGCATTTTGCAAAAGCAAAACCGACGAATTTTATTTTGGTGGCAATAACGGATTCAATTTGTTTAATCCCGATAGCATTAAAGTGAGCGTATACGATCCACCGTTAGTTCTTACCGGATTTAGTATTTTCAATAAAGAGGTGCCTGTTTCAAACGATTCACTTACATCCCCATTGAAGCAAAATATTGTTCTCACCAAATCAATCACACTGCCTTATAATAATTCTGTAATAGAATTTGCATTCGCTTCCTTAAACTATACCGATAAGGAAAAGAAGCGTTATCAATACATGCTGGAAGGTTTCGATAAAAAATGGAATGAATCAAGTGATAAAAATTCGGCAAGCTATACCAATCTCGATCCCGGCACCTATACATTCAAAGTAAAAGGGCTCAACAATTCAGGAGAATGGTCATCTCATGTTTTAAGTATGGAGTTAATTATTACTCCGCCTTTTTGGTTAACATGGTGGTTTAAATCGTTGATGGCAATTATCATTATCGGCAGTTGTATTACACTTTACCAGTTACGAATCCGAACTATAAAAGCCCAGAAAAAAGCGCTCGAAAAGCAAGTGCAGGAAAGAACACAACAACTGCTGTACTTAACAGGTGAAGAAAAGAAAGCCAGGGTGGAAGCAGAAGCGGCACGTCGCAATGCAGAGCAGGCTAATCAGGCAAAAAGTATTTTCCTGGCCACGATGAGTCATGAGATCAGAACACCCATGAACGGAGTTATTGGCATGGCCTCGTTGTTGGCAGAAACAAGTCTTACCGAGCAACAGATTGATTATACAAAAACAATTACAACATGTGGCGAAAGCCTTTTGAATGTAATAAATGATATTTTGGATTTCTCTAAAATTGAATCGGGCAACCTGGAGTTGGAAAAAGAAGATTTTAATTTGCGTATATGCATTGAGGATGTATTGGATATTTTCGGACAAAAGGCGGCTATACAAGGCCTTGATCTCATATATAAAATTGATGCTAACGTTCCGCTTCAAATTGTAGGAGATGATTTAAGATTAAGACAGGTGCTTACAAATCTGATAAATAATGCACTCAAATTTACCGAGAAGGGTGAAGTGTTTATAGGGGTTCATTTATTACCATCAACTACCCCGGACGATATAACTTTGGAATTTGAAGTAAGAGACACCGGAATGGGTATTCCGAAGGCGAAATTAGATCGTTTGTTTAAAGCATTTTCACAGGTAGATTCATCAACTACCCGTAAATATGGTGGAACGGGGCTTGGGCTGGCCATTTCAGAAAAGCTTGTCAATCTAATGCAGGGAAGTTTTAATGTAGAGAGCGAGGTACACAAAGGTTCTACATTTTCATTCACATTAAAAACAAGAGCAGGAACAAAAATTCTGAAAACTTATGCTCAATATAACATGAGCGAGTTTCAGAATAAAAAAGTGCTTGTTATAGACGACAACGTCACCAACCTCGCAATTTTAAAAAGCCAGTTGCAGCTTTGGAAGCTGGTTCCTGTTTTAGCGGCATCTGCAGGTCATGGGTTAAAAATTTTAGCTAAAGAAAGAGATATAGCTCTTGTAATAACAGACATGGAAATGCCTTATATGAATGGGCTTGAATTTGTTAAAAATCTTAAAAGGTTGTATCCGTCTATTCCTGCAATACTTCTAAGCTCTATCGGTGAAGACTACACGAAAAATGATTCTCAATTATTTGCTTCTATACTAAACAAACCGGTTCGCCAGCATATTCTAAATAAACACATTGTGCAGGCGCTTCAACCTCAAAATAGTACTGTTTCATCTGTAAATAATGCGCCGGTAAAATTACCCGCTAATTTTTCTGAAAAACACCCGCTTGAAATATTAGTGGCTGAAGATAATGAGGTAAATCAAAAGGTGATTTCGTATATACTTAATAAATTAGGATATAAACCCAGTATGGCTGAAAACGGTGCTGTAGCTATAGACATGGCCCGGCAAAAGCAGTATGACATTATTTTAATGGACATGCAAATGCCTGAAATGGATGGCTTACAAGCTACTGACTTCATACGTAAAAATTTTGATAAACAGCCTGTGATTATTGCATTAACGGCCAATACCATGGAAGGAGACCAGGAAAAATGTTTAAGCGCAGGTATGGACGATTATCTATCGAAGCCTGTAAAATTAGAAGACATAACCCATTCGTTGGAAAAATGGTTTACTGCTAAAACACAAAATTTAAATTAAAAAATCAACAGAAATTAAAATTAGTATTGAATAGAAATTATAATGAAATCCCTAAATCCCTACTACCTATGCAAAATTTTATCACTGTCAATGTAAGCCTTCGCCATTACCGGTCTTATGTAACAGTTCTTTGTTGTATTGCCAATTTTAAAAAGCTGGTATATGAAACAAGATAAACTCCATAAAAGCCAGGATAATTTTACAGCTATCCGGAAATTATTTTTCATAGGTATCATTATTTCTATGGTAACCGGCTTTGCAGTAATAGCAGGACTGCGGCTAAAATTGTACGATCAGGAGACCGGTGCCGCTTTAGCAGTTATCATTGTAATTGCCACCTTTGCATTAGTAACAGGACGTATATCAAAATTGTTGGCAACTACAGATAAAAAGCGCCAGGAAGCTGCGATAGATTCCATGAATTTGCAGAATGAAATTTCGGCAAATCAACTTATATATAAGAACCTGATTGAAAATGCAGGTGTTGTAATGTATACTACTTCAATAGATGGTTGCATTACGTTTGCGAGCAGTAAGGCTTTCCATTTAACCGGGTATTCACTTGCAGAACTAACGGGAATGCATTTTACAAAATTGATAGCAGAAGATTGTCTGGAAGAAGTTAAGGTAATATACAAAACACAGGTTAAAAATAATATAGAAGAAACCGTAAATGAATTTCGCATCCAAACAAAAAATGGCGATTTAAAATGGGTAGAACAATCTGCAATTCTTATTTCTGAAAATTCTATTCCCACAGGATTTCAATGTTTGGTGAAAGACATTACCGAAAGAAAGGAAATGGAAGCCATATTAAGAAAGTATGAAGTTGAACTGGTACAAAACCAGGATCGCTTACAATCTATTCTTGATAATGCTACCTCCTTAATGTATATAAAAGACCTGGAAGGAAAATACCTACTGGTAAACAGGCAATTTAAAGAAGCATTAAATGTTAATGAAAATACTGTAATTGGTAAAACTGACTTTGATTTTGCAGATCGCAAGGAAGCTATGCGATTTAAATATTCCGATGATGAGGTAATCAAAACCCGGAAGCCTGTACAACTGGAAGAAATTATTATGATGGAAGATGGACAGCATCATATTCTTGTTATGAAATTTCCATTGCTGGATGTGAATAAAGAAATCTATGGAATAAGCGGCATAGCTACCGACATAACCGAAAGGGTAAAGTATGAAGAGCAATTAATTCAGGCTAAAAAAATGGCAGAAGATGCCAAAAAAATGCAGGAACAGTTTCTCGCCAATATGAGCCACGAAATTCGTACACCCATGAACGGTATACAGGGAATGACGGATCTGATATTAGAAACCAGTTTAAGTGATGAACAAAAAGATTTTGCTCTTACAATAAAACGTTCTTCAGATAATTTATTGGTGATTATTAATGACATCCTGGATTTTTCAAAAATACAAGCCGGTAAATTAACATTAGAAAAAATTGACTTTAAGCTCACTGAAATAATAGATAATATTAAAGCGATTTTTAAACCAAAGATTCTCGATAAAAGAATATTTTTTGACTTTAATATTGATAAAAATATTCCCGCTATATTAAGCGGTGATCCTTACAGGTTAAACCAAATCTTAATTAACCTCATTGGAAACGCGGTAAAATTCACCCATACAGGAGGCATAACTGTAGAGATAGGAATTCAAAATGATGCTTCGGATGAAATCATACTCGAATTTAAAATAATTGATTCGGGCATTGGCATTACCGATGCCAACATCAATGACATATTCGAAAGCTTTACGCAAGCCAGCATAGAGACTTCGCGAAAGTATGGAGGGACCGGACTTGGCCTTGCCATTACCAAGCAATTGCTCGAATTACAAAGAGGCACTATTTCCGTTGAAAGCAAAATCAACACAGGAACTACTTTTAAATTCTCGATCCCTTATTCTTATGCTAATGCAGATAGTTCGCTGCTTTTTGCAAGTAAAGATGTAAAAAATTACAGCTCACTTCTGCAGGGTAAAAAATTCCTGGTTGCAGAGGATAATGAAGTAAATCAGAAAGTAATAAGGCACGTATTGCAAAAAGCTGGTGGCACTGTAGATATTGCAAATAATGGAGCAGAAGCAGTTGTATTCCTTAAAAAAAGCAGTGAGTATAACCTGATCATTATGGATTTGCAGATGCCTGAAATGGATGGCTATGCAGCAACAAAATATATACGAAACGAAATGCATCTTTCTATCCCAATTATTGCAATGACAGCTTCTGCCTTAAAAGGCGAAAAGTCTAAATGCCTGGAAATGGGGATGAATGATTATCTCTCTAAACCCTTTGATTTTACATTTTTATACAAACGCATTACTCATTTACTTGATAATTCCATACCTAAAAAAATACCCTTTATGTCCAACGACAAAACAACCAATGAAAATTTATACGATCTAAGCCAGATCGAGATGATGGATGACGCTGGTTATACCATTGAAGTACTTACTTTGTTTTTTTATAATAGCCCTGGCGAATTAAGCGAATTGAGAAAAGCGTGCCTCTCACAAAACTTTGAGGTGGTTAAGAAAGTAGCACATAAGCTGAAAGGCAGTGCAGGCATTGTGCAAGCCAGCGGGCTTATAAAGATATTGCTTAAACTGGAAGAGTTTGGAAAGGCCGGAATCAGCGATGGCCTTACAGTACTTGCAGAGCAGGCCCAGGAAGAATACAGAAAAATAGAAGCGCCTTTAAAGGATTACGTGAAAAAAATCGCGGCTTCTTCACATGTTACCAAATAGGAATTTTTTATTAATTGTCTTCTTCAAATAAATCTTTCTGCGTTGAACTAACAACAGGCTGAACCCATTCCATCTGATCACTTTTGGAAAAGTCGGTGAGCTTGTTGCCAATGGCACGCCAGCCCATAACATCAACCACTTTATTGAGTTTTATTTTTGCTTTGCGAATTTGAGAACCGCGGCCACTTTGCATTGCCAGTAAAGGCTCCGCTGCAGTTGTTGCTTTTAAAAGACGGTTTCCTTCTCCTTCTTTTATAAACAAAAATTTAGTATTTAGTGTGTTTGTCTCAATCTTAAAACGCTTTACATTGTATTGCAGCTTTTCATTTTCCAGGTAAACAGCGGTGATAATTTTTTCCGGATCAAATTTTTCAATCAGCTCAATATTATCCGCATCAAAACGCTGGGTTATCTCCTGCCCTGTTATTTCATAATTGCCATCTTTATAAATAATCAAAATTTTATCATCGCCTTCAAAGTTACCCAG
>Ga0208717_1000648_pt1 | contig 11379 bp, 10 predicted proteins | sample NGESurF53shallow_FD_184489 | JGI IMG/M metagenome (GOLD analysis project Ga0208717, IMG submission 184489) | Arctic peat soil microbial communities from Barrow, Alaska - NGEE Surface sample F53-3 shallow (SPAdes) | ecosystem: Environmental > Terrestrial > Soil > Wetlands > Peat ... | reverse complement strand
TATATCACCGCCGCCACAAACAAAAAAAATAGCACCCCCTCCTTTTCAAATCCAATTTGCATTTTGAGTGTTTATATGGCTTCTGTCATTATTTTTGGATTACTGTTGTCTTATCTCGGACAACAATAAATGTAATCTATCTTTTGCTTTGCAAAGTCTCTGTTAACAATTTCTATGCTTAAGGAATCTCTTTGCCAGATTTCATGTTTTTTATTTGCTGCATTTACTTCATAGAGTTTTGATGTGTTATTTTGCTTTAATGTTTTTAAAAATTCGTGGGCCGTATATTTTAAAAAACTTCCCTGAGGTGTTTCCTTCCCATTTTTCTGAAGTTGCTCCCATATTAAATGAACATGCGTAGGCATAATGACAAATGAATATACTTTTATAAAATCTCTGTCTGACAACTCTTTTAAATAATTCACTATAAGTTCTTTATTTTCTTTAGAACTCAATAGTGGCAGCCATTGGTGAATAGTGGCTGTAAAAAAATATATTCTACCAATTTCAAAATAGGATTTCCTTTCAATATGCATACTGCAATTTACAATGCTAACTTAAAATTAAAAATATTGTTTCGTGTGCCACGAACCATGGCAAAGGGAACTCAATAGTGGCAGCCATTGGTGAATAGTGGCTGTAAAAAATATATTCTACCAATTTCAAAATAGGATTTCCTTTCAATATGCATACTGCAATTTACAATGCTAACTTAAAATTAAAAATATTGTTTCGTGTGCCACGAACCATGGCAGAGAAAGAAAGTTACAATAGGGGTAAAATAGAGACAGTACTTAAATCAAAAAAAAGATTACCCAATGAATTTTAATTAACATAAGTATTAAGAGCGTATCTGATAAAGCTTTTTGAAATAATATAAGTTATTAAATTTTTATACTTCTTGTTTTTCCATTCTGCAAATTCATTAAAATATTCCGGCGATAATTCTTCTGCGACTATTCCTATAAATTGAACTTTGTTCCGTTTTAAATGGATATATACAGGTGCGCCTGAATCTCCTCTTAAATCTTTCCCGGTAAGAGCATACACATATTCTTCCTTTGTATTGATAATGGAATCCGGCAAAGTTAAAAGGGTATCACAAACAGGATAATCATTTTTATTTATCCCGTGCCTGAATCCCCAAATAGAAAGCAAACTGTTTGGGAAAATTTTTACTACAGATTTTTTATCGAATAGGGAAATTGTATCTATTTTAATGTTAGCAAATGATGGAATGATGTCATAATCTAAAGGCATAAAAACGATATCGGATACCATACGTGGACTAATGTCCGTTAACCATTTTTGTTCTTTATCTTTTGGAATTACATAGAATTTTCGATTGCCATATTTATCTAACAAACTATATTCAACAACAAAAGACCTATGTTCCCTTCCGGTATGAAAATATATTTTGAGATTATTTGGCACATAATTATAACCATCAAAATAAATACTTGTATCGCCTGCCATTCTACCAGCTAAAAGATGATAGCAGGTAACCAAATATAATTGTCCATTTTTATTAACAATAATCCCTGATCCTGTTTCCATATCCTTTTTGTCTCTTAAAGTAAAAATTTCTACCGTTTTATACTTCAGGTAATTAAATTTTTTATACAGATTTAATTCCTTTTGCGAAGATTCCTGTGCAAACAAATTATATGAAAAGAAGAGATTTAAAATAAAAATAAATTGTAGTATTTTAACCATCACTTTAATCTGATTTACTTAAAAATATTTTCCCTTTTTTTTCTTTTGATAGTGGTGGCACAATTAGTAAACCCTTTATTGACGCAATCATCCTCTTGTGCTGTTGTAATTACCAACTAAAACTCAATGAATTCCTTCTCACAATAACTATGAATTTATATTTTCAACTCATAAGTAAATGTACAAATCTCTGTAACTATTCAGTAGTGTAATATATTTTAAAAATCATATAAGATAGCTGCCGGTTTTCAATTTTCTGATAGTTATACACATTTATTTTCGGGGTTTAAAAAATCTGTTTTTTGTTCACATAATTTGTTTAAAAAAGGTGGATTTTGTTGATTAAAACCCTTGTCATTATTAGCTTTTAACCGTTTAATTGTTTTCCTTTGTGTTCACAAAATACTACTTTTTTGGACACTGATATTCTCATACAAACGCTGATAGCAAAAATTCAGGAACAGCAAAAAACAATAGAGGTTTTGGCCGGAAGAATTAGTCTTTTAGAAGCGGAACTTGCTATTTACAAAAATAAAAAGAACAGCAATAACTCTCATACACCTCCATCAAAAGATGAGAACCGCCCAAAGAAAAATCAAAGCCTGCGTGAAAAGAGCGATAAAAAACCAGGCGGCCAGCCAGGCCATGAGGGTAAAACTCTTGAATGCTCTGTTGTCATTGATGGCGTTGTCCATCATGTACCGGATTACTGTAATTGCTGTGGTGAGGATTTAAGAAACGTACCTGAAATATTAATAGAAACCCGGCAGGTTATAGATATTCCGGTTATAAAACCGGTTTGTACAGAACATCGTGTTTATCGCAGACTATGTAGTTGCGGCCATCAGATGGAAAGCGATTTCCCTTCACACCTTAAAGCCAAAGTGCAATATGGACCCAATGTAGAATCACTTGCAGGGTACCTGCATGCCAGACAATATTTTCCTTTTAAAAGAATGAAAGAATTTTTTACAGATGTAATGGGATTGCCCGTAAGTGTAGGTGGTATTGATTATATTTTAAAGCGGTTTACACAGAAGGCTTTACCTTACTATGAGCAAATAAAAGAGCGTGTTTGCAAAGCGGTGTTTATAGGAACGGATGAAACGTCTTTAAAAGTTGATGGCCATATGAATTGGATGTGGGCCTGGCAAAATGAATACCTCACTTATCTTGTTCATTCCGATAATCGTGGTTTTAAAACCATCACCGATAATTTTAGTAATGGTTTACCCAATACCGTTTTGCAACATGATAGATTTGCCTGTCATTTTAATTGCGATGCAAAACATCACCAGATTTGCATGGCCCATTTACTTCGCGATTTACAATATTTAATTGAGCTTCATCCTGAGTGTGGATGGGGCAACTGAGTTGAAAGCATTGGTGGCAGAAGCCCTTTATCTAAAAAAACAATTAACCACTCCTGAAGATTACCAGGAAAATAAACAGCGGCAAATGTTACTGGTAAAATTGCATGAACTGCTTCATTTTAGCCTAAATGAAAAGCACAAAAAAACAAGGAATCTGCAAAAGAGCCTACTCAAGCATCAACAATACATTCTCTATTTTTTATACCATCCAAAAGTGCCTCCCGACAACAACGGATCCGAAAGAGCCATAAGAAATATCAAGGTGAAACAAAAAATATCAGGACAATTTAAATCCACCAAAGGAGCAGATGGCTTTGCCATTTTGAGATCAATTATTGACACCACCATTAAATCAGGACAAAATGTTTTGAATGCGTTATCACTTATTGCTAAATTGGGCACTGAATAGTTACAAATCTCTTTTGTTTTTATGACAGTATCTTGCGCTAACAAATAAAACTCAACCTTGCATCAACAAGAGGTTAAGGTCAAAACCCGACAGGTTACGATCAAAACCCGACATTTCTAATATTCGAAAATCTTTTTTTGATACTCGAAAATTGTTTTTTGATACTCGACCTAAAGGCTAAAGGATTTGAACATTCGCAGTCTTTCAATAAATTATTTAAAACAAAGACTAAGCAAAGTCCGTTGGAATTCAGGCAGTCATTTAACTGATAATTTCACCAACCTTCAATCAAGGCAGAGTGGCAGTAATAAAATAAATTCTATCAATTTTAATATTGGATTTCCTTTGAATTTGCAAACTGTAATTTTCAATACTGACTTTTAATTTGAAAAAAATTTCGTGTACTACAGTTTGTTGAACAAGACAAACAACCACGAAGGCTCAAAGACCAGATTCTCTTTTTCCTATATCTGCATATGAAAAGAGGTGACACCTTTTGAAAAGATGTCACCTCTTGCAGACCAAATAATTTTAATTTCCTTCAGTATTAATAATCTCATCATTATACACTGAAACATGTGCAAGCTGTTCTGCCGTAATTTCTTCCAACTGTCGTTTTCGTGTTTCTACCCCGAAAAAAATAATTGCAAGCGCTGCAAGAATTAATGGAACAGCCCCGATAACAGCCGTTGCTGCAATAGATGGCGGGGCAACCGCAAACACCACAAGAGCAATAACCAACACGCCGCCGAATTTAGTGAATCCTGCAACCAGGCCGCTTCCCCGCGAACGTATTCTTGTTGGATAAATCTCGGCTGCATACGCAGAAAGGATGGATATAACAGAACTGATTCCCCAAATAGGAACAATCAGCAATATATAAAGCCATACTTTATGATGTACAATGGAATCCCCTGCAAATAAAAAGCCCAGCATAGATGCAGCCGTCAGCAGAGTAAGCACGACGATTGTTTTTTTGCTGCTCCACGCTCCATATATCCATGCTACCGCAAAATTAAGCGGAAACCCGATAAGAGCTGCGTTGCGCAGTATGGCAAAAGAATCGGCGCTCGAAAGCCCGAGATGCTGAAGATTAGAAGGTATCCAGAGTTCAAACCCAAATTCGACAAAACCTCCGCCAAGAGCAAGCAGTATCAATATGGTGGTAAGACTTAAAAAAGGAGGGCGAAATAATTGTTTAAACTGGTCTTTGATTTTTGTTTCTACGTCAATTGAAGAAATTTTTTCTTTGATAGCAACGGCGCCATACCGCTTCATCACATTTTGGGCTTCTTTATATCTTCCGTGATCGAGTAAATATCGCGGCGATTCAGGAATCCAGCGATTTAAGAGAATAAGCATAAAGCCTGTTGGAAAACCAATCAGCCAAAGTATTCTCCATGTATAATGTGGTACAAGCCACGAAGCCAATGCACTTGTAATAATATAAGCGCCTGCAATATCGCCGCCGATAAGCACCATCAGCCAGCCTCTGTGCCTTGCCGGAATGCTTTCTGCCATCAGCGTAAAAAGAATAGGCAGCATGCCGCCAACTCCATAGCCCATTACCAGGCACATAACGCAATTCATCCAAAATGACGGCATCGAACCACACGCACTTGTCGCAATAAATGTTACCCCAGCCATAAGGATGGAAGACCTGCGCCCTATTTTATCGCCTAACCATCCCCACAAAAAAGAACCTAGTACGGTTCCTGTAATTCCTGATAGCGGAAGCAAAGCAACCGGAATAATTCCGCCCGGATTTACAGGCGATTTAAGACCATATTCTCTTGCCATGCCCGGCACAACAAACGATAAAATTGTAGGCTTCATCACATCTAAAGTAACTGCAATAGCCATCACGAATAATAGCCCGATATGGGTTTTGTTAATCGGAGCGTCATCCAACGCACGAACTTTAATATGATAGTCAGAATTTTCTTTTATGACAGAGGGGGGTAAAAGGCTGTATAGTGTGATAGCGAGGCCGAATATCACAAGTCCCATTCCATAATACATGCCTGTGCTCATTTGCATGCCAACCAACTTGTAGCCCATGTCGGCGGCATTAATATACATAGGAAGCTGAAGAGCTACCCCAATAGTAACAGATAAAAAACCAATCCAGAAAGCGCCCTTGCTTCTGAAAGTAATCTTTCCGCCGGGGCTGTTTATTTTAGAACCTTTCATAATAATAGTGATTTTAATAATTGAATGAATAAATTTTTTGTACCTGTTTTATTTTGATCAGAAAACAAAATAGAAAGTCATTCTCCAAACCATATCATAATCATGCGCTGCAGAACCTGTAAGGTTTACCTGCTGACCAGAATAACGCACATACCAGATATTAGGTTCAAAGTGCACATTTTTTACAGGCGTAAAATCTAAACCTGTACTAATAAAATCTGTTTTTGTATTTGGTTCGTACACATTTCCTGCCGGGGCTGCGTAAGTAACATACTTTGTATTATCGTATTTGGTATCGGGATTGAAATTATCGTAGCGTACAAAAAAGGCAAGTTTGTTTTTTAATATTATTCCGTGCGCATAAACTGAAATGCCCCGTGCAGCAGCATTTAAAACAGTCGTATCTTTTGCAGTTCCCGAAACGATTATACCTTCCACATCATTTTTATTATTATTGATAAATCCTTCTGCACCAATTGTAAAAGGAACTGTAACATAAGCAAGCGTCATTTTCCACGCATTTCTTGAATGAGGATAACTTAGATTATTATTTGTATAACCTATTTTGTTGTAATCAGAATAAACATCAATCCATAATTTTTTATTAAAAAGCTTGGCCCACAAATCGCCGTAAAACCATTTATATTTATCGTTTTCCGGAACTGCATTGGTGCCATTTCCTATCATTACATCGTATCCGAAGTTTTGTGTTGCCGGATCAAATTTTCCCTGCAGTTTTATACCGTAATCGAAAGGATTGGTTTTATTAAAATCAATAATTGTTCTTTCAACAGAACGGTATGCCCATGTTGGTTCAGAAGCTATTTCTATTGCAGGAGTTAAGGTTCCACCGATTACAAGGTCTGTTCCTTTCCAGATGTCTTTCCATCTTAAGTTCGCAAATTTTATGTAAGGAGCAAAATTATTATTCACCAGTACATCGCCGGCAACGCCTCTGCTTACGCCGCTGGTTGACGCGTCTGCATCATTTTCGGCAGCCAGCAATATGTGAGCCGAAAACTTTTCAGTGATGTCGTAATCATAACCAAGGTATACCCGCCTGTATTGAAATGCGCTAATGCCTTGGGCAAGCTTTGAATATTGATAACTTCCTCTGTTTAACGCATCGGCATGCGATTTATAAAAATAATCTGCGTAAACCAAACCCCATATTCTTCCTCCGGGCTTAAAAGTCGAGTCTTTCGTTTGTGCCTGGGATTTTAGCGGCAAAAACTGAAAAGAAAAAAATAAAATAAATAGCATGAACAGCAATGGCTGAATAATGATTTTTTTCATACATGAAATAGTTAAGTTGGTTAATATTTTTTTTAGATTTTAAGACAGCTGTTTTGAAACAAATTGTAATTTCTAACAATGTTGTGCCATTAAAATATGAGCTTCAGCTCTCTTTTAAAAATGACATTATTATTATGAAATAATTTTTTAAACAGCTTGGATAATAACAGTAAAAGCTAACGGAGAAACCAATTCCGTTAGTTGATTGCGTTCAGTAATCCATAGATGATATGCAGAGAAAAAATTATTGAAAACGCTGGCTTAATATTATTGAAGACAGGATTCCATAGCCTGGTAAATGGCAGTCTTCTGCATACTAGGGTTATGCAGCAAGTGTTTCCGGAGGTTGTTCGGGAATATTATGTACTTTTAAGGTAAGCGCAAAAATATTTTTAGAAGTTGTATAATTTATTTTGACAGAAGATATGTAAAATACTTGTTCATCATGCAGCTTATCATAATCGCTCAATGTATTTTTCAAAATATTTTCCGAATGAGTTTTCTTTGAAGTGTTCTGCTGCAAATCATTTACAAGCCTGAAAAAATCGTCTTTTGCAGTTTCCAGATGCATCTTGTTTTCGTCGGGCAGGCAAAGCAAAATAAGCTCACTGTTCCACACTTTGCGTTTTACGTATTTATAAATTTTACCGTTAAAACTTATTTCACCATCCACTCTTTGAAAGCTGCTCCAGTTGGTTTGATAAGGCAACGGAATAGAAATTTTAATCGTAATCAGATCTGCATCATTATATTGATGATTGTCTATGGAAGCCTCAACTTTTTTATCGGATTTTTTCAGTTTATAATAAAACCACAACTTGTAACCGCACAGGTTGAAAAGCAATAGCAAAAACAATAATATGGCAGTAATTTTCCTCAACAGCAGAAGATTATTTTATAAAGATAAGTGAAATAAAAGTTAATTCAATACGGTAAAACCAAACTCAGGAGCTTTGCAGGATTCCATGTATAAGATAAATAATGCCGAATCCATTGCAGAAACAGAAACCAAATACAATGTGCAAAAACAAGAGAATATTATACTGCTGCAACGGTTAAGTATTGCAAAAAAGATCTGATCATCTACGTCATAATTGGGCTGGCGTTATTGCTTACGATCATTGCTGCATTAATTATAAAAAACAAAAGGCAAAAACATCTGCAAAGAATAAAAGAAATTCAAATAGAAAACGAAAAGGAAACCAACCTTGCCATAGAAAAAGGAAAAGACGACGAGCGCCGGCGCATTATTGCAGACCTGCATGATGATGTGGGCAGCGGCTTAAGTACTATAAGAATGATAAGCGACCTGATAGCGGGACAAACCGGCCACACGCTTAAATTAAATCAATACGCGGTAAAAGTTTCGGGTATTACCAAACAAGTATCCGAAAGAATGAATACTATTGTGTGGGCCTTAAACACAGAGAACGATACGTTACAGAATTTGTGCGAATACATAAGAGCGTATGGTTTTAATTTTTTTGAGGATAGCAATATTAAATTCGGTAATAATCTTTTAGAAGCAGCCGAAAATATACAGTTGAGTGGTTTATAACGAAAAAATATTTTCTTTATCATAAAAGAATGCCTCAACAATGCTTATAAACATTCGGAGGCAAAAAACATTTTTGTAAATATGGAGCTGACTGTAGATTCTCTTTATTTTAGAATACTGGATGATGGAAAAGGAATCCTCAATCAAAATGCTTTTGGCAATGGCTTAAAGAATATTAAAAAAAGAATTGAAGAAATAAATGGCGAGGTAACATTCGCAGCTAATAATGGCACCTGTGTAACGATTCAGGTATTTACAAATAATGCATTAAAAGTAGTGGATAATAGCTTTAAATGATGGTACCTATATTGCTTAGCCGGGCAAAAGCGTTAAAAACAACTCACCTTCTCAGATCACATTTCCCAGTTTTAATAATGGTTAATTGCTGCCTATTGGCCAGAATCAATAACGGGAAGCGTCCGCTCAAGGCCAATTTAGTTAAGCTTCTGCATTTAGCTTACACCCCAAAAGCAGTAAATAAACTTATAATGCTGATTTGTATTTTCTTATTTCGATGGCAGGTTCGGAATGAATCAAAATTATTTTAAAAATGTTTCATGAGATAAGAACCCGTGATTCAGGCAAATGATAAAATAAAATGTGATGAGTTACACCTGTCCGCCGAGGCGGAAACAACAGGACTTTCGATAAGAATTTTGTTTCGTGTGTCACGAACCAAGGCGAAGATTTTATTCAAATATTCTTTTCTTAAACAATTCCTTCATTTTATCAAAGCTTTGCTTTGGTTTTTTACAAACGAAAATTGTTTGCACAACCCAGCCTTCACTGCTTGCATAGTCGCTGTAAATTTTTCTTACAGGAGTTACTTCTTCGAAAAAAGGATTAAAAAAATCATCAGGCGTATCGTTATAACAAAAAGCAATGACCGTTTCGGCCATTTTGCCCGTCGGTGCCCAGGTATAAAAGCTTCCGTGATAAGAAAACGCATGCGGAAGTCCGTAATCATTTCTATACAATTCAACCGCACCCGCCTGCGAATAATGCTTTCCCCAAATGAGGCAATTATTCTTTTCAGCAGAAGGCAAACTATCATAAATTATTTGCAGTTGCGTTAAGGTTTCTTTCCATTTTTCTTTTGTATTATATTCCTCGATAGGAAGCACTTCTTTTCCGTTCTTTATTTTTTGTGGGTAATATTTATAAACGGAATTCAAATAATGATGATAAGAATACACAGGCATTCCGAAAGGAATCAATACTGCGCTGATTAATAAAATAAAACTCAAAGGATATAGTAACCATTTTCTTTTGGGCAGTATGATCCGTTCCCAAAATATACCGCAGAACGGAAGTGTTGTAAGAATAACCGGAAAGAAATAATAGGCTTTTCCTTTACACCAGGCGAGAAATAATATGGATAACAAAATGGAACCGCCAAGCTGCCTGTAGAAGTTTTTATTTTCTTTATCGGCAAACATAAAAACCAAAGCGGGAAGAATCAGTATAAAAACAACCGGATTGACGGCTAAGAATAGATCATGCAAAATATGTAACGGTGTTACATCATCCAGTTGGGTTATATACAGCTGATGAAACATTTGTAGAGCGGGCCAATCATTTACATATTGCCAAATAATATTCGGCAGTAAGATCAAAAATGAAATAATCAAACATTGCCAGTATTTATCTTTGGCCAATGCAACTCTTGTTTTTCTAAAGAGCAATAATGACAATAAACCGAAACAAAAAAACAATGCGTCATATTTAGTCAGAAAAAACAGAGAGATGAATACGGCCAGATACCATAAGTATTTTCCTTGGCCATCTTTTATGAATCTGGTGAGTTGATAAAAGCAAAGTACCCAAAACAATTGACTGAAAACGACCGGTCCAAATGATTGTTGAGAATCTTCAAATCCGGGTGCAACAAAAAGACAACATAAAGCGATAAATACCGCAATGCTTTTGCCGCCGAGTTCCACGGTAATTTTACCCACATAAATAATAATGAGCAGCATGGCAATATGCGGAAAGATGTGATAAACGAAAACGGAATGAGAATGAAACAGGTTTTGAATAAATGCTAACAAACCTATCATCGGCGGAAATTCCATATAGCCGAAAGCTAAATGATTTCCTGTTTCAATATGCAGCAATTCATCGCCCTGAAAGCCGGAATGATAATCTGCAATCAAATGGAGTGTGAGCTTGATGATACAGAAAATAAAAATAGTCAGCCTGGTCCGTTTATTCATTTTTTGATTTTGTAAATAAAGGCCAAATATATTGCGGGAGAAATATTTACAATTTTTTTTTAGGTGAATCAACTGTATAGGTCGGTAAATGTTTATTCATCTACATACACACGTTTCACCCCCCAAACCAGCGCCAATGTGAAAAAGGAAAAATCGCAGAGCAGGGAACACATGAAGAATTATCAAAAATGAAAGGGAAATATTATGAGCTGGTGAAGAACCAGTTGGAGTTGGGAGTGTGAGCGGTCGGCACCGCAGGTCAGACCGCGGGTTCATTGATTATAAGACGTGTTCAACAGTAAGACAACAAGTATCCGGTAATCGTATACCAGATAGAATAATTTAGAAAGAAGGAATAAGGAATAAGGAATAAGGTATTAAGTGTTTGTAGTAAACAAACAAATAATTTAGTTTCTTAATTTTTAAAAATTTATATAGCGTATCCCTCTCCTTTGGAAAGAGGTTGGTGTAAGGTCATCTTAAAAAAACAAACTGCCTATCCCTTTCGGTCAAGTTCCTTTTGTAATTTCTTTAAACGGTTGTGGAGGAGTATCTACAGCTTGCTGCATTAGCCGATAAAACAACTTTCCTCTATATGTTGATAGTTTTCTATTAAAC